>LNFM01004110.1_pt1 | contig 27363 bp, 19 predicted proteins | sample 596031 | NCBI WGS metagenome assembly LNFM01 (sample SAMN04254537, study PRJNA301005) | activated carbon metagenome | isolation source: dual media filters at the Ann Arbor, Michigan drinking water treatment plant | place: USA: Ann Arbor
TGCTGCCCTGGATGGTCTTCCAGTTGGTCAGCATGCCGCCGAGCCAGCGGTGGTTCACGTAGTACTGGCCGCAGCGCGCGGCGCTTTCGGCGACGTATTCGGCAGCGGCCTTCTTGGTGCCGACCAGCAGCACGCGGCCGCCGGCGGCCACCACGTCACGGATCGCGCGAAGCGCGCGGTCCATCATCGGCACGGTCTGCTGCAGGTCCAGGATATGAACCTGGTTGCGCACGCCGAAGATGTAGGGCGCCATCCGGGGGTTCCAGCGGCGGGTATGGTGGCCAAAGTGCACGCCGGCTTCGAGCAGGCCGCGCAGGGTGACGTCGGGCATCGCCATCGGCGAGATCCTTTCTTCTTCCAGTGGTCCGGTTGATCCTCCGCGCTGCCGCCCCCGCCCATCAGACCGAAGGGAGGGGACCGGACCCTCGGGGAGACCCCCGGAAGGTGCATCGCGTGCGAATTTGCCGCCCCAAGGCTTGCACCCTGGGCCGACGGGCGCGGTATGCCCCACCAGGGCGGGGGCCGCAACCCCGGAGCCGCCGGCCCGGGACAGCGTCAACGGACTTGCGGCACCGGACTTGCGGCGCCGGCCCCCACCCCTATCCTGCGGCCTCGCCTTCCGGACACACTGAGCCGCCATGCGCATCCTGGTCGTCTCCCCCACGCCGAGCCACCCGCAGGATGCCGGCAACCGCGCCCGCATCCATGCCGTGCTGTCCGACCTGAAGGCGGCCGGACACCGCATCACGCTCTGCCTGCTGGACCGGGAGAAGATCGCCCCGGAACATTTTGAATCGATGCGTAACACCTGGGATGAGCTGATCCTGGTGCCGCATGACCGGGCGCTGGAGAAGCCGAGCCTCGGTGCCCGCTTCGGGCTGGATGACTGGGTGCAGCCGGCGCTGGAGGAGGAACTGGCGACGCTGGCGGTGCGCCGGCCGGGCTTCGACATGGTGCTGGTGGAATATGTCTTCCTCAGCCGCGCCTTCACCTTCTTCCCGCCGCCGAACCTTCGCGCGCCCGCCCCGGTGCTGAAGCTGCTGGACACGCATGACCAGTTCGGCGGCCGCGACAAGCGGCTGCGCGAGCTGGGCTTGGCGCCGTCCTTCTTCTTCACGACGCAGGCCGAGGAAGCGCGGGGCTTCGCGCGGGCCGACCTGGTGCTGGCGATCCAGGATGAGGAACGCGCGGCTTTCGAGGCCTATAGCCCGAAGCCGGTGCTGACGCTCGGCCACATCCCGGCCGGCAACCGTCCGCAGCTGCCGCCGCGCGCCCCGGACGGGCGCTTCGTGGTCGGTTATCTCGGCAGTTCCAACCCGATGAACACCCGCGCGCTGGACCGCTTCCTGGCCGCGCTGGACCTGCCGGCCCTGGCCGCGGCCGGTGCCGAGATCCGCATCGCGGGCAGCGCGGCGAAACATCTGGCGCCCGCCCCTGGCCTGTCCCTGATGGGCCCGGTGCAGGACCCGGATGAGCTGTATGCCCAGGTGGACCTGGTGGTGAACCCGCATGAGGGCGGCACCGGCCTCAAGATCAAGACGGTGGAGGCGCTGTCGCGCGGCCGCCCGGTGGCCGGCACGGCGGAGGCTTTCGCCGGGCTCGAGCCGGAGGCCGCCTGCCACGCCGCCACCGATGCCGCCGCGCTCGCCCGCCTGGTGCAGGGGGCGGCGCTGGACCCGGCGCTGCGGCCAGGGATCAGCGCGGCCTCGGCCGTGTTGTGGCAGCGCTATGCCGCGCGGGTGGCGGCGGAACAGCGGCAATTGGCGAGCCCTGCCATGCTGCGCCTCGCGATGAACCGGCCGCGCATGCTGTTGGCGACCGACCTGCGCTTCTGGGAGGAAAGGCTGGGCAACCACGCCCGCATCGCCTCCCTCGCCCGGGCGGCGCGGACGGAGATGGACCTCGACCTGTTCTTCATCGGCACGATGTCGGCGCCGGAGCGTGACCATGCGAAGGCGCTGCTGGGTGGGCGAAGCAGGGTCTTCCCGACCGGGGCCCTGCCGGCGACGCCGGATGCGCGCCTGCCGCCGGGGCTGACCCCCTTCGAGCGGCGCTCCACCATCGCATCCGTCCTGCCGCTATTCGCCCAGCACCTTGCGGCCAACCCGCCCGATGCGGTGGTGCTGGAATATATCCGCCTGTCCTATCTGCGCCATGCCATCCATCAGCCGGTGCTGACGGTGCTGGATACGCACGACATCATGTCGCTGCGCGCGCGCAACTTCGCGCATTTCGGCCGCCGCCACTTCATCGAGATCAGCGTGCAGGAGGAATTGCAGATCCTGTCCGGTTTCGACCAGCTTCTGGCGATCCAGCAGGATGAGTTCCATTGGCTGGAGGCGCTGCTGCCCGGCCGGGTGATGCTGGCACCGCATGTCGTGCAGCCGGTGCCGCGTGCCGTGGGGCCCGCGGAGGGGCCGGTGCGGATCGGCTTCCTCGGCGGCGACAGCCCGATGAACCGGGATGGGCTGGTCTGGCTGCTGGACCAGGTCTGGCCCGCCATCGCCCCTCTCGGCGCGGAACTGCATGTGGCCGGCGCCGCCTGCGCCGCGGTGCCGCCCGGGCGGCCCGGCGTGGTGCTGCACGGCGCGGTGCCGCGGCCGGAGGATTTTCTCGCCACCCTGCATATCGGGGTGAACCCGGTCTTCTATGGCGGCGGGCTTAAGATCAAGACGGTGGAATATCTCAGCCACGGCCTGCCCAGCGTGCTGACGGCGGAGGCGCTGTACGGGATCTCCGGCGGGGCCGGCGAGGCCTATGCGCTGGCGGAGGACCGCGCCGGTTTCGTCGCGGCGCTGGCGGCCCTGGTGCTGGACCCGGCGGCGCGGGCGCGCATGGGCGATGCGGCGCTGGCCTTCGGACGCCGCCATTTCGCCCCCGCCGCGCTGGCGCCGGCGATGCGGAACCTGGCAGGCCTGGCGCGCGGCGTGGCCCGCCCCGCCGCCAAGGCCAGCGCCTGAGGCTGGCCGCCAGCCGACTTGGCGCCGCGCGGCGGGCTGGGCTAAGGAAATCGGCGAGGTGACACCTATTGCAGGATCAGATCGCATGACCCGGGCGCCGCGCCGTGCCGCCGGCAAACGGGGCAGGAAGGGTTCCGTGCCGGCCGGGGCTCCGGATCCCGCGGCGGATCCCACAACTTATTCCACAACCGATCCCGCGGCGGACCCAGCTCCTGTCGCGGAGGTCGCGGCCAGCCCGCAGGAAACCACGTCTACCACCGCGACCCCTGACCCGATTCCAGCCGCGCAGCCAGCCAGACCCGCTGGCCCGGACCCATCCGGCCGGCTTGGCCACCTGCTGATCCTGCTGCCTTCCACCCGGCTGGGCGGGACGGAGGCCCATACGGCGCAACTCGCGGCGCGGCTCGCCACCCAGCCAGGCCTGTCCGTCACGCTGGCGGCGGAGCCTGCCCTGCTGCCGGCCCTGGCCGCCGCCCTGCCTGCTGGCCCGGCGCGACCCCGGTTGCACGCCGCCGCGATCGGCTGGTCCGGACGGGCGCCCGACGCGGATGAAATCGCCGCGCAGGAAGCGGGCGCGCAGGCGGCGATCGCAACGCTGGCACCGGACATCCTGCTGATCCCCCTGCCCTGGCCGAATGCCGGGCTGGGCCTGCTGCGCGCCGCCGCCTCGCTGCCCCGGCTGGTGGTGGTGCATCTGGCGCCGCAGGCGCCACCGGGTGGCATCGCGGAGGCTCTGGAAGGGCTGCACGCGCGGCAGGCGGCCTGGTGCGCCGTCTCTGCCCCCGGGGCCAGCCGCGCGGCGCGCTGCTTCGGGCTGCCGGAAGGTTTCGTCGCGCAGGTCGACAATCCTGCACCGGCGCCGCCCCTGGCCGACCGTGCCATGCTGCGCGTCGCGCTGCGTGGCGCGCTCGGGCTTCACCCGGATGCCCCCTTGCTGCTGTTCGTCGGGCGGCTGGAGCAGACCAAGGGCGCGCAGCACCTGCCTGGCATTGCTGCCGCGGCGGGCATGACGCTGGCCTGCGCCGGGTCCGGCCCGCTGCGGCCGGCGCTGGACCGCATGGCGGCGGCGGATCCGGCCGGGCGGCTGCGGCTGCTCGGCCATCTGGCCGATCCCGGCGCCTGGTACCTTGCGGCGGATGCGCTGGTGCTGCCCTCGTCGCTGGAGGGGCTGCCGCTGGTCTTCCTCGAAGCCGCGTCGGCCGGCTGCCCGGTGGTGGCGACGGAGGCGGCGCTGGAGGGTCTCGGCGCCGCCGCGCCCGATCTCGCCCGGCTGGTCAAGACGCCTGCGCCGGATAGCTTCGGCACCGCGCTGCGCGCCCTGCTGGCTGATCCGGAGGGCGCCGCTGCGATGGCCGGACGCGCCAGGGCGGAGGCAGCGCGCCGGTCCTGGGACCGCATCCTGCCCGAATGGCTGGGGCTGCTGCGCGCGGCGGGTGCCCGGCATGCGCTGTGCCGCAACCCGGCCCTTGAACTGGAGACGCCCGCATGACCGCTTCCCCGATCGGCGCCGCCGAACGTTTCCTGATCGGTGCCGCCGAACGGGCCGCCCTGGTCGCCGGCGAACCCGCCGTGGTGGCCAGCCTTGGCATGACGGGGCTGGAGGCCCTGCCGCTGGCGGTGCTGCGGCCTTTCGAGGGGGTCCTGCGGCGTGAGGCCGGGGATGGCCCGGCCGAGCCCCTGCCGCCCGGCCTGGCGCCACTGGCCGTGCTGGCGCCGGATGCGGCGGCGGCGGCCAGCCTGGCGGCGGGGCTGCCGCCGGGCGTGCCACGGGTTCTCGGCCCGGATCCGACCGCGGCCTTGCTCGGCCTGAGCCTGCAGGCGCTGGCCGCCGCGCAGGCGGCGCGAATGGCACTGCAGGGCCTGCCCGGCAGCCGCCCGCCCGCCGCGCGCAGCCTGGTGATCGATCTGCCGCCCGGCGCCACCGCCGCCGCCAACGGGCCGCCGGCCCGGGTGACGCAGCATCTGGGCCGCCCGGCCGAGGGGCTGTGCGGCATCGCGCTGCATGTCGCCGCCGTGCAGGCCAGCGCGGCCAGCCTGCTGCGCGTGCGGCTTCTGGCGGATGGGCGCGTGATCGGCGCGTGGACCCTGCCGGGCCAGATGCTGAGCGAGGGCTGGCTGCCACTGGACCTGCCGCAGCCGGCCCCGCCCGGCACGGCCGAGGCGGTGCTGGACGTGGTCGTGGAGGCGGCCGCGGGTGAGGTCCTGCAACTCTCCACCGCCGGCACCGGCCCCACCGCACCGCTGGCGCTGCGCGCCGAGACGGCGGAGCCGCACCATCTGGTGCTGCCGTGGCAGTTCGACTGGGGCGCCTGCGGGGTCGCCGCACCACGCCCCGGCGTGGCGCTGCCGGTACCGCCGAAGGCCTGGGAGGCCGCCCGGATCGAGGGCGCCAAGGCAACCACCGCATCCACCGGGGCGGAGGCGCCGCGCCTGATGCTCGAAATCGCGCCCGGTGCCACGGCGCGGCTGGACCTGCCGCCCGTGCCGCCCGGTGCGGCGGACCTCGCACTGGCCGAGATCGCCTGCCGGCTGGGGGAGGCCGCCGGGTTGCAGGTGGCGCTCCAGGCGGGGCCGGAGGGCGGGCCGGCACGGGACAGTGGCTGGCGCCTGCCCGATGCGACCGGGTCGCTCCGCATCGCCCTGCCGCTGCCGGCCGGGCTGGGCGGCGCCGTCCGGCTTGGCCTGTCCTTCCAGAATCGGAGCGTCGCGACGGCGCTGGTCGAGGTCTCGATGCTGGCGCTGATGGCCGGTGCCGCCGGGGTGCCGCGGCGCCTGCCGGCCCAGCCGCGCGTCGCCGCACCCCAATTCGTGGTGCCGCTGCCCGCCGCCCCGCCGCCTGCCCCGGTCGAGGTACCGCAACGCGCCGAGCCGCTGCCGCCCGTTGGCCTGCCCGCCCCGCAACCCGCCCCAGCGGCGCCGCAGCCGCCGCTGGCCAGTGGCGAGGCCGGCGCCCCGGCCGCCGTCCCCGCCCCCGCTACGACGCCCATGACCCTGGCCGCGCCGGCCGCCAGCGCGAGCGGCGAGATGGCGCCCGGCGGGGCGGATTTCCAGGACATCAAGCTGCACCAGCACACCACCAATGCGGATGGCAGCTACCGGCACATCGAGCTCGGGCTCACCGGCCTGGTCTCGGCCAGCGGCGTATGGCGGGAAGTACGGCTGAAGCTGTTCGACCGTCGCGGCACGGTCGGGCTGGAATTCCGCCGCATCAAGGGCTGGCCGCAGATGTTCGAGGCCTGGCCCAAGGGCGGCAGCGACCAGTACGGGCCTTACTGGCGGCTGGAAACCTTGGCCGCGGCGCCGGCATTGGCCAGCCTGACCTCGACCCAGGACCGCGCCATGCTGGCGGCGCTGCTGGAGTTGCTGCCCGCCGTGGCCCGTCGCGGCGCCCGTGTCGCCGGGCTGCCCGCCGATGAGCAGGAAGCCTGGGCCGATCGTGCCCGCGCCCTGCTGGCGGCGGTGGATACCGCGCGGGCCGGCCCGTCGCGGCCGCAGGCGGCAGGTGCCAGCGGTCCGGGCTGAGCCGCTCGCTCAGAGCCGGTTCACCGGGCGGCCGATTCCGCCGGAATCGGGCCGGCCGCAAGCCATGCCGCCAGACGTGGCGCGAGCGCCTGCCAGCGCGCCGCGAAGTGGCGGTACACCGCCAGGTCCACCGTATTCGCCGCAGCGATCCGCGCCGCGAGCGCCGGGTCGGCAAGGCGGGCGGCGATTTCCGCGCGTTCCGCAGCCGCGGCGCTGTTCACCCGCAGCCGCGCCGCGGGGGCCCGCGCCTGACCGAGCATCCGGGTCAGCGCGCGATAACCGAGCGCGTAGTGTTCCTGCAGGCCGACGAAGGCGAAATGCGCCTCGATATGCGCGATTGCCGCCGCGGCATCGCCGGCATCCAGCACCGGCTTCGGCACCAGGTGGCGGGCGGCGCGGTTGCGCTGGCCGGGCAGGTCCAGGAACGCGTCGAAATCCGGTACGCGACGGCGCACCTCCTCCGCCAGCGGGTGCATCGGGGAGCGCTGGTACAGGAAGTCGGAAACCAGCCGCGCGGCCGGTTCGCGCAGCATGGTGAACAACCGCGTCCCCGGCACGCCGTGGACGATGCGCGCGACATGGCGCTGCTGCACATGGCCGGAGGCGAAGCGGAAGGGCGCCTCCCGCCAGGCCGCCAGCGCCTGGTCCACCGCCACATCGTAGCGCTGCAGGGCCGGGCTGGCGCGGTCGAGGTGGTCGATATGCAGGCTGCGATAGGGTTGCAGGCCGGCGGCGAGGTCGGAGGTCAGCGACGACCCGGCGGTCTTCGGCACATGCACGAACAGCCAGAGCGGCGGCGCCGGTTGCAGGGCTGCCAGCCAGGCGTCGAAATCGCCGTCGAGGAAGGCGCGCAAAGGCGGCATGCCGGCCTCAGGCCAAAGCCGCGCGCAGCGCCGGTTCCGCGCGTCGCAGCTGCGCCGCGAAATGCGTGTACAGCGCGTGGTCCAGCGGGTTCAGCGCGCGGATCTGCTCGGCGGTCGCGGCATCGACCTCCGCCGTGTCATCTGCATCCGTGTTGACATTGGCCCGCAGCCGCGGCGCCTGCTGGCGGCCGGCGAGCGCGGTCAGGGTGCGGAAGGACAGGTCGTACATCTCCTGGATGCCGACGAAGGCGAAGCGGCGCATCACATGATCGATGCAGGCGCCGGGGTCATGCGTTGCCAGCACCTCCCTCGGCACCAGGTGCAGCGCCGCCTTGTCCGCCTCCGAACGTATCCGGACATAGGCGGCGAGATCAGGCACGCGCGCGATGAAGGCCTCATGGCCCGGATGGCGGGGCGAACGCTGGTGGCGGTAGTCGGACACCAGGCGCGCCACCGGGTCGCGCAGCATGGTGATGAAGCGCGCCTGCGGCAGCTGCTGCGCGATGCGGGTGACGTGGCGGCCGACGATATGGCCGGAGGCGAAGCGAATGCCGCGCGGCCCGGCCTGCTGCAGGAAGCGCGCCACCGCATCGTCGATGCGGTCGTGGAAGCTGCGCGAGGTATCCGTGTAGTCCACATGGATGTTGATGTCGGGCGGCAGGATCGCGGCCAGTTCGGCCCGCAGCGAGGTGCCGGCGGTCTTCGGCACATGCACGAAGATGCAGGGCGCCGCACCGAAGGCGGCGTCACGCAGGAATTCGGCGGCACGCCCTTCGAACAGGGCCTGCATCATGCGCCGCCCAACGTGCCGCGCAGATGCGCCAGCACGCGCGCCGCAGCCTCGGCCGGCGTCTGGCCCTGCGTCTCGATCCGCAGCTCCGGGTGCTCCGGCGCCTCATAGGGGCTGCTGATGCCGGTGAAGTTGCGGATCGTGCCGGCGATCGCGCGGGCGTACAGGCCCTTGGGGTCGCGGCTGATGCAATCCTCGATCGGCGTGTCGACGAACACCTCGATGAACTCGCCCTCGCCCATCATCTCCCGCACCATCTCGCGCTCCGCGCGGAAGGGCGAGATGAAGGAGCACAGCACGATCAGTCCGGCATCGACGAACAGCTTCGCCACCTCCCCCACCCGGCGGATGTTCTCGACGCGGTCGGCATCGGTGAAGCCGAGGTCGCGGTTCAGGCCGTGGCGCAGGTTGTCGCCGTCCAGCGTGTAGGTATGGCGGCCCTCCGCGTGGAGTGCCTGTTCCACCAGCTTGGCGATGGTGGATTTGCCGGAGCCGGACAGGCCGGTGAACCAGATCGCCAGCGGCTTCTGATGGTCCAGCGCCGCGCGGGCGGCCTTGTCCACCAGGAATTCCTCGGTGTGGATGTTGGTGGCGCGGCGCAAGCTGAAGGCGACCATGCCGGCGCCGGCGGTGCGGTTGCTGAAACGGTCCACCAGCACGAAGGCGCCGGTCTGCCGGTTCTCCGAGTAGGGATCCAGCGGCACGCGCTGCGCGGCGGACAGGTTGCAGAAGCCGATCTCGTTCAGCTCCAGCCGCCGCGCCGCCTGGTGCTCCAGCGTGTTCACATCCACCCGGTGGCGGATGGAGGTGACGGAGACGGGCGTCCACAGATTGCCCGCCCGCATCAGGTATTGCCGGCCCGGCAGCAGCGGTTCCTCATCCATCCACAGGACATGGGCGGCGAACTGGTCCGTCACCGTGGGGCGTTCCGCGGGCGGGGCGAGCACGTCGCCGCGCGCCACATCCACCTCGTCCGCGAGGCACAGGGTGACGGCATCGCCGGCCACCGCTGCCGTCTGTTCGCCATCGGGCCCCAGTATGCGCGCCACGGTGCTGGCCTTGCCGGAAGCCGCGACCACCAGGGCGTCGCCCGTCGCGACGCGGCCGGAGGCGACGGTGCCGGAAAACCCCCGGAAATCCTGGTTCGGCCGGTTCACCCATTGCACCGGGAATCGGAACGGCCGCGAGGCCGCCTCCGCCTCCGGCTCCACCTGTTCCAGATGGGCGATCAGCGTCGGGCCGCGGTACCAGGGCGTGTTGCCGGAGGCGCTGGAGACATTGTCGCCGAACCGCGCGGAGACCGGCACCGGCAGCATGGAATGAAAGCCGAGCCCCGCCGCGAAGCGGGAGAAATCGCCGGTGATGCGATCAAACACCGCCTCGTCGAACCCCACCAGGTCGATCTTGTTCACCGCCAGCACGACATGGCGGATGCCGAGCAGGGAGCAGATATAGGCGTGGCGCCGCGTCTGCGTCAGCACGCCGCGGCGGGCATCGCACAGGATGATGGCGAGGTCGGAATTGGACGCGCCGGTCGCCATGTTGCGCGTGTATTGCTCATGCCCCGGCGTATCCGCCACGATGAAGCTGCGGCGGGGCGTGGCGAAGAAGCGGTAGGCGACATCGATGGTGATGCCCTGCTGGCGCTCCGCCTCCAGCCCATCCACCAGCAGCGCGAGGTCCACCTCCTCCCCCACCGTGCCGTGCTTGCGGCTGTCCTTGGTGATGGCGGCGAGCGTGTCCTCCATGATCAGGCGGCTGTCGAACAGCAGCCGTCCGATCAGCGTGGACTTGCCATCATCGACCGATCCGCAGGTGAGGAAGCGCAGCAGGCCGCGCTGGTCGGGCCCAGGCTGTACGGGCATGGCGGCGTGAAGGTGGCTGTCCATTTCGGGTCCGTATGTCTCCTGCGCGCCGCTGCTTGCCCTTTCGCCTATCCCATGACCACCCTCGGCGCGGCAAGATATGCCAGGAATACCGGGACCGACGCGCCATGACCGACCACGCGAGCCTCCTCACGCGCTTCGCCGCCCTCGCGGCGGAGGCCGGGGCGCGGATCGTCGAGATCCGGGCCCGGCCGCATGATGTGACCGAGAAGGCGGATGGCTCGCCCCTGACGGAGGCCGACCTGGCGGCGGAGGCGGTGATCGCCGCGGGCCTGCCCACCGCCGCACCCGGCATCGCCGTGGTCTCGGAGGAGGATGCGGCGCGCGTCGCACCGCCGCCGGGTGCCAGCTTCATCCTGGTGGATCCGCTGGATGGCACGCGGGAATTCCTTGGCCCCTCCGGCGAATTCACCGTGAACATCGCGCTGATCGAGGCCGGGCGGCCGGTCTGCGGCGTGGTCTATGCCCCGGCGCTCGGCCGCATCTGGCGCGGTGCGGTGGGGCTGGGGGCGGAGATGGCGGCGCTGCCGCCCGGCGCCGATCCGAAGCGTGCGACGTGGCGGCCGATCCGTGCGCGGGCGCGCCCGGCCACGGATTGGACCGCGGTGGCCAGCCGGTCCCATATGGACCCGGAGACCGAGGCCTATCTGGCTCGCCTGCCGATCGGCGAGCATCGCGCCATCGGCTCCTCCCTCAAATTCTGCCTGCTGGCGGAGGGGGTGGCGGATGTCTATCCGCGCTTCGGCCCGACCATGGAATGGGACACCGCCGCGGGCCAGGCGGTGCTGGAGGCCGCGGGTGGCCGGGTGGAGACGCCGGAGGGCGCGGCCTTCGGCTACGGCAAGGCCCAGGCCGGTTTCCGCAACGGGTCGTTCATCGCCTGGGGCGCTGCCCGGTGACGGCATGCCCCGCCCCCTGTCCCACCGGAGCGGGCCCGGTTGACCAATCCGGTCGCTGCCGCGATTGACACGGGCGGCCGAAGCCCGTTTGACGGCGCCGGACCATTGGGCCGGCAGGAGGGTGCTTGGTGCTTCGCCCGTTCGAGGATGCCCAGACCGGGGAGGCTTTGCAGCTCGTCCTGGACTGTGATGTCGCGCTGCATGGCGGCGGTCGGCTGCTGCTCGGCTCCGCACGGGCGCCAGCCGGGGCAGAGGCCACCCTGAGCCTGGAGGCGCCCGGCGGCCAGCCGCGCCCGATCGTGCAGATCCGCTTCCACCCGGAAACCCGCCAGCCGGCTACCGAGCCGGACAGCCCGCACCCGAGCCATCTTTTCACCCTGGTGACCGAGGCCCTGCCACCCGGCACCCGCCTGGTGCTGCAGGCCGGCGACGGCCGTACCGACATCGCCGCCGAAGGGCCGGGCGAGTCCGCGCTGGCCGGCCTGCTGGCGGCCTGGCCGGTGGAGGCCGGATTCGCCCTGCTCGCGGATTGCGCCACCAGCCCCGCATTCCAGCCCCTGCTGGGCTGGCAGCAGCGCCCCTTCGGTGGCTTCGGTGATTGGCTCGGCGAGCTGAACCCGGTGCGCGGCCGCATGGTCGAGGCGGTGGCGGAGATCGAGGAAGCCGAGACCCTGACCTCCCCGGCCGGGGAGGTGATGGTGCTGGTGCGCGGCAGCACCAGCTTCGCGCCAGGGGCGCGGCTGGAGATGGTGGCCCTCGGCCAGCGTCCGGATGCCTCCGGGCGGGCGGAGCCAGTGGCGGTGCCGCTGCTCGACTGGCATGTGGCGACCCTGCCGCAGGCGCTGGTCGGCAGGGCGCGCATCGACCCCGCCTGGCTCGACCGGCTCTCGCTGCTCGACCTGGTGCTGCGGGTGCAGCCGCACCCCGGCATCACGCATTTTCTGCGCTGCCGCCCGCGTGCGGCGACGGTGCCCGACCTGCTCGATTCGATCTGCCGCACCACCCCCTTCGCCGAGCCGGCCGACGACACCAGTGCCGCGGCGCTCGACCTGCTGCGGCTGGTCGTGGCACGGCGGGAGGCGCTGTGGACGCCGACACTCGCCAGCCTGGCGGCACAGCGCGCTTCCCCCGGTGCCGCCGGCCATCTGCCGCGCCTCGGCCTGATCCTGGGCGCCGATGACCCGCTGGCGGCGCGGCTGTTCCAGGTGACCGCAGCGGAGTTCGAGGCGCGCTGCGACCGGCTGCTGGTGATGGGCGATGCGGCGGAGGCGGTGGCGCAGCCCTTCATCCGCCGCGGCCGCATCCCCGTAACTCTGGGCGCCGCCGCGGTCCAGGCACTGCGGGAGGCCGCGGGCCGCGCCGGGGTGCTGGTGGTGGAGGCCCCGCGCTTTGCCGCTTCCGTGGCCGCCGGGCAGCCAGGGGCCGCCTTCTCCCACCCGCTGGGCGCGGCGGATCTGGCGCGGCTGCTGGCGCTGCATGCCAGCGCGGGCTGCGAGCCGGCGCTGGCCGACAGCCTGGCCCGCCTGCTGCGCCTGCACCGGAGGCAGCCGGGCGAGCCCGCCTTCCTGCCGGTCCAGCGCAGCTGGAGCAGCCCCTATGCGGCGGAGGTGGTGAACGCCCATCTGGCGCGGCTGTGGTGCATCGGCCTTGCGGAGACTGTCCTACATGGCTGAGGCACCGATGGCGCGTGGCAGCCGGGTCTGCATCATCGCCCATTCGCATCCGGAATTCTCCAAGGGCGGCGGCGAGCTGGCCGCCTACCGGCAGTTCGAGACGATGCGCGATGCCGGCCGCGACGTGGTCTTCGTCGGCGCCAGCGAGATCGGCACGCAATACGCCGAAAGCCGCCCGATCGAGACGGTGATGCCCTTCGGCGCCGGAGAATACGTCTTCGCCTTTGCCGGCATGGCCGAGGACCGGCTGGCCTGGGAGGATGCCTATCAACGCGGCGTGCTGGTGGATTTCCTCGCGGCCCTGGACTGCGAGGTCTATCACTTCCACCATTACTGGCGGCTCGGCACCGATCTCATCGATGCGCTGATGCAGGCGCGGCCGGATGCGCGCTTCGTCATGACGATGCATGAGATGCTGGCGATCTGCCTGCATCACGGCCAGATGGTGAAAACCCGCTCACGTGAATTGTGCCGCAAGGAATCGCCGCTGCGCTGCCTGGCCTGCTTTCCGGACCAGACGCTGGAACGCTTCGCCTATCGCAAGGCGACGCTGATGGCGGTGCTGTCGCGCTTCGATGCCATCCTGCACCCCAGCGACTTCATCCGCGGCCGCTACCGGGACTGGGGCCTGACCAGGCCGAGCGACCCGGTGCTGGAGAACTACCTGGGCGACGCCATGCTGGCGCAGCCTCGCGCGCCGGCCGATCCGCAGGCCATGGCGCATCGCTTCGGCTTCTTCGGCCAGCCCACCTCCTTCAAGGGGCTGGACGTGTTGCTGCGCGCGCTGCCGATGGCGCTGCGCGGCAACCCGGATATCGTGCTGACCGTCTTCGGCGCGGAGCGGGAGGATGTGCTGCGGCTGTTCCCGACGCTGGAGCCGATGGTGGAAGCCGCGGGCCCCAGCCTGACCTTTGCCGGCCGCTACGATCCGCTGGATGCGCTGGACCTCATGCGCTCCGTCGGATGGGTGGTGGTGCCCAGCGTATGGTGGGAGAATTCACCGGTGGTGATCCAGGAAGCCCGGCGCGCGGGCACGCCGCTGATCGTCTCCGATATCGGCGGCATGGCGGAGAAGGTGCTGCGCGGCGTGGATGGGCTGCATTTCAAGCGCGCGGCACCGGTGGATCTGGCGCGCGTGATGACGGAGGCCGCGAATCCCGCCTTGCGCGCGCAATACGGCGCCAGCGTGCGGGACGTGATGGGACGCGACGAATTCCTGGCGGCGCTGGATGCCGCCTATGCGCCGCGCGACAGCCGGCCTGCCGCGGCGGAGTGAACGGAATGCCTGGCCTGCAGCGTGTTGCCATCCTGATGTCGCATGCCAGCCGGACGATGGATGGCGCGACGCGGGACATGATCCTGGCGCGCGCCATGCGCGCCCGCGGCATCGATGCGCGGATGTTCCGCATGCATCCCGGGCCGGAGACGGAGCGGGAGATGCTGCTGGATGGCAGCCTGCCCGGCGTATTCTGCACCGTGGACAATCCGGGGGAGATTCCGCACCGCCAGACCTCCGCCACGCTGCGCGCGGAGATTGCCGCCTTCGCGCCGGATGCGGTGCTGTACAAGGGGCTCGGCTACTCGGTGAACGCCGATGTGCAGGCCGTGCTGCCATCCACCACGCGGATCGGCCTTGTCATCGGCGGCGGCGTGACGGACCCGCTGGTGCCGCGCGCCGCCCTGGTGCTCGGCGAGTACAACGAACAGATGCAGCTTCACTTCCCGGACCTGTTCAAGGCGAAGCGCGGGCTGGTGCTGCCGAAGTATGTGAACCTGGAGGCGATTCCGCCGGGTGGGCCGGTGCCGCTGGCGGAGGCGCAGTACGACATCGTCAATGTCGGGACCTTCGGCGAGAAGCGGAAGAACCAATCCGTTCTGCTGCCCTTCACGGAACGCCATCGCGTGCTGTGCATCGGCGCCGGGCCGCTGTTGCAGCCGATCAAGCGACAGTATGCCGGCAACCCCCGCCTCACCCTGCCCGGCCGGCTGCCGCAGCCCGAGGTCTTCGCGCTGCTGCGCCAGGCCCGCATCATGGTGCATCCCTCCACCATGGACGGCCTGCCGCGCGCGACGGTGGAGGGCATGGCCTGCGGCCTGCCGGTGATCGCCCTGCACAAGACCATCGCCGGCGGCATCCCGCCCGCCGGCGGACTGCTGGTCTCCGAGGCCGGGCTGCCGCACGCGGTGGAACTGCTTCTGGCGGATGATGCGCTGCGGATGCGCATGGGCCGCGCTGCCCGGCGCTATGTCGAGCGCAACCATGGCACCAAGGCCATTGAAGCCTGCGCCGGGGAGGTGATTCGCCTGCTGTCGGAGGCTTGACCGGAGCAGGCCGCCGGCGAACCCTGTGCGCGGAGGAAACCATTCATGACCCAGGATCTGCCGGCCTCGCAGCCGCCCAGTGACGCCGCCGTCGCGTTGCTGCCCGGCTTTCGCCACCAGCGCATCCGTACATCCGGCGCCGAGATCATGACCGCGATCGGCGGATCTGGTCCGCCACTGCTGCTGCTGCACGGCAACCCGCTGACGCATGTGAGCTGGCACCGCGTGGCGCCGGAACTGGCGCGGCGCTTCACCGTGGTGGCGATCGACCTGCGCGGCTATGGCGACAGCAGTAAGCCGCCGGGCGGCGACGACCATGCCGCCTACAGCTTCCGCGCCATGGCGCTGGATGGGGTGGAGGTGATGCATGCGCTCGGCTTCAGCCGCTTCGGCGTGGCTGGCCACGACCGCGGCGCGCGCGTCGCCTTCCGCATGGCGCTGGACCACCCGGATTGCGTGACCCAGCTGGCGTCGCTCGACATCGTGCCGACCTGGCACCTGCTGTCCAACATCACCCTGGGCTGGGGCCTGGAGAGCTACCACTGGTTCTTCATGGCGCAGAAAGCGCCTTTCCCCGAGAAGCTGCTCTGCGCCGACCTCGACTATTACATCAACTACAAGCTGAACAAGAAAGGCGTCGGGCTTTCCATCTTCGACCCGGTGGCGTTTTCCGAATATGCGCGCTGCACCACGCCGGAGCAGATCCATGCGGTGTGCGAGGACTACCGCGCCACGGTATCGTTGGACTATGAAATGGACCGCGCGGAATTCGGCAAGCGGCAGATCGCCTGCCCGGTGCTGGTGCTGTGGGGCAGCAACAGCCATGTCGGCAGGCACCTGGCGGTGATGGAGGCCTGGCGACCCTGGGCACCCGATTTGCGCGGCTGGGCGATTCCGACCGGCCACTACCCGTCCGAGCAACGGCCGGACCTGGTGCTGGGCGCCTTCCTGCCCTTCTTCCAGGGCGAGGAACCGCGGGAGGCGGTGTAGCCGGCCCCCACCCCGACCCTCCCCCGCTTCGCAGGGGAGGGTTGCCGCGTGGCGGCCGGGTGGGGGCAGCGCGCCCCGCTACCCCGCCCGCGCCTTGGCCCGCCCCTGCGCCAGATCCCAGGGAAGCTGGAAGAAGATCTCGTCCCAGCCCCAGAACTGCCGCAGCGAGGTCCGCAGCGCGTTCGGCGGCAGCACCGGGCGGCGGCCATCCTGCGCCGTCACCGCCAGCACCGGCGCCAGCAGGTCGCGCCAGAAATCGGCCGACAGCCAGGCATCCACCACGCTGGCATGCCGATCCGGCGCGATATCCGCACGGCGCGGTGCGATCCGCATCGGCGGGGTGCCGAGGAACACACCCTCCTTGCCGAAGAACCGCGCCTCCGCCACCACGGAGGAGGACACGCCGACCACGGTGCGAATCGCGTCCTGCGCCAGCAGCACATAGGCATTCTCCCGCGTCTGGCGGATGCGGGACAGGCGCAGGCCGGCATTGTGCAGGCCGAAGCCATCGGCGTTGTAGGGATGCGGCTTGAACAGCACCGGGCCATCCGGCCCCAAGACGTCATGCAGCCTGGTGGCGAAATGCGAGAGGTCGAGCAGCCTGCCGCCGCGGATCAGCGCACGGTCCACCTGGGTCTGGCCAACCAGGAGGCAGGGCGACTCCACCGGCACGCGCGGCGGCATCTTCACCGCCGTGGCGGCCAGCAGATCGGCCCAGGGTTCGAAGACGTGGTCCTCCGCATGGTGGCGCATCAGCCGGGCCAGCATTTCGGGGTGGTCGGTCTGGATGGCGAACAGCACGTCCGGGCCGAAGCGATAGGGGTGGATGTTCACATCGACCCAGGGGATGCCAGCCAGCGTCAGCAGCCGCTTCTGCAACTCCGTCAGCTCGAAGCCCACCACCGCCGCGGCGCCGGCGAAGGACGCGGCCAGCATGGCGGCGGCATCGCGCGGCAATTCCATCGCATCGAACAGGCCGACCCAGCCATCGATATCCGGTGCGGCGGCGCAGGCGGCGTAGAAGCCGGGCGTATCGAAGCCGCAGATGTCGCTGCCTGGCGGCGCGATGCCGGGTTCATCCCAGACCAGCGCCTGCACGGGCAGGCCGGTGGCGGCCGCCAGGGGGCGGCGCACCAGGCGGTGGAACCACTGGATATTGCCGTTCTGGGAGGATCTGAACAGCTTGTCCTGCGGCCGCAGCAGGTCGCCCGTGACGATGATCCGCGCCGCGCTGGCCTGCCCCATCAGCCTTCGCGCTCGATCCGGAGCCAACCCAGGCCGAGGCCCAGCGAGCGGATGTCGCGTCGCGGCCCGGTGGCGGGGTCGTCGAAGCGGGCGCCTTCCAGCAGCAGGGAAATCCGCGAGCCAGCCGGCAGCGCCGGAAGGACCGCCACCGCCTGACAGGTCGCCACAGCGCCATCCTGCGACAGCACGGCCAGGTCCAGTTTCAGCCCATCGAGGAAGATGTCCTGCGCCGCCAGATCCAGCGCCGCACCGAAGGGCGCCCGCAGCGCCAGCGTAATGCGCAGCGCGCCGCCGCCCAGCGCCGGCAGTTGCGCCGTGGCCCAACGCGCGGCGCCAGACCAGCGCAGCGCGCCGGCGTCGGTCATCTCGGCGGGATACCAGCCGAAGCCGATGAAATCCTCGGAAGCCACGTCGAAGGCGACAGGGCCCGATTCCGGCATCGCTTCCGGCCCGGCGGCGGCCTCGCGGCGCGCGGCGGGGATGAAGGGCAGCGGGTCGATCCGCATGCGCTCGGCGCGGGACAGCGCATCGGCCTGGCGGAGCTGGGACAGCGCCTCGACGGTGGCGGAGAGGCGGGCGATCTCCTCGACCAGGTACTCGCCGAACAGGCGGGCATCCGCGTCCAGGCGGTCCAGGAAGGGCGCGGCGAGGGTGCGCATCCGCGCGGCCTCCGCCTGGTGCAGCCCGGCCTCGATCAGCGCCGCGGCGCGGCGGTCAGGGGAGAGGTCGAGCAAAGGATGATGGCCGTGCGACAGAACAGACCCCCTCCTGCGGGTGCGCTACTGGTAGCTGAGTGCAACGCATTCCGCGAGGGGGCTACAGCTCCGCCACATCCGCGACACCGGGCACCACCTTCATCGCCTGCATCAGCCGGGGCGAGATGTTGAAGCGGCCGGCCAGTGCGATTTCCACCTCCTGCCCCGGGCCGGTGACGGAGACGATCCGCACCTCGCCGCGGCCCTTGCCTTCGCGATCGAGCATCAGGCGGATCGGGTCGATGGCGGCGGTCTGGTCGAGCCAGAGGCGGATGCCCTGGCCCATGCCCTGTGCGACGCGTTCCAGCGGTTCCAGCTCCAGCGCCGTCAGCCGCACCGTGTCGCCATCCAGGCGGACTTCGGTGGTCACCAGAAGCGCGGTGCCCTCGGCCAGCATGCCATCGGCGCGGGCCAGGCTTTCGCTGAAGAAGGTGACCTCGAAGCTGCCCTCGGCGTCACTGAAGCGGACCCAGGCCATCTTGGTGCCGGACTTGGTGCGGCCGGACTTCACCGCGACCACGGTGCCGGCCAGCTTCATCCGGCCGGAGCCGCCACGGGCACGCTCCGCGATGCGCGACGACGGCACGGCGCCGAGCTTGGACAGCACGCGGCGGTAGGTGTCCAGCGGATGGGCGGAGAGGTGGAAGCCGACCGCATCAGCCTCGTAGCCGAGCTTCTCCAGCTCCGGCCAATCCTGCATATCCGGCAGGCGCAGCGGTGGCGGCGCGGTCTCGGCGCCGAACATGTCGCGCGTCGGGTTCAGGCGGCGCTCGCCGGCTTCCTGCGCGGCACGAAGCACCTGCTCGGCGCCCTGCACCATGCGGGCGCGGTTCGGCTCCAGGCTGTCGAAGGCGCCGGCCTTGGCGAGATTCTCCAGCTGCATCTTGTTCAGCAGCTTGGGGTCCACCCGGCCGGCGAATTCGGACAGCGTCGCGAAGGGCGCGGTGGCATCGCGCTGCGCCACCAGATCCTTCATGGCGGCGAGGCCGACGCGTTTCACCGCGGCCAGCGCGAAGCGAATCGCTGGCGTGCCATCATCTTTCGCCTCGATCCGGAACTCCGCGCCGCTGCGGTTGATGTCCGGCGGCAGCACGGGAATGCCCAGCCGCGACGCTTCCTGCATATGCCCCGCCAGCTTGTCCGTATTGCCGAGGTCGAGCGACATCGAGGCGGCGAGGAAGGCCACGGGGTGGTTCGCCTTCAGCCAGGCGGTCTGGTAGCTGACCAGGGCGTAGGCGGCGGCATGCGACTTGTTGAAGCCGTACTCCGCGAATTTTTCCATGAGATCGAAAATCTCGCCGGCCTTCGCATCCGGCACGCCGTTCTTCGTGGCGCCCTCGACGAAGATCTTGCGCTGCGCCTCCATCTCGGAGCGGATCTTCTTGCCCATGGCGCGGCGCAGCAGGTCCGCGCCGCCCAGCGTGTAGCCCGCCAGTTCCTGGCTGATCTGCATGACCTGCTCCTGGTAGACCAGGATGCCGTAGGTCTCGTTCACGATCTCCGCCATCTTGGGATGCGGCGCCGCCCAGGGCTCGCCATGCTTGCGCTGGCAATAGGCGGGGATATTGGCCATCGGGCCGGGGCGGTACAGCGACACCGCGGCGATCAGGTCCTCGAAGCGGTCGGGGCGCATCATGCGCAGGCAGTCGCGCATGCCCTGGCCTTCGAACTGGAACACGCCGGCCGCATCGCCGCGCGCCAGCATGGCGTAGGTCTTGGCGTCATCGAGCGGGATGCGATCCAGGTCGATCGTCACCCCCTGCCCGGCCAGCAATTGCACGGCGCGTTGCAGCACCGTGAGAGTCTTCAACCCGAGGAAGTCGAACTTCACCAGGCTGGCCTGCTCGACATATTTCATCGAATACTGGGTGATCAGCGTGTCGCTGCGCGGGTCGCGGTACAGCGGCACGATATCCACCAGCGGCCGCCGGCCGATGACGACGCCGGCGGCGTGGGTGGAGGCGTTGCGGTACAACCCCTCCAGCTCCTGCGCCACTTCCAGCAGGCGGTGCACCTGTTCGTCGCTGCGGCTCATCTCCTGCAGCTTCGGCTCGCCCTCGATCGCCTGCGCCAGCGTCACGGGCTTGGCCGGGTTGAAGGGGATCAGGCTGGCGATGCGGTCCACCTGGCCATAGGGCAGGCCCATGACGCGGCCGACATCGCGCACCGCAGCCTTCGCCTGCAGCTTGCCGAAGGTGATGATCTGCGCGACGCGATCCTCGCCATATTCGCGGCGGACATAGTCGATGACCTCGTCGCGGCGGTCCTGGCAGAAATCGATGTCGAAGTCCGGCATCGAGACACGCTCGGGGTTCAGGAAGCGCTCGAACAGCAGGCCCCAGCGCATCGGGTCCAGGTCCGTGATCAGCAGCGCCCAGGCGGCGACGGAACCGGCCCCCGAGCCACGGCCCGGCCCCACGGGGATGCCCTGCGCCTTGGCCCATTGAATGAAGTCGGCCACGATCAGGAAGTAGCCTGAAAAGCCCATCGTCTCGATGACGGAGAGTTCATAGGCCAGGCGCTCCCGGTAGGGCGCGCGGGCGGCATCATCGAGCTCCAGCACATCGAGCCGGCCTTCGAGGCCGGACCTGGCCATGGCGAAGACCGTCTCGGCCTCCGTCATGCCCTCCATCACCTTGGGGCAGATGGGCAGTTCCGGCTTCTTAGATTCGGCCATGACCGCGCAGCGCTGGGCGATGGCGAGGGTGTTGTCACAGGCCTCCGGCAGGTCGGCGAACAGCTCCCGCATCGCGGCGCTGGATTTGAAGAAATGCTCGGCGGTGACGCGGCGGCGGTCGGGCTCCGCGATCACGCGGCTTTCGGCGATACACAGCAGCGCATCATGCGCGGCATGCATCTTGGCCTCGGCGAAATAGACATCGTTGGTGGCGACGATGGGCAGGCCCGATTCATCGGCCAGGGCCAACAGCCCGGCCTCCACCATCTTTTCCATGGCCAGGCCGTGGCGCTGCAATTCCACCACCAGGTCATCCGGGCCGAAGATGTCGCGCAACTGCGCCAGCAGCTTGGCTGCCGCATCGCGCCTGCCTTCCGACAGCAGCCGGCCAAGCGGGCCGGTGGTGCCGCCGGTCAGCAGGATCAGGCCGCCGCGATACCGGTCCAGCGTCTCCAGCCCGATGCAGGGCATGCCCGAGATGTCGCTGCCGAGGAAGCCAGCCGAGGACAGCCGCTGCAGGTTGTCCAGCCCCACCGCATCCCGCGCCAGGGCCACGATCGGGTCCGGCCGGTGCCGCGCCGGGTCGCCGCCGCGGCCCGCATCATCCGTGACGCCGCGGCCGAGGAACAGCTGGCAGCCGATGATCGGCTGCACGCCCTTGCCCGTGCAGGCCTGGGAGAATTCCAGCGCGCCAAACAGATTGCCCGAATCGGTCAGCGCCACCGCCGGCATCCCGGCGGCGCGGGCGAGCGCCGGCAGTTTCTCGGCCTTGATGGCGCCCTCGCTGAGGGAGTAGGCGGAATGGGCGTGCAGGTGGATGAAGGATGCCGACAAGCAGGGAGACTCCAGGGGCCGCGGATCTATCCTACAGATTCGGCGCGTCGCAGGCTGCCTCGACGGCGTCGAGGTCGAGCACGAAGGCGCTGTTTTTCGCCACACACGGGCGGATGGACCGAGTGGTGACCCTCGTAAGGGGGTGGGTGGTCCTCAGCGGATAAGGTGGGAAAAGGGCCCTTCCTCGAAGAAAAAGGCGCGGATCAGGGCGCGCTGGTAGCTGGCAGAGGACACGCTGCGCAGTCGCTGCATCCGCCCGAGCGCGACTTGCCACTCCCCGCCGCGGAAATCCTCCTGCAGCGCGGCCAGCTTGGCCATGATCTGCGCCGGGCTCGCGTCGTCCGGCATGCGCAGCGGGTAATCGGTACCTAGCAATTCCGCCGCCTCGTCATCGGATGAGGCAACCAGGATGGCGGCGCCGCAATGGGCTGCGACGAAGCCCTTGGTGAAGGGCTTGAAGCCACCGCTCCACATCTCACGGGGCCGAAAAGCGTAATGCAGGTTGAAGTCCGGCAGCGCCCGGTACCAGCCATTCTTGTTCGCCGTGCCTGGCACCCAGTGTGTCAGCAGGCCCGCCTGGACCAAGGGGGCGATATGGCGCGCCGCGTCAACATTGCCAAAATAGGCACAGGCGAAGCGATCCCACTGGCAGGCGACTTCGGGAATACCGAGGTCGATGTGATGCGGCAGATGAACCACCGGGCGCTCGGGCCAATTCTGCCGCAGCGCCCTGGCCTGAAGGGCTGAACAGGCGATGAAGCCATCTGCCTCCTGCGCGATCGAGGGCGTCACCTGCGAATCCACGAAATCCATCAGCACCAGGCAGCCTGCCGCCGCGAGCCGCGCCGGCACATCGTGTTCCCGCCGCATCAGGGCGCTTTTGTTGACGATCGCAATGCAGTCGCGAATATCATCCTCGGCCAGAGCCAGCCGTACCTTGCGGCCATAGTCCGCCGCTACCTCGGCGAAGAGCTGCGACAATTGGACGCCGCGCAAATGGGTGCTGCCGGCGCGGAGCTGGCGCTGTTCGACGACGAAGACAATATCACGGGCCATGCTGCATAATGCCGTGCCGAAGCCTGTTGCGGCAATCCCGGCCCGGTCGAACGTCACCTTTGCCTACCGATCGCTACGCGATGTGGCGGACCACCTGTGATTTGCCTGCGCCTGCTCGAAGCCTGCGGCCGGCCTCGCAAACCGCGCAGGTCGACCTCCAGCCGCGTCGCAACGTCCAGAAAATCCATGCTACCTATTGGTTCAGGCAAAGCGCACGCGGATGGAGGGGCAATGGACCACGACGATCTTGTTCTGCTGCGACGCGCGATCGCGCTTTCGGCCGAGGCGCGCCAGGCCGGCCAGCACCCCTTCGCCGCCCTGCTCGCCGATCGCGAGGGCCGTGTGCTGATGGAACAGGCCAATGCCTTCCACCCGCAGGGCGACGGCACCGCCCATGCAGAGCGCGTGCTCGCCACCCGCGCCTGCGTGGAACTTTCCCCCCGTGCGCGCGCCCAGGCCACCCTGTTCAGCAGCGCAGAGCCCTGCGCCATGTGCGCGGGCGCGATCTACTGGGCTGGGATCGGCCGGGTGGTGTTCGGCCTGTCCGAGCGCCGGCTGAAGGCGCTGATCGGCCCCCACCCCGAGAACCTGACCCTGGACCTGCCGTGCCGCGAGGTGTTCGCGGCCGGCCAGCGGCGGATCGAGGTGGTGGGACCCTTGCTGGAAGATGACGCCGAGGCCCCGCATCGGGGGGCGTGGTGAACCCAACTTGGCCTTACGGCACGAGCTCCTGGCAGACGAGGCGCAGCACCGCCTCCGGCGTGATCAACTGCCCCGCCTCTGCGCCCGTCAGCACGTCTTCCATCTCCTCCGGCGTCGCCGTCCAAGGCGCCACAGGAAACAGGTGGAAGCGGTAGCGCGGATCGCCCACCGGCAGCAAATCCACATCGGACCGCTGCTTGGGATGGAACATCCCGGCCATAGGAAGATGGATGGTCTCAGCCTCCGACAGCCAGGCGCCGAGCCAGGCGAAGCTGCTGATCGAAACCACCAAATGCCGCGCCGCGCGCAGCGCTGCAAAATCCACCATGGCGCCGCGGCTCGGCAGGAAGGTGGCCTCGGGAAAGCGGGCGCGTAGGGCGGTGGTACAGGCATCATCGCCAAGCTGGCCGAGGAAGACCGGATGCCGGCCGGTCTCCGCGATCAACCGCGCATAAAAGGCGATGGGCAGCGGGCGATAGTCCTTGTGGACCCCGCTCATGATCTCCGCGCCCCGTACGCTGATCACCAGATCCTCCGGCCCGAAGCCCGGCTCGGCGGAGGGCGGGGCGCGGAACAGGTTGCGGACCCGTTCCAACGGGTCCAGCAGCTCCATCCGCATGGCCAGCGCATTCGTCTCGATGCCCTGGGCCAGGCCGGTGCGCATCACATAGACCAGCCGGTCCAGGTTAAGCTTGTGACCGACCACCTTCAGGTGACGGGCCGGCAGCGGAATGGCGGGCAGGCGGATGTCCCAATGCCGCAGGGAACCGCCGGTCAGCAGCGCCCCCGGTATGCGGCTGGCGAGTGCCACGGCGAACATGTGCTGAAACATCATGTTGCCGAGGCCCGCGGTGAGCCGTTGATGAATGACCACGGGTTCCGTCACTGCCGTCGTCTGCCCCATCACGCTAGGCGGCCTGCGGTCACCTTGCCGTCCCGCAGCGTCACAACCCGGTCCATCCGCCGCGCCAGTTCCGGGTTATGCGTCGCGATCAGCGCCGCCATCCCCTGCCCACGCACCGCTTCCAGCAGTTCCGCAAAAACGCGGTCGCTGGTGCCGACATCGAGGTTGCCGGTCGGCTCATCCGCCAGCAGCACGCGCGGCTTGTTGGCGAGCGCACGCGCGATGGCAACGCGTTGCTGTTCGCCGCCCGAGAGCTTGCCGGGGCGGTGTTCCTCCCGCCCCGTCAGGCCGAAATCCGCGAGCAGGGTGCGGGCGCGGGCATCGGCGGCTGGCTTCGCCACGCCATTGGCCATCTGCGGCAGGGCGATGTTCTCGATAGCCGAGAATTCGGGCAGCAGATGGTGGAACTGGTAGACGAAGCCGATGCCGGTGCGGCGGATGGCGGTGCGCGCATCGTCGCCGAGCGTGCCGGCGGCCTGGCCGGCGAAATACACCTCCCCCGCATCCGGCTTCTCCAGCAGGCCCGCCAGGTGCAGCAGGGTGGATTTGCCGGTGCCGGAGGGGGCGACGAGGGCCACGATCTCGCCCGCCACCAAAGTGAGGTCGGCACCGGACAGCACCTCCAGCACACCCGCCTCGGTCTTGAAGCGGCGCGTGACCGCGCGCAGTTCCAGCGGCGCCGATGCGTTGACGCTGCGATTCACGCTTTGCTCCTTGGGCCTTCGGCCCTGCGGCGCGCCGCGACCGCAGCGCTACTCATTGCGCAGCGCCACGACAGGGTCCGTCTTCGCCGCGCGCCAGCTTGGGTAGATGGTGGCCAGCAGCGACAGGCCGAGGCCCATGCCGACCACCTGCGCCACCTCCTTCGGATCGACCACGGCGGGCAGGCGCGTGAGGAAGTAGACCTCGGCGCTGAACAGCTCGGTGCCGGACAGCGCCTGGATCGCCTGGCGGATCGCCTCGATGTTCAGGCAGAAGACCAGGCCCACGGTGAAGCCGATCAGCGTGCCCAGCACGCCGACACTGGCGCCGCAGAGCAGGAAGACGCGCAGGATGGCGCCGCGCGTGGCGCCCATGGTCCGCAGCACCGCGATGTCCCGCCCCTTGTCCTTCACCAGCATGATGAGGGAGGAAACGATGTTGAAGGCGGCGACGATGATGATCAGAGTCAGGATCAGGAACATCACGTTGCGCTCGACCTGCACCGCGGCGAAGAAGCTGGAATTCGCGTCCTGCCAATCAACGATGCGAACCGGCGTGCCGGACAGCTCGGTGCGGATATCCCGCGTCACCGCGCGCACGCCGGTTGGGTCCTGGACAAACACTTCGATCTGGGTTGCGGCGTCGCCGGTCTGGAAGAAGGTCTGCGCGGCGGCCATGGGCAGGAAGACGAAGCTGCTGTCGTATTCCTGCATCCCCACCTGGAACAGCGCCACGATGGTATAGGCGCGCACCCGCGGCACCGTGCCGAAGACCGTGGTGCGGCCCTGCGGCGAGACCAGCGTCAGCTTGTCCCCCACCCCGATCCGCATGCGCTGCGCGAGCCGCGTGCCGACGACGATGGCGTCATCGCCCTGGAAGGCGTTCAGCGAGCCTTCCATGATGTTCTGCGCGACCAGCCCGCGCGCCCGCAGATCCTCCGCCCGCACCCCGCGCGCCAGGCCGCCGGAGGCACCACCCTGGTCGCTGGTCAGCAGCACCTGGCCCTCCACGATCGGCGTGGCGGAGACCACGCCCGGCAACCCCCGGATGCGCCCAGCCACGGCGTCGTAGTCGCTGATCGGCCGCTCAATCCCGTGCACGCCGAGGTGCCCGTTCAGGCCGAGGATGCGGCCCAGCAGCTCGATCCGGAAACCGTTCATCACCGACATCACAATGATCAGCGTAGCGACACCCAGCGCGATGCCGACAAGGGAGAAGATCGCGATGACCGAGACAAAGCGCTCCCCCTTGCGGGCGCGCAGATAGCGGAAGGCGATGGCGCGTTCGAAGGCGTTGAACATGCTCAGCCCAGGATTTTTGTCAGTGCATCCTCGGGGGAGAGTTCCATCTTCTCCCCCGTGGCGCGCCGTTTGAGCTCGACCACGCCGGCCGCCGCGCCGCGCGGCCCGACGACGACCTGCCAGGGGTGGCCCATCAGATCCGCATCGGCGAATTTCGGGCCGGCGCGTTCGGTGCGGTCGTCGTACAGCGCCTCGGGGATCGCGGCGTACATGCGTTCGCTGAGCGCGTCGCAGGCGGCATCGCCCTGCTTCAGGTTGATCACCACCGCCTTGAAGGGTGCGACCGCATCCGGCCACTTGATGCCGGCCTCGTCGTGGTTCGCCTCGATGGTGGCGCCGACCAGGCGGGAGACGCCGATGCCGTAGCTGCCCATCTCCGGCACCACCGGCTTGCCATCCGAACCCTGCACCGACAGGCCCATGGAGGCGGAGTACTTCGTGCCGAAATAGAAGATGTGGCCAACCTCGATGCCACGCGCGGAAACGCGCTTCGCTTCCGGCACCTGCTCCCAGGCGACGGGGTCGTGCATTTCCTCGGTGGCCGCGTAGTGGCTGGTCCAGGCATCGACGGCCGGTGCCAGGTCCGCGCCATAGTCGGGCGCGCCTTCCAGCGCGTTCATGTCCAGCAGGTCCTGGCTGACAAAGACCTGGGACTCGCCGGTCTCGGCCAGGATGATGAATTCGTGGGAGAGGTTGCCGCCGATCGGGCCCGTATCCGCGCGCATCGGCACGGCCTTGAGGCCCATGCGGGCGAAGGTGCGAAGGTACGCCAAGAACATCTGGCGGTAGCTGTGCTGGGCGCCTTCCTTGGTGACGTCGAAGGAATAGGCGTCCTTCATCAGGAATTCGCGCCCGCGCATCACGCCGAAGCGCGGCCGCACCTCGTCCCGGAACTTCCACTGGATGTGGTAGAGATTGCGGGGAAGGTCGCGGTAGCTTTTCGCGAAGCCGCGGAAGATGTCGGTGACCATTTCCTCGTTGGTCGGGCCGAACAGCATGTCCCGGTCGTGCCGGTCCTTCAGGCGCAGCATCTCCGGCCCATAGGCGTCGTAGCGGCCGGACTGGCGCCACAACTCGGCGGACTGGATGGTCGGCATCAGGATTTCCTGCGCGCCGGCGCGGTCCTGCTCCTCCCGCACGATCTGCTCGATCTTCTGCAGCACGCGCCAGCCGAGCGGTAGCCACGCGTAGATGCCGGCGGAGGTCTGCCGCACCAGCCCGGCGCGCAGCATGAGGCGGTGCGAGGCGATGGTCGCCTCGGCCGGGGTTTCCTTCAGGGTCG
>LNFM01004111.1_pt1 | contig 27359 bp, 25 predicted proteins | sample 596031 | NCBI WGS metagenome assembly LNFM01 (sample SAMN04254537, study PRJNA301005) | activated carbon metagenome | isolation source: dual media filters at the Ann Arbor, Michigan drinking water treatment plant | place: USA: Ann Arbor
GCGCTGGCGCGGGCCGCGGGGGCGCGCGTCGTCACCAGCACCATGCTGGGCAAGGCACGTCGATGCACGACGGTGCCATGGCCGCGCAGCACGACATCCTCGTCTACCTCGACGGCGACCTGGCCGGCCTGCGCCCCGGTCTCGTCACCGACATGGCGCGGCCGCTGCTGGCCGACGAGGCCGACTTCGTGAAGGCACGTTTCGGCCGCAGCGGCGGGCGTGTCACCGAGCTCACCGCCAAGCCGATGCTGAAGGTCTTCTTCCCGGAACTGGCCGAACTGCGCCAGCCGCTGGGCGGCATCATCGCGGCGCGGCGCCATCTGCTGCAGCAGTTGCGCTTTGAGGACGGCTACGGCGTCGACATCGGCCTGCTCATCGACGCCTCGCGCGCCGGTGCACGGGTGACCGAGGTCGACATCGGCTCGCTCGAGAACGACAGCCAGCCGCTGCTCGACCTGACGCTGATGGCCAACGAGGTGGCGCGTGTCATCTACTCGCGCGCCCGCGCCGCCGGTCGCCTGAACGTCGACCAGATCGTCGCGATGTACGAGAGCCAGCGCCAGGCCGCGGCATCGCTGGACTACATCCTCACGCGGCGCCGCGGTCGCCAGCGCCTGTTGCTGCTGGACATGGACGGCACGCTGACGACCACGCGTTTCGCCGTGGAACTGGCGCGCGCGACGGGGCAGGAGCAGGCGTTGTCGCAATTGCTCGACAGCCCCACCGACGACACGGCGGCGCGCAGCGACCGCATCGCGGCGCTGTTCCGCTTCGTGCACAAGCAGCAGTTCGAGCGTGTGGCGCGCGCCGCGCCCCTGCGGCCGGGCGTCATCGAGTTCATCAACCGCATGCGCCGCAGCGGCTTCATCGTGGGTGTGCTCAGCGACAGCTACTTCGTTGCCGCCGACATCCTGCGCCGGCGCGTCTTCGCCGACTTTGCGCTCGCCCACACGCTGCAGTTCGAAGGCGACGTGTGCACCGGCCAGGTGCGGCTGAACCCGGCCTTCCAACGTGCCGAAGGCGGCGAGGGCGAGCCGGTGTGCAAGAGCCACGTGCTGCGCCGCGTGAAGGCCGATTGCAGTGGCGCGCCGCTGCTGGAATGCTGGGCCGTGGGCGACAACCTCAACGACCTTGGCCTGCTGCGCCTGGCCGACCGCGCTTTCGCCATCGATCCCAAGGCCGAGGCGCTGCGGCGTGAGCCCGGCGTGCGCGTGATCGAGAACTTCGACGAACTGCTGCCCCTCGTTCCTGCGCCCTTGCCCGAGCCGCTGCCTGCAGAGGCCCGGGCCGCGTGACGGCGCCCGACTGGGTCGTCATCGGCCTGTACCTGGCCGGCACGCTGGGCCTCAGCGCCTGGCTGGCGCGGCGCCAGCACGACGCCGACGACTACTACGTCGGCGGGCGCGACCTGCCATGGTGGGCGCTGGCGCTGTCCATCCTGGCCACGCAGAGCTCGGCCAATTCCTTTCTCGGCATCCCGGCCTACGTGGCGCTGGTGCCGGGCGGTGGCCTCACCTGGCTGCAATACGAGCTGGTGCTGCCGCTGGCGATGATCGTCGTCATGCTGGTCTTCGTGCCCGTGCTGCGCGGGCTGGCGCTGGTGAGCGTCTACGAATACCTGGAACGCCGCTTCGACCGTGCCACGCGGCTGTTGCTGAGCGCGGTCTTCCTGTTGTCGCGCGGGCTGGCCGCGGGTGTGGCGCTGTATGCCGCCGCAGTGGTGGTGCAGGTGAGCACGGGGTTGCCGCTGCCCTGGTGCGTGGTCGGCATGGGCGTGCTGACGCTGGTCTACGACACGCTGGGCGGCATGCGCGCGGTGGTCTGGACCGACGTGCTGCAGATGGCGGTGCTGTTCGTCGGCATCCTGGTGTGCGGTGCGCTGGCCTGGCAGGCCGCGGGCGGCGGTGCGGCGATCCTGGCTGCGCTGGCACCGGAACGTGTGGCCGCCATCGAACTCGCGCACGGGCTGGGCGACGGTGCGCAGGCACCGCTGTGGGGTTTCGTGATCGGCGGCTTCGTGCTCTACATCGCCTACTACGGCGTCGACCAGGGGCAGGCGCAGCGTTCACTGGCGGCGCAGGACGTGAAGAGCGCGCAGCGTGCGCTGATGCTCAACGGCCTGGCGCGTTTTCCGCTCACGCTGCTGTACTGCGGCCTGGGGCTGGCCATCGGTGCCGTGTATGCCGGCAGCGAGGCGCTGCGCGACGCCGTGCCCGCTGGGCGGCTCGACTACCTGGTGCCGCGCTTCATCGAACTTTTCCTGCCCGCCGGCGTGCGCGGGCTGCTGGTGGCAGCCATCCTGGCCGCGGCGATGAGCAGCCTGGACTCGCTGCTCAACAGCCTGTCGGCCGCGACGATGCGCGACTTCGTCGAGCCGCGCCTGTCGGCACGGTCCACCGCCCGCGGGCGCCTCTTCGCCGCGCGCGCCGTCACCGTGGGCTGGGGCGTGCTCATCGTGGTCTTCGGCCTGCTGGTGGGCGACATGGCCAGCAGCGTGGTCGAAGGCATCAACCGCATCGGCGCGCTGTTCTACGGCCCGCTCTTGGCGGCCTTCGGCTGCGGCATCCTCGACCGCCGCGCGCGCGGCCCGGCGGTGCTGGCAGGCGTGATCACCGGGCTGGTGCTCAACCTCGTGCTGGCCTACGGCCTGGGGCCGAAGCTCTTCTGGATGTGGTGGAACCTCAGCGGGCTTCTCGCGGCCGTGTTCGTCACCTGGACCGTGAGCCGCCTGCTGCCGCCGCCGCTGCCGTCGCAGTTGGAAGGCACGACGCTGAACGCCGCCGCGCTGCGCCGCGCCTGGGCCGCCGACCGCGGCCTGTACCGCGGGCTGCTGGCGGCCAGCGCCCTGATGGCCGGCGTGGCGTTGGCGCTGGGCGTACGCTGAAGCACCCCGAACCACCCCGAACCCCCCTGAAGCACGAGGCAACCCACCGATGTCCCTGCGCCAGTTCATCCTCGCCCGCGCCGTGCTGCGCACGCTCAGCGCGCTCAAGCACAGCATCGTCTACAGCTGGGACGAGGCGGCACGCATCCTGGGGCTGCAGGAAGACCTGTACACGAACCCGCTGCACCACGAACTCGAGCGCCCGGTCAACGTCATCCTGATCGGCGCCGGCCACCGCGGCAGCATCTATGCCGACTACGCCACCAAGAGCCCGCGCGAGATGCGCGTGGTGGGCGTGGCCGACCCCAACCCGAAGCGTCGCGCACGCATCGCGGCGGTGCACGGCATCCCGCCCGAGCGCTGCTTCAGCGACTGGAAGGGTGTGTTCGAGCACGGCCCCGGGCACGAAGGCCACTGGGCCGACGCCGTGATCATCGCCACCCCCGATCGCCTGCACACCGCGCCCTGCCTGCGTGCGCTGGAACTCGGCTACGACGTGCTGCTGGAGAAGCCCGCGGCGCCCACCGAAGCCGAATGCCGGCAGATCCTGGCTGCGGCGCAGGCCAGCGGGCGCATCGTCGGCGTCTGCCACGTGTTGCGCTACACACCCTACTTCCGCGAACTGAAGGCGCTGATCGACGCCGGCATGGTGGGCCAGATCATCAGCGTGCAGCACCTCGAGCCCATCGAGCACGTGCACATGAGCCACAGCTACGTGCGTGGCAACTGGCGCAAGAGCGACGCCGCCACACCCATCATCCTGGCCAAGAGCTGCCACGACACCGACATCCTGCGCTGGCTGGTCGATTCACCGGCGCAGGAGGTGCACTGCTACGGCAACCTGAAGTGGTTCAAGGAAGCCAACGCGCCCGAGGGCAGCACCGCGCGCTGCACCGACGGCTGCAAGGTCGAGGCCGAGTGCCCCTACTCGGCGCTGCAGATCTACTACCGCGACCGCAAGCGCCTCTATGTCTTCGACCTGCCGGAAGACGAAACGAAGTGGGGCCCGATCATCATGCAGGGCCTGAACACCACCGACTACGGCCGTTGCGTCTACCGCATGGACAACGACCAGCCCGACCACCTGACGGCCAACATCCTGTTCGCCAACGGCGTGACGGCCGGTTTCTCGATGGAGGCCTTCGTCAGCTACGAGGGCCGGCGCACACGCATCATGGGTTCGATGGGCGACATCGTCGGCGACATGGAGAGCTTCACGCTCACCAGCTTCAAGGACGGCAAGCGCCGCAGCTGGAGCATGAAGACCGACGCCCACGGCGGCGGCGACCACCGCATGGTCAAGGACTGGGTGCAGGCCGTGGGGCAACGCAACCCGGCACTGCTGAGCTCACCGATCGAGGTCTCGATGGAAAGCCACCTCATCGCCTATGCGGCCGAGAAAAGCCGGCTGCAGCGCACGATCGAGAGCGTGCACCTGTAGCCGCGTCGACGGCGTCGCGGTTCAGCGACGGCGCCGCGTCGCGGCGCCCACCAGGCCCAGCCCGGCGAGCCACAGCGCGATGGTCGCGGGTTCGGGTACCGCAGTCACCGTCAGGCCGCTGACCGACAGTGTCGAGACGCCGAGAAAGTCGCCGGTGTCGATCACGCCCAGCGCCAGCGTGGCCGTGCCGGCGCCGGCGAAGCTGAGCTCGAAGGTCTGCGCGGCCAGCCCCGGCGCGCCGGCGGTGGCCAGCGTGAACACCTGGCCGTCGATGACGGCGAAGGCATGGTCCTGGAACTGGTCTTCCAGCGTGCTGAAGCTCCAGCTGAAGCGCAACGTATCGCCGGCGGCGACGGTGAAGCTCTGCGTCACCAGCGAGCCTTCGCGGCCGTACTCGGGCTCGGGCAGGTCGAGGGCGTAGGCCGGCAGGCCGGCGGCGGCCTCGACCAGGGTGATATCGGCGGCCGAATTGCCAGACAGGTTGAAGGGCTGGTCGGGGTCGCCGGCCTCGGCGTAGGCGGTGGTCAGCACGATGGCGCCGGCCGGTGCGACGACGTCGCCCAGCACGGTCCAGCCGGCCAGGCTGCCGGTGTGTGCCTGGGCCGCGGCGCTGCCGGCCAGCAGCGCCAGGGCGGCGGCGGCGATGAGTTGTCGGGTGCGTGATGTCATGGTGGTTGGCGCGGAAGAGGAGTGGTCGGGTGCAGCGCGTCAGCGCGTGAAGAGACGGCCGGCGCCGGTCTGCTTGGCGGCCAGCTTCAGGTCACGCGAGGGCAGCACCGTCGAGATGCTCACGCCCAGCAGCGTGGCCAGTGAACGAGGCGCCGCAGGGCCCGGGCCGTCGACGTCGACCTCGACGCTGGTGGCGTTGCGTGTCAGCGCCACGAAGCGGATCCAGCCGTCGGCCACCGGGTCGGTGCCGGTGTAGCCCAGGTTGGCCAGCAGCGCGGCGACGTCGATCAGGTCCTTGCCCGGCACGAAGTCGGTGACGGTGTCGCCGGCGTCGCGGACCGACCGGTAGACGAAGATGTTCTGCCCGCTGCCGCCGGTGAGCTGGTCGGCGCCGCCGCCACCGATGAGGATGTCGTCGCCCGGCGTGCCGGTGATGTGGTCGCGCAGGGCGCTGCCGGTGAAGGTCTTGTAGAGGTTCAGCCCCACCAGCACCGGGTCGTGGTCGGACGAGCGGTAGGTGTCGGCGTTGTAGGGGTCGGGCGCGCAGGTGGCGCAGGCGGGCTGCTTGAACTCGAGGTTGTAGTCGTAGGCCACCTGCTCGTCGGCGTTGATGTGCCAGAAGCCTGCGCCGGCGATCTTCGGTGACATCGTCGCCGTGCTGATGGCGTGGTCCAGGCGTCCGGCCGTGCCGTCGAAGACGTAGGAGTAGGCGAAGGCGGCGCTGCGCAGCGCCTCGTCGACGTAGCCGTTGCTGGTCAGCTCGAAGATCGGGTCTTCCTGGCCGTAGGCGTTCATGTCGCCCACCAGCAGCACGTCGTTGCTGCCGCCATTGGCCTGCAACTGGGCCACGAAGGTGCGCAGGCGCTGCGCCTGCTGCAGCCGCACCGCGTTCCAGCAGCCCTGGCCGTCACCGCTGTCGACGTTGCCGGGGGCGTCGGCATCACCGGCGCCGGGGCAGCTGCCCTTGCTCTTGAGGTGGTTGACGACGAGCGTGAAACGTTCGCCGTTGGCGCCGGCGAAGGTCTGCGCCAGCGTCGGTCGGTTGTTCACCGGGTCGGTGTCGCTGACCGGGCCGCCCACCAGTGCCAGCTTCGCGGGTTTGTAGATCATCGCCACGCGGATGGCATCGGTGCCGGTGCCGGCGGCCGGCGGCGGCACGGTGGCGTAGGTGCTGGCACCGACGTGGGCGTTCAGCGCGTCGACCAGGTTCTGCGCCGCGACGTTGCCGTTGTTCTGGATCTCCATCAGCCCCACGGCGTCGGCGTTCAGGCCGGCCAGGGCGCGCACGATCTTGCTGCGCTGGCGGTTGAACTCGGTGATGTTGTTGGCGCCGCGGCAGTTGCCCGCCGACGTGGCGCCGCCCAGCGTGCAGCCCTGGCCGGTCTGGCCGGTGGCCGTCTCGCCGTTGGTGAAGGTGGTGAAGAAGTTCAGCACGTTCATCGCGCCGAGCCTGACGTTGCCGCCCACGGCTGCGGGTGCCACCGGGCGCGCGTTGCCGGTGGCGAACGCCGGTGCGGCGGTGGGCTGCAGGCGGTACAGACCCGGGCCCGCGCTCGAGGCCGTGGCCGGGCCGAAGTCGAGCACGCCGACGAGGTTGCTCACCGTGTCGCCGGCGCGCGGCAGGCCGTTGCCGCCGAAGTAGGGCGTCGGGTTGACGTTCTGCATCGAGCTGCCATCGTCCAGCAGGAAGCGGCTGCGCGCGTTCTGCTCGGCCAGCGCCTGTGCCTGCGCACCCGGGCGGTGGCGGTTGGTCGGGTTCTCATGGCGTCCGACGCCCAGCGTGAGCTGGCCGTAGCGCGCCTGGAAGAAGTTCTGCTGCACCGTCAGCGTGCCGTTGACGCTGACCAGCATGCCCTCGAGACGTTCGAGGCTGTCGCCCGCGGCCAGCGGCAGCGTGACGGGCGTGGGTGCGATGCCGTAGCCGCTGCCCAGCAGGTCGACCGCGGTGACGCTGCCGATCTCCGTCAGCGGCGTGGCGGCGGTGCCGGCGCCGGCGCTGAACTCGATCACCGAGCCCGTCACCTGCACCAGATGGCCCACCTGCGCGGCGGCGGGCGGTGCCGTGGACGTGAAGACGAAGATGCCGTCCGATGTGGCCGGGTCGCCGTCGCCGGTGAGGTCCTGCATGAAGAAGCCGTTGTTCAGCAACCGCGTGACGACGCCGCTGGTGATGACGAGCTGACCCGCCAGCGGGCTGGCCGCGCCACTGCCCTGGATGGTCGGGATGGTGGCGGCCACCGGGGTGCCACCGCCACCACCGCCGCCGCCCCCGGAACACGGTGCGGCCGCGGTGCTGCTGCTGCGCGGGGCAGGTGTGCCGACGCTGAAGTCGACGCTGTTGTTGTTGGTGTCGGTGCAGCCGTTGCCGTTGCGCAGCGCCGCGGTCGTGGCCGACAGCACGCCGGTCGGCGTGCCTTCGGTGCCGTTGGCCGTGCCGTAGCTGACGATGTCGACGACCGTACTGCCGACGGGCGTGGCGCCGCTGAGTGCCGTGGCGACGTTGGCCAGCGCCACCTTGCCGCTGGCCGCGCCCATCGCGATGCTGCCGGTGACGTCGCCCACCACAGGCACCGTGCCACCCGTGCCCGCGGCCTGCCTGACGAGCAGGTAGCCACCCGGCAACAGCATGGTGCCGGCGGGGATGGCCGTCAGCTGCCAGGTGGTGCCGCTGGCCGACGCGTACTGCACCGACCAGCCGCCCACGCTCTCGGCCGTGTTGCCGTTGTTGAAGATCTCGATGTAGTCGTGCTGCAGCGTGGCGCCGCTGTTGCCGCCGCCGCCGTAGACCTGGCTGATGACGACCGCGGCCTGCGCCGGTGCCGCCAGGCCCAGGGCGGCAAAGACCAGCGTGAGGGCCGCCAGACGCGTGGCCAAGGGGCGTGCCAGGCTGGCGGGCAGGTGGGGGCGAGGGGTCATCGAGGTCTCCGGGGCGCTGTCGGTCAGGATCGGGGCAGAGGCAGGGGTTGCGGTGCGGTGTTCAGGTGCGGCGGCGGGCGATGAAGCCCAGCGACGCCAGGCCGGCCAGCATCAGCGCCCAGGCCTGCGGCTCGGGCACCACGCTCACGCTGACGCTCACGTTGTCGATGCCCAGGCCGTGGTCGTTGCCGACGTCGTTGAGGTCGGACCAGCGCAGCCACAGCGTGTCGCCCGCGGCCCAGGGCGCGGCCACGGTGGCGCCCAGGCCCGTGACGAGGCCGGCACCATTACCGTCCACCGCCGCCGCCGTGGCCCCGACCACCGGGGAGGTGAAGGTGGAGATCGCCGTCCAGCCCGAAACGGCCCCGAAGCTGCCGCCGAAGCCGTACTCGAGCACCAGCGACTGCGTGTTCGTGTTGCCGCCGTTGCGCCACTGCTCGCCGTCGTAGGCGACGGAGAAGCTGTCCAGCGTGCCGCCGCTGGCGTTGCTCAGCGACAGCGCGATCCAGCCCGCGAGTGCGCCCGATGGCGGGCTGCCGAAATAGGTGCCGCCCGAAGCTGTGCTGCCCAGCGCACGTTCGCTGCTGCCGCTGGCGCCGAAGCTGTAGAACGAGCCGGTGTTGGTGCTGCCGCTGCCGCCCAGGAGGGTAGCCACGGCCGCACCGGCGCCGTTGATCAGGCTCCAGCCGGCGAGCGTGCTGTCGTTGACCCAGGGGCTGGCGGTCGTCGACGTGCTCAGGCTGTCGAAGTTCTCGCTGTAGGTGAAGTTGGGCGAGGTGACGCTGATGTCGGCATGGGCCGGCATCACCATCAGCAGGGCGGCAGTGGCAAGCAGGGTCTGGGTCATGGTCTCTCCTGGGCGGTGAAGTGAGTGGAGGCTGGCGGCCGGCAGGCCTTGAAAAGCGGCCGGCGCCATCGCTGGCGCCGGTGCATCTGGGTACCGTAGAGCCTAAGCATGAATCGTGCGTGACGGCAGCGCGGCCTGCGGGGCGGCACCCCCCCCATGAATCGGGGGCCGGGTATCGACCTACACTGCCTGCCGGAGCACAGGCCAGACAGCACACCACAAGCACACGGCAAACACGGGCCAAGCGCGAAAGGCAGGGGCAGCCATGGAAGACGACGCACGCGAACGCGCCGAACAACGTACGCTGCTGATGCCGCGCCGCGACCAGGGCAGCGAACTGCGCCCGGGCCACGCACTGCAGGAATTCGTCATCGAGAAGCTGCTGGGCGTGGGCGGCTACAGCTGTGTCTACCGCGCCCGCGACACCCGGCTGGACCGCACCGTGGCGATCAAGGAATACCTGCCGGCCACGCTGGCCGCACGCCACCCCGATGGCAGCGTGGGCCCGAGGCTGCCGCGCTTCCAGGCCTTCTACGACAAGGGCCTGGAAGGCTTCCTCAACGAGGCGCGGCTGCTCGGTTCCTTCGACCACCCGTCGCTCGTCAAGGTCTACCGCTTCTGGGCCCAGAACGGCACGGCCTACATGGTGATGCCGCACTACGAAGGCATCACGCTGAAGAAGTGGCTGCACGATCTGGGTGCGCCACCGTCCGAGCGCTGGCTGCGCGACCTGGCCGAGCCGCTGATGGCCGCGCTGGGCGCGATGCACGAGCAGCGCTGCTACCACCGCGACGTGGCGCCGGACAACATCCTGATGCTCTACGACCGCGCCGCGCCGGGCAGCTACCTGGAACAGCGCCCGCGCCCGGTGCTGCTGGACTTCGGTGCCGCGCGGCGTGTGATCGGCGACGCCACGCAGCAGCTCACCGCCATCCTGAAGAGCGGCTATTCACCGGTGGAACAGTACGAGGGCGAGGAGTCGCTGCGCCAGGGGCCGTGGACCGATGTCTATGCCCTGTGCGCGGTGCTCTACACCGCGGTGATGGGCAAGCCGCCGGGCTCGTCGGTGGCGCGCGTCGTGCGCGACGACATGCCGCCGGCGGCGCAAATGGCCCAGGGGTCCAAGGGGCGCTACTCGGCGTCCTTCCTCGCCGCCATCGACGCCGGCCTGCGCGTGCGACCCGAGCAGCGCCCGCAGAGCATGGCAGCCTTGCGTGCGCTGATGGATGCGCCGGTGGCACCGCCGGCCGCACCGGCGCCGCCGGCGCAGGCGGCCGCGCCCGCGCCGGCGGTGTCGCGCAGGGCGTTGGCGCTGGGCGTCGCCGCGATCGTTGTGCTCGCCGCGGCAGTGGCCGCCTGGCTGCTGTCGCGCTGATCGGTCGTCGCCGGCGCGGTGGAGCCTGCAGCTCCAGGCCCCGCAGCGCATCGCCCGATGCTTGACCAAGATCATCCGCTGACCGGGGTGGGCCGGTTAAGCTGAACGCAGTCGAGTGGCCGAAGGCGCCGACCGGGAGGTTTGCTGTGCCTGCACGAAAGCCATACCGGGTCGCGCCGCCCGCATCATCCGCCGGAGTCGGCACAGATCGTGCTCGCCACCTGCCGACACCATGAATCCCTATCTCGTCTTCCTCATCTTCCTGCTGGTGGCCACGGCGGTCATCGGCCTCGTGGTGGGCCTGAACGCGCTGCTCGGTCCGCGGCCGGCGGCGTCGGCGGCAAAGATGGAACCGTTCGAGTGCGGCGCAAGGCCCATGCAGCAGCGCAACGTGCGCCCGCTGTCGATCAAGTACTACCCCATCGCCATCTTCTTCCTGCTCTTCGACCTCGAGACGGTGCTGCTCTTCATCTGGGCCGCCACCGCCGGGCAGCGTGAGATCGCCACGCTCTCGCTGGTGTCCTTCCTCGTTTTCATGGCGCTGCTCACGCTGGCCTTCGTCTGGCTCTGGCGCGACGGGGGACTGAAATGGAAATGATGGAGTACTTCACCACCCGCAAGGACGACCTCGTCGGCTGGGTGCGCAAGTTCAGCCTCTTCCCCTATCCCTTCGTGACGGCCTGCTGCGGCATGGAGTTCATGGCCGTCAGCTCGACGCTGTACGACACCGACCGCTTCGGCGCCGCGCTGCCGCGCTTCACGCCGCGCCAGGCCGACCTGCTGATGGTGGTGGGCACCGTGAGCCACAAGCAGGCGCAGGTGATCAAGAAGATCTACGACCAGATGTGCGAACCCAAGTGGGTGATGGCCTTCGGCGCCTGCGCCACCAGCGGCGGCTTCTACCGCAACTACGCGGTGCTGCAGGGCGTGGACAAGGTGATCCCGGTCGACATCTACGTGCCCGGCTGTCCGCCACGCCCCGAGAGCGTGATCGACGCCATCATGATGCTGCAGGACAGGATAGCGGGTGACCGCCACCCCATCTTCCCGGGCGAGCAGCCCAACCCGCCCAAGGTCTGACGACCGCTGCCTGCCGCTGCCACCGCGATGTTCTACGAACGCATCACCACCACGCTGGTCGGGCTCGTCACCCGATCGTGGGACAGTTTCGGCATGCTCGTGCTGGAGCTCGAACGCGAGCAACTGCTGCCCGTCGTGCGGCGATTGAAGGACGAATTCGGCTTCGACCTCTTCCTCGACGTCACCGCCATCGACCACCTGCCGCGCGAGCCACGTTTCGACGTCGTCTACCACTTCCTGTGCAGCGCGCAGCACCGGCGCATCCGCCTGAAGCTGCCGGTGGCCGAGCATGACCCGAGTGTCGCCACGCTGACGCACCTCTATGGTTCGGCGCGCTTCATGGAGCGCGAGGCGCACGAGATGTACGGCATCACCTTCACCGGCAACCACGACCTGCGTCCCATCCTGCTCTACGAGGGTTTCGTCGGCCACCCGCTGCGCAAGGACTACCCGATGGAGCTGGAACAGCCCATCGTGCCCTACCGCAAATAGGCCGCGCGATGGAATTCAGATCTCCCGTCAGCAGCCCGCTCGAGACCACGGCCGACCCGAACAACGTCGTCGTCAACATCGGGCCTTCGCACCCGGCCACGCACGGCACGATACAGATCGTGGCCGAGATCGACGGCGAGACCGTCAAGCGAGCCGACGTGCACTGCGGCTACCTGCACCGCGGCTTCGAGAAAGAGGCCGAGCACCATCCGTACCACAACATCATTCCGTACACCGACCGGCTGAACTACTGCTCGGCGCTGAACAACAACTTCGCCTATGCCGCCGCGGTGGAAAGCCTGCTGGGCATCGAGCTCACGCCGCGCTGCATCGTGCTGCGCACGCTGCTGGCCGAGTACAACCGCATCGCCGACCACGTCACCTGCGTCGCCGCGTCGGTGATGGAGATGGGCGGCATGACGGCCTTCCTCTACCTGATGACGGTGCGCGACTACATCTTCGAGCACCTGAACCACCTCACCGGCGCGCGGCTGACCTACTCCTTCGTGCGCATCGGCGGCCTGGCGCGCGACCTGCCCGACGGCTGGCTGGAACGGCTGGAAGAGATCCTGAAGTTCACCGAAGAGTACGTGGAACGCATCCACGGCCTGCTCGACCGCAACGGCATCTTCCTGGGCCGCACGCGCGACGTGGCCGTGATGAGCACCGCGCATGCGCTGAACTGGGGCTACACCGGGCCCATCCTGCGTTCCACCGGCCTGGCCATGGACCTGCGCAAGGACCAGCCCTACCTGGCCTACGCCGATCTCGACTTCGACGTACCGGTGGGCATCAAGGGCGACAACTACGACCGCTACTACGTGCGCATGTGCGAGATCGACGAGTCGATCTCGATGGTGCGCCAGTGCGTGCAGATGCTGCCCGGCGGGCCCGTCACCGTGAAGGACCCGCGTGTCGTGCTGCCCGAGAAGCAGCTCGTCTACAAGCAGATCGAAGCGCTGATCCACCACTTCAAGCTCGTCACCGAAGGGGTGCAGGTGCCGGCCGGCGAGGTCTACGTCGCGCACGAGGCCCCCAACGGCGAACTCGGCTTCTACTGCGTCAGCGACGGCAGCGGTCGCCCGGTCAAGCTGCACGTGCGCGCACCCAGCTTCGTGCACATGGGCGGCATGCACACGCTGCTGGAAGGCTACGACGTGTCCGACATCGTGCCCACCTTCGGCTCGATGAACATGGTGGGCGGGGAGTGCGACCGGTGAGCGTGGTGCCGAGCCCCGAACTGCGCGCGCGCTTCGACGCCATCCGCGCGCTCTACCCGCCGGAGATGGCGGCTTCGCTGGTGCTGCCGCTGCTGCATTGCACGCAGGACGCGCAGGGTTTCGTCACCGAGGACGACACGGTGATGATCGCTGCCTACATCGGCGTGCCTGCCATCCAGGTGCTGGAGGCGCAGCGCTGGTACACGATGTTCCACGGCGCGCCGCGGGGCCGGCACGTGGTGAAGGTCTGCCGCAACATCGCCTGCGCGCTGCGCGGCGCGGAAGGCCTCATCGACCATCTGCAGCAGCGTCTGGGCATAGGCGTCGGGCAGACCACGCCCGATGGCCGCTTCACGCTGCAGACCGTGGAGTGCCTCGCTTCGTGTGGCACCGCGCCGGCGATGCAGGTCAATCACACCTACTTCGAGCAGCTCGACGCGACGCGGGTCGATCAGATCCTGAAGGACCTGCCGTGAGAAGCGACAAGGTCTTCCAGAGTTTCCCCGTCACGGCCGACACGCACGGCCTGGCCGCCTACCGTGGACGCGGCGGCTACGGTGGCCTGCGCAAGGCGCTGACCGCGATGCAGCCCCTGGAGGTGGAACAGCAGGTCGCGGCCTCGGGCCTGCAGGGCCGCGGCGGCGCGGGTTTCGGCGTCGGCCAGAAGTGGAGCTTCGTCAACAAGAAGAGCCCGGTGGTCTACCTGTGCTGCAACGCCGACGAAGGTGAACCCGGCACCTTCAAGGACCGCTGGATCCTCGAACACTCGCCGCACCAGCTGCTGGAAGGCATGCTGCTGGCGTCGTATGCCTTGGGTGTGCGCCACGCCTTCGTCTACATCCGCGGCGAGTTCGACCTGCCGCTGCGTCGCCTGCAGGGCGCTTTGCAGGAAGCGCGTGAAGCCGGGCTGGTGGGCGAGCGCATCCTGGGCACCGGCTTCAGCTGCGACATCGTCATCCACCGCGGTGCGGGCGCTTATGTCTGCGGCGAGGAATCGAGCCTGCTGAATTCGCTGGAAGGCAAGAAGGGCTACCCGCGCAACAAGCCGCCCTTCCCGGCCATCAAGGGTCTGTACCAGCGGCCGACGGTGGTCAACAACGTCGAGACACTCTCGGCGGTGCCGTGGATCATCGTCAACGGCGGCGCGGCCTACGCGGCGATGGGCGTGAAGAAGAACCCCGGCACGCGGCTCTTCGGCCTGTCGGGCCACGTCAGGCACCCCGGCATCTTCGAGCGGCCCACCGGCTACCCGATGCACAAGCTGCTGTTCGAGGACGCCGGCGGCGTGCTCGGTGGCAAGGCGCTGAAGGCGGTGATCCCCGGCGGCAGTTCCACGCCCATCCTGACCGCGGCCGAGGCCGAGCACCTGACGCTCGACGCCGAGTCGATGGCCAAGGCCGGCAGCATGCTGGGTTCGGGCGCGATGATCGTCATCGCCGAAGGCACCTGCATGGTGCGGCTGCTGCAGGTGCTGACACGTTTCTACAGCCACGAGTCCTGCGGCCAGTGCACGCCTTGCCGCGAAGGCACCGACTGGATGAACCGCATCCTGCAGCGCATCCTGGCCGGGCAGGGCACACCCGCTGACCTGGTGTCGCTGCAGGAGATTCCGCAGGCCATCATGGGCAAGACCATCTGCGCCCTGGGCGACGCGGCGTCGATGCCGGTGCTGAGCTTCATCCGGAAGTTCGGGGCCGAGTTCGAGCATTACGTCGAGCACGGCCGCTCGATGCACGATGGGCGGCTGACCGTCTGAAGGCGCCGAGATGAAGCTCACCATCGACCAGCGCGAGATCGAGGCCCTCGACGGCGAAAACGTGCTGCAGGCCGCCAGGCGCCACGGCATCGAGATCCCGCACTTCTGCTACCACGACAAGCTCTCGGTGGCCGGCAACTGCCGCATGTGCCTGGTGAAGGTCAACGGCCTGCCCAAGCTGATGCCGGCCTGCAACCTGCCGGTGGCGCCGAAGATGACCATCGAGACGCAGTGCGACGAGGTGCACAAGGCGCGCAAGCAGGTGATGCAGTTCATCCTGCTGAACCATCCGGTCGACTGCGGCATCTGCGACAAGGCCGGCGAGTGCACGCTGCAGGACAACCAGTTCCGCTACGGCTCGCCCGAGTCGCGCTCGGTCGAACCCAAGCTGCACCAGCGCAAGCTGCATGAACTGAGCCCGCGCATCTCGCTCGACAACGAGCGCTGCATCCTGTGCAGCCGCTGCGTGCGCTTCACGCGCGAGATCTCGGGCTCCCAAGCCCTGGGCATCGTCGACCGCGGCTGCCATTCGTGTGTCGAGCGCGTGAGCTCGCAGCCTTTCGACGACGCGTATTCCGACAACGTCATCGGCCTGTGCCCCACGGGTGCGCTGCTGTCGGCCGACTTCCTCTACAAGAGCCGCGTCTGGTTCCTCGAGCCCGTGCGTTCGGTGTGCACCGGCTGTGCGCGCGGCTGCAGCATCGACGCCTGGCGCCGCATGAAGGTGCGCGAGCCCAAGGCGCCGGGGATGCCGCAGCCGCAGGTCTACCGCATCTCGGCCCACGACAACCCCGAGATCAACGGCCCGTGGCTGTGCAACAAGGGTTTCGACCTGCACAAGGCCATGTTGCGTGAACGCCCGCTGCAGCCCGCGCTGGCCGGCCAGCCGGCGAGCGTGGTGGCCGCCGTGGTGCAGGCGCGCCGGCTGCTGGCGCAGGCGCGCAAGCCGGCGCTGCTGGTATCGGCCCACGCCTCGAACGAGGAACTCGATGTCTGCAAGGCCTTGCTGGGCGGGCGTGTCGCCGCCTACGTGCGCCAGGACGTGCTGCCCGTTGCCGGTGAAGTGCTGGAAGACCAGTTGCTGATCCGCGCCGACAAGAACCCGAACAGTTTCGGCGTGCAGGCCCGTTTCGGCAGCGCGACCTTCGACGCCATCGCCGGGCACGACCTCGTCATCGTCTGGGGGGAATTCACCGCCTTCGCCGGCCTCGGCGACGTGCGTGTCGTGCACCTGTCGACCTTCGGCCCGGCATCGGACAAGCGTATCGACGTGGCCCTGCCCATCTCCACCACCTTCGAACGTTCGGGCAGCTTCAGCAACTTCGAAGGGAAGACCAACACCTTCGCCGCGGTGCTCGACAAGCCGCCCGAAGTGCAGCACGCCGCCGACGTCTTCAGGAGCCTCGCCTCATGATGGGCGACCTGCTCGTGCATGGCCTGTTCATGCTCTACGTCATCGCCTTCCTGATGGGCATGGCGACCATCTTCACCTGGGTGGAACGCAAGCAGTCGGCAGTGATGTCCGATCGCATCGGCGCCAACCGTGCCTACCTGCGCATCCCGTTCACGCAGGTCAAGCTGGTGTGGATGGGCCTCTTCCACGGGCTGGCCGACGGCGCCAAGATGCTGCTGAAGGAGAACTTCACACCCGCCACCTACGACCGCGTCTGCTACCACCTGGCACCCTGGCTGGTGGCGGTGCCGGTGCTGGTGGTGTTCGCGGTGATTCCCTTCGGTGGTGCGCTGCAGCCGGGGCATCTGCTCAGCGCCGAGTGGTTCCCGGGCCTGGCTGCGGCCTACGGCGACAAGAGCTACCCGATGCAGATCGCGTCGCTGGACGCCGGCATCCTCTTCGTGCTGGCCATCTCGGGCATCGGCATCCTGGGCACCATGCTCGCGGGCTGGTCGTCGAACAACAAGTTCTCGATGCTGGGTGCGGCGCGCGCGGCCTCGCAGATGATCTCCTACGAGATCGCGATGGGCCTGGCGCTGATCGCGATGGTCGTCACCTACGGCACGCTGGACCTGAACCAGATGGTGCAGTGGCAGCAGCAGGGCGTGTGGGGTATCTTCGTGCAGCCGCTGGCCTTCCTGCTCTTCCTCACCGCGTCCATCGCCGAGAACAAGCGCGTGCCCTTCGACCTGCCCGAGTGCGAGAGCGAACTGATCTCGGGCTACTTCACCGAGTACACCTCGATGAAGATGGGGCTCTTCCTGCTTTCCGAGTTCATCGAGATCGTCGTCATCTCGGCGCTGGTGGTCACGCTCTTCTTCGGCGGCTACAGCCTGCCCTGGCTCGGTGCCGAAGGCTTCGTCTTCCCGGGCGGTGCCACCTGGGACTTGCCGCACTTCGTGGTGGTGGTGCTGGGGGTGCTGGCCTTCACGGTCAAGGTCTTCATCGTCGGTTGTTTCCAGATCCAGGTGCGCTGGACGTTGCCGCGCTTCCGCTTCGACCAGCTGATGGACCTGGGATGGAAGTTCCTGCTGCCGCTGGCGGCGGCCAACCTCGTGATCACCGCCATCGTGCACTGGGCGCTGCTGTGAACAAGCCCGCCGTCAGCGCCAAGGTCACCCGTCCCAAGCCGCGCAAGGCCTACTGGAACGAGCCCACGCTGGGCTGGTACGAGAAGGCCTTCATCTTCGAGATCGTGCGCGGGCTGGGCATCACCGGCCGCGTGTTCTTCTCGAACATGGGCAAGTGGCTCACCGGCCGCAAGGGCGCGCTCACCGCCTACTACCCGGAGGAGATCCGCGCCGACTACTCGCCCAACAACCGCGGCCGCCACGTGCTGACGACGCGGCCCAACGGCGAGGTGCAGTGCGTGGCGTGCAACCTCTGCGCCACGGTCTGTCCGGCCTATTGCATCGAGATCGTCGCCGCGCCCAACGCCGCCGAGCCGGCGCACCCGAAGTCGCCGCTGCGCTTCGAGATCGACTACTCACGCTGCATCTTCTGCGGCTTCTGCGTCGAGGCCTGCCCGGAAGACGCCATCCGCATGGCCAAGGAAGTGCCCGAATTGCCCGGCTTCGACCGCGACGACATGTGGGGTAGGGTCGACATGCTCAAGGGCTGGCAACCGGCCAGCGACCCGCACAAGCCTTACCCATCGGCCGGCGCGGCCAAAACGGCGGGCACGCCATGACGCAGGCCTTCGTCGTCTTCTTCGGCGTGCTGGCGCTGTTCTTCGCCGGCCTGGTGCTGGTGCTGCGCCAGCCCATGCGCGCCGCGCTCGCACTGGTGGCGCACATGATCAGCCTGGCCGCCATCTATGCCACGCTGGGTGTGCATGTGGTGGCGCTGTTCCAGGTGCTGATCTACGTCGGCGCGGTGATGGTCTTCATGGTCTACACCATCATGCTGCTCGACGACCGCGACGCGTCCTTCCAGCAGCCGTTCTCGCGCCTCACGCTGCCGGCCGTGGTGGTGGCGGTAGCGGTGGCCGTCGCGCTGCTCGGCCTGCTCGGCGGCGGGCCGGTGGAAGCACCGGCGCCGACGGCGCGTGATGCGCTCGACTTCGGCTTCATGGGCTTCTCGCTGGCCTTCATGAAGCAGTACTGGTTCCACTTCGAGCTGGCCACGGTGCTGCTGCTGGTGGGCATCGTCGCGGCCTGGACGGCCATCCGCGAAAGCCAGGTGGAATGAGCACCTACCACTTCCTCGTCGCGCTGGCGGTGCTGCTCTTTGCCATGGGGCTGCTGGGCGTGATGGTGCGCCGCAACCTGCTGGTGGTGGTGATGAGCCTGGAGATCATGGTCAATGCCGTGGTGCTGAGCTTCGTCGCCGCCGCCGCCCACACGCAGACCCTGCACGGCGCGGCGATGAGCTTCTTCATCTACGTCGCCGTCACCTGCGAGATCGCGCTGGCGATGGCGCTGCTGGTGCTGCTGGTACGCCGCCGCGGGTCGCTCGACCTGGCGGTCGAGCAGGAACTCAAGGGCTAGGGCATGACGACGACCGCCCTGCTCATCGCGCTGCCGCTGCTGCCGCTCTTCGGCTTCCTGGTCAATGGCCTGCTCGGCTCGCGACTGTCCAAGGGCTGGGTCGGTGCCATCGCCTGCGGCCTGCCGGCGCTCGCCTTCGTGGCCACGCTGCTGCTCTTCGCGCAGCTGAAGGCCGGCGGCGCACCGCTCGACGCCCAGCTCTTCACCTGGGCCGCCACTGCCGGCTTCCGGCTCGACGCCGCCTTCCACTTCGACGCCGTCACCGCGGTGATGTGCCTGGTCATCACCGGCATCGGCACGCTGATCCACGTCTACAGCGTCGGCTACATGGCCGACGACGAAGGCTACGCGCGCTACTTCGCCTACCTCAACCTCTTCCTGTTCTTCATGCTGCTGCTGGTGCTGGGCAGCAACCTGGTGGTGATGTTCGTCGGCTGGGAAGGCGTGGGCCTGGCGTCCTACCTGCTCATCGGCTTCTGGTTCAAGGACGCCGCGAAGACGGCCGCGGGCCTCAAGGCCTTCGTTGTCAACCGCGTCGGCGACACCGGCTTCCTGCTGGCGGCCTTCCTGATCCAGTTCCACGCCGGCACGCTGGACTTCACTGCCGTCAACGCCTACTTCACCGCCACGCCGCCGTCGGCCGCGACGATGACGCTCATCGGCGTGCTGCTGCTCGTCGGCGCCTGCGGCAAGTCGGCACAGATTCCGCTGCACGTCTGGCTGCCCGATGCGATGGCCGGCCCGACGCCGGTCTCGGCGCTGATCCATGCGGCCACCATGGTCACGGCCGGCGTCTACCTGCTGGCGCGGTTGAATGGGCTCTTCCTGGCCGCGCCCGACGCGATGACCGTCGTCGCCTGGCTGGGGGGCTTGACCGCACTGGCCGGCGCCATCCTGGGCGTGACGCAGTTCAACCTGAAGAAGGTGCTGGCCTACTCCACCATGTCGCAGATCGGGCTGATGGTCATGGCCTGCGGCCTGGGCGCGTTCTCGGTGGGCATGTTCCACCTCACCACGCACGCCTTCTTCAAGGCCTGCCTCTTTCTCGGCGCCGGCGCCGTGCTGCACGCGCTGGGCGGCGAAGAAGACATGCGCCGCATGGGCGGTCTGGCGCGCCGGCTGCCCTTCACCTTCGGCGTCTTCGGGGTCGCCACGCTGGCGTTGTGTGGGCTGCCGCCCTTCGCCGGTTTCTTCTCGAAGGACGAGATCCTCTGGATGGCCTGGGCCGCGCAGGGCGGTTCACCCTGGCTCTGGGCCGTGGGCAGCGCGGCATCCTTCCTCACGGCCTTCTACATGTTCCGCGCCATCTTCATGACCTTCTTCGGCAGCAGCCGTGTCAGTGCCGAGGCAGCGCACCACATCCACGAACCGCCGCTGTCGATGTCCGCCGTGCTCGCCGTCCTGGCCCTGGGTTCGGTGGTGGCGGGTTTCATCGGCCTGCCGCAGTTCTGGCGTGACGCGCTGGGGGTGACGGCGCCGTTCTACGACTTCCTGGCACCGGTGCTGGGCCATGCGACGCCACGCGCCGACGTCTCGCACAGCGCGGAATGGGTGCTGATGCTCGTCGCCGTGGGCCTGGCGCTGGCAGGTATCACGCTGGCCTGGCTGCACTACGGCCGCGGCGCGCCGGTGCTGGCGGCCGATGCCACGCCGCCGGCCGGTCTGCTGCAGCCCCAAGGCGCGCAGGGCGACTGGTTCGATGCCTTCTACGACGGCGTGCCGGTGCGTTTCGCGGGCTGGCTGTCGGGCAGTGTGCTGGCGCGTGGCGTCGAGCCTGCGCTGTCGGTCGGCAGCCTGACCGGGCCAGCCGCCGGCGCGCGCACCGTGGCCGCCTGGTTCGGCCGCCTGCAGACGGGCAACCTGCAGGCCTACGTCATCTACGCGCTGCTCGGCCTGGTGGCCGTGCTCGGCTGGGGAGTGGCCCATGTCTGAGGCGCTCTTCCTGCCGCTGCTGCTGGGCCTGGCCGTCGTCGGCGCGGTGCTCGTCGTGCCGTTGCGCACCGGCCCGGTGGCGCGCGGTTTCACGTTGGGTGTGATGGCGCTGGTGGGGCTGCTGGCCGCCAGCCTGTTCGCGTCCTTCGACGGCACCGGCGCACCCGATCGTTTTGCACTGAACCTGGCGTGGATGCCGGCACTCGGTATCCGGCTGCACTTCGCGGTCGATGGGCTCAACCTCTACCTGGTGCTGCTGACCACGCTGCTGTTCCCCGTCGTGCTGGCCTGCAGCTGGCAGCGCGTCGAGGCGCAGAGCCCGCTCTACCTCGGCCTGCTGCTGGCGCTGCAGGCAGGCCTGCTGGCCACCTTCCTGGCGCAGGACCTGGTGCTGCTTTTCGTCTGCTGGGAAGCGGTGCTGGTGCCCATGGTGCTGCTCATCGTGCTCTACGGCGGCGCGCAGCGGCGCCGTGCGGCAACCAGCTTCTTCCTTTACACCATGGCTGGCAGCGTCTTCTTCCTGGCCGCCGTCATCGTACTGGGCGTGGTGCATCAGCAGCAGACGGGGCAATGGTCCTTCGACATCGCCACCCTGGCCAACATGCGCCTGGGCGCGCGCACCCAGCTCTTCGTCTTCTGCGCCATCGTGCTGGCCTGCGCGGTGAAGAGCCCGCTGTTTCCCTTCCACGCCTGGCTGCCGCTGGCCTACGGCGAGGCCTCGCCTGCCGGCACGGCGCTGATGGCCGGCGTGATGTCGAAGATGGGCGCTTTCGGCCTGCTCAAGCTGGCACTGCCGCTGGCACCCGACGTGGCGCAGCGCCTGGCGCCGCTGATGGTGGGGCTGGCGGTCGTCAGCATCCTCTATGGCGCGGTGCTGGCGCTGCGCCAGACGCACTTCAAGCAGCTCGTGGCCTACGCCTCGCTCAGCCACATGGGCTACATCGTGCTGGGCGTGTTCAGCTTCCAGCTCACGGCGCTGCACGGCGCGATGTTCCAGATCCTCAGCCACGGCGTGGCGGTGGCCGGGCTCTTCCTGCTGCTGGGCCTGCTCGAAGAGCGCCGCGGCACGGCCTGGCTGCAGCTGGACGCGCTGGCCACGCGCGCGCCTCGGCTGGCGGTGGTGCTGATGCTCTTCGTGCTGGCCTCGCTCGCACTGCCGCTGACCAGCGGCTTCACGGCCGAGTTCCTGATCCTGCTCGGCGCCTTCACCCAGGGCCTGGCCGGCTGGGCGGCGGGCGCCGGCGCCGGGCCGCTGGTGGCGGCGCTGGCGGCCTCGCTGGGCGTGGTGCTGGGCGCCACCTACATGTTGCGCTTCGCCCGCGTGCTGGTCTTCGGGGACGCCGGCCCCGCCGCGTCGCGTGTGCCGCTGGCCGACCTGGGCCTGCGCGAGGTGGCCGCGCTGGCGCTGCCGCTGGGCCTGATCCTGTGGGTGGGCCTGTGGCCGGCCTCGCTGATGACGAAGATCGAACCCGCCCTGACGCCGCTGGCGGCCATCGGCGCGCGCACCTTGCCCGCGCGCGACCCGGCAGCGCCGATCACGGCTGCCGTGCCTGCCGCCCCCGGGGTGCCGCGGTGAGCGCCGACTTCCTCTACGGCCTGTTGCCCGACCAGCTGCTGCTGGCGCTGGTGGTGGTGCTGATGGTGATGGAGACGGCGCGTCTCGACGCGCGCTGGGCGCGCCCCGCCTTCGTGCTGGGCGTGGGTGCGGCGCTGGCCGTGCTGCTGCAGCAGATCGGCGCGGGCTACACCGCCGAGATCATCGTCGGCGAGATCCGCATCGACCGCTTTGCGCTGCTCGCCAAGGCCGTGGTGCTGGCCTGCGGGCTGGCTGTCGCCGCGGGCTTCGCAGCGGGTCATGCCGGGCGTGCCGGCTACAAGTTCTGGTTGCTGCTGGCGGCCATGCTGCTGGGCGCCGGGGTCGTGATGGGCAGTGCGGGCTTCGCAACCTTCTTCATCGGCATCGAACTGCTCTCGCTGCCCGCGTTTGCGCTGATGGTGCAGGGCCAGGGCCGCACGGTGGCCAGCGAAGGCGCCTTCAAGTACCTGCTGATGTCGTCCGTGGGCACGGCGCTGCTGCTCTTCGGCATCTCGCTGGCCTATGGCGTTACGGGCTCCTTGGGCATCGATGCCTTCGTCCAGGCACTGGGCACGGCCGGCGGCACAGGCCACGGCACAGGCGGCGCGCAGTTGCAGGCCGCGGCGCTGCTGATGCTGTCCGGCCTCTTCCTGAAAGCGGCGGTCTTTCCCTTCCATGCCTGGGCGCCCGACGCCTACGCCAGCACACGCATCGAGGTCATGGCCATCCTGGCTTCGGTGGTCAAGGCCGCGGTGGTGCTGGCGCTGGTGCGCATCGTCGGCAGCGAAACGCTGGGCACCGCCACCATCGCGCTCGTCGCGCCGCTGGCCATCGCGTCCATCGTCTTCGGCAACCTCGCCGCGCTGGGCCAGCGCCGCTTCAAGCGCTTACTGGCCTACTCGTCCGTGGCGCACGCCGGCTACATGGTCTTCGCGCTGGTCGACACCACCGGCAGTCGGCCCGCCGACCTGCTCTGGTACACCGCCTTCTACGCCTTGGCCACCGTGCTGGCCAGCGCCTGCTACGCCCGGTTGTGCCCGGCTGGCGATGACGGTGACGGCGACGGGCTCGACGCGCTCGACGGCCAGTTCCACCGTCACCCGCTGGCCGCACTCGGGCTGGCCTTCGCCCTGCTGTCGCTGGCCGGGCTGCCACCCTTTCCGGGTTTCTTCGCCAAGCTCTTCGTCTTCACCTCGGTCATCGGCTCGGGCCACCTCGTGGCGGCGGTGCTGGCTTTCGTCGGCAGCTTCCTGGGCCTGGCGGTCTACCTGGGCATCGTGCTGCGTCTTTTCCGCGCCGAGAGTCCTACCGCGATGGACGGCCGTTCCTCACGGCAGCCGCTGCGCGGCGCATGATGGCAAAAAACATGACGGAGACAACGATGAACCCCGAACTCATGCACATTCCCAAGCCCGCAGGCACGGTGGCCGACATCCTGGAGGTCAAGGGCACGGAGGTCTACGCCATCGGCCCGCGTGAGACGGTCTACGACGCCATCGAGAAGATGAGCGAGTGCCGCGTAGGTGCGCTGCCGGTGATGGACGGGGCGAAGCTGGTGGGCATCGTCTCCGAGCGGGACTACACGCGTCGCGTGGTGTTGCTGGGGCGCAATTCGCGCGACACGCCCGTGGCCGACATCATGACCGCCGACGTCATCACCGTCGAACCCGGCACCAGCCTCGGTGAATGCCTGCACATCGTCACCCGCAACAACGTGCGCCACCTGCCGGTACTCAGCGGCGACGAGGTCGTCGGCCTCGTCAGCATCGGCGACCTGGTGAGCGCGGTGGTCGCGCAGCAGGTCGAGACCATCGCCAGCCTGAAGTCCTTCATCGGCAGCGACTACCCGAACTGAGCCCGGTGTCGACCGGCACATCGGTTGTTGCCGACACCGCCGCGCCTAGACTCGGCCACTTCCGCAGCGTTTCCATCGCCATGAACACGCCCCGCACCTCGCCGTCCCTCCTGGCCCGTGGGCTGCTGGCCTGCTTGGTCCTGCTGCCTTGCGCACTGCCGTCATGGGCGCAACTGCGCATCGGCCAGCCTTCGGGTTTCACGGGCTCGGTGGCGGCGGGGGTGAAGGAGAACACCGAAGGCGCGCGCCTGTATTTCGACGCCGTGAACGCGCGTGGCGGCGTCAACGGGCAGAAGGTGGAGCTGATCACCGTCGACGACAAGTTCGACCCCAAGGTGACCGTCACGGTGGCGCGCGAGCTCATCACGCAACGGCGTGTGCTGGCGCTGTTCCTGAACCGGGGCACACCGCATGCGGAGGCCCTGCTGCCGCTGCTGGCCGAGTTCCGGGTGCCGCTGGTGGCACCCAGCACCGGGGCGATGGCGCTGCACGAGCCGGTCAACCCCTGGGTCTTCAACGTCAGGGCGACCTACCAGCGCGAGGCCGCCAAGGCCATCGAGCACCTGCTCAGCGTCGGCATCACGCGCATCGCGCTGCTGCAGACCGACGACAGCTTCGGCCGCGACGTCATCGTCGGCGCCCAGCGTGCCCTGGACAAGGCCGCCGTCAAGGCCGTGCTGCTGGCCACCTTTGCCCGCGAACAACCCGACTTCACGCCGCTGGCGCTGCAGGTGAAGCAGGCGCAGGCGCAGGCCGTGATGGTCATCGGTTCTGCCGGCAACACCGCGCAGGCCGTGCACGTGCTGCGCGCCGCGGGTTCGCAGGCCCAGGTGGTCACGCTGTCGAACAACGCCTCGGGCGGCTTCATCAAGTTGCTGGGTCCGCATGCGCGCGGCGTCGTCGTGACCCAGGTCTTTCCCAACGAACGCGCCGTCGCCTACCCGATGGTCAAGGAAGCCCAGGACCTGGCCCGCGCCAAGGGGCAGGCGGGGGTGTCCCCGGCCATGCTGGAGGGCTTTGCGGCGGCCAAGGTGCTGGTGGAAGGTTTGCGCCGCGCCGGGCCCAACCCCACGCCCGCCGGCCTGCGTGATGCGCTGGAAGGCCTGCGCAACTACGACCTCGGTGGCCTGAGCATCAGCTACTCGCCCACCAACCACACCGGGTTGGACTTCGCCGACCTGTCGATCATCGACGCCGAGGGCCGCTTCCGGCGCTGAATGCGGTGGCTTGGCGGCTTCAGGCGTTGCTGACGCCCGAGGCCACGTGACCCGCAGGCACGTGCAGCGCGGCGTTCTCGATGTGGCCGGTCTGGTCGTCGAAGAAGAAGTCGGGCTCGAACTCGCGCAGGAAGCTGCCTTTGGGCAGGCCGCCGAGGAACATGGCCTCGTCGACGTCGATCTGCCAGGCCATCAGCGTGCGGATGGCGCGTTCGTGCGCCGGCGCGCTGCGTGCCGTCACCAGTGCCGTGCGCAGCCGCATGCCGGCCACCGGTTCACGCTGCAGGCGGTGCAACGCCTCCAGCAGCGGCTTGAAGGGGCCGGGCGCCAGCGGCGTGGCGGCGCGGTCGCGTTCATGGCTCTGGAAGGCGACCAGGCCCTGGGCCTGGTAGACACGCTCGGCTTCGTCGCTGAACAGCACGGCGTCGCCGTCGAAGGCGATGCGCACCTCGTCGGGGTGGGCTGCGCTGGCGCGCGCGCTGTCGGGGTAGACACGCGCGGCCGGCACGCCGGCGGCCAGCGCCTGGCGCACGTCGGCCTCGTTGGTGCTGAGGAAGAGGTTGGCCGCCAGCGGCCGCAGGTAGCGCCAGGGTGATTCACCACGGGTGAACACACCGCGCTCCACCGGCAGCCCATAGTGCTGCGCCGAGCGGAAGACACGCATGCCCGAGACGGGGTCGTTGCGCGACAGGATTACCACCTCCACGCGCTGGCGCTGCGCAGCATCGCCATTGAAGGCCAGCAGCTTGTTGACGAGCGAAAAGGCCACGCCGGGCCGCGCCGGCTGTTCGACGCGCTGCAGTTGCAGCTGCATGTAGGCGCGGTCGTCGCCGGCCTCGAAGACGCGGTTCTCCTCCTCGAAATCGAAGAGGGCGCGCGAGGAGATGGCGACGACGAGCCGGCCGTCCAGGGTGTTGGGCATGGTGGTGCCGCGCATGCTACGCCGCGTGGGTGGGGGAATGCCCGCCCGCGGCACAATCGCCGGTGTTGTCTGCCGCTTCCCCGGAGCTCCGATGAAATCGCCGCTGTACCTTCTGCTGCTGGCCACCACTGCCATCGCGGCAGCGCTTCCGGCACAGGCTGGCCCGGCCCACCAGCACGGCGTGGCCCGGCTCGACGTGTCGGTGGAAGCCGGCCGCGTGACGCTCTACCTGGACACCCCGCTGGACAACCTGCTGGGCTTCGAACGTGCTCCGCGCACCGATGCCGAACGCCAGCAGGCCGAAGCCGCCGTGGCCCGCCTGAAAGATGCCGACAAGCTCTTCCGCATCGACGGCAACGCCGGCTGCAAGCTGGCGAAGGTGACGCTGACCTCGGCCGCCCTGGGGCTGCCCGCGCCCGGCGCACCCGCGGCGACCGGCGACCACGCCGACCTCGAAGGCCGCTTCGAATTCAGCTGCACGGCAGGCGCCCGCGCCGGCTTCGTCGAGGTGGGCCTGTTCGAGGCCTTCGCGCAGATGAAGCGCATCGAACTGCAGCTCGTTTCGCCCAAGGGCCAGATGAAGGCCACGCTGGTGCGCCCGGCGTCGCGCGTGGCGCTGGTGCGATGAAACCCGGCCCGCGGCGCTGCCGGGACGGGTTCGCGGCCGGGTCCTGACATGCTCAGCCTGCAGGGCGTGCGCTACGCCTGGCCGGGCGCAGAAGCCGACTGTCTGGACATCGCCGAACTGCGCGTCGGCGCCGGCCGCGCACTCTTCCTGCACGGCCCCAGCGGCTGCGGCAAGAGCACGCTGCTGGGGCTGATGGCCGGCGTGCTGGTGGCACGCCTGGGACGGGTCGAACTGCTGGGCCAGGACTGGGCGGCCCTGCCCGGCGGCCGGCGCGATGCGCGGCGGGTCGACCATGTCGGCGTGATTTTCCAGCAGTTCAACCTGCTGCCCTACCTGACGGTGCTGGACAACGTGCTGCTGCCCACGCGTTTTTCGCACCTGCGTGCATCACGCTGCACCGGCACGCCAGCGAAGGCCGCGCAGGCCTTGCTGGAGCGCGTGGCACTGCCGGCGCCGCTGTGGTCGCGCCGCGCCGACGCACTCAGCGTCGGCCAGCAGCAGCGCGTGGCGGCGGCGCGGGCGCTCATCGGCGGGCCCGAACTCGTCATCGCCGACGAGCCCACCTCGGCGCTGGACGCCGCGCGCCGCGACGACTTCATGGCGCTGC
>LNFM01004115.1_pt1 | contig 27346 bp, 24 predicted proteins | sample 596031 | NCBI WGS metagenome assembly LNFM01 (sample SAMN04254537, study PRJNA301005) | activated carbon metagenome | isolation source: dual media filters at the Ann Arbor, Michigan drinking water treatment plant | place: USA: Ann Arbor
CTTGAATCCTTCGGTGTGAGAGCCTGGATTCTACCGGTGGCTGACTCTCTGACTATCGTTTCAAACGTTGCACTTATTCTATGAATTCAGGAGCAACGAAGTCGCTTGATAAGAAGAGGACTCTAAATTTTCCTCAGCATCGACCATTGGCGATACAGCTGCAGAATGACTTTGCTGTAACGATGAAGAATTACCAAAAAAAAATATGCTTACAGGCTCCTGTGGATGCAAATCGACCAACTGGTAAAGACGTAAAAACTGCATCAGAAAAACAATAAACCCAAAGCCTGAAATTAAAACCCAACCTAGAATAGAAATCTTCACAGACGCACCAGCGCACCAATCAAATCGAGCTATATAAACACCTACTACAAATAAAAAAACAATTAACGAAATGAAAAACCCCATAATTACCAATAGAGAAACCCCGACCACATCAGAAAGCATTAGCACTTGAGCAAAATAAACCTTCATCAAGGGCCACGTGGCCACACGCCCCCACGACGAGAGACCAATCAAAACCACAACATACCAAAGAGCTAAAACAAAGAACGGCACAAGCAACAAAATCAAAGCTAAAAATTTCCGAGGCGTGCCCCGCGCCAACCGCCAAATTGACAACCTAATCGATACAAACCCGAGCCAAAGACTAAAAATCACTAGAGCATGAGGCAAAACAACTGACACAGACGCACCGAAAAAAACAATGTATAAAAATAAAAAAAGCGATGCCACTGATGACCAAAGAAGAACTTCCAAAAACAACAACACAGCCCAAAGCTCAACACCAAGCAGCCGCATAAATCAGCCCTTAACAAAAAGAAGCGCTTTCGAAATAAATATCCGACACGTCAATTTAGCTGCCACCGACAGCCATAATTTCGACGCCCGGAAATACAGTAAAATCAACAACGAGAACACTAACGTTCAAGAATAAAACCAGCAAAGTTTAGAAGATTAACATCTAATAAGTGCAAATATAATATTTAAAATAGCTCACATTATCCCACATAAAAAAACGCCCCGCATAGCGGGGCGCTTCTATTAAACTGAAATCAGGTACCCGAAGCAGCAGCAGCAGCATCGCACTTGCTTGCGTATTGCTGAGGCACATCTGTTGCACACGTCCAAAGGCCAGAAGATTTCGTGTAGGTATAAACCACTTCACCGCCTTCAATATTTGCGTTAACACCAGTAGTGTTAAAAGTGTAAGTAAGAGCGTAAGTATCGTCACCAGTATACTCTGGTGCCTCGATCTCGCCGTACTCACCAGTCAACTGAAGACCGAGTGCGTTAGTGGTAGCAGTTGCTGCGCCTGTTGAAGCAGCAAAGACCTGACCTTGATCAACACGCTCTTGCACCGCTGTGCGTGCCCCGCCCAGAAGGGCATGGGATTCAGAAAACTGTGAGCGAGCAATGTAGTTTTGGTATTGGGGAATCGCGATTGCAGCCAGAATGCCGATGATCGCAACCACGATCATCAGTTCGATAAGGGTAAAACCTTTTTGAGTTTTCATGCACATCTCCTCAGATTATATGTAGGCCTGTGACCTTATAGACACAAAGCATCCTTCGTGCCAATACGCCCGAGCCCGCTGCAAAAGGGATAGCGTAGAGGCCCGAACGTTGCCCCAAAACCATATACCGGCACTAGCTGCCGTTTTTTGTCACCTTACACCGCTGGGTTTGGCACACGCGAACTTCTAGGCTATAAGGCACAGACTGTTGTGGAGCTAAGAATGAACGATACCGTGACCCTGACCGGCCTAGCCAAGCAGATGGTGCTGGCTGAATTGCTGGATGAAAAAGCAGCACAACAAGCGCATCAGCAAGCCCAGCGCAATAAGCTGTCGCTGGTGACCTATCTGGTGCAAAACCGCCTGGTCAGCAGCCGCGCGCTTGTAGAGCTGGCCTCCGAGCAGTTCGGTATTGCCTACCTTGACCTCAATGCCCTGGATAAAGACAACCAGCCTAAGGACTTGATCAGCGAAAAGCTGGTACGCCAGCACCGGGTACTGCCACTGTCACGCCGAGGCAATAAGCTGTTTATCGGTATCTCAGACCCCACCAACCACCAAGCCATCACTGATGTGCAATTCAGCACCGGCCTCACTACCGAAGCCATCTTGGTAGAGGATGACAAGCTTGGCGCAGCCATCGACAAGTTTTTTGACTCACCCGATGGCGGTCTTGGCGACATAGGCGATATCGACCTGGGCGATATCGATGTAGAAGCCTCCAATGATGAAAAACCTATTAATGATGGCAGCCAGGATGCTGATGACGCCCCGGTAGTGCGCTTCGTTAACAAGATGCTGCTGGACGCGATAAAAGCCGGCTCCTCAGACTTGCACTTCGAGCCCTACGAAAAGAGCTACCGAGTACGTTTCCGTACAGACGGTATCCTGCACGAAGTCGCGCGCCCGCCCATCCAGCTGGCGCCGCGGATTTCAGCTCGCTTGAAGGTGATGGCGTCTCTGGATATTTCTGAGCGGCGCAAACCCCAGGATGGGCGTATCAAGATGCGCATCTCGAAAACCAAGTCCATCGACTTTCGCGTCAGCACCTGCCCCACGCTATGGGGCGAAAAAATTGTGATGCGGATTCTAGATTCCTCCAGCGCACAGATGGGCATCGATGCCCTGGGCTATGAGGAATCGCAGAAGGAGCTGTACCTGGCGGCGCTCAAGCAGCCCCAAGGCATGATTCTGGTAACCGGCCCCACCGGCTCGGGCAAAACGGTGTCGCTGTACACCGGCCTGAATATCCTCAACACGGTAGACGTGAATATCTCCACGGCGGAAGACCCGGTGGAGATCAACCTGGAGGGCATCAACCAGGTTAACGTCAACCCCAAACAGGGCATGGACTTTACCGCTGCGCTGAAATCCTTCCTGCGTCAGGACCCGGATATCATCATGGTTGGCGAGATCCGCGATTTAGACACCGCCTCCATCGCCGTCAAGGCCGCGCAAACTGGGCATATGGTGATGTCGACCCTGCACACCAACAGTGCGGCGGAAACCCTGACGCGCCTGCGCAACATGGGCGTGCCCTCGTTCAATATCGCCACCTCGGTCAACCTGATCATCGCCCAGCGCCTGGCGCGCAAGCTCTGCAGCAGCTGCAAGAAAGAGGTTGTGATCCCCCGCGAGGCGCTGCTGGAGGAAGGTTTCCCCGATGACAAGATCGGAACCTTCAAGATTTATGGCCCCGTAGGCTGTGAAAATTGCAATGGCGGTTACAAGGGTCGTGTTGGGATTTATGAAGTGGTTAAAAACACGCCGGCCCTGCAGCGGATTATCATGGAGGAAGGCAACTCCATCGATATTGCCAACCAGATGCGCAAAGACGGCTTTAATGATCTACGTACCTCGGCACTGGTAAAAGCCATGCAAGGCGTCACCAGCCTCGAGGAAGTCAACCGCGTCACCAAGGATTAACCATGGCAGCAAAAGCGCTCAAGACCAGTGTGTTTACCTGGGAAGGCAAGGACAAAAAAGGTTCCGTCGTTAAAGGCGAGCTAAGCGGGCAAAACCCAGCACTGATCAAAGCACAGCTGCGTAAACAGGGCATCAACCCCACCAAAGTGCGGAAGAAAGCGACATCTATCTTTGGCAAAGGCAAAAAAATTAAGCCGATGGATATCGCACTGTTCGCTAGGCAGATGGCGACCATGATGAAGGCCGGCGTACCGCTGCTGCAGTCATTCGATATTATCGGTGAAGGTGTCGACAATCCAAATATGCGAAAGCTCGTGGATGAGATAAAGCAGCACGTAGCGGCCGGCAACAGCTTTGCGGCCGCTCTTAGGACAAAACCTGAATATTTTGATGATCTGTTTTGCAATCTAGTTGAGGCTGGCGAGCAAGCAGGCGCACTTGAGAACCTACTTGACCGCGTCGCGACCTATAAAGAAAAAACTGAAGCACTCAAAGCAAAAATCAAAAAAGCAATGAACTATCCTATAGCGGTAGTAGTGGTGGCAATTATCGTATCTGCTATTTTGCTGATAAAAGTAGTTCCACAATTTGAATCTGTATTCTCAAGCTTTGGCGCCGACCTACCTGCTTTCACATTGTTTGTGATAGGTCTTTCGCAAGCGCTTCAAAAATGGTGGTTCGTAATTTTATTTGTTTTTTTCTTGGTCGCCTTTGGCTTTGTTCAAGCAAAAAAACGATCTGAAAAATTCAGAAACAGCCTAGATCGCCTCGCACTGAAGGCTCCGATAGTCGGAGATATCATATATAAATCATCAGTAGCGCGATATTCTAGAACCCTGTCTACCACTTTCGCAGCAGGCGTACCACTGGTCGAGGCTCTGGACTCCGTATCGGGGGCAACGGGGAACATCGTATTCAAAAATGCAGTTGAGCAGATAAAACAAGACGTGAGCAACGGTATGCAACTCAACTTTTCAATGCGCGCGACAGAAGCGTTCCCATCGATGGCAATCCAGATGACCGCTATTGGTGAAGAGTCAGGCGCATTGGACTCGATGTTGGATAAAGTCGCTAGCTACTATGAGGCTGAAGTCGATAACGCAGTCGACGGACTGACAGCACTGATGGAGCCATTAATTATGTCGGTACTGGGTATATTGGTGGGCGGTTTGGTTATCGCTATGTATCTGCCAATTTTCCAGTTGGGCAACGTTGTCTAACTCATGCCAATCATCGACTTTCTGGCCAGCGAACCGCTGGCCTTTGTTTTATGCGCCCTCCTCCTTGGCCTGCTGATTGGCAGTTTTCTTAACGTAGTCGTATTCCGCCTGCCGCAGATGTTGATGCGCGACTGGCGCGCCGAGGCACGGGAGATTCTGGAGTTGCCCGCCGGGCCGACCGAAGCACCCTTCAATCTGATCCTGCCCAACTCCCAGTGTCCGCATTGCAGCCATGAAATTCGCCCGTGGGAGAACATCCCGCTGCTCAGCTACTTGTTTTTGCGCGGCAAGTGTGCGAACTGCAAAGCACCCATCAGTGTGCGCTACCCGCTAGTGGAGTTGGCGTGCGGTCTGCTGTCGGCCTATGTGGCGTGGCATTTTGGCTTTACTTGGCAGGCCGGTGCGGCGCTGGTGCTGACCTGGGGTTTGCTGGCGATGAGCCTGATCGACGCCGACCATCAGCTGCTGCCCGATGCGCTCGTGCTGCCGCTGCTCTGGCTGGGGTTGATCCTCAATGCTTTTGGCCTGTTCACCAGCCTGGAGGATGCACTATGGGGCGCCGTGGCCGGCTACATGAGCCTGTGGACGGTGTTCTGGCTGTTCAAGCTGGTGACCGGTAAAGAGGGCATGGGCCGTGGCGATTTCAAACTGCTCGCCCTGCTCGGCGCCTGGGGCGGCTGGCAGATATTGCCGCTGACCATTCTGCTGTCGTCGCTGGTGGGCGCGATTCTGGGCCTGCTGATGCTGCGCCTGCGTAATGCGGAAACCAGCACGCCGATCCCGTTCGGCCCGTACTTGGCAATCGCCGGCTGGATCGCCCTGCTCTGGGGCGATGTTATTACCAGCACCTATCTGATGTTCGCCGGGTTCCGTTAAGGCTAACCACGGGCTGAACGCCCACCGTTGTAGGAGCGAATTTATTCGCGATGCCTTTGAAAGCGCTGCAGGCATCGCGGCTAAAGCGGCGGGAATGTCAGCGAGGCCGCGATTTATCGCGAATAAATTCGCTCCTACAATGCGTGTTCAAGCGCATCGCGAACAACCGCTAACCGCCCCTTGGTGTCTACACATTGCGACAGATGGCCCCGCCTAATCGACAGTGAACAAGCCGCCACGGCATAGCCTGCACACACTGCCCCTCGCGCGGCAGCACGTTTAGCACATGAGCGTCAGCGGCTAGCCGGTTCGCCAGCGCCTAGCCGCCTGCACTACAATCGCGGCCTGTTGATGACTGATGAGCCGTACGCGCGATGACGACCCCCTGGATTCTCGGCCTCACCGGTGGCATTGGCAGTGGCAAGAGTGCGGTTGCCGAACTGTTTATCGAGCAGGGTGTGCACCTGGTGGATGCCGATCACGCGGCGCGCTGGGTGGTCGAACCGGGTCGGCCGGCGCTGGCGAAGATCGTCGAGCATTTTGGCCCTGAGGTGCTGCAAGCCAGCGGTGAGCTGGATCGCGGCGCACTGCGGCGGTTGATCTTCGCCGATGCTGCACAACGTCGCTGGCTGGAGAGCCTGCTGCACCCCCTGATCGGCCAGGAGATCACCGCCTACCTGGCCAAGGCGCGCTCGCCTTATGCGATTTTGGTGTCGCCGCTGCTGGTCGAGTCCGGCCAGCAACGCCTGACCCAGCGTGTGCTGGTGGTGGATGCGCCCGAGCACCTGCAGGTGCAGCGCACCATGCAGCGCGATCAGGCTTCGGCTGAGCACGTCGCTGCCATCATCAAGGCCCAGGCCAGCCGGGAAGAACGCCTGCGCCACGCCGATGATGTACTGGTCAACGACCGTGACACCCAATGGCTACGCGAAGAAGTCGCGCGCCTGCACCAGTTTTATTTGAGTCTTCGTGGAGGCCAATCATGAGCACACCCCCCGTTGTAAGCTGCCCCACCTGCGCGGCACCGGTCGAGTGGAGCGCGCAAAGCCCCAATCGTCCGTTCTGTTCCGAGCGCTGCAAGCTGATCGACCTCGGCGCCTGGGCCTCCGAAGCTCACGCCATCCCCGGCAATGAGCTGGAAGACGACCTGTTCTCCGAAGACCGCCCGCCCCGCGCTCACTAGCCTTAGGGACTCAGGGCCGCATAAAGGCGTAGTCGCGGTCTGCACCGAGGTTGTCTGCCAGAAATTGCAGCTCACCGGCCAGGTCGTCAACCGTGCGCATCTGCTGACTGCGCTCGACCACCGCGCTCAGCAGGGCGCGCAAGGCTAGCGCCGGGTCGACCCCCGCTACGCTGGCCTCACTCAAGGTTTGCTCAAGACGGGCCCTGGCCCATTCGTGGATGCCCATCGCTGCTTCTCCCTATCCCAGTCAAAGCGGCAGGGTGTCAGGCCGCGCGCGGCGCGGGCTTGATCTGGATCAAGCCCGCGTCAACGGGGCGCGTCGTCGTCCTTCCAGGGGGCTGACAAGTAGCGGGTGCGGTTGAAGGTTTCCAGCCAGTCGGGGTAGAACACCACCAACGCAGTGACGATCATGCCGTTGATAAAGGCCTCCGGGAACACGATCAGCCAGAGGTAGCCGACGAAGTCATCCAGCCAGGGCGGCATGGGGAACAGGCCATCGACCCACAGCACCCCCAGCCCGGCGACAATGCATATGAACATCGCCAGGGCCGCCGGAAAGAACCCGCAGAAGAAGATGTAAACGAAGAGGTTACGCGGTTGCGCCCGCTCGACCCGCAGCACGCAGTATTCCGTCACGGCCACGGGCAGCAGCACCAGCAGCACGCCATTCATGCCCAGCGCGGCCAGGTCGTGACGCCCAAGCATCAGCATGCCGATCTGCGCGGCCAGCCCGGCCAGGATGGCCAGCGGCCAGTCGAGCAGCAGGGTCACGGCGGTCATGCCGATAAAGTGATACGACAGCCCCGAGTCGAAATCACGGCGCACCAGCCAGAGAATGAACAGCGCCAGGGCGGTGCCGAACAACAGGTGCTGGCGGCGCAGGTCGCTGAACAGCTCGACCCACGGGGCGCGTGCGACGGCCCACAGCAGGACCGGCAGATAGAGCACCCAACCGATGACTTGGCTGGTGGTGGACAGCAGTTCTGCAGCGATCATCGAAGCGACCCCGTTTGGTAAGGCTCATCCAATACTCTGTAGCGCTGACACGACGCCTTGTTAAAGGCCGCCCCGCCCAACCGAAAAGATGAGAGGGGCTTCAGCCGCGACGCAACGGCGAGACTGCATCGGCAGTTTACACCCTTGTCCCGTCTGCCAAACGGCTCCCGGCCCGACGCGGCGCGACGGATGGTCACAGGCCCGCGGGCGGCACACAGCGCTACCGAGCGCCCCCGGACTCAGGCTAAGCTCAGCCCATGGACGACTCGGATTTTCTGCGCCTGCTGACGCACCAGGCCGAACAGGCCAACGCTTTTTTGTCTAACGCCCGCAAGTGGGAGCGCGAACGGTGGGTGTGCCAACGCCTGCTGCAAGCGCTCAACGTCAGCCACCGCCTTGATGAATTCAGCGCGGCGGCGCAGGAGCCACCTGACGTGCTGTTTCGCGAGGCGAACTTCGAGGTGTTTTTTGTGCTCGATGAAGGCCGCCGCCTGAATGATGAATGGCGCGCCGAGCTGGAACGCCGCCGCAGCGCCTTTTCCCTGAGCCAACTGGTGCGCCGCGAGGCCAAGCCCCGCCGCATCGGCGCCCGGGAACTGCAGGAGCGCCTGGCCCCAACCCTGCGCAAAAAGGCGCACAACTACCGCGAGCGCAGCCTGGACCTTGGCGAGCTGGACCTGGTGGCCTTTGTCAGCCTGAAACGCGCCATGCCCGACTTCAACAGCCACTTCCCGCCGCCCACAGAGTTTTTGCGTCAGGGCTGGCGCTCACTGTCACTGGTGGGGCCGACCTTTGCCCGGGTACTCTTCGCCCACCCGCAGGCGCCGGAGTTTTTGCGGGGCAACCTGGGCCGCAGCATTCTGTTCGATGTGGGTATCAGCCTGTGAGCTGCTTCTTGATGGAGGCGCTGGCTGTTGCACACCACGGCAGGCGCGAGTTTATTCACACAATTCGCGGCACAATCGCGAATAAATTCGCGCCTACAGGCGCATAAATCGGTGCATAAAAAGCCTCCTACACCTCACTTCGCCTGACGATGGACATCCGCGCACATGCTCAGCCCCCTGCAAGCCCTGATTGCCGCCGTGCCACAAACCGGCAGCGTACGCTGGATCGGTGTACGCCCAGCGTCACGCGAGGCCATGCTTGAACTCGACGCGGTCGAGGCCCGCCGCGAGGCCGGGCTCACCGGCGACCACAGCCGGCCAGGGCCGCGTAACGCCCGCCAGGTGACCTTGATCCAGTGGGAGCACATGGCCGTCATCAGCGCTCTGCTCGGCCGCGACGGCGACCAGGCCATCCACCCACGCGACCTGCGCCGCAATATTGCGGTCAGCGGCATCAACCTGTTCAGCCTCAAGGGCCGGCGCTTTCGCATCGGTCAGGCGATATTGGAAACCACCGGTTGGTGCCAGCCCTGCGCCCGCCTGGAAGCACGCCTCGGCGAGGGCACGTTCCAGGCTGTACGCGGCCATGGCGGCATCACCGCGCGGGTGTTGCAGACGGGCATTATTCGTTTGGATGATCGGCTTACGCTGGAACCGCTGTAAGACCACTCCATGGCTGCACGTGGAGGCGCGAAGGGACGCCTGGCCTTTATAGCGGTACAGGTTGAATGCACTGAACGTGTCGCGGCTAAAGCCCCTCCCACAGCCCGGCGTTCACCACAGGCAGGCACTCGCTCTAATTCGTGAAACGCACTGCACAATCGCGACTAACTTCGCGCCCACAGCGCTGTAACTGCTCGCTCACAGAATGGCCTATTCAGGAAAAGCTCCCAAGACAGCAGCAGTGCCACCCTCAACGACTATGCTGGATGCAGCGGCCAGTGCGGACGCGATAGTGCGCCGACGGTCGCTGTACCGCATTGCAGCTCGCGCCGCGTGGTGACAAGCCCTAAAATGGTGACAATTCTTGAGGTGCCCATGACCAGTCGTTTGAGTCCCGAAGACCAGCAACGCGTCGATCAGTACCTGAGCGCCCCCCAGCATCAAGTCGAGCGCCAACCTTTCCGGGTGTGGCGGCTGCTGGCTGTGATTCTGGTGGTGGTGGTCAGCCTGGGTGTCCTCAGTCGTCTTTTGAGTCGATTGGTGCTATGAGCTGCTTTGCGCTCGCCCACTCGGCTCCGCGGTTTGATCAAACCTTACGAGAGCATCTGCATGTCCCATCGAATTGTGATCGTCGGCGGCGGCGCCGGCGGCCTGGAGCTGGCCACCCGCCTGGGTAAGACCCTGGGTAAAAAGCGCAAGGCTCAGATCACCCTGGTCGACGCCAACCTCACGCATATCTGGAAACCCCTTCTGCACGAAGTCGCAGCCGGCTCGCTGAACTCCAGCGGCGACGAGCTCAACTACGTGGCCCAGGCCAAGTGGAACCATTTCGAGTTTCAACTGGGTCGCATGACTAACCTGGACCGCGAACAGCGCTGCATTCACCTGGCCGCCAGCCTGGATGAATACGGCGCGGTGCTGGTCCCGGAGCGCGACCTGCCTTACGACACCTTGGTCATAGCCGTAGGCAGCACAACCAACGATTTCGGCACCCTAGGCGCCGCAGAGCACTGCCTGTTTCTCGACACCCGCGAACAGGCCGAGCGCTTTCACAAGCGCATGCTCAACCAATACTTGCGTGCCCATTCGGGGCAGAGCCCGGAAGCCGGCCAGCTGAGCATTGCGATTGTTGGCGCCGGCGCGACCGGGGTCGAGCTGGCGGCGGAGCTGCACCATGCGGCTCATCAACTGGCGGCCTACGGCCTCAACCAGATTCGCCCGGAAGACATGCGCATCACCCTGATCGAAGCGGGCGCGCGCGTACTACCGGCGTTGCCAGAGCGCATCGGCAAGCCGGTGCACCGTACCCTGGAGAAATTGGGTGTGACGGTAATGACCAATGCCGCGGTGAGCGAGGTGACGCGCGATGGCTTTATTACCCAGCAGGGTGAACACATCGCCGCCGGGCTCAAGGTTTGGGCAGCCGGCATCCGCGCCCCGGGCTTTCTCAAGGACCTGGCCGGCTTGGAAAGCAACCGCATCAACCAATTGCAGGTGCGCCCGACGCTACAAACCACCCGTGACGACAATATCTTCGCCTTCGGTGACTGCGCCGCCTGCCCACAGCCGGGCAGTGAAGGCCGCAACGTGCCGCCACGCGCCCAGGCCGCCCACCAGCAGGCGTCGATGCTGGCGCGCTCGCTGAAGCTGCGCATCGAGGGCCAGCCGCTGCCCGAATACCGCTACCGCGATTACGGTTCGCTGATTTCCCTGTCGAGCTTCTCGGCAGTGGGCAACCTGATGGGCAACCTCACAGGCAGCGTGATGCTCGAAGGCTGGCTGGCACGGATGTTCTACGTCTCGCTGTACCGCATGCACCAGGTCGCGCTCTACGGCCCACTGCGCACCGCCGCCCTGATGCTCGGCGACCGCATCAGCCGCGGCACCGAGCCGCGCCTCAAGCTGCACTGACCCGCCCCCGTCGTAGGGTGTGCCATGCGCACCCAGGCGCTAGACGTGAATTCGGTGCGCGCAGCGCACCCTACGCCGATCTCAACGCGTCATTAACAGCTGCGGGATCCACCGTAGGGTGTGCTGCGCGCACCAAGGCTCAGCACGCACAATCGGTGCGCACGGCGCACCCTACATGTGTCAGCAAGCATTACGCGGTAGGGATAAATATACGGGCAATAAAAAACCCGCCATTAGGCGGGTTGTTTATTTTCAAGCAAGCTTGAAATGGTGGGTCGTGTAGGATTCGAACCTACGACCAATTGGTTAAAAGCCAACTGCTCTACCAACTGAGCTAACGACCCTAAAATGGTCGGGGTAAGGGGATTCGAACTCCTGACATCCTGCTCCCAAAGCAGGCGCGCTACCGGACTGCGCTATACCCCGATAAGAAGTTTGGCTCCGCGACCAGGACTCGAACCTGGGACCCAATGATTAACAGTCATTTGCTCTACCGACTGAGCTATCGCGGAACATCATACTTCTGCTCTTCTACAGTCTCCGGCGTCGCCGTTTCCCGTATCAGAGGCGCGCCATTTTACGGTTTAAAAGCCCCCTGTCAACCCCTTAAATTGCTTTTATGACAATGCTTTGCAGGTTTATGGCTGCCTGCTATATCTTCATCGGTACGGCGTGCGTTGCAAGCCGCGCCGAACATGACGTTTCACCCAGGAATTCGCATGAGCACTCAGGGTCAGCCACCCAAACCACCAGCTACGCTGCATACGCTGGCAAGCCGTGGCATCCAACCACGCTTTGGTGACCTGGTGCAAAGCTGTCGCAAGCTGGTGATGAATCACCTCGCCGAGCGCCTGACTCTGGTTTTTGCCCATGTCGACGACGCGCTGTTCGAATGTGCAGAAAAAGCTGAAAACAATCAGGTGCAAACCCTGTTCTTCGATGCCATGCGTGATGTGCGCCGCCAGCGCCCGCAAATCGAGCGCCGCTATCACCAGACCATCGGCCGCCAGTTCTCCGATTTTCTTGAGGGCAAGCTAGCCCCCCAGCCCTCCCAAGCGCTCGATGCAGAGCAGCTGGCCTTAGTCCAGAACGAGGACTACGAGGAAAGCCTGCAGGTGACCAATATGGTCAGCCGGGTGAAAGCCCGTGGTGCACAAAGCCTGTTTGCCCTTGAGCAGCGCCTGGCGCTGCTGAATAACGGCCAGAAACTCGTCGAGGACGGTAACCCATTCGGGCCGCAGATGATCGCCCAGGCGTTTCGCGATGCGCTGTCACCCTGCCCGTTCCCGCTGCGCATCAAGGTCATCCTCTATACGTTGTTTGACAGCCATGTCATGCAGAGTCTGGAAGCACTGTACGGCGCGCTCAACCAGCGCCTGATTGATGCCGGCGTATTGCCCAATCTGAAATACAGCGCACCACGCAACGCCAACCCGGCCCAGCGGCCAGCGGCAACACCAGCCCCTGAGCAACCGCCCGAGCGCAGCGCAACGTCCAGCGCTGCTGCGCCAAGCGCCAGCGTCAGCACTGCGTCGCGCACCCACACGCCGGGTACGCCGCCACTCGACCTCAACGGCCCACCGCCAAGCGACCCGGATAATCTGCTCGACGGCTTGTCACAACTGCTTAACGAACACCGCCAGCGCAACCGCGACGCGCCCCTGCTTGGCGGCACCCGCAGCATCGCCAGCTTTGCGTCTGCCGAGGCGACCCGCACTTACAGCGCCAGCGAGTTGCTTGAAGCCCTCAACCGCATGCAGCGTGAGTCAGCCGATGACCTGGCGCAGCGCTTGCGCAGCCCGCAGCCTGTCGAAGGCCTCAAAGTCGACCTGCAGCATCAGCTCGACACCCACAGCCGTCAGCCGGGCACGCAGAAACTCTCGGATCAGGAAACCGACGTCATCGATCTGGTCGGCATGTTGTTTGACTTCATTCTCGACGACGACAACCTGCCTGACCCATGCAAGACCGCGCTTTCGCACCTGCACACGCCTTACCTAAAAGTCGCGCTGCAGGATAAGGCGCTGTTTACCCAGCACCATCACCCGGCGCGCCGGCTGCTCAATGCCATGGCCCAGGCCGGCGTGCTGTATGGCGGCGATGGCGATGAGCGCGGCCTGCTGGCCAAGATGCAGTGGGTGGTCGAGCGGGTAATTCATGGTTTTGTAGGCGACTTACGTGTGTTCGAGGAGTTGCTGGATGAGTTCAGCGAATTCGTCGCCACCCTGCGCCATAAGGTCGAGCTGCGTGAACGACGTGCCGTAGAGGCTGCAAAAGGACGCGACAAGCTGCTGGGCGCGCGCCAGCAAGCCGTGGATGCGGTTACCCGCTGCCTGGGCAACCGTCAGGTGCCTGCGATTATCCGCAACTTTTTGGAGCTCACCTGGAGCGACGTGCTGGTGTTCGTGCTGCTGCGCCACGGCGAGCAGAGCCCGGAATGGCAGCGCGCCAGCGAAGTGGCCGAGCAACTGGCCTGGAGCGGCACCCCCCTGGACGCAACCGGCAACGAGCGCCTGCAGCGCCTGCGAGCGCCCTTGCTGGATGATCTGCGCAAGGGCCTGGAGTTACTCGGCGGCTACCACGAAGACGGCATCCGTCGCCTGCTGCAGGATCTGGTTGCCTGCCAGTACGCGGTCCAAGCCAAGCAGCCGCAGGTTGCGGCAAAGCTCAACCCGGTTCTGCCGGAAAGCCCACTGGGTGCGATGCTTGGCGAAGACGCCGCCCTGGCCACCCTGGCGCCACGTGCGGCAACGCTGTCGGCCCGTGCCCAGGCACTGACCCGTGAGCTTGGGCAGATCGAGTTCGGCACCTGGTTTGAATTCGTCACGGGCGATCAGGTACGTGCGCTGAAGCTGTCCTGGTTCAGCCCGACCACCCACAACTACATGTTCGTCGACCACAGCGGCCAGCGGGTGGCGATCAAGCCACTGACCCTACTCGCCAGCGAAATGGAGCAAGGCCTGGCGCGCATCATCGTACGCGACCGTGGCGCCCCCATGGTTGATCGCGCCCTGAATGCCATTTACCGCGTGATGCAGCGCTTTACCGGCCGCACGCACGAGACCCGCTAAGGAGCCTCCATGGATGACCGTCGTCAGCACAGCCGCTTCAATACCGAGTTGCAGCTGGAGATTTTTGAATTGCACAGCGGCGCACGCATAGGCCGGGTGGTCGATCTGTCGGCTGACGGCTTTATGCTGTTCAGCGACACCCCGCAAACCCCAGACGCCCTGGTGGAGTGCCGCCTGGTGAGCGAACAACTGATTGAAGGTATTGGCGAGATACGCTTTGGCGCCGATTGCTTATGGTCGCGCCCGGGCGCGGACGGCCAGCACAGTTGGGCCGGCTATCACATCATCGACCTGGCGGAGGATCAGGCCGCTGCCCTGGCGGTTGTGCTGCGCCATCTGTGAGCCCGAAAAAGTCGTACTACAGGCGTGACCAGCACCAGCCCAGGCTAAGTAGGAGCGAATTTATTCGCGATAGGGTCGTAAAGTCAGTGCCACGTCACGCATCAAATAACGGTCAATTCCAGGCTCGTGGGAGGGCCGGACGGCGCTCCCCTTTAGCCGCGACGCTTTCATCGCTTTCACGATCTATCGCGAATAAATTCGCTCCGACAGGGAGCGACAGAGGATTCGTATTGCGGCGCTAGGCACCCCCTTCGCTTGCTGCCCCCACAAAGAGCGCATGACCACCCCGACGGGGCGGCCATTCAATCGCCTACCTGCTCAATCAAAGACGATCTCGTCGCCTTGCACCGTGCCGGTCACGTGGCTGCCTGGCTCGAACTTACCGGCCAGAATCAGTTGCGCCAGCGGGTTTTCGATCCAACGCTGAATCGCGCGCTTGAGCGGGCGGGCGCCGTAGACCGGGTCGTAGCCGATGGCGATCAGCTTATCCAGCGCTTCGCTGCTCAGCTCCAGGCCCAGCTCGCGCTCGGCCAGGCGCTCGCGCAGGCGGTCCAGCTGAATCTGCGCGATGCCGGCGATCTGCTCGCGGGCCAGCGGCTCGAAGATCACTACTTCGTCGATACGGTTGATGAACTCAGGGCGGAAGTGGCCGCTCACCGCATCCATCACCGCCGCACGCTGCGCCTCACGGTCGCCGACCAGCTCCTGGATCTGCGTTGAGCCGAGGTTGGAGGTCATCACCACCACGGTGTTCTTGAAGTCCACGGTACGCCCGTGACTGTCGGTCAGGCGGCCGTCTTCGAGCACCTGCAGCAGCACGTTGAATACGTCCGGGTGGGCTTTCTCCACCTCATCCAGCAAGATCACCGAATAGGGTTTGCGGCGTACTGCTTCGGTCAGGTAGCCGCCCTCTTCATAGCCGACATAACCGGGCGGTGCGCCGATCAGCCGCGCCACGGAATGCTTCTCCATAAACTCGGACATGTCGATGCGCACCAGCGCCTCTTCCGTATCGAAGAGGAACTCGGCCAGTGCTTTGCACAGCTCGGTCTTGCCCACCCCAGTGGGGCCGAGGAAAAGGAATGAGCCACTCGGCCGATTCGGGTCCGACAGCCCAGCACGCGAACGGCGCACGGCATTGGCCACCGCGACCACGGCCTCTTCCTGACCGATCACGCGCTGGTGCAGCAGGCCTTCCATCTTCAGCAGCTTGTCGCGCTCGCCTTCGAGCATTTTGCTGACCGGGATGCCGGTCCACTTCGACACCACCTCGGCGATCTCTTCCTCGGTGACCTTGCTGCGCAGCAACTGGTTCTCGGTTTTGCCGTGCTGGTCGACCATTTGCAGGCTGCGCTCCAGGTCCGGAATGATCCCGTACTGCAACTCCGCCATACGGCTGAGATCACCCTTGCGCCGCGCCGCTTCCAGCTCCTGACGGGACTGTTCGATTTTCTGCTGGATCTGCGCGGAGCCTTGTACTTCGGCCTTTTCGGACTTCCAGATGTCTTCCAGATCCGCGTACTCGCGCTCCAGACGGGCGATGTCTTCGTTGAGCTTGGCCAAGCGCTTGATGGCCGCGTCGTCGTCTTCCTTTTTCAGCGCCTGGGCTTCGACCTTGAGCTGAATCAGGCGACGCTCCAGACGGTCGAGCACTTCGGGCTTGGAGTCGATTTCCATACGGATGCGGCTGGCTGCTTCATCAATCAGGTCGATGGCCTTGTCCGGCAGTTGACGGTCCGTGATGTAGCGGTGCGAGAGCTTGGCCGCGGCGATGATCGCGCCGTCGGTGATCGCCACCTTGTGGTGCACCTCGTACCGTTCCTTGAGGCCACGCAGGATGGCGATGGTGTCTTCCTCGCTCGGCTCGTCGACCAGCACTTTCTGGAAACGCCGTTCGAGGGCCGCATCTTTCTCGATGAATTGGCGGTATTCGTTCAGCGTGGTGGCGCCCACGCAATGCAACTCACCACGCGCCAGGGACGGCTTGAGCATGTTGCCGGCGTCCATGGCGCCCTCGCCTTTACCAGCGCCGACCATGGTGTGCAGCTCGTCGATAAACAGAATGATGCGGCCTTCCTGCTTGGACAGCTCGTTGAGCACGGCTTTCAGGCGCTCCTCGAACTCACCACGGAACTTCGCTCCGGCGATCAGCGAGCCCATGTCCAGAGACAGCAGGCGCTTATCCTTGAGGCCATCCGGCACTTCGCCGTTGACGATGCGCTGGGCCAGGCCTTCGGCGATCGCCGTCTTACCGACGCCGGGCTCGCCGATCAGCACCGGGTTGTTCTTGGTGCGACGCTGCAGCACCTGGATGGTCCGACGGATTTCGTCGTCACGGCCAATCACCGGGTCTAGCTTGCCCTCTTCGGCACGCTTGGTCAGGTCGACGGTGTACTTGTCCAGCGCCTGGCGGTTTTCCTCGACATTAGGATCGTTCACCGCATCGCTGCCGCGCAGGTTGCTCACAGCGTTTTCCAGGGCTTTCTTGCTCACGCCCTGGCCGAGCAGCAGCTTGCCGAGCTTGGTGTTCTCATCCATGGCGGCGAGCAGCACCAGCTCGCTGGAGATGAACTGGTCGCCCTTCTGCTGCGACAGGCGGTCAGCCTGGTTGAGCAGGCGCGCCAGGTCCTGGGACAGGTTGACGTCGCCGGTGGGGTTCTGGATTTTTGGCAGCTGGTCCAGCTCTTTGCTCATGGCCTGGCGCAGGCTGTTGACCTCGAAGCCGACCTGCATCAGCAGCGGACGGATCGAACCGCCCTGCTGGTCGAGCAGCGCCTGCATCAGGTGCAGCGGCTCGATGGCGGCGTGGTCATGGCCGACAGCCAGGGATTGGGCGTCGGACAAGGCGAGTTGCAATTTACTGGTTAAACGGTCGATTCGCATGGCGTCATCCTTCCTGTAAAGGCAGGCCGGCGCGATGCATGCGCCTGACACTACAAACCTGCCGAGATGATCAGTAGATGAGGCCGATTGTGCGCGTTTCAAGCGGCACACAGTTGATATGGATCAGAGGCCGTTGGATGGATTAGCCGCAGGCGTAATCCATTGAGGAAGATTTGAGCCGGCCAAGCAAGCCAACGCATACGTAGTAGCGCTGGATTACGCTTCGCTAATCCATCCTACGAACTGCTTGAGAGAGACCGGACAGCAATCCGCTTTCGCCGCGGCGCCTTCAAGCGCTATCGCAAATAAATTCGCTCCTACTCGCTTTGGTAGCCTGGGTCGAGGCAGCGATACCCGGGAAATGCCTTAATGCCCTACCGATCAGACAGCCAGATCAGCGAGGCAAAACGCCCGGTGACCGAGGCACGGCGATAGGAGTAGAAACGCGGGTCGCTGTAGGTGCAGAAGCCACCGCCATACACAGCCGTGACTCCGCAGGCAGCCAGGCGGATACGCGCCAGCTGGTAGATGTCAGCCATAAAGCGCCCAGCATTGATGCTAGGTACAAAGGCGCTGGCGGCCTGCGGATGGCTGGCGACGAAGGCTTCACGCACCTCACCACCGACCTCGAACGCTTGCGGCCCAATGGCCGGGCCTAGCCAGACCAACACCTCTTCAGGTGCACAGGCGAGCGCCGCGACGGTGGCCTCCAGCACCCCGGCCGCCAGCCCACGCCAGCCAGCATGAGCGGCTGCGACACGACTGCCCGCGCGATCACAGAACAGCGCCGGCAGGCAGTCAGCGGTCATCACAGTGCAGGCCAGGCCCGACGTTGTGGTCCAGCTGGCATCGGCTTCGTACACCTGCGTCGGGTCGGCCGCAACCACCTGCACGCCGTGCACCTGGCTTAGCCAGGCCGGCAGGCAACCGAGCTGGCTGACCAAGCGCTGGCGGTTCTTGGCCACAGCTTGGGGCTCATCGCCCACATGATCGCCAAGGTTGAAACTGTCGAACGGCGCCTGACTGACGCCGCCATCACGGGTGGTCACGCAGGTGCGCACCCAGGCGGGCGCGGGCCAGTCCGGGCTCAACCAGTCGTGGGCACTCACCCGATGAACGCCTCGCGGTCCTGACGCAGCAACGTCAGCAGCCAGACCAGATCATCTGGCAGCGGCGATTGCCACTTCATGCGCTCACCGGTAATCGGGTGATCGAGTTCGAGAAAACGCGCATGCAGCGCCTGGCGCGGGAACGCTTTGAGGCTCTCGACCATGGTTTGGCTGGCGGCTGGCGGAATGCGGAAACGCCCACCGTAGACCGGATCGCCGACCAGCGGATAGCCGACGTGGCTCATGTGTACGCGAATTTGGTGCGTGCGCCCGGTTTCCAGCTTGACCCGTGCATGGGTGTGCGAGCGGAAACGCTCCAGCACGCGGTAATGGCTGACCGCCGGCTTGCCGCCATCGCTCACGGCCATGCGCTGGCGTTGCGAGGAGCTGCGCCCGATGGGTGCGTTGATCTTGCCGCCGGCGGTGATCACACCAATGACGATGCATTCATAGATGCGGCTGACGGTGCGCTTTTGCAGCTGATCGACCAGACGGGTCTGCGCCTCGATGGTCTTGGCCACCACCATCAAGCCGGTGGTGTCCTTGTCCAGACGGTGCACGATGCCGGCGCGCGGCACGTTGACGATGTCGGGTACGTGGTGCAGCAACGCGTTGAGCAGCGTGCCGTCGGCATGGCCGGCAGCCGGGTGCACGACCAGGCCAGAGGGTTTGTCGATGACCAGAATATAGTCGTCTTCGTAGACGATATTCAGCGCGATGTCCTGGGCGATCCACTCGCCCTGGGCTTCCTGCTCGGCCTTGAGGGCCAGCTGCGCGCCGCCGTGGACGATGTCGCGCGGGCGAATCACCTCGCCGTCGACGGTCAGCAGACCTTCTTTGATCCAGGCCGACAGGCGCGAGCGCGAGTGCTCCGGGAACAGCTGGGCGGCGACTTGATCAAGGCGTTGACCGCCCAGATCGGACGGCACCTCGGCGCTCATTTCTATGGTCTGGGTATTGATAGAGGACATGCTCGGCAACGACGGGGAAGTCTGAGAAGGTCTAGCCTTTGGTTTCGGCTACACGCTTGTGGTTAAATACGGCGTCTTTGCCCCAGGGATACCGGGGGCGCTCATCATAACAGGACGGCCTCGCTCAAGACAGCCGCCGTCTCAGGGACGCTAGCCGCCATGCACGTGAAACACCTGCTGCTGATCGCCATCCTCGCCCTCACTGCTGCCTGCTCCTCCAACGAGGTGCTGGACGAAAACCTGAGCGAGACCGAGCTCTACCAGCAGGCGCAGACCGACCTGGACAACAAGAGCTACACCAGTGCGGTGACCAAGCTCAAGGCGCTGGAGTCGCGCTACCCGTTCGGCCGCTATGCTGAGCAGGCGCAGCTGGAGCTGATCTACGCCTACTACAAGAACGTTGAGCCGGAAGCTGCCCGCTCCTCGGCCGAGCGTTTTATTCGCTTGCACCCACAGCACCCGAACGTCGACTACGCCTACTACCTGAAAGGCCTGGCTTCGTTCGACCAGGACCGTGGCTTGCTGGCCCGCTTCCTGCCGCTGGACATGACCAAACGTGACCCGGGCGCTGCCCGCGACTCCTATAACGAGTTCGCTCAGCTGACCAGCCGCTACCCCAACAGCCGTTACGCACCCGATGCCAAGCAGCGCATGATCTACCTGCGCAACCTGCTGGCGGCCTACGAAGTGCACGTGGCCCACTACTACCTGACCCGTCAAGCCTATGTTGCCGCTGCCAACCGTGGCCGGTACATCGTTGAGAACTTCCAGGAAACCCCGGCGGTTGGCGATGGCCTGGCAGTGATGACCGAGGCCTATCAGCGCCTGACACTGGATGACCTTGCTGCCACCAGCCTGGCGACCCTCAAGCTCAACTACCCGGACCACCCAGCCCTGGTCGATGGCGAGTTCGTCCCGCGTGAAGAAGAAGCTGACACCCGCTCCTGGCTGGCCAAGGCCACCCTCGGCCTGATCGAGAGCGAAACACCCCTGCCGCCGGGCCAGACCCGCGCCAGCCAGGACGTGATCCGCCAGTACGAAGACGCCCAGGAGCAGATCCCGGACGAGCTCAAGCCTGAGAACCAAGAGGCCGTACGCCAGGAACAGCAAGAAGCCGAAGGCAACAACAGCGACCGATCCTGGTTCAGCTACATGACCTTTGGTGTGTTTGACTGATCAGCGGCAACGCAGCAAAAAGGGAAGCCTCGGCTTCCCTTTTTTGTGCGCGCATTTCAAAGGCCGTGTAGAAGTTGAGTGCCGCACTGCATTGCAAAGTAGGGTGCGCCGCGCGCACCAAGCGCAACCACGCACCCGGTGCGCACGGCGCACCCTACGGAACTCAGCGCCTCTTAGTAGCAGGCCTGCACGACTCAGTCCCCCAGACGCCAGCCCGAGGTGATCGGGTAACGCCGGTCACGGCCGAAGCCGCGCTGGGTCACACGCACGCCCACTGCCGCCTGACGGCGTTTGTACTCGTTGAGGTCGACCAAACGCAACACGCGACGCACGGTATCGGCATCAAAGCCGGCGGCGATGATCGCGTTGGCCGACAGGTCATGCTCCACGTACAACCGCAGAATCTCGTCGAGCACCGGGTAAGGCGGCAGCGAGTCCTCATCCTTTTGATCCGGCGCCAGCTCGGCAGACGGCGGCCGGTCGATCACCCGCTGCGGGATCACCAGGCCAAGGGTGTTGCGGTATTCGCAGAGGCGGAAGACCAGGGTCTTGGGCACGTCCTTGAGCACGTCAAAGCCACCGGCCATATCGCCATAGAGCGTGGCGTACCCCACCGCCATCTCGCTCTTGTTGCCGGTGGTGAGCACCAGATAGCCCTTCTTGTTTGAGATGGCCATCAGCAGCGTGCCGCGGCAGCGCGCTTGCAGGTTTTCTTCGGTGGTATCGCGGCCCATGCCTTCAAATACAGGCGCCAGGGTGCCCATAAAAGCTTCTACCATCGTCGCAATCGGCAGCACGCGATACACCACACCCAGCGCGTTGGCTTCGGCTTCGGCATCATCCAGGCTCATTTGCGCGGTGTAGTGATAGGGCATCATCACCGCCTCGACATGCTCGGCGCCGAGCGCATCGACGGCCACAGCGAGGGTCAGGGCCGAGTCGATGCCCCCGGACAAGCCCAACACCACGCCTTTGAAGCCGTTCTTGCGCACGTAATCACGCACACCGACCACCAGCGCCTGATACACACTGGCTTCGAGGCTTGGCAGCGGTACACAGGCGGCTGGCTGCGCGCGCACCGTGGCGCCTTCAAGTTGCAGCTCTACCAGGTGCAAGCCTTCATTGAAGGCCTCACTGCGCTGCAGCACCTGGCCATCGGCAGCGACTACACAGCTGCCCCCGTCAAACACCAGTTCATCCTGCCCACCGACCTGGTTGACATAGACAATCGGCATCGCACCTTCGCAGGCACGTGCGGCGAGAATGGCTTCGCGCTCGCGCTGCTTGTCGAGGTGAAAAGGCGAGGCGTTTAGACTGAGCATCAGCTGGGCGCCGGCGGCGCGGGCCTGGGCCATGGGCTCGGCGAACCAGATGTCTTCGCAGATGGTGAGTGCAACCGCCACGCCCTTGAGCGAGACGACGCAGGGCTGGTCGCCGGCATCGAAGTAGCGCTTCTCATCAAACACCTGATAATTGGGCAACTTCTGCTTGTAGTAACGCGCTTGTACCTGACCGTCAGCAATAACCGCGGCCGCGTTGTAACGCCGCTCTGCGTCCAACCAAGGGAAGCCCACCACCAGGGTAATGCCGTGGGTTTCTGCCTGCAGACGTTGCAACGCCTGTTCGATGCGCAGCTGCATGCTCGACCGCAGCAGCAGGTCCTCGGGCGGATAGCCGCACAGCGTCAACTCAGGAAACAGAATCAGGTCCGCCTGCAGCTGATCACGCGCCTCATGGGCCGCCGCGATGATGCGGTCGACATTACCGTGCACGTCACCGACGCGCATGTTCAACTGGGCCATTACAACCCGCAGGGTCTGGCTCAAGCGCCACCTCCAGAAAAAATCGTTTGCAACGTCAAGCGACGCAGTGGCCAGGGTTATTTTGCATCCGCCCATGCAGTTTGCGATAAACCGCAGCAACCCTTTGCGGCATTGTCCCGCATCGCCACCTGCGGAAACAACGCACAGCCTGCGTTTACCAGACTGGGCGTTGCGTACGGGGTTGGCTAAACTGCCCCATCCACTTATTAGAAGAGCACACCATGGGCCTGTTTCGCCTGCTAGCTGTCATCGCCGTTGTCGCCACCGCCGTCTGGCTGTGGCGGCGGTTCAGCAGCCGCCCCAAGGCTCACGCCGCAAAACCCGAAGCGCCAGCCCCGATGATACGTTGCGCGCACTGCGGCGTTCACGTGCCCCGCGACCTGGCCGTGAACCAGGATCAGCACTGGTACTGCAGCCAGGCGCATCGCGTGCAAGGCCCTGCCTCCGGTGAGCGCTGAAGCCCTTGCCCTGAGCGGCCCCCAAGGGCGCCGTATTCTGCGGCTGTACCACCTGTATCGGCTAACCATTGGCGTGGCCCTCGTGCTGCTGGTCTCCAGCAACCTCGACCAGCAATTGCTGGACCTGCACCACCCTAACCTGTTCCGCAATGGCAGCTGGATTTACCTAGGCCTCAACTGCCTGGTGGCCTTTCTGGTCCGGCAACCCCGGCACCTGACCCAGGTCTTCAGCCTGGCGCTGGTCGACATCATCTTGCTGGTCGCCTTGTTCTATGCGGCAGGCGGCACACCGAGCGGGATCGGCAACCTGATCATCGTCGCGGTGGCCATCGCCAACATTCTCCTGCGCGGGCGGATTGGCCTGCTGATTGCGGCTGTTGCCTCGATCGGACTGATTTATCTGACGTTCTACCTGAGCCTCGCCAGACCGGCTGCGGCGGCGCAATACGTGCAGGCGGGCGCCCTGGGTGCGCTGTGCTTTGCCGCAGCGCTCTTTGTTCAGGCGCTGACGCGTCGCCTGCAGCTCAGCGAAAGCCTGGCCGAGCAACGCGCCGCCGATGTGCGCAACCTGGAGGCGCTCAATGCCCTGATCATCGAGCGCATGCGCACCGGCATTCTGGTACTCGATGACCAGCATCGTGTGCTGATGGCCAACCAGGGCGCCCTGGCGTTGCTGGGCCGTGATGCCCTGGCAGGCAAGATTCTTGACCCCCACGCGCCCGAACTGATCAAACGCCTGCAGCATTGGCTGCACAACCCGACGCTGCGACCGGCCAACCTCAAGCCGCGCACCGATGGCCCAACCCTACAGCCCAGCTTTATTGCCCTCCAGCGCGCCGAGCAGCGGCATATCCTGGTGTTCCTGGACGACATCTCGCAGATCGCCCAGCAAGCCCAACAACTCAAACTGGCCTCGCTCGGCCGCCTGACGGCCGGTATCGCCCACGAGATTCGCAACCCGCTGGGCGCCGTCAGCCACGCCGCACAGTTGCTGCAAGAGTCCGAGGAACTCACCGGGCCGGATCAGCGCCTGGCGCAGATCATCCTCGATCACTCGCGCCGCATGAACAGGGTGATCGAGAATGTGCTCCAGCTGTCGCGCCGCCGCCAGGCAGAGCCGCAGCTACTCGACCTGAAATACTGGCTGCATCGCTTTGCCAGTGAGTTTCGCAGCGCTGCCCCCAGCACTCAGGTGCTGCACCTGGAAACCCAGGCCGGCACCTTACAGACCCGCATGGACCCGCATCAGCTGACCCAAGTGCTGACTAACCTGGTGCAGAACGGCATGCGCTACAGCGCCCAGAACAATGCACTGGGCCAGGTCTGGCTGAAGCTGTTCCGCGATGCCAGTAGCGACCTGCCGGTGCTCGAAGTACTCGACGACGGGCCTGGCGTGCCGGCTGAGCAGGTTCAGCATATCTTCGAGCCCTTCTACACCACCGAGAACAAGGGTACAGGCCTGGGTCTGTATATCTCCCGTGAGCTGTGTGAGAGCAACCAGGCCCGTCTCGATTACAAACCCCGTGAAAGTGGCGGCAGTTGTTTCCGCCTCACCTTCGCCCACCCGCGCAAACTGAGCTGAACATGACCCGCCAGAGAGCCCTGATCGTCGATGACGAACCCGATATCCGCGAACTCCTGGAGATCACCCTCGGGCGCATGAAGCTCGACACCCGCAGCGCGCGTAATGTCAAAGAAGCGCGCGAGTGGCTGGCGCGCGAGCCCTTCGATCTGTGCCTGACCGACATGCGCCTGCCCGATGGCACCGGCCTTGAGCTGGTCCAGCACATCCTGCTGCGTCACCCCCAGGTGCCGGTCGCGATGATTACCGCATACGGCAGCCTCGACACGGCGGTCAATGCGCTCAAGGCGGGCGCGTTCGACTTCCTCACCAAACCGGTCGACTTGACCCGCCTGCGCGAACTGGTCGGCACAGCCCTGCGCCTGCGTAACACCGAGGGCGATACGCTCCCGGTGGACAGCCGCCTACTGGGCAACTCCCCGCCCATGCAGGCCCTGCGCAAACAAATCCTTAAGCTCGCCCGCAGCCAGGCGCCGGTGTATATCAGCGGTGAATCAGGCAGCGGCAAGGAGCTGGTCGCCCGCTTGATCCACGAGCAAGGCGGACGCACTGAACAGCCGTTTGTCCCGGTGAACTGCGGCGCCATCCCCTCCGAGTTGATGGAAAGCGAATTCTTCGGCCACAAGAAAGGCAGCTTCACCGGCGCCATCGAAGACAAACAAGGACTGTTTCAGGCCGCCAATGGCGGCACCCTGTTCCTCGATGAAGTGGCCGACCTGCCGCTGCCGATGCAGGTCAAGCTGCTGCGCGCCATTCAGGAAAAAGCCGTGCGCACGGTCGGCGGGCAACAGGAGATCGTCGTCAATGTGCGCATCCTCTGTGCTACCCACAAGGACCTCGCCGGCGAAGTGGCCGCCGGGCGCTTTCGCCAGGACCTTTACTACCGCCTGAACGTCATCGAGCTGCGGGTACCGCCCCTGCGCGAACGCCGCGAAGACATTAACCAGCTGGCTGACGCCATGCTCCAGCGCCTGGCCGACGGCGCAGGCCTGAGCCCTGCCAAGCTCGACGGCGACGCGCTGGAAAAGCTCAAGAGCTACCGCTTCCCCGGTAACGTGCGCGAGCTGGAAAACATGCTCGAACGCGCCTACACGCTCTGCGAAGACGACCGCATCACCGCCAGCGACCTGCGCCTGGCCGACACCACGGGAGCTGCCGAAGGCAACGAAGCCAGCCTGGCGAACATCGACAATATCGAGGACTACCTGGAGACCATCGAGCGCAAACTGATCATGCAGGCGCTCGAAGAAACACGCTGGAACCGCACCGCGGCCGCCCAGCGCCTGGGCCTAACCTTTCGCTCGATGCGCTACCGCCTGAAAAAACTCGGTATCGACTGAGCAGCCCAACCAACGTGTAGAAGCCAACGTCATACGCTGCAAAGGCAGACAGCAGCGTTCTAGCTGGCTATTGCATACCTGTAGGAGCAAATTTATTCGCGATAATCACGACGCACTCGTAAATAAAGACTGGGCATCCGCCCCCGACAGACGCCCCACCACCCGCTGAGACAGAACCGCCCCCGTAACGGCAACTGGTTCTAGCTCGACTCAGCCGAGCCGCCCCACAGCAGAATAGGGTGCCGGCTCAATAATCGGCTCACGCCCCAGCATCAAGTCCGCCAAGAGCTGGCACGATGCCGGTGCCAATACCAAGCCGTTGCGGTAATGACCACAGTTGAGCCACAACCCATCGTAGCCCGGCACTTCGCCGATAAAAGGGATCCCCTCAGGCGAGCCGGGCCGCAACCCCGCCCAGTGCCCGACCACCTGCGCGTCAGCCAGTGCCGGCAGAAGCTCAATGGCCGACGCTTTTAAACTCGACAACGCTTGCTCGGTGGGCGTCTTGTCGAAACCGGCGTGCTCCAGGGTGCTGCCAATCAGCACATGCCCATCGCGCCGCGGGATCGCATAGCGGCCCTTGGCAAGCACCATGCTCGGCAAAAAGTCCTTGGCGCACTTGAACAGAATCATCTGACCCTTGACCGGCTCAACCGGCAGCTTAAGCCCCAGCGTCGCCAGCAACTCACCACTCCATGCGCCTGCCGCCAGCACCACGCGCGACGACCGCAGCTCGCCCTGCCCGGTCTGCACTCCCACCACACGCCTACCCTCGTGCAAAAAACCGCTCACAGAGGTTTGCTCATACACAGTCACGTTCGGCAGTTGCATCAGCGCCGCGCGCAGCGCTTTGACCAGGCGCGGGTTACGCACGTTCGCCACGCCCGCCATATACAACGCCCGCTCAAAACCAGCGCCCAGCGGCGGTACGGCCGCCTGCACCGCTGTCATCGGCACCCGCGCCAACGGCCGCCCCAGCGCGCGCGCCCAGGCCAAGGCTTCGGACTCATCATCCAGATCAAGCCAGTACAACCCCGTTACATGCACCTCGGGGTCGCAGCCCGTGTCACGCAACAACTGCTCACCCAAGCGCGGATAAAAATCTTGCGACCAATGCGCCAGCGCCGACACTGCAGGGCTGTAACGCCACGGGTACAAGGGCGAGACAATGCCACCACCGGCCCAGGACGCTTCCTGACCGAGCTCACCCTGCTCAATTAAACAGACTGACTCCCCCGCCTCGGCCAGCAGATAGGCGCTCATCAGCCCGATTACGCCACCGCCCACGATGATTACTTCACTCACATCTACTCCTAAACACCGGTCCTGAATTCATAGAATAAGTGCAACGTTTGAAACGATAGTCAGAGAGTCAGCCACCGGTAGAATCCAGGCTCTCACACCGAAGGATT
>LNFM01004116.1_pt1 | contig 27343 bp, 27 predicted proteins | sample 596031 | NCBI WGS metagenome assembly LNFM01 (sample SAMN04254537, study PRJNA301005) | activated carbon metagenome | isolation source: dual media filters at the Ann Arbor, Michigan drinking water treatment plant | place: USA: Ann Arbor
TCTTGAACAGCACCGCCTTGCCTTCCATCACCGGCTTGGCCGCCAGCGGGCCGATGTCGCCCAGGCCCAGCACCGCGGTGCCGTTGGTGACCACGCCCACCAGGTTGCCGCGCGCGGTGTAGCGGAAGGCGTTGGCCGGGTCGGCGACGATCTCTTCGCAGGCCGCGGCCACGCCGGGGCTGTAGGCCAGCGCCAGGTCGCGCTGGTTGATCATCTGCTTGGTGGCCGTGACCTGCAGCTTGCCCGGCGTGGGGAACTCGTGGTATTCGAGCGCGGCGCGGCGCAGTTCGTCGGCCTTGTCGTGCGCCGGGGGGGTGGTGTTGGACATTGCAGGCGTCTCCTCAGGGCGCAGCCCGGCCCGGACGGGGCGGTGCGGGCGCGAATTGTAGGGGTGCAGTGTGCGCCGCAGGCGTTGCCACGCCATGCGCGAAACTGCGTAGCGCCGTGAGCCCGGCGGCGGCCAATACTCCGGTGGCCACCCCCACCACAGGCCCGATGAAGCACGCCGAGCTCAACCCCCTGGCACGGCCCAGCCGCCTGCGCCGCGCGCTGCTGTGGGGCGCGCTGGCGGCGCTGTTGGCCGTGGCCCAGACCCTGCTGCTGGTGCTGACCGTGCGCTACGAGGGCGTGCGCGCGCAGGAAGAGGCCGAATCGGCGGCGCTGGAAGCCGCGGCCGAACTGCGCCGCGAATTGCTGCGCCAGATGCAGGCGCTGCAGACCCTGGCCATCGCGCCGCAGCCGCAGCAGAGCTGGCGCGGCGCGGCGCAGGCGCTGCTGAAGCCGCGCCAGGGGCTCGAGCGCGTGGAGTGGCGCGCGCCCACGCTGGCCGTGCTGGAAGCCGAGGACACGCCCTACACGCCCACGCTGACCGCCGTGATGCCGCGCCAGGCCGTGGCGCTGGAGGCCGAGTTCGCCTGCGACCTGGCGCGGCGCGCGGCCGCGCCCACCTTCTCGCGCAGCTACTTCGTGCCGCTGCCCGGCGGCGTGGGCGTGGAGGTGCTGGACCTGTGCCTGCCGGTGCAGGCAGCCGGGCAGGAACTGGGCTTTCTGGTGGGCACGCTGTCGCTGCAGCGCGTGCTCGACGCGGTGCTGCCCTCGGTGGCAGGGCGGCGCTACGAGTTCTCGCTGATCGAAGGCGACGGCGCGCGTCTGGTGCGCGCCGGCCTGCGCCGCGGTGCCGGCGTGTACGTGGCCGAGCACTCGATCGACCTTCCCGGCACCGCGCTGCGCCTGCGCGCCGACGCCGCTGCCGGGCGGCCGGGCTTGATCCCCAACCTGGCGGTGTCGCTGGTCATCGGCCTGTCGATTGCGCTGTCGGGCCTGATGCTGCTGCTGGCGCGCGACGTGCGCCGCCGCGCCATCGCCGAACGTCTGCTGGCCGAGGCCCTGGCGTTCCGCAAGGCGATGGAAGACTCGCTGTCCACCGGCCTGCGCGCACGCGACCTGGAAGGCAACCTGACCTACGCCAACCCGGCCTTCTGCGCCATGGTCGGGTTGAGCCAGGAAGAACTGCGCGTGCCGCCTGGCCGCCTGCCGCCGTATTGGCCGCCCGAGTTTGCCGTTGCCTACCAGGATCGCCAGCGCCAGCGCCGCCAGGGCCAGTGGCAGTCGCAGGAGTCGCGCGAAGGCTTCGAGACCGTGTTCGTGCGCAAGAACGGCGAACGCTTCCCGGTGATGATCTACGAGGCCCCGCTGGTCGACGGCCAGGGCCGCCACACCGGCTGGATGAGTGCCGTGCTCGACCTGAGCGCGCAGCGCCGCGTCGAGGAGCTGTCGCGCCAGCAGCAAGACCGGCTGCAGGCCACGGCGCGCCTGGCCACGGTGGGCGAGATGGCCTCGCTGCTGAGCCACGAGCTGAACCAGCCGCTGGCGGCCATCGCCAGCTACGCGGCCGGCTCGCTCAACCTGCTGGAGGCACCGCAGGCCGGCAGCCAGGGCGAAGACCTGGGCCTGCTGCGCCAGGCGCTGGAGCGCATCACCGAGCAGGCCGAGCGCGCCGGGCGCGTGATCAAGAGCGTGCACGACTTCGTGCGCCGGCGCGAGCAAAGCCACGAGGCCGTGGCCGTGGACCTGCTGTTCGAGGCCGTGCTGCCGCTGGTGCGGCTGCAGGCACGCAAGAGCGGCACGCGCGTCGAGGTGGAACTGCCCGAGCCACCGGCGCCCATGCCGCGCGTGCGCTGCGACCGCACCATGGTCGAGCAGGTGCTGCTGAACCTGGCGCGCAATGGCATCCAGGCCATGGAGACGGCCACCGAGCCGGCCGAGCGCGCGCTGATCCTGCGCGTGCGCCAGACGCATGCGCGCTGGGTCACCTTCAGCGTGCTCGACGCCGGGCCGGGCATCGCGCCCGAAGTGGCGGCCAAGCTCTTCAACCCCTTCTTCACCACGCGCGCCGAGGGCATGGGCCTGGGCCTGAGCCTGTGCCGCACGGTGATCGAGCAGCACGGCGGCGCGCTCGACTTCGGCCCGGCGCCGGGCCAGCGCGGCACCGAGTTCCGCTTCACGCTGCCGGCAGCGGCCGAAGCCGTGCCGGCGATACCACCGGCCACCATCGACGTGCCGGGCTGAACGGCGCGCTGAGCCCCGGCCGGGCGGCCGGCATACTAGCGACCGTCACCGACCCGCTTGTCCTGCTCGCCCCGCCAGCCCTGCATGCCCACCGATCCCGCGCTCGGCCTTCCCATGGTCTACCTCGTCGACGACGAGGACGTGGTGCGCGACGCGCTGGCCTGGCTGCTGCGCTCGCGCCGCCTGCTGTCCGAAGGCTTTGCCAGCGCCGACGCCTTCGAGGCCTGGCTGGCCGCGCGCCGCGCGCCGGGCCAGCCGCCCTGGCCTCAGGCGCCCAGCTGCCTGGTGCTGGACATGCGCATGCCGGGCACCAGCGGCCTGGTGCTGTTCGAGCGCCTGGCCGAGGCCGGCCTGCTGCCGCTGCTGCCGGTGATCTTTCTCACCGGCCACGGTGACGTGCCCACGGCGGTGTCGGCGGTCAAGCGCGGCGCCTTCGATTTCGTCGAGAAGCCGTTTTCCAACAACGCCCTGGTCGACCGCATCGAGCAGGCGCTGCAGGCCAGCGCGCAGGCCCTGCAGCAGCGCCGCGGCGCCGACGCCGTGGCGCGCGCGCTGGCCGAGCTGACCGAGCGCGAGCGCGAGGTCATGCAGCTGGTGCTGGCGGGCCGGCCCAACAAGCTGGTGGCCGATGAGCTGAACATCAGCGTGCGCACGGTGGAAGTGCACCGCGCGCGCGTGTTCGACAAGATGGGCGTGCGCTCGGCGGTGGACCTGGCCAACCTGCTGCGCGGCCCGGAGCGCGGCTGATGGCCACCGAGTTCCAGCTGATCGCGCGCCACTTCGCGCGCCCCGGCCGGCCGCTGCGCAACGCCGCTTTGGGCGTGGGCGACGACTGCGCGCTGTTCGCGCCCGCGCCCGGCATGCAGCTGGCGGTGTCCACCGACATGCTGGTCGAGGGCCGGCACTTCCTGTCCACCGTGGCGCCCGAGCGCCTGGGGCACAAGGCGCTGGCCGTGAACCTCAGCGACCTGGCCGCCTGCGGCGCCGAACCTCTGGCCTGCACGCTGGCGCTGGCGCTGCCGCGCGGCGACGAGGCCTTTGTCGCCGCCCTGGCGCAAGGCCTGTTCGCGCTGGCCGACGCGCACGGCATCGAGCTCATCGGCGGCGACACCACGGCCGGGCCGTTGAACCTGTGCATCACCGTCTTCGGCCAAGTGCCCGCGGGCCAGGCCCTGCTGCGCAGCGGCGCGCGGCCGGGTGACGACCTGTGGGTCAGCGGCACGCTGGGCGATGCGCGCCTGGCGCTGGAGGTCTTCCGCGGCCGCGTGGCGCTGCCCGGTGCCGACTTCGAGAGCGTGCGCCGCGCCATGGAGCTGCCGCAGCCGCGCGTGGCCCTGGGCCGCGCGCTGCGCGGCCTGGCCAGCAGCGCCATCGACCTGAGCGACGGCCTGGTGGGCGACCTGGGCCATGTGCTGGCGCGCTCGGGCGTGGCCGCACAGGTAGACCTGCACCGGCTGCCGCGCAGTGTCGTGCTGGCGGCGCAACCGGCAGCGCTGCAGCAGGAATGCCTGCTGGCCGGCGGCGACGACTACGAGCTGCTCTTCACCGCGCCGCCGGCCGCGCACGACGCCGTGCTGGCCGCCGGGCGCGGCTGCGGCGTGGCGGTGACGCGCTGCGGCCGCATCGCCGCCGGCAGCGGCCTCACGGTGCTGGACGCCGACGGCCGCGCCCTGCCCGCGGCCTGGCAGGGCTTCGACCATTTCGCCTGATGGCTGCTGCCCGCATCGGCCCCGGCTTCATGCTGCGCCACCCGGCGCGCTGGATCGCGCTGGGCTTCGGCAGCGGCCTGTCGCCCTGGGCGCCCGGCACGGTGGGCACGTTGTGGGGCTGGGTGTCGTTCCTGGTGCTGGATCAATGGCTGGACAGTGCGCAATGGGGCTGGCTGATCCTGGCCGCGCTGCTGGCCGGCCAATGGGCCTGCACGCGCACGGCCCAGCACATGGGCATTGCCGACCCCGGGTCCATCGTCTGGGACGAGGTGGTGGCCTTCTGGATCGTGCTGTGGCTGATCGCGCCGGCCGGGTTCTGGATGCAGCTGGGGGCCTTCACGATGTTCCGCTACTTCGACGCCGCCAAGCCCGGCCCGGTGGGCTGGGCCGATCGGCTGTGCAAGCTGGGCCCGGGCCAGGCCATTGGCTGGCGCCAGGGCTTCGGCATCCTGTTCGACGACCTGGTGGCCGCCGGCTGCACGCTGCTGACCATCGCGATCTTCATCCGCCTATGGAACTCCTGAGCTTCGAGCCCGCCGTGGCCGCGCTGGCCGATGCGCTGCTGGCGCGCCGCTGGCGCATGGCCACGGCCGAGAGCTGCACCGGCGGACTTATCGCTGCCGCCTGCACCGCGCGCGCCGGCTCCAGCGACTGGTTCGAGCGCGGCTTCGTCAGCTACAGCAACGCCGCCAAGACCGAGCTGCTGGGCGTTGACGCCGCGCTCATCGCCGCCCACGGCGCGGTCAGCGAGGCAGTGGCGCGCGCCATGGCGCAGGGCGCGCTGCAGCACGCGCCGGTGCAGCTGGCCGTGGCCGTGACCGGCATCGCCGGCCCGGGCGGCGGGGTGCCGGGCAAACCGGTGGGCACGGTGTGGCTGGCCTGGGGCGGGCCGGGTGCGATCCACGCCGAGTGCCTGCTCCTGCCCGGTGACCGCGACGCCGTGCGCGGGGCCACCGTGGCCGCGGCGCTGGCGCGGCTGCTGCAGGCGGCGCAGGCATGAAGCTGCTGCTGTGCGGGCAGATGGAGGCCGGCGAATGGCAGGTCTGGCGCGACGCGCTGGCCGCGGCCATGCCCGAGGCCCAATGGCTGGACCGCCCTGCCGCGCTGGCCGCGGCTGACGAAGTGCAAGCCGCCGTGGTGGCCAACCCGCCGCCCGGCAGCCTGCAAGGCCTGCCGCGCCTGCGCCTGGTGCAAAGCCTGTGGGCGGGGGTGGACCGGCTGCTGGCCGACCCCACGCTGCCGCCGGACGTGCCGGTGGCGCGCATGGTCGACCCGGCCATGACCGCAGCCATGGCCGAGACCGCGCTGTGGGCCACGCTGGCGCTGCACCGCGGCTTCTTCGCCTACGCCCGGCGCCAGGCGCGCGGCGAGTGGCGCGTGCACGCCCAGCGTCGCGCGGACGAGATCGGCGTGCTGGTGCTGGGCCAGGGCGAGATGGGCCGCGCCGCGGCCGCGCGCATCGCCCAGCTGGGCTATCGCGTGCAGGGCTGGCGCCGCGACGGCAGCCCGCTGTCGCCGCTGCTGGCGCAGGCCCAGGTGCTGATCAACCTGCTGCCGCTGACGCCGGCCACGCGCGGGCTGCTGGACGCGAAGCTGTTCGCCGCGCTGCCGCCCGGTGCCGGCGTGGTCAACCTGGGGCGCGGCGCGCACGTGGTGGATGCCGACCTGCTGGCCGCGCTGGACGCCGGCCACATCGGCCAGGCCGTGCTGGACGTCTTCCAGCAAGAGCCGCTGCCCGCAGCCCACGCCTACTGGCGCCACCCACGCGTCACGCTGCTGCCGCATGCGGCAGCGCTGACCGACCCGCGCAGCGCCGCCGCGGTGGCGGTGGCCAATTTGCGCGCGTTGCGCGACGGCGGGGCGCTGGCCCACCTGGCGCAGCGGCCGCGCGGTTACTGAGCGGCCGCGGCGCCGCTCGCCCGCTCAGGCGCGCAAGGCCAGCACGCGCGGTGCGCCTTCCGCGGCCTTGCGCGGGGCCGGCAGCTGCGCCTGCAGCGCCATCAGCAGCAGCCGACGCAGTGCCGCCCAGGGCTCGTGCGGCCAGTCGGGGTGCTTCAGGCCCTTGACGATGCCGTCGCAGACGCTGGCCGCGGCCAGCAGGCGCGCCATCGTGGGGGCACTGAGCTGCGGCAAGGCGCGCTCGAACAAGCGCTCCTTGGCGCCCCAGGCACGCGCGTCCTTCAGCGCCAGCGGCATGGGCTTGCCGTCTTCCAGCGCGGCGCGGGCGCGCACCAGGGCGCGGATGTCGTCGGCCAGCGACCAGTGCAGCAGCACGGCGGCCTCGCCTTCGGCACGCAGGCCGTCGAGCATGCGCAGCGCGCGCGCCACCTGGCCGGTCCACACCGCTTCGCCCAGCTGGCCCAGCTCGTACCGCGCCACGTCCAGCACGGCCGATTCGATGTGGTCGAAGCCCAGCTCGCCGGCCGGGTACAGCAGCGCCAGCTTCTGCAGCTCCTGGTGCGCGGCCAGCAGGTTGCCTTCCACGCGGTCGGCAAAGTAGGCCAGCGTGCGCTGCCCGTCCTCGCCCTGCTGCACGCGCTGGCCCTGGCGCGCCAGGCGCTGCGCCAGCCAGGCTGGCAGCTGCGGGCGCGCGATGGGCTCGACACGCAGGCTGATGCCGGCGGCATCCAGCGCGGCAAACCAGGCCGACTTGATCTGCGTGCCGTCCAGGCGCGGCAGCTGCACCAGTGTGAGCACGTCGTCGGGCATGCGCGCGCAGACTTCGGCGGCATAACGCTGCAAGGCCTCGGAGCCGTCCTTGCCCGGCTTGCCCGAGGGGATGCGGATCTCGATCAGCTGCTTGTCGGCGAACAGGCTCATGGCCTGGGCCGCGCCCAGCAGGCCGCTCCAGTCGAAGTGCGCGCCGCTGACGACGAAGACCTGGCGCTCGACGAAACCGGCGGCGCGGGCAGCGGCGCGCAGCGCGTCGCCGGCCTCTTGCGCCAGCAGCGGCTCGTCGCCGTGGACGGTGTAGACCGGCCGCAGGCCGCGCGCCAGGTGCTGCTCGAGCTGATCGGCGCGCAGCTGCACGGCCGGCCCTAGACCTGAACGGATGCCAGGCGGCGCAGCACCTGCGCCACCACGTCGGCCTGCAGCTCGCGCTGGAGCTCGGCCTCTTCGTGTTCCTTGGCCAGGGCCGCGGTCTCGCGATAGCTCAGGTCGCGCGTCACCAGCAGCTCCACGCGCGGGATCAGCTCGCGCCCGCTGGGGGTGTCGGCGCGGAAGTGCAGCTTCAGGCGCAGCTGCTGCTCGCGCACCAGCGCGGCCGAGGTCGAGGCCACGATGCTGCGCTCACGCACGTCTTCCAGCGCGCGCAGCACGACATCGGCCTTGGCCGCGTCGTCGAGCACGCGCACCTGGCGCGCCAGCTGGCGCCGCAGTTCCTCGGCCAGCGGCGAACGCGGCGCAAAGCCCACCAGCGCGATGCTGGCAAAGGGCAGGCGCGGCGGCTGGCGCAGCTGGAAGCCGCAGCCCGGCAACAGCGCGGTGGCCAACGCCGCGGCCAGCAGTCGGCGCCGCTCAGACGACCACATTGACCAGCCGGCCCGGCACCACCACCACCTTCTTCACCGGCCGGCCCTCGGCGAAGCGTGCCACCTCGGGGCTGGCCAGGGCGGCGGCCTCGATCTGCGCGCGCGTGGCGTCGGTCGGCACGCGCAGCGCGCCGCGCAGCTTGCCGGCCACCTGCAGCACCAGCTCGATCTCGTCCTGCACCAGCGCCGCCTCGTCCACCTGCGGCCAGGGGGTGCGCAGGATCTCGCCCTGCGTGGCGGCGTAGCCCAGATCGACCCACAGCGCGTGGGCGATGTGCGGCGCCACCGGGTACAGCGTGCGCAGCAGGATGCCGAAGGCCTCGCGCACCACCGCCGCGTCGGCAGCGTCCGCCGGGTTGCGCGCGGCGTCGCCGAAGGCGGTGGTCAGACGCGCGTCGTCGATGGCGTTGAGCATCTTCATCGCGCCCGAGACCACGGTGTTGTATTGCAGGCGCTCGTAGTCGTGGCTCACCTGGCGCAGCAGCAGGTGGATGTCGCGCCGCAGCGCCAGCGCTGGCGCGTTGGCGCCCGCGGTGCCGGCGGCGGCCAGTGCCAGCTGCGGCGCCAGGCGCACGCCGCTGGCCCACAACCGGCGCAGGAAGCGGTAGCTGCCCTCGGCACCGCTGTCGGACCAGGCCGCGCTCTGGTCGGGCGGGCCGGCGAACATGGTGAACACGCGCGCGGTGTCGGCGCCGAACTTGGCGATGATGTCCTTGGGCTCGACCACGTTGTTCTTGCTCTTGGACATCTTCTCGATGCCGCCCAGCGTGACCGGCTGCCCGTCCTCGCGCGCCACGGCGCCGGTGGGCACGCCCTTGTCGTCGTAGCTGACCTGCACCTCGGCCGGGTAGAACCAGCGCTTCTTGCCGGCCGCATCTTCGCGGTAGTAGCTCTCGTTGAGCAGCATGCCCTGGGTGAAGAGCTTGGTGAAGGGCTCGCCGAACTTCACCAGGCCCAGGTCGCGCATGGCCTTGGTCCAGAAGCGCGCGTACAGCAGGTGCAGCACGGCATGCTCGATGCCGCCGATGTACTGGTCCATGGGCATCCAGTAGTCGTTGCGCGCGTCGACCATGGCCGCGTCGCTGCCGGGGCAGCAGTAGCGCATGTAGTACCAGGCGCTGTCGACGAAGGTGTCCATGGTGTCGGTCTCGCGCCGCGCCGGCTTGCCGCACTGCGGGCAGGGCACGTTCAGGAAGGCCGCGCACTTGTTCAGCGGGTTGCCGCTGCCGTCGGGCACCAGGTCTTCGGGCAGCAGCACCGGCAGGTCGCTCTCGGGCACCGGCACGGCACCGCAGGCTTCACAGTGGATGATGGGGATGGGCGTGCCCCAGTAGCGCTGGCGGCTGATGCCCCAGTCGCGCAGCCGCCAGGTGGTCTTCTTCTCGCCCAGGCCCAGGCGCGCCAGCTCGCCGGCGATGGCGTCCACCGCCAGCGGGTAGCTCAGGCCGCTCCAGTTGCCCGAGTTGATGGTCACGCCGCCCTGCTTGTCGGCGTACCAGTCCTGCCAGTTCAGGTAGTCGAATTTCTGGCCGTCGACGTGCACCACCTGCAGGATGTCGATGCCGTACTTGCGCGCGAAGGCGAAGTCGCGTTCGTCGTGGCCGGGCACGCCCATCACGGCGCCGTCGCCATAGCCCATCAGCACGTAGTTGCCCACCCACACCGGCACCAGTTCCTGGGTGAGCGGGTGGCGCACGCGCAGGCCGGTGGGCAGGCCGGATTTCTCTTTCAGCGCCAGCTCGGCCTCGGTGGTGCCGCCCTTCTTGCATTCCTCGATGAAGGCGGCCAGCGCCGGGCTGCTGCGCGCGGCGTGCGTGGCCAGCGGGTGTTCGGGCGCGACGGCGCAGAAGGTCACACCCATCAGCGTGTCCGCGCGCGTGGTGAAGACGTACAGCAGGCCGTCCTGGATCAGCGCGCCGTCTTCGCCATGGATGTCGTGCGGGAAGGCGAAGCGCACGCCTTCGCTCTTGCCGATCCAGTGCTCCTGCATCAGGCGCACGCGCTCGGGCCAGCCTTCCAGGAAGTGCGGGTGGCTGCTGTCGGTGACGCCGGCCAGCAGCTCGTCGGCGTACCGGGTGATGGCCAGGTAGTAGCCCGGGATCTCGCGCTTTTCCACCAGCGCGCCACTGCGCCAGCCGCGGCCGTCGACCACCTGTTCGTTGGCCAGCACGGTCTGGTCCACCGGATCCCAGTTGACGATTTGCGTCTTCTTGTAAGCGATGCCCTTGTCCAGCGCCTTCAGGAAGAACCACTGATTCCACTTGTAGTACGTGGGGTCGCAGGTGGCGAGCTCGCGTGTCCAGTCGAAGGCCAGGCCCAGCGGCTGCATCTGGCTCTTCATGTCGGCGATGTTGGCGCGCGTCCACTGCGCCGGCGGCACGTTGTTGTCCATGGCCGCGTTCTCGGCTGGCAGGCCGAAGGCGTCCCAGCCCATGGGCATGAGCACGTTCATGCCCTTCATGCGCAGGTAGCGCGCCATCATGTCGTTGATGGTGTAGTTGCGCACGTGACCCATGTGCAGCTTGCCGCTGGGGTAGGGCAGCATCGAGCAGGCGTAGAACTTGGGACGCTCGGCGTCCTCGGTGACGCGGTAGGCGTCGGTCGCGGCCCAGTGCGCCTGCGCGGCGGCTTCGACTTCGGCGGGAGCGTATTTTTCGTTCATGCGCCGATTCTACGAAGCGCCCCCGGCGCGGGGCTTGCGCAGCCTTGCAAGCCGCACGCCCCGCATCCGGCGCCTGCGCAACACCCAGAATGAGGGGTGCCGGGACCGGCATGAGGCCGCGCCACGCGCTAAGCTGCCGCGCCCACGTTCCCTTGCCAGCGCCCCAGAACCGCCATGCCCACCACCCCCCGCGCCGCCCCGCTTCGTCTGCTGCACTGGTTTGCCGGGCTGGGCGCCCTGGTCATCGCGCTCATCGGCTTGGGCAACGGCTGGGTGATCTCGAACTTCATGACCTGGCAGCTGCTGGAGCGCGAAGCCGCGGTGTCGCGCGAGTTCGTGCAGCAGCAGCTCGAGGCCGATGGCTCGCTGGCCTTCTTCGACACCCCGGCGGCGCCCGAGCTGCGCGAGCGTTTCCTGGGCTCCATCGCGCGCCTGGGCAGCATGAACGGCGTGCTGCGCGCCAACGTCTACGACCGCGAGGGGCGCGTGCTGTGGTCCAGCGACGCACAGCTGGTGGGCCAGCGCTTTGCGCACAACGACGAGCTCGACCGCGCCATGCGCGGCGAGCTGGTGGTGGAAGGCGGCAGCCTGAGCTCGACCGACCGGCCCAAGGGCGAGCACAAGGGCTTGTCGCCGGCGGCCGACTTCTTCGTCGAGACCTATTTCCCGGTGCAGCGGCCGGGCTCGGTGCAGGTGGACGCGGTGGTCGAGCTGTACAAGGCGCCGCTGGCGCTGACCGCGGCCGTGCGCGAGGGCCAGCGCCGCGTGGCCCTGGTGGCCGTGGCAGGCACGCTGGTGCTGTACTTCAGCCTGCTGGGCCTGGTGTGGCGCGCCGACCGCACGCTGCGCCGCCAGCACGAGCAGCTGCGCGAGGCCGAGACGGCCAAGGCCATGGCCGAGCTGGCGGCCTCGGTGGCGCACAACATCCGCAATCCGCTGGCCTCGATACGCTCTTCGGCCGAGCTGGGCCTGGAGCTGCCCGAAGAGCACCTGGGCGAACACGCGGCCGACATCCTGCGCCAGGTGGACCGCATCTCCTCGCGCATCGACGAGCTGCTGCGCCTGTCAGGCCCGGGGCCGGGCGAGGGCAAGGTGCGCATGGTGGACATCGCCGCGCTGCTGCGCGACTGCGTGGCCGACCACCAGGACAGCTTCCAGCTGCGGCGCCAGACCCTGGTGTTCGAGAACGCCGCGCGCAAGACCGCGGTGCGCACCGACCCGCAGTTGCTCGAGCAGGTGCTGCAAAGCCTGCTGTCCAACGCTTCCGAGGCCATGAGCGAGGGCCAGTCCTGCCAGGTGGCGCTGCTGGCCGACGCCAGTGGCCGCTTGCAGGTCGAGGTGCGCGACAACGGCCCGGGCCTGCCGCCCGGGCTGCAGGCGCAGAATTTCCGCCCCTTCTTCACCACCAAGCCCCAGGGCCTGGGGCTGGGCCTGCACCTGGCGCGGCGCATCGTCGAGCGCCTGGGCGGCCAGCTCAGCCTGCACAGCCGCCCGGGCGCCGGCACCACGGTGCGCATCGTCCTGCCGGCTTCCTGAGCCATGACCCACATCCTCATCGTCGACGACGAGGCGGTGTTCGCCCGCAACGCCGCGCTCTACCTGGGTCGGGCCGGGCACGAGGTTACCGTGGCCGGCACGGCCGCGGCCGGGCGCACGCTGTTCGACCAGAAGTCGCCCGACATCGTGGTGCTGGACTACCGCTTGCCCGACGCCACCGGCCTGGATGTGATCGAGCACATCCGCGCCAGCGACAAGACGGTGCCCATCCTGCTGATCACCGGCCACGGCAGCATCGAGCTGGCGGTGGAGGCCATGAAGTCCGGCGCGAACGACCTGCTCACCAAGCCGGTATCGCTGTCCGAGCTGCGCAGCCGCCTGGAGCTGCTGGCGCAGCGCCAGCGCGAATCCAGCCGCCTGAACTACTTTGAATCGCGCGAGCGCCAGGCCGGCCACGAGATCCTGGGGCAGGCCCCCGAGATGCTGGCGCTGCAGCAGCGCATCGAGCGCATCGTGGCGCTCGAGAGCAGCAACGTCGAGATGCTGCTGCCCATCCTGATCACCGGCGAAACCGGCGCTGGCAAGGAACTGGTGGCGCGCGCCTGCCACTACCGCAGCGAACGGCGGCAGCGCCCCTTCATCGAGATCAGCTGTGCCGCGCTGCCCGGCGAGCTGCTCGAAAGCGAGCTGTTCGGCCACGAGCGCGGCGCCTTCGACGATGCGCCGCAGCGCAAGCTGGGGCTGCTGGAAGCGGCCGATGGCGGCACGCTGTTCCTGGACGAGATCGGCGACATGGGCCTGGCGCTGCAGGCCAAGCTGCTCAAGGTGATCGAGGACGGGCGCTTTCGCCGCGTCGGCTCGGTGCAGGAGCAGCAGGCGCAGGTGCGCATCGTCGCGGCCACCAACCAGGACCTGGAAGCGCGCTCCGCGCAGGGCCAGTTCCGCGCCGATCTGTACTTCCGCCTGCGCGTGCTGCAGCTGCAGGTGCCGCCGTTGCGCCAGCGCGCGGGCGATGCGGTGCTGCTGGCGCGCCACTTCTGCCAGCTGTTCGCCCAGCGCTACCGCCGCGAAGGCATGAGCCTGAGCCCGGCGGCCGAGGCCGCCATCACGCACCACGCCTGGCCCGGCAACGTGCGCGAGCTGCGCAATGTGGTCGAGCAGGCGGTGATGCTGGGCAGCGGCCCGATGATCCAGCCGGAAGACCTGATGCTGGCGCCGGTCGAGCCCGAACCCGGCCTGCCGGCGCTGACCGAGGTGGCCGCCGACGGCGGCTCCACGCTGGACCGCGTGGAGCGCGAACTGCTGATCAAGGCCTTGCGCGACGCCCGGAACAACGTGTCGCGCGCCGCACGCCAGCTGGGCATCAGCCGCGACACCCTGCGCTACCGGCTCGAAAAGCACGGCCTGCGCGCCTGAAGCGCTCAGCGCGGCGCCGGCGCCTCGGTGACGAAGCCGATGCGCGACAGCCCGGCGTCCTGCACCCAGCCGATGAGTTCGGCCACGCGCCCGTAGGGCACGGCGCTGTCGGCGCGCAGCTGCACCTCGGTGCCGGGATCGCGGCGCGCGGCCTCGCGCACGCGCGCCAGCACCTGTTCACGCGCGCCTTGCGCCGGCAGCGGCGTTTCGCCCAGGTAGACCCGGCCCTGGGCGTCCAGCGCCAGCGCCACGAAGGCCGGCGCGTCGCTGGCCGTGCCGGCTTCGGTGCGCGGCAGGTCCAGCTTCAGGCTGCTGGCCAGCAGCGGCGCGGTGATGATGAAGATCACCAGCAGCACCAGCATCACGTCGATCAACGGTGTCATGTTGATCTCGCTCATGGGCTGCGAAGCGGGGCTGCGCTCCAGGCGGCCGAAGGTCACGTCAGTACCGCCCGGCCGTTCCGAAGGTACTGACCGCCCCCTCGGGGGGCAGCGAGCGAAGCGAGCGTGGGGGCTCCATCTCAATCACCTCGCCCAGTGTCCAGCACCATCTGCCGCAGGTCGTGGGCAAAGCCTTCCAGTTCGGCCTCGCAGGCCGCGACCCACTTGCCGAAGACGTTGTAGGCCAGCACCGCGGGCACGGCCACGGCGATGCCGGCGGCGGTCATGATGAGCGCCTCTCCGATAGGCCCCGAGACCTTGTCTATGCTCAGGCTGCCGGTCGCGGCGATGCCGGCCAGCGCGTGGTAGATGCCCCAGACGGTGCCGAACAGGCCGACGAAAGGCGCGGTGCTGCCGATGGAGGCCAGCAGCACCTGGCCGAACTGCAGGTGCGCCAGGCCGCGGTGCAGCGCGTCGCGCAGGCGCCGCGTGAGCTGGGCTTCGGGCTGGCCGGCGGCTTCGAGCGTGCCCTGGGGCGGCTCGGCCAGGGCTGCGGCCAGCAGCGGCAGCAGCACTTGTTCGCGGTCCAGCGCGCCCAGGCGCGCGCGGCCGTCGGCCAGGCTGGCGGCGTCCCAGAAGGCGGGCACGGCGCGCGCGATGTCGGCGATGGCGCGCTGCAGCAGCCAGCCCTTCCACAGCACCAGCACCCAGGCCGTGACCGACATGGCCAGCAGCAGCAGCGCCACGCTGCGGCCCACGCCATCGCTCTGGGACCAGAAGTGCTCCAGGCCCGACATGCCGCGTCAGCCCGGGCCGAGGACGTCGTCCATGCCGTACAGGCCCGGCTGCCCCTTGGGAAGGCCGCCCAGGAAGCGCGCCGCGCGCAGCGCGCCCGCAGCGTAGTTGGCGCGGCTGCTGCTCTTGTGCGCGATCTCGATGCGCTCGCCGGTGCCGGCAAACACCACCGTGTGGTCGCCCACCACGTCGCCGCCGCGCAGCGTGGCAAAGCCGATGGCGCCCGGCGGGCGTGCGCCGGTTTGGCCGTGGCGCGTGAACACGCCCTGCGTGTCCAGGCTCACGCCGCGCGCCCGCGCCAGCACCTCGCCCATGGCCAGCGCCGTGCCGCTGGGCGCATCGACCTTGTGGCGGTGGTGCATCTCGAGCACCTCGATGTCGTAGTCCTCGCCCAAGGCGCGCGTGGCCTGGTCGAGCAGGCGCAGCATCACGTGCACGGCCACGCTCATGTTGGGTGCCAGCACCAGCGCCAACTGCTGCGCGTGCGCGGCCAGCTCGGCCTTCTGCGCCGGCGTGAAGCCGGTGGTGCCGATGACGGCGCGCACGCCCAACGCGCGGCAGGCATCCAGGTGCGCCAGCGTGCCCTCGGGGCGGGTGAAGTCGATCAGCACATCGGCACCGGCCAGGCCGGTGCGCAGGTCGGCGGTGACGGCCACGCCCGTGGCGCGGCCCAGGAAGGCGCCGGCGTCCTGGCCCAGCGCCGGGCTGCCGGGGATGTCGAGCGCGCCGCTGAGCGTGCAATCGCCGCTGGCCAGCACGGCCTCGATCAGCATGTGGCCCATGCGGCCCGAAGCGCCGGCAACGGCGATTCTCAGCATGGTCTTGCGCCTGCGATGGCGATCCGGGGCATCAGGACTTCTCCAGCGGCGGGTAGTCGCGCACCGGGCCCATGGGTTCGGCCGGCGGCACCACCCGCGGCGCCGGCAGCGGCAAGGCCTTGCGCTCGTCCTCGCTGAGTTCGAGCTTGGGCGCCGGGCGGTCCTTGTGGCGGCTGATGGAGGCGGTGAAGTCGCGCTCGGTGGGCAGCTCGGGTGCTTCGATGGACTTGACCACGTCGCCGTCGAACAGCACCACCACGCTGCGGCGCTGGGCCGTGGCGCCGGGGCGGCGCAGGCTGAAGATGTAGTCCCAGCGCTCGGCGTGGAAAGGGTCGGCCAGCAGCGGCGTACCCAGGATGTCGCGCACCTGCAGGCGCGACTGGCCCGGCTTGAGCAGCGCCAGCTGTTCGGCAGTGACCACGTTGCCCTGGACGATGTCGATGCGGTAGGGCGTGATCAGGCCGAACAGGCTGTCGGTGCGCTGCAGCGATTCGCAGCCGCCCAGCAGCAACGTGGCGCTCAGAATCAGGGGGACGGAAAGCGGGATTCGCATGGACGTCGGCGCAGTGGGGGCAGCGGGCGGCCGCGACGGTGGCGACCACCACGGTGCAAGGGGCTCAGCAGACCAGGGGCAGGCCGGGCTGGCTATGATCGCCGGATTCTAGCGGCCGGGCGTCCTGGCGCCGGGCAGGAGTGGCCATTGAAGAACGCCGACGATCTCAAGAGCAGCGGCCTGAAGGCCACGCTGCCGCGCATCAAGGTCCTGGAGGTCTTCCAGCAGACCGAGCGCCGCCACATGAGCGCCGAGGACGTGTTTCGCGCGCTGCTGACCGATGGCGCCGACATCGGCCTGGCCACCGTCTACCGCGTGCTCATGCAGTTCGAGCAGGCCGGCCTGCTGACGCGCAGCAACTTCGAGAGCGGCAAGGCGGTGTTCGAGCTCAACCAGGGCCAGCACCATGACCACCTGGTGTGCCTGGACTGCGGCCGCGTCGAGGAGTTCTACGACACCGAGATCGAGACCCGCCAGCGCGCCATCACCACGGCCCGCGGCTTCGAGCTGCAGGAGCATTCGCTGGCGCTGTACGCGCGCTGCACCAAGGCCGATTGCGTGCACCGCCACAAGCAGCCGCAAGGGCCGGTTGCGGAGCCGGGCACTTAAGGCTGCTCGCCCTGCTCCATCGCCTCTTGGTGGCGGCGTATGAAGTCCTGGTAGGTGTCGATGCCGCGCAGCTGCAGCACGGTGTTGCGCACCGCGGCCTCGACCAGCACGGCCAGGTTGCGGCCGGCGTCCACGGCGATCACCACCTTGCGCACCGGCAGGCCCAGGATCTCTTCGTGCAGCGGCTCGTAGGGCAGGCGCTCGAACTCGCGCTCCATGGTTTCCTTGCGCACCAGGTGCACGATCAGCTTCAGGCGCATCTTGCGGCGCACCGCGGTCTCGCCGAAGATGGCCTTGATGTCCAGCAGGCCGATGCCGCGCACTTCCAGCAGGTTCTGCAGCAGCGCCGGGCAGCGGCCCTCGAGCGCGGTCTGCGAGATGCGGAAGATGTCCACCGCGTCGTCGGCCACCAGGCCGTGGCCGCGGCTGATGAGCTCCAGCCCCAGTTCGCTCTTGCCCAGGCCGGATTCGCCGGTGACCATGACGCCCAGGCCCAGGATGTCCATGAACACGCCGTGGCGCGTGGTGCGGTCGGCGAAGTGCTGGCCCAGGTAGCCGCGCACCACGTCGATCACGTGCCCGGCCGAGGCGGCGGTGACGAACAGCGGGATCTCGGCGCGGTCGCACATGGCCACCAGGCGGTCGGGTGGCACCTGCTCGTCGGCCACGATGATCACTGGCGGCTCCAGCGTCACGATGCGCGAGATGCGGCGCTCCTGGTCCTCGGGTGATGTGGCCGCAAGGTAGGCGACCTCGCGGCGGCCGACGATCTGCATCCGGTAGGGATGGATGTAGTTGAGGTAGCCCACCAGGTCGGCGGCCGAGCGCGCCTCGCGCACCGCGGCATCGGTGAAGCGGCGTTCGGGGTGGGCGTGGCCGGCAATCCACTCCCAGCGCAGCGCTTCCTGGTGCGCCTCGAACAGCGCCTCGGCGCTGATCGAGGTCGGCTTCATCGGCCCTGGGCGACTAGGCTACCGACTTGAGCGGCAGCCAGTCGGAGATGAGCTTGTGCACGCCGGCCGCGTCGGGCTCGGACTTGAGCCGCTCGCGCAGTTCGCGGTCGGACAGCATCTCGGCGATCTCGGACAGGATTTCCAGGTGGCGCTGCGTCGCGGCCTCGGGCACCAGCAGAAAGATCAGCAGCGACACCGGTTCGTCGTCGGGCGCGTCGAAGGGGATGGGCTGCATCACCCGCACCACTGCCGCCAGCGGGTTCTTCAGGCCCTTGATGCGCCCGTGCGGTATGGCCACCGCGTGGCCCAGGCCGGTGGAGCCCAGGCGTTCACGTGCAAAGAGGTTGTCCGTGACGGTGCCGCGGGCGATGGAGTGCTGGTTTTCAAACAGCAGCCCAGCCTGCTCGAAGACGCGCTTCTTGCTGGTCGCATCCACGTTCACCAGCACGTTGCTGGCGGGCAGGATGGCGGCGAGACGGTTCATCGGAACGTTCCCCTCCGCGGCAGTGATGCAAAGCCGCGATCGAAGGTGTTGATCGAACTGGGCATGATAGCAACCGAGTTGCCAGCGCCGCAGCGTTCCGGACACCGATTCGGGTGGCGTCCGAGACTTTTGCTGCACCGCAACAACACTCGCCCCGCGCGCCCGGCCGTTGGGGCAACCGTGACGCTCCAAATTGAAACGGCCCCCGAGCGGGGGCCGTTGACATGGTGGAAAAATCCTGCCCTTGGCTAGGACGCGTTGGCGCCCAGGCGCTTCGGCGATTCGTGGTGATGGTCTTGCAGGCGGTCCTTGTGGCGCACCACCTGGCGATCGAGCTTGTCCATCAGCTGGTCGATGGCGGCGTACAGGTCTTCGTGCGACTGCTCGACGAAGATGTCACGGCCCTTGACGTGCAACGTGACCTCGGCCTTCTGCCTTCGTTCCTTTTCCTTCAGCTTTTCCACGGTCAGCAGCACGGTGACGTCGACTACCTGATCGAAGTGCCGCGTGACGCGGTCCAGCTTGGTTAGCACGTACTCCCGGAGGGCAGGAGTGACTTCGAGGTGATGGCCGCTGATCGTCAAGTTCATCAGAACCTCCTTTGCGAGGGGTGGGAGAGCGGCCGACAGCCATGGCGCCGGCCTTGGGGGAATGCGTGAGGGGGTGGAAAGGCGCGTCGCGGAATGCAGCGTCTGGCAGGGGCAGTCAGACCTAGTGTGCCCCCGTTACATCGGCATGACAAGCGCGTGACTTGAGCCGGCCTCGGGCGGGGTTGAGCCCGGTCAAGCTTTTCACCGAGGCCTGCGGCGCCCGGCAGCGCCTGAGGCCCGTCGCTAGAATGGATCGGACCAGGGACGGCGGCAGCGCGACAAATGATGAAACTGATCGGTTCACTCACCAGCCCCTACGTGCGCAAGGTGCGCATCGTGATGTTCGAGAAGAAGCTCGACTTCCAGCTGGTGCTGGAAGACCCCTGGGCCGGCGACGCGGTGCAGAAGAGCAACCCGCTGGGCAAGGTGCCCTGCCTGGTGATGGAAGGCGGCGAGGCGGTGTTCGACTCGCGCGTGATCGTCGAGTACCTGGACACGCTGTCGCCGGTGGGCAAGCTGATCCCGCCCTCGGGCCGCGAACGCACCGCCATCCGCACCTGGGAAGCCCTGGCCGATGGCCTGCTGGATGCCGCCGTGGCAGCACGGCTCGAGGCCCACTGGGCCGGCCGTACCGACGCCCAGCGCAGCCCCGCCTGGATAGAGCGCCAGATGCGCGCCGTGCAGGCCGCGCTCAACGCCATGAACCAGGGCCTGGGCGACCAGCCCTTCTGCGCCGGCAACCACTTCACCCTGGCCGACGTGGCCGTGGGCTGCGCCCTGGGCTACCTGGCGTTCCGCTTCCCGCAGATCGACTGGCGCAGCGAGTACCCCAAGCTGGGCAAGCTCTACGACAAGCTGGCGGCGCGCCAGAGCTTCATCGATTCGGCGCCGCCCGCGGCCTGATCAGGCCGGCAAAGCTTCCGGCTGCAGGGCCAGGAAGCTGTCGGCGCTGGCCAGCGGCCAGTAAAGGCGGAACACCGCGTGCGGCCAGTCGGCGCGGCCCTCCAGGGCCGCGAGCAGCGCGCCCGGGCGCACGAAGGTCAGCTGGTTGGCCAGCAGCCGCACTTCGCCGTCGCCGATGCGGCGCACGATGTGCGCGGCGTTGATCTGGTCTGGGTGCTCCAGCCCGGCGGCCTGCACCAGTTCCTTCAGCGCGTGCAGCGTGTTCTGGTGGAAGCGCCAGACGCGCTCGGTCTTGTCGGGTACCACCAGCGCGCGCTGGCGCACCGGGTCCTGCGTGGTCACGCCGGTGGGGCAGTGGCCGCTGTGGCAGGTCTGCGCCTGCAGGCAGCCCAGGGCGAACATGAAGCCGCGCGCCGCGTTGCACCAGTCGGCCCCCAACGCGCGGGCGCGCACGATGTCGAAGGCGCTGACCACCTTGCCGGCGCAGCCGATGCGGATGCGCGGCCGCAGGTTCAGCCCGGTGAGCGTGTTGTGCACCAGCAGCAGGCCTTCCTGCAGCGGCGCGCCCACGTGGTCGGTAAATTCCAGCGGCGCCGCGCCGGTGCCGCCCTCGGCGCCGTCGACGACGATGAAGTCGGGCAGGATGCCGGTGTCCAGCATGGCTTTGCACAGCGCGAACCACTCCCAGGGGTGGCCGATGCACAGCTTGAAGCCGGTGGGCTTGCCGCCGCTCAGGCGCCGCAGCCGCTCGATGAACAGCATCATCTCGCGCGGCGTGGCAAAGGCGCCGTGGCGCGCCGGGCTGACGCAGTCCTGGCCTTCGGGAACGCCGCGCGCCGCGGCGATCTCGGCCGTCACCTTGGCGCCGGGCAGCACGCCGCCGTGGCCCGGCTTGGCGCCCTGGCTGAGCTTCAACTCGATCATCTTCACCTGCGCGTCGCAGGCGTTGGCCACGAAGCGCTCTTCGCTGAAAGAGCCGTCGGCATTGCGGCAGCCGAAGTAGCCGCTGCCGATCTCCCAGATCAGGTCGCCGCCGTGCACGCGGTGGTGGGCGCTGATCGAGCCCTCGCCGGTGTCGTGCGCGAAGTTGCCGCGCCGCGCGCCGCCGTTGAGCGCCAGGATGGCGTTGGCGCTGAGCGCACCGAAGCTCATGGCCGAGATGTTGAAGACGCTGGCGCTGTAGGGCTGGGTGCAACTGGTGCCTCCGGCGCCGATGAGGATGCGGAAGTCATGGCTGGCGATCTGCGTGGGCGCCATCGAGTGGTTGATCCATTCGTAGCCGCTGGCGTGCACGTCGAGCTGGGTGCCGAAGGGGCGCTTGTCGGCGTCGCCCTTGGCGCGCTGGTAGACCAGCGAGCGCTGCACGCGCGAAAAGGGCGTGGCCTCGTGGTCGCTTTCGATGAAGTACTGGCGGATCTCGATGCGCACGAATTCCAGCAGGAAGCGCAGGTGCCCGATCACCGGGTAGTTGCGCAGCACCGAATGGCGGCGCTGCCGGCTGTCGCGCCAGCCCAGAGCGGTGAGGAACAGGCACACCAGCGCCGCCGGTCCACCCTGGCCGAAGGCCACCCAGGTGAAGCCGAACAGCAGCAGCCCCGCGGCGCAGGCCAGCCAGACGCTGTAGCGCACCGGGAAGTTGCGGTCGATTCGCTGCAGCCATTCGTGCATGGGCAGGGCCTTTCGGGCAACGTGCCGGCGATGGTAGACGGCGCTTGCCGCGGCGCGCTGAGCGTTAGCCCGCGGGCCGTGCGGCGCGCGGGCTGCATCGATATACTCGCGCCCGCAGCGCCGATTTGTTCCGAATTGCGGGCGCTTTAACAAATGCCGCTAAAAGGGGACGCCGCCAACCCGGTGCCCGCTTGCAGCGGCGCCGGGTTTCGTCATTCATGGCCTCACTGGGACGCGTCACACCGCAGCAGATGCACTTCGGCGAGCCGCTGCCGCTGCGCAGCGGCGCGGCGCTGGCCGACTACACCCTGGTCTACGAGACCTACGGCCAGCTCAACGCCGACAAGAGCAACGCGGTGCTGGTGTGCCACGCGCTCAACGCCAGCCACCACGTGGCCGGCGAATACGAGGACGGCAGCCTGGGCTGGTGGGACAACCTGGTGGGCCCGGGCAAGCCGCTGGACACCGACCGCTTCTTCGTCATCGGCGTCAACAACCCGGGCTCGTGCTTCGGCTCCACCGGGCCCATGCACACCAACCCCGCCACCGGCCGCGTCTACGGCGCCGACTTTCCGGTGGTCACGGTGGAAGACTGGGTCGACGCGCAGGCGCGACTGATGACGCGCCTGGGCATCACGCAGCTGGCCGCCGTGCTGGGCGGCAGCCTGGGCGGCATGCAGGCGCTGGCCTGGACGCTGCGCCACCCGGCGCGCGTACGCCACTGCATCGCGGTGGCCACGGCGCCCAACCTGTCGGCGCAGAACATCGCCTTCAATGAAGTGGCGCGGCGCGCCATCATCACCGACCCCGATTTCCACGGCGGCCACTTCTACGCCCACGGCGTGCTGCCCAAGCGTGGCCTGCGCGTGGCGCGCATGATCGGCCACATCACCTACCTGTCGGACGACTCGATGGAGGCCAAGTTCGGGCGCGAGCTCAAGGCCGCCGAGCTGGGCTACAGCACCCAGGCCATCGAGTTCCAGATCGAAAGCTACCTGCGACACCAGGGCGACAAGTTCAGCGAGTACTTCGACGCCAACACCTACCTGCTGATCACGCGCGCGCTGGACTACTTCGACCCCGCGCGCGACCACGGTGGCGACCTGGCGCGCGCCTTTGCCGGGGCGCGGGATCACCGCTTTCTGCTGGTGAGCTTCACCACCGACTGGCGCTTTTCGCCCGCGCGCAGCCGCGAGCTCGTCAAGGCCCTGGTCGACAACCGCATCGCCGTGAGCTACGCCGAGATCGCCGCGCCGCACGGCCACGATGCCTTTCTGCTGGAAGACCCGCGCTACCACGGCGTGATGCGCGCCTACTTCGATCGGGTGGCGCAGGATGTCTGAGCACCATGTCTGAAAAGCGCGAACTCGAAGTCATCGCCCAGATGGTGCCGGCCGGCAGCCGCGTGCTCGACCTGGGCTGCGGCAGCGGCGAGCTGCTGGCCTGGCTGCAAAAGCACAAGGGCTGCAGCGGCTACGGCATCGAGATCGCCGACGCCGACGTGCACGCCTGCGTGGAGCGCGGCGTCAACGTCATCCAGCTCAACCTCGAGGAAGGGCTGGCCCTCTTCGACGACCACAGCTTCGACGTGGTGCTGCAGCTGGACACCCTGCAGCACCTGCGCAACACCGAAAAGATGCTGCGCGAGACGGCGCGCGTGGGCCGCATCGGCATCGTCAGCTTTCCCAACTTCGCGCACTGGCCCAACCGCCTGCACGTGCTGGGCGGGCGCATGCCGGTGACGCGGCGCCTGCCCTACCAGTGGTACGACACGCCCAACATCCGCGTCGGCACCTTTGCCGATTTCGAGGTGCTGGCCGGCAAGTGCGGCCTGGGCGTCACCGACGCCTTCGGCCTGCACAAGGGTGCCGTGGTGCGGCGCTGGCCCAACCTGATGGCCAGCGTGGCAGTGTTCCGCTTCGAAAGGGCCTGAGCCGGCCTCAGTCCAGCGTCACCGACGTGCGCACCGTCCCGGCCCGGTCGGCCGTGGCCGACAGCGCGATGGCCGTGCCGCGCGCGCCGCGCACCACCCACTCGACCACGGCGCGGTCGGCGGTGAGTTCGCGGCTGGGCAGGAAGGCCTGCTGCGAGGTCTTGGGCGCATGGCCTTCCAGGTGTGCGCCGATCTCGCGTTCGCGCCCGCTGATCAGGCTCACGCCCGGCGGCAGGTGGATGTTGAAGACGGTACCGCGCGCGGTCTTGCGTTCCAGCGCGCGCTGGGTGATGTAGGCCGGCAGCCAGCCGGCGTTGGCCACCGCAAAGCGGATGCGCCAGCTGTCTTCGCCCAGGGCGCGCACCTCGGCGCGCAGCACCTCCAGCCGCGGCAGCGACAGCGCGATCTGCTGCAGCCAGGCCGGGAAGCGCGCCGCCTCGCGCTCGCGCAGCGCCGGCGGCGGGTTGCGCCAGAAATTCTGCTTGTCCCAGCCGCCCAGCTCCACCATGCCCAGCTGCGGGTGGCGCCAGGCGTACCAGGCCACGTAGGCCTGGCCGTCGCAGTGCTCGTCGCTCCACTTCAGCAGCTTCAGGTCGTCGGCCACCGGGTGTTCGCGGTACCAGTCGATCCACTTGTAGTCGGTGATGCCGGCTTCCTTGTTGGGCGACCAGATCTCCACCACCCAGAACAGCGCGCCCAGGTGCTCGTACACCCAGTCCTGCGTGCCGGTGATCACCTGCTTGGGGTGGTATCTGAAGTCGTGCCAGATGCTCAGTGCGGGGTAGCCGGTGAGCCTGGCGCCGATGTCCGAGAAGCGCTTGTAGGTCCACAGGTCCTCGGGCGTCATGTCGTCGTCGCTGCACGTGCCCATGGGCCGCAGGATCACGCCGCTGTGGGTGTGGAAGCTCACCGCCGCGCCGATGTTGGGGTGGCCGGTGATGAAGTCGACCATGGCCCGCACCTCGGGCTCACTGGTGGGGTAGGGGCCGGCGCCCAGTTGTTCGTGCTCCTGGCGCCAGCCCGAGGGGAAGTTGCGGTTGAGGTCCAGGCCCTCGCGGTCGGGGTTGGCGGTGATCTGCAGGCCGTCGAAGTTCTTCAACGTGCCTTCGGGGATCAGCCGGTAGTACTCGCCGCCGAATTCGCCCGGCTCGCGCGCCACCATCAGGCGCGGGTCTTCGGCGTGCTTCTTGTAGGCGCCGTGCGGGTCGGGCACGCGCATCTGCAGCACGCGGCCGTCGCCGTCCACGTCTTCGATGCTCAGGCCCTCGACCGGCGCCTCGTCAAAAGGGTAGGGCCGGGTGGAGGAGCGTATCTGCCGCGGCCTCGGCAACAGGGCCAGCTCGGCGCCGTCGGGGTTCAGGCGCGGCACGATGTAGACGGTGCGCGTGTCCAGCAGGTGGCGGATGGTGGCGTCGCCCTCGTAGCCCGACACCAGCTGGTGCAGCCAGTACAGGCAGGCGGTGCAGGCGGTCAGCTCGGCGGCGTGGATGTTGCCGTCTATCCACAGCGCCGGCTTGTCGCGGTCGCTGCCGCTGCCCTGCCGGGTGACGGTGAGCAGCCAGATGTCGCGCCCTTCCCAGCTCTTGCCGATGGACTGCAGCGCCACCAGTTGCGGCGCCGCAGCGACAAAGTCCTGCAGCAGGGCGGTCAGCTCGGCGTAGCGGTAGAACTGGTCGAAGCGGGGGACGGGTATCGGGGGCATGGGCGGGGCCACGGGGTTGGCGAGGCCCGCATGCTACAGGCCGCGCTACACGCGGTTACAGGGGCCTGCGGCCACGGTTTGCCCGCCCACGAACACGCGCATCTCGCCCGCCGCCAGCTTTTCCCAGGGCTCGCCCTGGGTCAGCGGCTCGGTGGCGATGACGCAGACGCGGTCTTGCGGGGTGGTCAGCGGTGCAAAGTCGACCTGCAGGTCTTCGTCGGCCAGCTTGGCCGCGCCGAAGGGGTGGCGGCGCTGCAGCGCGTGCAGGTGGGTGGAGCAATGCGCCCACAGCGCCTGGCCGTTGGACAGCAGCACGTTGAAGGTGCCGTGCCGCGCCGGCTGCGGCAGCAGTTCGCGCAGCGTGCAGCTCAGCTCTTCGATGCTGGGCACGCCGGCGTGGGCCTTGGCCAGCTCCTGCATCAGCCAGCAGAAGGCGCGTTCGCTGTCGGTGTCGCCCACGGGGCGGAAGGCGCCGTGCAGCCGCGGGTTGAAGCCCTTCAGGTCGCCGTTGTGCGCAAACACCCAGTAGCGACCCCACAGCTCGCGCACGTAGGGGTGGGTGTTTTCCAGCGCGATGCGCCCCTGCGTGGCCTTGCGGATGTGGGCGATGACGTTGTCGCTCTTGATCGGGTAACGCTTCACCAGGTCGGCCACCGGGCTGTTGCGCGCGCTGTGGTGGTCGATGAAGTGGCGCAGGCCGCGGTCCTCGAAGAAGCCGATGCCGAAACCGTCCTTGTGCTCGTGGGCGCGCGTGGCCAGGCCGGCAAAGCTGAACATCACGTCTGTCGGCGTGTTGGCGTTCATGCCCAGCAGCTGGCACATGCGCGTCAGCCAGTCATTCCAGGATCAGCTTGGTCATGCCGCTCCAGCTGAACAGCCGGCCCGGGTTCTGCGTTTCTTCCAGCACGCCCGAAAGCCGTTGCAGGATGCGCGGGCTGCGCCGGCCGCGCCAGATCACCAGATCCGCCAGCCAGGGGTGGTAGTTGACGTGGCTGGCCGATTCGTACAGGTCGAAGCGCGGCTTCAGGGCGCGCAGCGCGGTCTCGTAGCCCTGGCGCACGGCGCTGTCGTCGGCCGGCACCTGGCCGGCGCGGGCCTCGGCCAGCAGCGCCGCGGCCGCCAGCAGGCCGGTTTCCATGGCCTTGCCGATGCCTTCGCCGCTGAAGGCGTAGGTGCTGCCGATGGCCTCGCCGGTGGCCAGCATGCCCGGGCGCGACCAGCGCGCGCCCTGCAGTGAGCAGCGCAGCGGCGCGCCCTTGATCTCGCCCTGCGGCACCCCGCCGGCCATCAGCTCGGCCGCCGGCGGGTAGACCTCGCAGAAGGCGTCGAACATGCCGCGCAGGTTGACGTCCTGCATGCGGCCCTTGCCCTTGCCGTCCTGCACATGGCTGCCGGTCAGGCCGGCGCCGATGTTGAACACGCCGCCGGGTGCCGGAAAGATCCAGCCATAGCCGCCGCGCAGCCGCGGGTGCCAGATGATCTGCAACTGCGTGATGCGGTCGCGCAGGCCTTCGTGGCGCACGTAGCCGCGCAGCGCCACGCCGCTGGGCGTGTGGCGCTCGCACAGGCCGGCAGCCGACAGCGCCTGCGGCACCGCGCCGGTGGCCAGCACCACCCAGCGCGCGCTGATCTCGTGCGGGCCACTGGTGCTCTTGAAGCGCGCGCCGACCACGCGCTCACCGGTCAGCAGTGGTGCTTCGAAGCGCAGCGGCGCCAGCAGCCGGGCGCCGGCGCGCTGCGCGGCGCGCACCAGGATGTGGTCCAGCGTGCGCCGTGGCAGCACCGACAGCGTTCCCGGCACGTCGATGTGGCGGCCGTTGGGGCCGATGCAGCGCACGTGGCGCACGGGCTGTGCCTGCGCCGCCACTTCCTCGTACACGCCCAGGCGGCGCAGCGCCGCGTGGGTGTCGGGAATCAGGCCGTCGCCGCAGATCTTGTCGCGCGGGAATGTGTGCTGATCGGCCAGCAGCACGTCCAGCCCGCCGGCGGCCAGATGCTGGGCACAGGCGCTGCCGGCCGGGCCGGCACCGACGACGAGCACGTCGCACTGGCGTGGAAAAAGGTCGTCGGACATGGATTGCGCATTGTAGGGACGCGCCGCAGTTGACCGGCCTCAAGGCCGGGGCGGGGGCCGCGCCGCAAGATGGAACGTCGAATCGCAGGAGTCTGCAGCCATGGGCACCCTATTGAAGGCCGGTCAACGCGCCCAGCTCGAGGCCGACTTGCTGCAACGCCGGGCGCAGATCGAAACCCGCCTGGCCGAACACCGCGGCGGCCTGACGCGAGCCGAGCGCGCGCAGGAGCTGCTGGAGCAGGAATCCGACAACGCCCCCGAGCGCGAGAACGAGCTGGGCCTGGACATGGCCATCATCGACATCGAGGCGCGCGAGCTGGCGGCCGTCAAGCTGGCACTGGCGCGGCTGCGCGACGGTGAGTACGGCATCTGCGTCGATTGCGACGGCCGCATCCCCTTCGGCCGCCTGCAGGTCGAGCCCTGGGCGCTGCGCTGCGTGAAGTGCGAGGGCGCCAGAGAGGCGGCGGCGCGCTGAAGCGCCCCACGTCGCCCCCGC
>LNFM01004117.1_pt1 | contig 27342 bp, 15 predicted proteins | sample 596031 | NCBI WGS metagenome assembly LNFM01 (sample SAMN04254537, study PRJNA301005) | activated carbon metagenome | isolation source: dual media filters at the Ann Arbor, Michigan drinking water treatment plant | place: USA: Ann Arbor
GTGGCATGGAATGTACCGAACCAAGGTGATTCGCGCGGGTAGCGCTTCGTGGTCTCGTTGCGGGCCATCCCCGGCGTCGCCTTTCCGATGACCCTGTCAGGGACGACGACCACGCTGCCTGCTTCGGAAGTCGCGCCAACTCGCTGAAACTTGACGCCGACCGACAAGCTACGGGTTCCGTCCCGAGATTCGTCGAGAGACCGATCAATCCGCACGAACAGCGGTGCGAACGACAGCGCCTTGCTGTTCGGAGAGGCGGTGAGTTGTATCTCGACCAGGTGGTCGACACGATAGACATCCGTCATGGCGAATGCCTTCAGTCGTTCAGCCAGTTCGGCCTTTGCGTCGTCCGGCAACTCAAATAGAGACGGAAGATCGACCGCCGTGGGGTGTTCTGCACTGGAGTCGAAGGCGCCTCGAATGATCAGCAGGCACCGCGGGACGCCGTCTGGCGGCAGACTCATGTTGAGCGTGGCAACGCTGCTGGGTAGATTGCCGCCCTTCGAAGCCTCGGTCAGTGCCGTTCCGAAGTTGGACAGCAACTGAGACGCGGCGCCGGTCAGGATAGCGGCCACCAGGGGAGCTGCTTCCGCTTGCACAAGGGGCTCATGCGGGCATTGATCAGGGCTCGCGAACACGCGGGCTTCGCCTGGGGCTGCATAGCTCAGCGGTCTAAAGCCGGGCGCACTTGTGCACGCGGTGCCCATCAGCACGAATGCGGCCATGGCCATGAGATATGCGACCTCTCGGCCGCGTGCACTTCTACTCATTGTTTTCGTCCTCGTTGTTAAATGCAGAGAGGCGGCTCAATGGGCACTGTTCTGGCGGGCAGATGCCAGCAACTGGGTCAACTCGGCTACGTAAAGGTCAGTCATCGGAACGCCGAAGTTAGAACCCGAGGGAAGGCCAGTATCGCCTGAGGTGTGGATGCCCACCACGGCGTAGTCGCCGTTCGCGGCCCGCATCAGCACAGGGGCACCACTGTCGCCGTTGGCGGTGGTGATTGCATAACCGAGCAAATGATCGGTTGCATCTGTGACCATGCCTGTGCCGGCGGTCAACTGCATCGAGCCGTCGCTATAGGGAATGCCATAGCCCGCAATCGATACCGTTTGTTTGTCGGCCAGTCTCACGCCAGGGAACGGCAGCGCCTTGCGCGGCGGCGCATCGATGATCAGAACTGCCAGATCGAGAGTCGGGTGTACCGCCATGGACGATACCCTTGCCGCCGTCACTGGGTTCTTCTTGGCGTCAAAGCCGATGTACAGCCATGCACCCTTGATGTTCGCCACATGGAAGGTGTGCTTGGCCGTCACGACGGCATCCGGCGCGCAGTACACCGCCGTGCCATACAGTGTCTGGACACCTTGGCAGACCACCAATCCCATGGCGTCAAACGGGGGCTGCTTTACGTCGGCGATCGCTTGCCTTGGCGGTCCGGGTACACGGTGCTCGAGCACTGGCGATTTCTCCCCCGCCATGCCCGCTTCGAATGCCTGGAGAATGCGGCGCTCGAAGGTGCCTGTCTTACTTTCTTCATGCTCAGCATCTGCAGTCATGAAAACTCCTGTTCGGAATGTTCTAGGTGCGGGATTCTTGGTTTCGTCGCGCCGGCGCCGATTATCGTAACAGTGGATGACGCCCAAGCGGCTGAGCGAGGGCCATCAAGGGAAACATGCCAGCTCCAGCACATTGGCGTTCGTGAACGGCGCGCCGTCGTCACACTCTCGGAGTTGAACCCCGATAGTGGTCGTCTCATGCAACACTATCATTGGCCCAGCGTGGTTTCACGAAACTGATATGGTCTGTCCCACTCAGCGCACCAGCGATTGACGCCGGCGTGCGCTGTCGGTGGGCTTCACATCGGACGCTGACGAAGTCCTGGCCCGGCGCTCCATCAATCCCACTGTGCTGCGGATGACGTCGCAGGCCAATGTGGTCGGCGGCATCCGAGCAAACAGCTGTCCGACGGTGAAATCCTGAGGCCGCGGAAATGCCGCCGACGAATGGCTCTCAAAGCTATAGTCTCTCCGCTGCTCCAGCACGAAGAGCTGACGGCTTGCGGCGCCTACCACGTCGACTGCTGGCCGAATCCGGCCAGCGCGCCTCGGCACAATTATGGATTGCAGCACCTCGAAATGCTGGCTAGATTGCACCTTTCGAGATATAGGGGACGAACATGGCTAACGCCATTGAGCAGTTGCGCCGCGTCCTTTCTTCGGCGCCTGTCGTCACCGCGGCCCTGGCCCGTCCGGGTCTGCCGCCGGACGAGTTGCGGTTCACCCTCGAACTAGAAGCCGCCGGCGACCTGGCGGGCCTCCGCGACCACATCGAACGCCTGCTTGCCAGCGACCGGTTCCTGCTCCAGCCGCTCGAGGTGGGTCAGGCCAGCGCCGGCCGCTTCCACGTGCTGCGCTTTCCGACGCTGGAGCGCGTGTTTCCGCAGCAGGATCTGTTCGACATCGGCTATGAACTGGTGGACCAGCTCGGCTTGGTCAGCGCCGAGCCGGACCTGGGCATCCAGGTCTTCCGCGACCCGACGCCATCCCAGGGACCGGTGGCGGAGGCCAGCGTCCTCAGCTCGCTCTGCTGGGCTGATGGGCAGGCGCCGGAGGATGCGCTCTGGGCCGTCAAACTGACGAAGCTCGATCTCGCTTGGAAGGTCGGGCAGGGTCAGGGCGTGCTGGTGGGCCACCCGGACACGGGCATCACGTCCCATGACGAGCTTGCGGGTGACATGTTCGACCTCGAGCGTGCCGCGGACATCATGGACGGCGACGCCGATCCGACCGATCCGCTGACGCCCGGCACGGCCAATCCAGGCCACGGAACGTCGACTGCCAGCGTCCTGGCCAGCCGGTCGGCGGGTCGGATCCAGGGTGCCGCGCCCGCGGCGCGGATCGTGCCGATCCGCTGCATCGACGACGTCAAGGTCTTCAACACCGCCCCGGTAGCCGCGGCGATCGCGCACGCGGTCGAGCACGGCTGCCACGTGATCTCGATGAGCCTGGGCGGGATCGCCGGACGTGCCATGCACGCAGCGATACGAGATGCCGTCGACCGCGACGTCATCGTCGTTGCGGCCGCCGGCAACTGCGTCGGGCTTGTCGTCTGGCCGGCTCGCTACCAGGAGGTCATCGCGGCCGGCGGCACAGGGCCGACCGATCTCCCTTGGAAGGGCAGTTCTCGCGGTTCCCGCGTTACCCTATCGGCCCCAGCAGAGTTCGTCTGGCGAGCCGACAGGGCCACCGATGGCAATCCGCGGGACAAGGTGTCGGCCAGCCAGGGCACATCCTATGCCACCGCGATGATCGCTGGAGCGGCGGCCGTGTGGCTGTCCCGGCACGGACGCGACGAGGTCATCGAGGAAGCGCGACGTCGCGGCATCACGGTCGCGCGGCTGTTCACGATCGCGGTGACGGCCACTGCACGCACGCCGGACGACTGGGACTTCGACCTCGGCGCCGGCATCCTTGACGCCGAGAAGCTGGTGAACCTGGCGCTTGGTGAGATTCCGCAGGGTGCCGTCGAGACCGCCGAATCCGACGATGTTGAATCGGAGCTGTTGCTGGAGCAGTTCGGGCCCGGGGCGCACGACGCCACGTTCCCGATGGATCGCTTCCAGGCAGAGATCTCGGCGATCGCCGTGTCGCAGGCGAAGTTCGATCAGCAACTGTCCGGGCTCACGGTCGAGGCCAAGACCGAAGGAACACAGCCTTCACGTCGTCTGCGCGATGCGGTGAAAGGCTCGAACGACCTGAGGCTGCGACGCTTTGGCCAGGCATCGTCCGCTTCGGTGTCGCGACCTTTGTTGCCCGCGCCGGAGATGGACGTCACCGGGCTGAAGCTCGCGCTGCCCTCCGGTGCGATGCCTGAAACGGCGCTCGGCGCCGATGCGATCGAGTCGGCGCGCCTGTACCTCCAGGGTGACGGCGGCAGTGAGCTCGAGCAGACCGTTCGCAGGATCGTGCAGACCACTTTCGCGCCTTCGGCCGAGCGCGACTTCGTCCTCGACTCAGTGCACAGCTTCGTTGACGAGATGCGCACGGGCGTGGTCCGGACGCCCAAGGGCCGTCTGGGTCTGGAGGCACTCATCCTGCTCAAGGGCCGGCCGGCGTTGCGCGTACGCCAGGGGGACGTCGATGAGGAGGATCCGCGGGCCGAGCAGTGGGGCGCGCCGATCTACATGCTCAAGTCGAACTCGCGATTCAAGGAGCGCATGGACGCTGTCGGCCGCATCGACCTCGACGGCGTCCACCTGGGCACCGGCTACGTCGTCGGTGATGGTCTCGTGCTCACCAACCGGCACGTCCTGCAACTCATCGCGTATCCGACGCCGCAGCGGAACCAGCCCGCGCTGTGGGTTCTCAAGGACGGCCAGTGCTGCATCGATTTTGCGGAAGAGCCGTCAGCGCAGACCACGGCAAGCAAGTTCAGCATCCTCGAGGTCGTGCAGGCCGGCCCGCTGCAAATCAACTTCGAGGCGATCGATCTGAAAAAGCCCGACTTCGCCCTGTTGCGGGTGGAGGGCAAGAGCTGGTCCGGGAACAACGCGTTGCCGGTGCCGCTGGAACTCTCGCGCACGGCCGGCTGGATGGACCCTGATAAGCTCATCGCGATCGTGGGCTACCCGGCGCGCCAGGCGACGCTCCCTCGGGCGCCCGACGGGAGCGTGGACCGCCAGGGCCTCGACCGCCTGCAGGCCCTGTTCGGCGCCGACTACGGAACCAAGTTCTTCTCGCCCGGCAGGGTGAAGGTCTCACCCGCCGACGTGCCCATCACGTCGTTCCACGACGCGACGACACTGGGCGGCAGTTCGGGCTCGCTGGTTGCGACCATCGATGCCCCGCTGCGTGCCGTGGGCCTGCACTTCGGTGGCGCCTGGCGCAGCGAGAACTACGCGCACAGCCTGGCGCAGCTCCTGGCGCAGGGTTTCCTGAACGCGCCAGGGATCAACTGGAAGACTTGATGGCCACAGGCGCCCACGAAGACGACCTGGTCCGCCTTGCCGTAGCCGTGAAAAGCCGCGACCGGTTCGAGGGGATCTTCGACCACGTCCGCACGCCAGGCAAGTCGCTTCCGTTCAAGGTGCTGGCGCTGCTCGATGCACAGCAGCCCTACCTCAAGTCGTATCGCCACGCCATGGAGATCGGGTTCCTGGACACGCTCCTAGCGGATCTCATGCATGCGCAGGTACTGGATCTGGAACTGCTCGCAGCACCCGGCACGGCGCCGCTGAGCGTCACGGCGCAACTCCAGGCTGTCACGAGGCCTGACCTCGGCTTCATGAACATGGCTGTCGAGATCAATGGCAAGGTGATAGCAAGCCGGCGGCTCTGCTGCATCACCGTGCTCAAAGCCGATCTCGCCACGCCGCACGCAGCCGGCACCGGGTTCCTCGTCGGCCCGCAGATCGTACTGACCAGCGGACATCTGCTGGATGAGCTGCTGGACGCCGCCGGTCAGCCTGTGGATCAGAGCAACAAGCGCATCCGCGTCGCCTTCGACCAGATCGACGGGCTGAGCGCCGGCACGGTGGTGCCGGTGCAGGAGCGATGGCTCGTTGACCGCCGCGGCTTGCACCCGCTGGAGGCGGAGCATCAGGTCCTGAACTGGGAAGACCCGCCGGAAGCCGGATTCGACGAGCACCTGGACTTCGCGCTGGTGCGCCTATCCCGCGCCGTAGGCTACGAACGGGGCTTCTATGCGCTCGACGCCGGCCGGATGCCCGTTGTCAGCGCGATCGGCGGGATGGTGGCTCTGCTGCAGCATCCCGCCGGGTTCCCCCAATCCTCGGCCCCCGGGGCCGCGCTGCGCCTATGGCCGCCGACATTCAAGTCCAGAATGCTGCACGACGCGAACTCAGCAGAAGGATCCTCCGGCGGGCTGCTGGTAGACAGCGAATTCCAACCGGTCGGCCTGCACCAGTGCACGTACAGGGATGCGCAGAGCAAGGCCGTCTGCAACGGCGCCATCCCGACGGCGCGCATCGCCGGCCTGAAGCTGCCCCTGTCCCAGGTGCTGGGCCTGGATCCGGTGTGGAAGATTAAGGAGACCGATGAGGCGGTGATCGGGCGCGAGGACTTCCAGTCCAGTGTGTGGGAGGCGCTCGAAGGCCAGACGCGCATCCTGACGGTGGCTGGCAGGTCTCAGATGGGACGGAGTTTCACGACCAGGATCCTGCGAGAGATGCTGGGGATCGCCGAGCACCAGGTGGTGGAGTTGTCCGCGTCCAAGATCGCGGTAACCGCACGTGACACCGCGCTGGCAATCCTGGCGGAGATCGGCGGGGGAGCTACGGGCGCGACCCTGCCGGACACGAGCGAAGCCGACTCGGCGCACCCTGCGTGGATCGCGCAAGAGCTGTTGCCAGCGTTCAAGCGCGCGGTGGTTGCGGCCGCCGCGCAACGCATCATCTGGCTGGTCATCGACGACCTCGACCGCTACCCGGTCGCCAACACTTCCACCCGTGTGTTCCTCGAATCGGTCTATTCGGGCATCGCGGGGATACCGAGGCTTCGCATCGTGCTCATCGGTTTCCAGGGGGCGGTGCCAGGTGCGCTGCCGAAGCAGGTGCGGGGGGAGATCCTGCGTGAGTTCAGCGTGCTCGAACTGCGCGAGTACATCGACCGCGAATCCACTGCCTGCGAGATCCCACGCCTGCCAGGCCAGTCGCGCAGTCTCGCGGAGCAACTGCTCCAGGACGTTCCCATCGCGGTCAACAGCTCGCGCCAAGTTGAGCTGGCGCGCCGAGCCACCGTTGTGGCGAGGCGGCAATGATGCCGGACACCTCGACCGAGCAAAGCAGGGAGCGTGATGCTGCGTGGCGCGCGCGCGGGATCGCGGCCACCTTGGGCGAGTTCGATCCGACTCAGCTGCTTGACCCCACCAAGGTAGAAGACCTCGCCTCTCTGGGGAAGCTCGCGACGGACTGCGACGAGATCGTGAAGGACGGAAAGACCCGCTGGATCCTGAAACCCGCAGTCCGATCCCGCGTGTTCGAAGAAGTGGCGCGTGATGAACTGTTGCAGCTGATCGAAGAAGTCCACCCGGCGGAGGGCGACGAGCTTGGGCGGCTGCTGCAGGACGTCCTGCGCAATGGACAGACCGCGGTCCATGCCACGTTCACCGATTTTGGCCTGGCGCGCACCGCCTTGCGGTTCTTGGGCCCGACACTGGGAACTCAGGCCGCGGACAGGGAAGCGCAACGGGTCGACCTCCTGCTGTCGCGTCACGATGTCGATCAGTCCGTGCAGGTGCTGCTGCCTCGCCGACTGGTGGGCCGGAGCACGGAACTGAAGAAGTTGTCGCGATATGTGCAGATGACGTCAGGAGTCTCCGCTGAGGACATCTTCTGGATCACGGGCGTGGGCGGCAGCGGCAAGTCCGCGCTGCTGGGCGAATTCGCTCGCACGCTACGGGGCGTCGACTGGAGCGGGATCCCAGTCCTGCAGCTGGACTTCGACCGGCCGGCGTTCTATCGCGGCACGCTGACCACGCTGATGATGGAACTTTCTCGTCAGCTCGAGCTGCACTTTCCGGAAATGCAGCCGGCGCTGTCCGCCTACCGCCGCGCGGCGAGATCAGGTGCTTCGGCAACGGCATCCCTGAAGCACCCAAACTTCGCAGCGAGTGCAGATCGCGAGCACTTGGCGTCCTCGGCCTGGCAGTTCGAGATGCGCGATCACCTTCCGATCGACGGCAAGGTGGTCCTCATTCTCGACACCGCGGAAGAGATCGGGCTATCGAGCGATTTCGACCTCGAGGGACTGCGCAGCTGGCTGCGACTGTTACGCACGAGGGACGGCCTGCCGAACCTGCGGGTGGTCTTGAGTGGTCGTGCGTTTCATGCCGACCAACTGGCGCTCGTCCCCTCCGAGCAGCAATTCGAGCTGGGGGACCTTGCGCACGACGATGCAATCGCTCTCCTGACGTCGTTGCTGGAGCTAAAGGGTGTTCCGGGTGACCTCCCGCTCAACGAGTTGGTGAAGATGCTGGGCGGGAATCCGCTTTCGCTGAAGATCCTGGCCAACCATCTGGCGGAAGGCGGCGAGACGGCTGCCCACGGGCTGCTGGCCGACCGCGCCGGGTTCGACAGGCGCTTCGCTCAGGCCTTCCTGTATCGACGAATCCTCGGCCGCCTGCGCGTGGAGGATCAGGACCTCGTGAAGATCGCGCACCCGGGCTTGCTGCTGCGCCGGGTGACGCCGTACCTGATCCAGAACGTGCTCGCAGCGCCCTGCGAGTTGGGGGACCTGGACGAGGTCCGCTCTCGCTTGCTGTTCCAGCAGCTGGCTGGCCAGGTGTGGCTGGTGCAGGGCACGGCCAATCCTGATGTAGTGATCCACCGACGCGACCTGCGGCGTCTCATGTTGCAGGCCATGACGGCGGAAGACAATGCGCGTGCGCTTGCGATTCACCAAGCGGCGGCTGACTACTACGGGCAGGAGCGCGATCCATTCATGACGCGCGAGGAGCAGGCCGTCGAGGGGCACTACCACGCCCTGTTTGCGCCCGACGCGCCGGTCCCAGACATTGACATGCTCGATGCGGTCGCACGCTCGCTTGGAGAGGACCTGGATACGGTGCCGGTGTTGGCGCGAGCGCGCATCAAGCTGGCACTTGAGCGCGAACTCTCGGGCGCCGAGCTGGAGGTATTACCTTCAGGCGACCTCGCTCTGTATCGCAGCCTGCAGCAGCGGAGGGCTTTGAAGGCGATTGGGAAGATCCGCCAGGCCGACGGTCTTTCCGCGCCACAAGTGGCTGCCGGCAGCGACACACGCTTGCTCGAATCCGAGTTGCACGCGACTTTTGAGAATGGCGACCTGCGCGTCGTGGCCCGCGCGGCTCCAGCCGCTGCGGTGGCTTTCGTCCAGTCACTACGGCGCGGCGTCGCGAGCGACTACGCCGACTTGACCGAGTCGGCGGTCTGGCGCGCCGCGATCGCCAGCATGGGGCGCAAGAACTTTGTAGCGGAGCTCCTAAAGCTCGTGCCCGACATGGGCTGGCGAGACTGGAGTCAAGCGGCCGGCGGGATGTCGCGCGCCGAGCTGACTGGTGGCGACGTCTTCCGAATGTTGTTCCGCCTGCACGGTGCGGATTGCCCAGCAGCCTTTCCCCCTGAGCGCTCGTGGCGTTCGTCGCGTCTCGATTTGGCGCAGGACCTGCGTCGCTTCCAACTCATAGACGAGCCGGGCGATGAACTCGTAGAGATTCCCGTCCGCCTGCTCCGGGACCTTGCGACGGACTTTGTGGACTTCTTTGCAAAGAGCCCGCGAGGAGACGTGATCTCTGCCGATACGCGCGCGCTGGCCGACTTGGCAATGCTGCGGAAGCTGCGGGACGGAGGGGCGCCGGTGACCCTGAGCAGCCTGGACCAGCTCGGCAACAGCGAAGGTAGCCTGCTGGCAACGAAGACCGCGGACCTGCCGCGTCAAGTGAAGGATATCCTCGTCGGCCGCCTGCCGGAGATCCATGTGCTGGTTCGGGTCGCAGCGCGCAAATGCCCTCAAAGGGTCCTGGTGGACTTCTCGGCCGAAGCCGCCACGAACCCACTGTGGCCTGTCGAGCTCGGTCCATCGAAGCTGCGCGAGACCCTGGATGACGAGCGCGAACGTTGGACTGCCACACTGATCACGATCGCGGACCGCTTCGGGCTGCTACGCCGCTTCATGGACTGGTTGGAGGACCGCAGTCGGCTGAAGGGCAGACCACTGATGCTGCTGCGCACCGTGCGCGACTACGAACTGCGCATGCGGCAGTTCATGTGACTGCGGTGTTTCGATCGGCCCGGTCGGTCGGAGCTAGCCATGCGCCCTTGGTGGGGGTCGAGTGACATAAGGGCCATGATTCTCAAAGTATGAGCACGAAACAGTTCTGCTTCTCACTCAACATGCAAACAACCCCGAGAATGATCTCTAGTCAGGGCGCGGAAAACGCCTCTTGGGACTGCCTTGGTTGCCCGTTAGAGGGGTGGGTGTTCGCTCAATGGGAATAGGCACAACTAGCGTCGTGGGGCTCGCGCCAATTTGAGCCGCGAGAGCAGTGGATAACAGCTCTGCCCCGACAGCCGAACAGCATTCGGGAACGGTCAAAGCGTCTGCACTTCTTGCCTCGACGCCAACGGATTTTCGATCCCAATCGTTCATAAGGCGGCTTACTCGAACACCCTCATTGAGGTTGAGGAACCTGATTCGCGTACCTGTCGTGGGAGACCAAAGATTCCCGAGTACATCCAGCATCTGGCCCGCGGCATTTCGCGCGATCTGCGGCGCATGATGCAAAGCTACTACTTCCCACTGTCGATTGAAGACGGGCGCACCTGATGAGCCAATATCAGTATCCGCTTCGTACGTTAGATAGGGAACGGCATCATCCCGATCGATAAGTCGATTGTTCTGCAAGACAACTTGTTTGGGTAGGCCATTGGGGTGCTGAACGATAAATACTGGTTCGCCCTTTGAAATTTTACCAACGTCCCCAGCAAGTAGATTGTAGCCAAAGTCTTCAATACGCGAGTTGCCCTCATTCGCGCGGGGCGCCAATGCAACAAGGGCGTAATCGAGTACATCCCAAGGGCTAAACAACAATAACGTTGCCGAATCTAGTCGGAAGGTTGAAACAGCCTGCATCGAGCCATCGTATTGCTCCTCATAGTCGAACTCGGCGACGCTATGAGGAACTATTTGCGAGATCGATTCCTCACCGATGTCCGACCAGTCCAGGACGTGGGCATTGGTTAGAAGAAGACGTGGACCAACTAGGAACCCGGTACCTTTCTTCTCCTTCCCGCTTGCCGTGCGAGCTCGGACACGCGCAACAGTCCGCCGCAGTTCAGACCCACGCGAAAGAAACCAACTTGGCATGAAGTCTGGCCCATGGATCACGCGCTCAAGCTCGCCATGAGCAGTTTCGCTAAGATCTATCAGTCCTGCTTTACCACGAAGTTCACCCGTCACCCCGTTAGCAGCCAGCAACCCCTCCACGAGTGGATTGTTCAAGAGACGTTTAATGCGGTGCGGCAGCATCTCAGGGTCGAGGAAACGCGCTCTTCCTTCATCAATATGGCGATGCGTAGCCGCCACAAGTGGTTCCTTCGATGTAAGGCGGTCTTGCGCCTCTTCGATGGCTCTTGGCAAATTCGACACTACTTTCTCCTAAAGCGAAATTTGCCGCAGAGAAGCCAATCGCCTACGCGGAAAGCCATCGGCGCGCTCTAGCCCATCCCGGTCGCCAAGATCTGCCTCTCCCCCAGTCAACTCCGAAAAGTTGAGTCCTGTTCTCTCGATTACTTCGCTGAGGGTGACCTGCCAGCTGTTTGGGTCGAAACGTTCGAGTCCCGCGATTAAATCGGACTGATCGAGGATATAGGCGGATACGGATAGTGTGTCGTCAGGTTTCAAAAATACCGCAATCTTCCAGAAGTGCACCGGCAGTCTCACACCCCGGTAAAGTGGATCCTCATCGGTAAGGACCGGCCCCGTGAAGATCGTAAGGCGTTTACGATCATCGGTCGCTTGACCGAGAAGATAGTTCTCGATGCCTTGCCACGTATCGCTATTCTGATTGAAGTTGGCATGCTGCGGCGAACAGTTCGTGAAGTGGAACGTGTCATTATTGGCCTTCAGCGCTTCGGTCGCTCCACCCCAGGCCGGGTCCAAGCGGCGCACAAGATGGCCGCGATCCAATGCATTTCGTGCGTAGAGATCCTCACCGATCTGCTCGGACTCAGCGATTCTCGGATCAAAATACCAACGATCGCCAGATCGTTCGGGCTTCCGGCTACGCGCGCCGTCAATGTTGACTGCCGTATAGTAAGCAAGCTGTCGCCGACGATTCATAACCAGAGAAAAATGATGATACGGCAGCACAGCGGCATCTTCACCAACCTTCGCTTGGCTGTTCTTAGCTGCATTGCGCCGCTGGTCGTCCGTTAACGAAGGCAGCGGGACAGGAACCGTAAGAAAGTCGGCATCGTATCCTTTACGATTGCCGTAGTCTGGATCGATTTCGACGCGTTCCAACCCGGGTGCAATGCCTGGGACCGATGCCGGGACAAGGGCAACAGGCGATCCAGTTTGGCCGCAGTGTTGGGAACCTATTTCAATTGTTACCCGTAGAGGAACTTCGAACGTCATGGAACTCATAGCCAGTCTCCCCACATCTTGTAAACATAACCGTCGCTGAAGTTTATAGCCTTTTGGTCGATTGCCCAATGTCACACAAGGGCAAAGGCAATCTGCACCCTCTATGACAATTTCGTGAACTTCGCTCCTCGAATTAATTGCGACGCCCCCCGTATCAGTATCAAGCGAGACACTTTGAACTGAACTCTTTGTCTTGGGCCATTCGGGCCATCGAAGTTAACTGGAATCTGCAACTCACGCCTTTTGTCTGGTCCGTCTGGTCCGTCGGGTCCGTCTGGACCAACGGCACCGGCGAGCCCGCCATCACTACCGACGGCGAGCGCATGCTGCTAACGGGATCGGCTGACGACATCGCGGCGAATCTCGCGGCGATTAATGCACTGGGCAGCAACCATGTACTGTTCGACTTCCTCAGCAACAGCCGCGAGGGGACCTGTGATCGCATCGAGGTATTTGGGATCGAGATGCTCGCCCGGGTGTAGTGCAGAGTGGGCGTGCTCGCGTTTTATGAAAGGTCGCGTGGCATCTATTTCGATCGCTATGTCCTGACGCGGGAGGCGGACTTGCAGGGAAGAATCGGCGCCCTACGAAGAAGACCTACCTATTTTCGGTGCGCGGGAAGAAGCACCGTATCGCGCGCAGTTCCTCGCGCTGCTGCACGACGCGGCTAATCGCGATGAGTTGCTGAGACGATAGTCTTATTTGCGTAGATCAAAGCGACGTGGCGCCTTTAATGACATGCGCGACCATGTGTCCGAATGCATCGACATCGACCACATATGCCTTGTCGGTCTCCGTGCGCATGGGGATCGCGAACTCCGTTGTGCGCTCCCACGAGGCTACTGCACCGTTTGTGGTCAATCGGAACCGTGAGGGGACTGCGCCGAACGCATGGACTATCCCATTGACGAAGACGCCGACCCAAGTCCGGGACACATCGTCATCGACAAAGTACGAGCGTGAGACCGGCGGTCCCGCCTCGCCATTTGCACCGATGTTTTCGAAGCGCACGATGGTCTGGGTCCAAGGCTGTCCGGTCGGGACACTGACCTCCAGCGCATCTACCACCGGTGTCGTCAGTTTGATGCTAGTCCGATAGTCTGCCGTGACCCATTTGCCGTCGACCTTGATGGCAAGGCCTGGAGGTCCCTGCAGCGGCCTAATCGCGTTCCAGCCATCGCCAACAGGTTCGATCTTCAACTTGATGCCGGACGAGACATCGATATTCTGGAGCGCAAGTCCGGATTTGCGTCCCCAAAGTAGTTTCAGAAGCGTGTTGCCGTTAGACAATTTCACGTCTTCGATTTCCAGATCCTCAGTGACCTGCACGGGCAGCAAAACCGCGGGCGCCACTTCCCGCGCCTTGGGCTCCAGTGCGCTGAAGCGAACAGCTTGGTGCAGCGCGCCCACTCGCAGCCCGCGCGTCCTGAACGTCATATTGGCGAATCCGACCGGTGGCGGTTCCGACGGGTAGCTCGGGTCCACTAGCGGTTCGTGGAGCAGCGCGGGGAATGGAGCGTTCTTAGGAAGATCCTCGTTAAATACGGTCTGGATCGCGACACGGGATGGGCTGCTCGACAATTGGTGCACGATCTGCTCACTGCTGGCGAGAGCATCCGTTGGGTGCTCTGAGTCGTCATACAAGGGCCAGCCGAACCAACCCACATGGGCTTCACGGTTCAGCAGCGGCGAGTCCACTAGGTTCCACTGTTTGATGCCGGTGTCCAGCGTGGTCTCGATAACAGCTTCGCGCGACCAGCCAAGACGGATCAGCGTGGTCTTCGCCCGCTTAAGATTCTCTTCATCCGTGCCTGCGGGCCAGCGTGCCGTGATCTGTGGCCACGGCGCAAACAGCCACAACTTGGCCTGCTTCATGTCTGGGTCCTGTATGGCCGTCTCCGCATCGGTCTCGAGACCTCGCACGGGACAGGGCACCCAGGTGGGAACTCCACCCAGTTGCGCCAGAGATTTGCCGTCGATGGTCGACGCCGCCAGCGTGCATGCACGGGGCGGCAACTCGGGTGCAAGGCCGTTTTCCGCGCCAAGCCAGAAGACGGTAACCTCGAGCTTCGCACCGGCTGTACGCACTGCGATGTCACGAAGCAGCCGGTCACTTCCCAGCCAGCTGGAGCGCTTGCGCCGATCCTCGTCGTCGTTCGTGAACCATGGCGTGATCTGGGCCATGCACTCCGCCCATGCAGGAATGATGGTGGGCACGAACTGTTTCGGCGGCCCGGCGGGGATGCTTAGCGAAGGCACCCCACCATTCCCGTAGCGCAGACGCACGAATGCCTTGGCCGCGTACCGCGTCGAGACCGGATCGATCTGGGCTTTGAAAAGGCGGCGCCGATCTGGCTCCCACGCATCCTTCGCGGCGACATTCCCTGGGGTGCGATCGTCCGTGCCCATCAGCACTAAATCCGACGACAGGTCCAGATCGTTGTCGATGATCCGCCCGTCATGCAAGGCGACGAACTGAACCGGCTTGGGATTGCTGTTCAGGAAGAGCTTGTGGCGACACAGCACGCGCAGAATCCGCTGGTCGGGTTTACGCGATTCGTCGATGACAGCTGCCCAGAAGAACGCCTCCATCGAGATTGTGTTCGGCGCAATCCCTGCCTTCTCCAGAACTTTGACATGGCCGTTCAGTTCGATCGATCGCTTGGGCCCGCCACCGTCATCTTCGATGAACTCGGTGACATGGAACTGTCCCTCTGAATCGAAGCCGAAAACCTTCGCCGCATCCCAGCCCAGCATGCACCGTACCAACTTGAACTGGCTGCCCCAGCGGTATAGCTCGATGAAAATACGGTTGATCCTTCTGGTCCTGATGCCATATCGCAGGTCTGCGGCGATGTTCCATATTGGCGCGTCACTGGATGCGGCGGAGATTACCAGTCGGTTGACGACCTTCGGCCCCTGTCCCGCAACCTTCGACTCCCAGAGCACATTGTTGTCGTTCCACAGCATGAAGGTGGACCCGTCGGCGGTAACTTCCTCGGTCAGCTGAAAGTTGCTTAGGCCCGCATAGTCTGGATTGAAGCTGGTCGAGAATTTGAACGTCGGTTTGGCCCAGAAGGTGAGGAGATCCGCTTGGTCACTGGCGGTCTCGCCACGGTCCGACTTGACGAGGGAATCGTCTGAGAGCCGGCACCATTGCCGCGCTTTCCACTGCCCATCGCCCTGCCTGTTCACTTCCAGCCACTCGTGGGGGAAGCTCGGCCCATTGGGGACTCGAGTGCTGAAGAAACGCTGCGTCGCCCACCACCCGAACTGGTCAACCGGACTTGGCTTCGCGTCATCGGCGCGGCTGGATATGCCAAGCTGCGGATGTGTCGCGTAGATCCGTTGGGCGGCGCTGTCCGCGGCCGACCACGGACGGCGGACTCTGGCGCGGTACTCCAGTGTTCCGGGGGCGTTGAAGACGTAGGTCGCTCCGATCGGCGCACGGTCGGTCTCAGAAGTGTGCATGTGGCAGTATTCGCTTCGCAGCACCGCTGGCGCATTGGGCACGGAGTGTGGTGCACCCGACGAATCAAACTCCTCTTCCACGTGTGCGACGATCGTCGGAAGCGCCGTGCTCTCAAAGCCGAAGCGGGTGACCAAGCCGGAACCTGCCGCAAGCTCCCAGTCAATCTTAGTGAAGCCTGCCGTCCCGATGCCCCGGGCCGAGATGGATATTTGCGGGTCGGCGGAATCCGATCGGTGGGGGATGAGTGAACGCAGCCAAGAGGCTTCCGCAGTGGCGTCATTAACCGCCGCGGCCGGGCCCATCACCAAATTCTCGGACGGCGCATAGTGATGCAACGGAATGCCTCCCAATGCGCTCTTGAGGTTCACCTGAAGATGGGGTGCAGTACCGGTTAGTGGTGCGATAGGCATCAGTGCGACGTCCCAGACCACGTCGGGAATGTCGGCCGGAACCGAAGACGCAGGCAGCGAGATTAGGTAAAGGGGGGTTCCAGCGTCGAGGTCTGCCATTCCCGGCGGCGCGGTCCTGGCGGCCATGATGGAGGGATTGCAGGTGCGCCGGCTCAACACCACGCCGACGCAGGGATCAGTGATTTCGAATGCTGTTGAGGCGGGACCGTTCAGGTCGAAACTGATAGTCAGGCTCTTATCGCCGCTGGCGTCCAGGTGCACGAGGCAGCTAGCGTGCTCCTCCAGGAACGGCGCAGTGCGCGAAAGATCCAGTGCCCGAGTCTCCGCAGGCAGGGCATACGGGCGTACGCCCGGGCGCGGGGCGTGAGTGGCATCGGGTTCACCTATGCGCAGGAATCCTTCGTCGGTCCTGATCCAGAGGGGGCGCACCCGTTCCCATCCGCCATTGCCGGATTCGTCCACCAGGAATTCCGCCTGCGTCTCAAGCGTCGACAGGGTTGCCGACATGGTGGCGGGGAACAACGACAACACCAGCCTTCCGTTCATGAACTGAGATTGGCTCTGCTCGGTGATCGTGATATCGAAGCCTTCGACACGCTTGGTGTAGCTCGCCCTGGTAGGTTTCAGGAACAGTCCGGGCACCAGATCGTCTAGGTTAACGATGCCGAAGCAGGGGAAATCCCATTTTTCGGGCGTGGGAGCCGAGCTGATATCTGGACGAGGGGCCTGCCCAAGTACCACCGACTCATCGAGGAACACGTCTTTGAACAGTTTATTGAGACGGTCACGCCACTTCTCATCGCGGACCTCGTGGAACAGGTCCTTAAGGATGTCCGCCTTGGTGACGTAGCTCTTTCCGTTCCGTTCGACAATGTGGACGTCCGACTTGACCGCCGCGCCATAGATGCTGCGCATATATTCAGCATCGACCAGCGCCGCAATCACGTTCTGTGTCTGGTATACGAGAACTCCCTCCACCCGGGACTGATCGAACCATTCGATCGAGGATTCGCTCAGGGGTTTGGTGGCGCCAGCCGGCGCGGTTAGATAGTCAGCCATTTACACCACCTTGAAGGGATTCAGCAGGAGGTCGGAGCCGTCCCGCAGCCACTGCACGCGGAGGTTCTCGGCTGCGACAGCTTCGAACACCATCTTCAGCTTGCCACACTCGAACCCGGACGCCACCGGCATGGACGCTTTCACCTGGGCTGCCACAAACAGTCGGCCCCAAGCAATATTATCGACCTGCGCCATGCCCTTTATCTCGCTGGCAAGCGGCTCCAGTTGTGGGCCGTAGAAGCGTGCGATCGGGACGAATGTGGCGCCGTGCTTCACGAACGCGATTGCGTAGGCGCGGGGGTCTGGCAGCCGCATCAGGGGCCTGTTCAGCGCACCGAGTTGGCCTGCATCAAAGGCCAGTTTGGTGGAAGGGCTCGACTGTCCCTCGTAACCCCACTCCAGCCGGGCTAGCGGAACGAGCAGCGTCGCGCCCGTCAGCGTAGGGATGTCTCCGCGCAACCTCGCCCCAGCGGCGAAGTGGTCCGCTGGCGGCAGCGGCGGATTCGCACGCACAACGTCCCGCAACTCAAAGGACTCCTTCGACTGCAAGTTGTCCACCGTCATATGAGTTCGGACTCCGATGACCATGCAGCTTGGCTCGTCAATCGTGAGTTCACCGTAATCGCCCGGACGGCCCGCCCTAGGCGCACCGGCGGCGATGACTGCGATGTCGGGTCGGGCCTCTGGCTCCTTCCATTCACCGTCGCACCATGCTCTGACGATATCGTCGGGCAAGGTGCCGGGAAAGTCTGTCTTCCATCGGAACTGCCGCTGGGACCCAATCGCGGTGAAGGCATAGGCACCGCGTCCCGTGCGCACCAGTGCATTGTGGGTGGACTGCAACACCTCAGGCGGGGCCACCACACGGAAAACGAATGCGTCTCCGGCATCCTCCAGGACCTGCACCAGCTGGAATCTGCCCACGGGCACTGGTTCGCGTCGCGACACCGTGATTGAGTGACGCGGGTAGGTCTCCAGCGCAGATGGGACCAGTTGGCCCAGGGCTCCGCTCAGCAAGGCGGTGCTGGTCCCCCCGGGGTGCAGAAATCGATCCTGCAAAGACGAGCCGGGATGAAGAAGACGGTCCAGGCTCTGCATCAACGGCGCACTGCGGGAAAGCTTCTCGACCACCCACTCCAAGTCATGGCTCCACAGGTCCGACAGTCCGGTCCAAGTCCAGTTGATGCGGCCGAAATCGTCGATACCCAGTGTGTCGTGCGCACTCGGCCGCTCGGTCAGCGTGTGGCGCTTGTCTAGCTTGGCCGCATCGGGGCCCCATATCACGTAGGCTCTGCCTAGTAAGCGCTCGTTCTGGTCGCGCAGCAGCAGCCAGTTGGCCAGTGGAAGGCCGCTGAAGTCGCCTGTCTCGAGGCGTCGCCGGGCCGAGACCGACAGCAGAACCTCGCAGGCCTCCCCTGCCGACGCGAGCCGCTGCACATGGGCGAGCAGCAGCGTTCCGTCAGCCAGGATCTGGGCCAGCGTGGTGTCGTCCACCCCTTTCGACCGCGTGCTCTCGCTGGGAGGATCCTGGACGTAGATGTCTTTGGGCAAGGCATCCAGCCACTGCGGGCGTTCGACACTGCCAGCCGTTCCGGTCGGTGGCTCCAACGACCACAGGCGTCCACCTTCAAGGGGCGCGTAGGCCTTGACCAGCGGGGGCACCGCCTGCAGCACCGATACACATTCCCATGCATGGCCAGAACTCCGACGTTCCCGTACCCACAGCCGGTATCCTCCGACGGCCATGCGAGCCAGGGGCGTCGCTCCCAGCTTGCTGAGCACCGACTTGTGGTCAATCGTGATCCTGATCCGCGCGGGGGTGGGACGATCCGCCGGCAACGTTGCGTCCTGCTGCAGGACCGCGACGCGTGCATGGCCCGCTTCCATCCCGCCCATCACTGGCGGCAGATCCCAGAACGGTTCGAAGTGCTGCACCTCGCAAGCAGGCAAGGCCCTTCCCGTCGCGTCCTGAGCGCAAATCTCGAGCTTTAGCTGGACCAGCGGCGATTCCGGGCAGTCCTTCGCATCGACGATGCCACTGTTGTCGTACTTCCGGCGCAGCGCGGCATACAAAATCACGCCCTTGCCAAAGGCCGCCGAAGGCATCAGCTTGGTCCATGGAACATCGGCGGCCCAGAGGTCCACATCGTTCTGCACAGGGGCGCCAGTCGCCACGGGTTCGAAGGTCACGCCTTCGATCTCTCGCAGGCCCTGCCTTGACAGCCGACGTTCAGGATAGACCTCATCCTGCAGGTCGGAGACAGGCGTGAGTTGTGCTGCGCCGGGGCCAAGCAGGGCCGCTGGGTCTAGGTCGGAGTAGGCCCTGGCGATCGCCAGGGCCGCATCGTCGGCATCCCCATAGAAGCCGGTCGGCACAAGGTCGCAATCCGACGAGTAGAGAACCAGCTCCGCCTGCTGCAGGACCCTGACTCCGCCCCGCAGACTTGAAGCACTCTTGGGAACGGTCAGGGACGCGCGGCACGTGGTGGGTCCGTGGCCGGCCTTGTCAACGAGGAGCTGTGCCGTCCCGTTACTCGGCGCCGCCGGCGGGGACAGGTCGCGCCGTACGACCACCAAGCGGGCGTAATGCGTGCAACGGCCGTGCGGATTGAAGAACTCAACGTCGTAGTTCAGCAATTCGCCCGTCAATTCGGGCGCGACGTTGTCGGAGAACTGGAAGTGACGTGAATCCCAGTTTCCCAGGTCAATGCGGGACAGCTCGGCACGTTGCTCGTTCGACAGCCCAGTTCGGTCCGTCGCCGCGGCAGGGTGGGCGGTCGGGGGCTGCGTCGGTATCTCGACACGGTTGCGTCCTCGGGCCTTGCCGGGCAGAAGACCTAACGTGCGGTTTACGCTGAAGCTGGGCGCGAACCGTAGCGAGATCTCGTCAAGTTGCTTCTTCCGGTCATCGTACCCCGCGGTGTCCGGTGCGAACGTTGCCAACTGGTCGGCGTGGCCAAAGATCATCCTCGGAACATCGATGTTGCTTTGCAGGACGCTGTCGACACTGATCTTGAAGTCAATCCTGTCGACGCGCTGTGTAGGCACCAAAGTAACCGGCCTTCGCCCAGCCTTCGACTCGATATAGGGATCGGCCAGCACCTGTGATCCGCTAGGTATGGCCTTAGGATCCGTGGTTACGAAGAACAGCAGGCCGGAGAGAAGTTCGATGGGCACATTCTGGAATCCGAGGATGCGGGAGAAGTCGAGCGGATCTGGCAGGCGGACCTCCTGGTTGTCATCACCTGCGGCCAGCCTTTCCGCGGTGGTGTTCTTGTAAAGGGCGGGGAGATTAAGCGGCGCCGTCGGGCTGCGCCGATGCTCAGTGATGAAGTCGCCCAGACGCCGCTTGGCCGCGTCTATGTCGTTCAGCGCGGTCTGGTCTACGAAGTTCCGCAGGTCCTCGAGTCTCCACTGGATCGCTTCGAGGAGGCTGTACGGAGGAGGCACCTCCGGTGACGCCTTGCAGTCGAATTTCTTGAACACAAACTGCAGCGCCCTCTTCTCGCCGCTGACCGGGTCCGTGAACACAGCCGACGGGTCCAGTCCGTTGATATCGGCGAGCTTCTGATAGTCCAGGGTGAAAAAGCATGCGGTCAGCACCTCGGGCGGCCAGGAGGTGGCGTCGTAGGTCCAGTCCGAGGCGATCTCGGGCTTCGATGCTCCGACGAGGACCTTCAGGTTGGCCGGGACGCGCAGGCCCAACCAGAGGGTGTCCGACAGCCGCTTGAAGAACAGAAGATCGCTCATGTTTTATCCGATCAGTGCCTGGATGTCTTTTCTGACGAAATCGGCCTCGATGCGGGCCTCGTCGATCAATGGAGCATTCAATTGCGCCGGCACAGAAATAGAAGCCTGGATGCCGATAACGTTGACACTCAATGTGGCCTGACCGCGCATCCCCAGTTCTCCATGGGAGGTCACCGCTACCTCCAGTTGGAGGTCAGCGTGAATCCGCAGACTGAAGTTCCACTCCTCGGACCAAGAAATGCGGATGCTGCGACCGAAGGGCAGTCCGATGCGGATCTGGAATGAGATCCGGACCCGCAGATCGACGCCGGCGTGCGCGAGAACCACGGCCCGGCCATAGACCGTCAGTCGACTGTCCCGGAACTGCCCCAGCAGCGCCAGGTCGGCACTGAAACCGAAACTGACGCCGGCCCACATGGTCACCGGTCCGAACGAAACCGACGCGCTGGTGTTGAAGCCGGCCTCCAGATTGCTCTGGGAGATCAAATAGACCCGACCACGGGCCGCCCTAAAAGCCAATTGTGATGCACCGTTAACTCGCAACGGACCCAGTTCACCACTCACAGTGTTGGGACCGATGACGATCGCAAGCGACGACGACGTCGCCTCTATAGCCAGCCGGGTTGGCGGAAGGCCACTGCCCAGCAGGCGACCAGCGATGCCGGACGCACGGATGGAATTCTTGCTCTCCGAGAACGTCTGGGCGACGATCCGCAGCGAGGGTTCCTGGCCGTCGAGCAAGGCCATCGCCGCGGCGAGCGGTTGCTGCTGGAACTCTGTGGTGCGTGCATCGTCGAGCGACGTCTGCAGCCAAACTTTGCCCAATGCGGTGATCTGGAAATCCGCCGTCGCGATCAGCGTAAGGTCGGCGACATAGAATTCGGGGATATCGCTCTTTGGGCCTTGAGACGACGCCAGTAGCGCGCGGGCAACAAGGGTGAGCGGCGTCTGCGCATCACGCCAGTTGTCCGGGCGACTCGCATCGGGCAGCCCCTCCTGGAGTTTCTTGCGCGCCTCAGCTAGCGATAAGCGTGATGTGCCAGGTAGTTCCACGTTGATGCCCAGACCTAGCCCGATCCGCCGGACGATCACGCCCGGGAACAGCGGGATGCAGACAGGCGCCGCGGCGTAGATGAAGACCGTCGGGGCCCACGCGCCCGACAGGTGGGCCCTGCCGATGCGGAAGTTGACTTCGACGCCCGGGAATGTAGGGGTGCTCAGTTGGCCCTCGCCGATCAGCACCTGACTGACGTCGGAATGCTGGTAGCGGACCTTCGCGTTCGCCTTAACACCGCCCGGCGCACTGAGCGCCACTTCGATCGACATGGCGTTGAAATCCACCGATGGCGCGCCATCCATCACGATGGACATGCCCTCGATGGTGCCACGTAGGTCGGCTCCGAAAAGGTTCTTCACCCGCAACGCGATTGACTGCAGACCGATACCTGCCCTTGAGATATTGATCTTTCCGATGTCCAGCCGGAGGATGCCGAAGGCATTGAGCGACAGCCCCCCCGGGGGACTGAACGCCAGCACGAAGTCCGTTCCGCCAGCGAACAGGTCCACATCCCTGAACTCAGACATTAGGCCCGAGAACAGACCGGACAGCCATTCGCTGGCTGCGCCGGAAAGTCCGCCGGACTTGAAGGTCACGCGCCCGCTGGCTGTCACTTTGGCAACTTCGACCTGTTCGCCGCCTGCGGCAGGCGTCAGTTCGACGTTCAGTCCCATTTGGTCGAAGGTCACCCAGCCGCTGGGATCGCTCCAAACGGTGTTCGTGTTCAGACTCGCCTTGGAGGCCAGCATCCACTTGGCGTCTGAGCCTGACTTCGTGGCGTGCAGTTCAATTTCACCCTTGGACCCGACAAAATAGGGGACCGAAAAACTGAACCGCAGGATTGCTGATTGCTGCAACTTCGACCATGTGGCCTGTGCCGCGAGCAAGGTTACATTGCTGAACTTTGAAATCTGGATCGGGCTGTCCAACACCGCCTCTGAATAGGTGTTTATAAAGCCAGAGGCGTCCAGCTCGAGCTGATGGAGCTTGAATGTGACGCCCAGCAGCTTCGAAGTCGCAACGGTATTGCCCGATTCGGTCGGTGTGACCTTCAATGCCCAGGGCTTCGCGCCGAACGAGAGCGTGGCCCGCGACTCTTCCGTCGTCAAACCCAGCAGGTGCTCGCCCTTGGCGACCTTGAGCGTCACCTGCCCTGTTGTGAAGCGAGCGAGATCGTCAGACTTACGCTCGCACTCGATCTGCAACTGGAACGCGACCCCATGCAGAATCGTGGTGCAGTCGATCGCCAGGGACTTTCCTGTCTCTGGAAACGGCGTGTTCGGTGCGAACTTCAGCACAAGGTCGGTCAGCGCCAGCACTGCGTCGTGACCGTCGTCACCGACGATAACACCCGCCTGCACATCCAGTGACTGACCATACAGCAGATCAGCGCTAACGTTGTCCGATCCCAGCGTCACCGGCCACTCGACTCGGACCATGGTCATGTTGATTCCTCCAGAGTACTCGGGGCCCGTGTCATTGGTCCGTCGGCGCCGGCTTCGTCTCGACTATCGGCTTCGTCTCGACTATCTGTTTGCCCGTGGCGAGGGCAACGCCGCTTATGCCGAGGAAGGCCAGCCAAGTCGCATCGAAGATCGGATAGGTAAGAGTCTGGATCACGTTCATCACTCCAACAAACAGCAGCAGTACGTTGACTACGATGGCCTGGTAACGGTAGACCTGCTGCTGTTGGTCGAAGCCGGTCACCAAGTCGTAAAAACCTCTGCTGTGCTTGAAACCATTGGCATCTTTGTTGATGTTGGTGTCGATAGTGAGCGAGACACCAGCGGTTCCCACACTGATGCCTAGCAACGCAAGCAGCGAATTCTCAATGCGCGGCAGGTCGCCGTAGACGATCCATAGAAAGACGCCGGAGCACACTGCGAATACGAACCACAGGCCTAGCTGCGTCCTGGCCAAGCTGTAGGTCGCGCGCGGCCGCTGTACGGTGTGCGGGGAAAGCACCAGCCCGAAGAAGTAGTCCCACTCTTCGGACGGTGCTTCCGGATACTTCTTTTGGACCGCAAGCTGCACCGCGTTCGAATAGTATGTTGCGGTGCGTGTGGCATCAAAATTGGGATAGCGCAGCGCCAGCCAAGCGCCATTGACTTTCAGAGGTCTCAGCTTCATCGCGTCGGTGAACCACCAAGGCGTTTTGGAATCCCGGAACGCATCGGTGTTAACGTACACAACATAGGTAAGCACCAACACCAGCGCCACAATGCCGAACGCGATGTTCCTGCGCGATTCGGTACTAACCGAGATTTCACGTCTGTCGCCCGCCGTCTCGCCGAGTGTGATCAGGCTGCCCCCCCCATCCCATCCAATCGCGGGCACCAAAGGCTCCGTGCCGATCAATCCCGAAGAGTTGTAGATGGCGCTCCAGAGTTTCTCGCTGCCCTTTTTGGGTGAGATGCGGAACCGCAAGTAGACATGAGGATCGCAGACAAAGGTTGCGATGAGTGTCGCGGAGTTCTCAAGACTGACACCGTTGATGATCAGCCGGGGTGTCGAGTTCGGGGTCGAGAATCGTGCCTCCTTATCGAACTCGGCCTTCGTCATCACCAGCTCAATATCGCCGGCACCGGCTAGTCGCTGCTGACCTTCTTGGCGATTCGTCGGACTCACATTCTTGCAATCCCCGAGGCCGGGGGAGGCCGCCCCTTGAAGAATATTGACACCGATGACAGTCGGCGCGCCATACACTTGCGTCGAGAGAACTACCAGCCAAGCCAGCAGCAACATTAGAGGACGTCGAAGCATCGACTGCATGGCAGTTCTCCTTGAGATTTAAGAACCCGATTAGTCATGTTTTGTCATCTCCCGTGTGGGGGCGGCTGCTTCATCTAGTAATGCCTTAAGACTGATAGATTTTCTAGGTTGGTTAACGAAGCGCCTGCCAATGCTGCCACCTTATGCACGACTAGCAATTTTGTAGTGCTCATTTAGCAGACAGGAACGGTGGTCAAACCACAACTCACAACACGTCTTGCCGCTACGTTAGCTGTTTTCATGGCCGGTGTGGAGGCGGCATGTCCGGCCACTAAGATCACCACTAACGGATACGTCGACTCACGCTCCAGAACTTCCTGCAGTGACTTAGCAAGTATTGTTCGTCCTCCCGAACGATTGAAGCAGCCACGCTACCTTCCTGAGGCAATTCGTTGGTGTTGGAGATCTTAATTTGGCGCCTTCGTTGCGCGCTTCAACTCATGACCCGGTCATCGACAAACTTCAGTTACATTCTATTGATCGGCAACCCAATCCCATTTTTTCTCACCGCCTGCCTTCGTAGAAATAACTGTGGTCGCGCAGTACCCTCCCTGTTTAGCTCAGGACTGTGTGGAAGCCTTTATCAAGTCTAATACTGTGGCGTCGACACATTTTACTATTTGGTCTGTGAACTCACCGCGACGGCTAAGCCACCAGCCGCAAATAAATGGCAGCTTGAAAAACTTTCTTATGGACTTTTCACACTCTCGCCATTCATCCGTTTGAATTAATACATATTGACTATAATGCCGAAACGCGAGTTCCAATGTATTGAAGATGATGTATACGGGAGTGTCGACTTTCTCCCGGTTGCCTCTACACTGGATCGAATTATAGGGCTGTTCGAGAAGATTCCACAGGCGTGGTTCATTATGAAATTCAAAATTTGCTTCGTCCAATTCCGCGATTAGTGAAATTTCCGTGGACGCTTGCGTACTGTTTTCGTGAATACGCATTTGCCAAATCGCTATTGCCAAGGTCGCAATAATGCCGATCGACTGTATCCAATCGTAGATATCGCACACTGGTAAATATTCCTTTCCGCTGAGTTCTTTTGACAGAGCTGGCCCCAAGAATCTCAACAGCGCTGAAAGTGGATTTTCTGCCCGATGAGGCGAAGATGAGCCTCGAATGAGGAGCAGAACATGGGCAAGCGAACTCGTCGGAATCACTCACCGGCGTTCAAGGCGAAAGTGGCATTGGCGGCGGTCAGGGGCGACACGACGCTCGCCGAGCTGTCGAAGCGCTTCGATGTACACCCCAACCAGATTGCCATCTGGAAGGAACAACTGGTGACCAGCGCAGCGAATGCCTTCGGGGGTGAAGCCAGACCTGAGCCGACAGTCGATCTCAAGACGCTGCATGCCAAGATTGGCGAGCTGACGCTGGAGAACGATTTTTTAGAAGGCGCGCTCATCAAGGTGGGACTGCTGAGCGCAAAGCGATGATTGACCGGACCCATGCCTTGCCGTTGCCCCGCCAGGCCAAGGTGGTCGGGATCAGTCGCGGCAGCGTCTATTACCAGCCCCGGCCTGTCGGTGAGGCGGACCTCGCGCTGATGCGCCAGAATGACGCGCCATCTCGACTATCCATTCGCCGGCGCCCGCCTGTTGCGGGACCTGTTGTCGCGCAGAGGTGTCACGGTCGGGCGTAAGCACGTGAGGACGCTGATGCGGCGCATGGGCATCGAAGCGATTTACCGCAAGCCGAACACGAGCCGCCGGCATCCCAGGCATCCGATCTATCCGTATCTGCTCCGGGACTTGAAGGTCGTTCGGCCGAACCAGGTGTGGGTGATGGATATCACCTACATTCCGATGGCGAAGGGCTTTGTGTTCCTGGCAGCCGTCGTCGACTGGTACACGCGTCGCGTGCTGTCGTGGCGCGTGTTCATCACGATGGAAACGGACTTCTGGCTCGAGACAGTCGAAGAAGCGCTGCAGCGGCACGGCAAGCCGGAGATCTTCAACACTGATCAGGGCAGTCAGTTCACCAGTGCAGCGTTCACGGGCTTGCTGAAAGAGAACCAAATTGCCATCAGCATGGACGGTCGCGGCTGCTGGCGGGACAACGTCTTCGTCGAACGGTTATGGAAGTCGGTCAAGTACGAAGAGGTTTACCTGCGAGACTATGACTCGGTCTCGCAGGCCCGACATTCTCTTGGCAAATACTTCGACTTCTACAACGGCGAAAGACCGCATAGCAGCATTGATAGAAAGACCCCGGATGAGGTTTACTTCGGATCGCTGCTACTGGCCCTGGCAGCTTAAACCCCGGCGGAGAATCCACTTATAGAATCGGGCCAGTTGTACAGACGATCGGGGCCAGATCAGTGGCAGGCCCGCGGCGATCCGGTGCGACAACGGGCCGGAAAACATCAGCGGCGATCTACGGGCCTGGGCGGAAAAGCAGTCAATCAGAATTGAGTAAATCCAGCCTGGCAATCCTCAGCAGAACGCGTACGTCGAGAGATTCAACCGCACGGTCCGCTATGAGTGGCTGGCCCAGTACCATTTCGAATCCATTGCTGAAGTCCAGGACTTCGCAACGCAGTGGATGTGGTCCTACAATCACGAGCGCCCGAACATGGCCTTGGGCGGCATCACTCCAAAGCAGCGGCTGGCCATGGCCGCGTAAGTCATCTACTTCCGGGCCCCGTGAAAAACGGGGGGGGGG
>LNFM01004118.1_pt1 | contig 27335 bp, 25 predicted proteins | sample 596031 | NCBI WGS metagenome assembly LNFM01 (sample SAMN04254537, study PRJNA301005) | activated carbon metagenome | isolation source: dual media filters at the Ann Arbor, Michigan drinking water treatment plant | place: USA: Ann Arbor
TACCGCAATCCTTGAATTTTGCGGGATTCTCCGGCTTGAACACCATGTCCCAGTTGTCGATCCTGGCGTCAGGCCCGAGGATTTTCTGCGCGGTCTTGACGTTGTAGCCGATGCCGGTGGTGCCCCACATGTAATTGGCGCCGTAGACATTGCCGGGGTCGTAGACGGCAAGCTGGCTGGTCACGACGGGCCAGGCGTTGGCGAGGTTGGGCAGCTTCGACTTGTCGAGCTTGAGAAAGACCTTTGCGGTGATCTGGCGCTGCAGGAAATAGCCGGTCGGCACCACGAGGTCGTAGCCGGATTTGCCCGCCAGCAGCCGCGTCTCCAGCGTCTCGTTGGCGTCGAACGTGTCGTAGACCACCTTGATGCCGGTCTCTTTGGTGAAGTCCTCCAGCACCCCGGGCGCCATATAGTTTGACCAATTGTAGAAATTGACCGTGCGCTCCTGCGCCCACGCGGGCGAAAGCGATAACGTCACCGCCGTCGCACCGATCAGGCGAAACCAACCCCGGATCAGATCGCGCATCGCTTCTACCTCTTGCGGCGGCCGTGCACGGCGTCCGACAGGCGCTCCAGCGCGGTATCCAGCGTCTCGTCCTTCTTGGAAAAACAAAACCGCACCACCGAGGTCACGGCATCCTGCTCGTAGAATGCGGACACGGGGATCGCGGCGACCTTGTAGTCGGTCACGATGCGGTTGCAGAACTCGACATCGGTTTCGTTGAGCCCGAGCGGCGAAAGGTCGACCGTGAGGAAATATGTCCCCTGCGACTTCAGGACGGGAAAGCCGATGCTCTCCAACCCCTTCGTCAGGCGGTCCCTGCTCCGCGCCAGATCCTTGCGCAAGTCGTAAAAATATTCCGCGGGCTTGTTGAGACCATAGGCCACGGCGGCCTGCAGGTTGGGTGCCGTCGTGAAGGTGAGGAACTGGTGCACCTTTGCCGCCACGCGCAGCAGCGGCGGCGCGGCGCAGACAAAGCCGATCTTCCATCCCGTCAGCGAAAAGATCTTGCCGGCGCTGCCGACCTTGATGGTGCGGTCGCGCATGCCCGGGATCGTGATCAGCGGGATATGCTCGCGGCCGTCGAAGACGACGTGCTCCCAGACCTCATCACAGATCGCGATGGTGTCGAACTGCTGGCAGAACCGCGCCAGCAATTCGAGGTCTTCGCGGGGATAGACGACGGCGGCCGGGTTCAGCGGATTGTTGAACAGCACCGCCTTGGTCTTGTGGTTGAAGACGCTGGCCAGCATCTCCTCGGTCAGCCGCCAGCCCGGCGGTTCGAGCCGCAACAGGCGCGGAATGCCGCCGGCCTGGCGGATGATCGGCAAATAGCTGTCATAGACCGGCTGGAAGCAGACAACCTCGTCGCCGGGTTCGACCACCGCGAGAATGGACGACGTCAGCGCCTCGGTGCCGCCGGAGGTCACCATCACCTCGGTCATCGGATCGAGCGAGAGCTTGTGCCAGCGGCCGTAATGCTCGGCGATCGCGGTGCGCAGTTCCGGAATGCCCATCATCGACGGGTACTGGTTGTAGCCGTTCACGGTCGCGTCAGCCGCGGCGCGGCGGATGTCTTCCGGACCGGGATCGTCGGGAAAGCCCTGGCCGAGATTGATGGCGTTGTTGTCGCGCGCGGCCTGCGACATAGCCTCGAAGACGGTGACCGGAAGGTCGGCGAAGACCTTGTTCATGGACGTCATATCGCGATCAGCCGCCGGTTTTGGTCGGCAATCCCGCTGCCTTCCAGCCAATGATGCCGCCCGCCAGATGCTTGTCGTAGGGAAGGCCTGCCGCCTGAGCGGCCATCGAGGCCGTCACCGACCGCTTGCCCGAACGGCAGGCAAAAACCACCTGCTTGCCCTGCGGGTCCGGAATCGCGGCCGGATCGAAGCTCTGCAGGGGAACGACGACGCCGCTCGGATAGGCCTCTACGGCGACCTCATTGGGCTCGCGGACGTCGACCAGAAGATAGCGGCCTTCCGCCATTCCCTTCGACACCTCTTCCGGCGTTAGATCGTACACCTGATGGTCGGCCAACATATCCTCCTGAACCTGGCGCCATAAGGCTGCAATCAGCCCGCCGCGCGGGGGCCAAAGTCGCCCCTTGCGCGAAGAAAATCAAGCACCGCGAACGGCTTAATGGGCCGCCAGCGCCGTGAGGCCGCCGTCCCCGTTATCGGGGGAGATGCGCTTTCGCGACGGGCCAAGTGTCATTTCGGGGTTTACGGACCAGTCGCCATGAATCTGCGACACGCGCCTTCGGACAGTGAACGGCATCCACAGTGGTCAACCCGGAGTCGTTGGAGCAGTCGCGAGACGAATCGAGCGCATGGCGCGCCGCATGATGCCGCATCATGCCTCACGAGGCTCTCGGCACCCGGCAAAACGAAAAACCCCGGCGTAAAGCCGGGGCCCGAACAGCCACGGCGTACATCCGGCCATGACCATCGGATTCTATTTAGCATGCAGTACTTGAAGAACGTATGACGCGCTTCGCGATCACCTGAGCAACTTCAGCGACCAGCGCTCTCGGCATCGGTCGACATCAGCGACGTCGGGCGCTGCTTCATCAGCGCGTCCATGCCGTTACGGTGCAGCCAAAGCAGTCCCGTGGCGAGTTGCCGCAAGTCGTTACGGGCCGAACCGACAGGCAACCTTCTTGCCCGGCGCAGCACGTCGGCAGCCTGCTTTTCCAATGGCGACAACTGGCGTCCCACCTGTTGCTCCCAACCGGATCCGTTTCAATGCTGCCCTGCCCGAGCCCGTCTAACCCATTTCTCACGCAGGTTTTGTGAAACGGTTCACTGTTCCCCCAGGCTTGTGCAAAACATCACAACTACGGAACAGCCGTTTAATGTGAGCCATAATGCCCAGGCTTGTTGCTGAACCAGCTCAACAGCGCTGCGGTCGCGATCATTGCCGCGATACCGACGAAGCTCACCGCCAATTGCATCGCAAGTCCGTCCGAGATGCTGAACAGCGCCATATGGCCGGCGAACGCCAGCAGGACGCCGAGACAGTAGATAGGCAGCGAGTTCTGGCCGCAGCAGATCGCGCCGCGCATCACCGGCGTCATCAGCCCTCGCCAATTGCGAGGCACGAACCACGCGACCAAAACCGCGAGCGCCAGGAAATGCAGCAATCGCAATGGATCGAGATTTGCCTTATCCAAAGGATACAGCTTCGCCAACGATTGCGGGATCAGCGCTTCCAGCAGCTTGAAGCGCCAGCTCAATGCAACGATCAGGCTGAAGAGCAGATACACCACCGCAAGTCCCAATACCGTGCGAGAGGTCAGCCATGGCCGGACCCGCTCCTGATCGAGCATCCACCACGCGCCAAGTACGACCAGCAATTGCCAAGCCAGCGGATTGAACGCCCAATGGCCGCCTGGCCAGCCCGGGACGGCCCAGCCGAACATCTGCACCAGCGCATAAAGCGTCAGCGACGCGGCGAGCGTCGCGTTCGGAAACTTCAGCAGCAGCCACAGCAATGGCGCGAACAGGAGATGAAGCAGCACGAAGATCGGCAACACGTCGGTGTTGACCGGGCGATACTGCAGGATCGCCGCCCGCGCGAGCGTCGCGCCCGGATCCTCCAGCAGAACGCGCGTGTTGGTATCGTCAGCGAGACGGCCGCCGCCCGAGAGGTAAACCAGAATGGCGCAGGCGACCGTGACCAGCAAAAACGCGACGTAGATGTCCCAGCCTCGTCGCAGCGTCCGGCGGATCACGGCGCTCCAGCCTTCGCAACGCCAGGCCTTGCCATAGGCCAGCGCGCAGGTGACGCCGGAGATGAACATGAATATCTCCGCGGCATCGGCGAAGCCGTAGTGCCGCAGCGTCAGCCAGCCTCCAATATTATTGGGGACGTGGTCGAGAAATATCCACCACAGCGCGATGCCTCGGCAGGCATCTATTCGCAGGTCGCGGGCGTGGCCTTTCAGCTCGGGCAGCTCGCCGACAACTAACCTGGAGGTGGCGGTTCGATCATGCATCTGGATTATCCCAAGCCGGCAAGCTGGACCTGCCACGCAAGCCCTGCTGTGAGCTGCTTCACCCTTCAAGGACATATTTTCGCGACATCACGCGCGACGAATCTGCGCGCCAGCGTTGAGCTTCTTCAGCTTCACAGATGCTGAGTTGAGTCGCGAATTTGCATGACGCGATCACTACCGGTGTCGAGATGCTCGAGACGAGATTGTCCCTGCGCGCTCTTCCGCGCGTCACGCAATCGATGTAGGCTGAATGACAGGCCGCCAGCGGGCAGTGCCGAAGGCCCGTGAAAGTTTCAGCGGTATCTTACCCACGGCGGGTTTTGCAGTTTTCACTCCACGTTTTGGGCCGGCTCGTTTTTTTGGAGTCGGAAGCGAGGCTTCACGCCTCATCGATCGAACACGCCCCAACAGGAGGACAGCATGCATTTTTGTATGACCGGACAATACACGCCAAAGGCTCTCAACGCGATTCTGGAAAACCCGAAGACCAATCGCTATGAGGCGGCCAAAAAGCTGATCGAAGCTGCCGGCGGCACGTTGGTCTCGATGTACAGTACGGCTGCGGACGGTCCCGGTGTTCTCGTCATCTTCGACGTGCCCGACCCCAGTGCCGCGCCGGCGATTTCCGGCACCGTCGTAGCGTCCGGCGCCATCCACAATGCACACCTCACTCGTTTGTGGACGCTGGATGAAATCACGCAGGTCCGGCTGAAGGCTGTCCAGCTCCGTGGCGCATACAAGCCGCCTGGCGGATAGCTACATTCCTGGAACCCTGTCGAACAAATTCGAAAATCGCAAAGTGCGGTGGCGGAGGAGAACTCCGCCGCCAATCCTGTGATGATTGCGTGCGTCTTCGTACGCGAACGCCGAAGCTCGCGATGGTCATTGCCTAGTGGCATCGAAGCCGAAGCGGCAGCGTTTCTTAAATGGAAATCAGATGGTGACCTGGGTCCCAACTTCCACCACCCGCCCGGTGGGGATCTGGAAGTAGTCGGTGGCATCGTTTGCCGATCGGCTCATCGCGATGAACAGGTGATCCTGCCACAGCGGCATGCCCGACTGCGCCGAAGGTTTGAGCGAGCGCCGCGACACGAAGAACGACGTCGCCATGATGTCGAACTGCCAGCCGAGCTTGCGCGCGATCACCAGCGCCTTGGGCACATTCGGCGACTCCATGAAGCCGAACCGCAGCCGCACGGTGGAGAACTTCTCGCTGATGGTTTCCATCTTGACGCGCTCGGCCGGATCGACGCGCGGCGTCTCGGCGGTTTCGATGGTCAGGATCACATTGTGCTCGTGCAGCACCTTGTTGTGCTTGAGATTGTGCATCAGCGCGGTCGGCACGAAGCTCGGATCGGAGGTCAGGAACACCGCCGTGCCCTTGACGATATGAGGCGGACGTTTCTCCAGGCTCTTGATCAGGTCCAGCAGCGGCACCTCGATGCGCCGGGTCTTTGCGACCAGGATCGCCGCGCCGCGGCGCCAGGTCCAGATCATCACCGCCACCACCACGCCAAACAGCAACGGCACCCAAGCGCCATCCAGCAGCTTCAGCAGGTTCGCGGCAAAGAAGCTCATGTCGATGACGACGAACGGCAGGATCACGGCCGCCGCGGTCGCCGCCTTCCAGTTCCACAATTTCCAGATCACGACGAAGCCCATGATGCCGTCGACGACCATGGTCGTGGAAACGGCAATGCCATAGGCGGATGCCAGGCCGCTCGAGGTGCGGAACAGCAGCACCAGCAACACGACCCCGATCAGCAGGAGCCGGTTGACGCGCGGCAGGTAGATCTGACCGGCGTGGGTTTCGGAAGTGTAGCGCACCTCGAAGCGAGGCAGCAGGCCGAGCTGCACCGCCTGGCGGATCAGCGAATAGGCGCCGGTGATCACTGCCTGGCTCGCGATCACGGTCGCCGCGGTCGCCAGCACCACCAGCGGCAGCAGCAGGACTTCGGGGGCCAGCTTGTAGAACGGGTTTTCGATCGCCGTCGGGTCGGACAACACCAGTGCGCCCTGCCCGAAATAATTGATCAGAAGCGCCGGCAACACGAGGTAGAACCATCCGGCCTGGATCGGCTTGCGGCCGAAATGGCCGAGATCCGCATAGAGCGCCTCGCCGCCGGTCACAGCCAGGAACACCAGCCCCATCGTCACCAGTCCGATGATGCCGTGGGAAAGCATGAACTGGATCGCATAATAGGGATTGATCGCGTACAGCACCGTAGGATCGTCGCTGATGTGGACGAGGCCCAATATCGCCAGCGTCGCGAACCACACCACCATCACCGGCCCGAACAGCGAGGCGACGCGCGCGGTGCCGCTGCTCTGCACCGAGAACAGCACGACGAGAATGAAGATCGTCAGCGGCACCACGTAGTTTCCGAGCGCGGGCGTGACGAGCTTGAGACCTTCGACCGCCGACAACACCGAAATCGCCGGCGTGATCATGGAATCGCCGATGAACATCGAGGCGCCGACGACGCCGAGCGCCAGCAGCAGCCAGCTTCGACGGCCCAGCGCCCGCTGTCCCAGCGCCATCAGCGAAAGCGTGCCGCCCTCGCCGTTGTTGTCGGCGCGCAACAGCAACAGCACATATTTGGCGGTGACGACGATGAAAAGCGACCAGAGGATCAGCGAGAGCACACCGAGCACGATGATGCGCGATACCGGCTCGCCCTCCGCAGCGTGGGAGGCGGCCTCGCGGAACGCGTATAGCGGCGAGGTGCCGATATCGCCGAACACGACGCCGATACTGCCCAATGTCAGGGCCCAGAAGCCTGAGGCGGGTTGACCCTCTTGTGCTTCGGTAGTTGTGACGCTGGCGGTCATGACGGAGAAGGAACGCTCTCGCGGTAGAATTGATCCGGGCGGCTATCGGCGCTTCCGCGCCGCCTGTCAATCGAATGTGGAGCTTAGCACCACAGGCGCGGCGCGACTGGGATAAAGAGGACACAGCAAGCAAGTGGTACTATAGTAATCTGACTCGTTATGGCTTCAGATCGGTCGGTAACGGCGGATTTTCGCGCATCAATGTGATGGTAACGCGACGGTTCGCCGGCAAGGTCGGATCGTCCGGAAACAACGGCTGGCTGTCGGCCCTGCCGCCTACCGCGAAGATGTGAGACGACGGCAAGCCCTCGCGCTCGAGAATCTGGCGCACCGCGTTGGCGCGGTCGGCCGACAGATCGAACGCGCCGTAATCGCCGCGTGCCGGCACGAAGCCGGCGGCCGTATGGCCGACGATGTTGACGCGCAGCGGCGTCGCCTTGAGCGGCACCGCCAGTTTCTGGATCAGGCGCCGGGTCCGGTCGTAAGGCACCTTGGAGCCGTCGGCGAACATCGAGCGGCCGTCCTGGTCGACGATTTCGAGATTGAGGCCCTGGCTGGTCTCCTCGAAGATGATGTGCTTGGATATTTCGGTCAGTTCCGGCATGTCCTGCAGCGCCTGGCGCAACGAGGCCGATGCGAGAGCGAATTCGCGATCGACCTTCAGGCGGGCGCCGATTTCGCGGGTGCGGTCCTTTTCGTCCGGCGTCGGTGTCGCGGAGGACTCTTCCGGTGAAATATGCTCGACGTTCTTCATCTTGGGCCGCGTCGGCAGACCGTCGGACTCGACGATGCCGGAATAGCGCACTTCGGTCTGCACGCCGAAAGCATCGCGCATCGAACCCGCGACGATCTTCAATTTGGCCGAATCCTGCGTGGAGAACGCGACCAGCATCACGAAAAACGCCAGCAGCAACGCCATCAGATCGGCAAACGTCACGAACCAGCCGTGACCGCCATGCGCCTCTTCGCGTTTCTTCTTGGCCATGTTCTATGTCCGCGCTGGATGCCGTCGCCGATCAGGCCGGCGCCAGCTCGCTTTCCTCGTGGCGATGCTTTTCGGGCAGATAGGCCAGCAGCATTTCCCTGACCATCGCCGGGCTCTTGGAGTCGCGGATCATCAGGATGCCGTCGATGATCAGCGTGCGGTTGGTTTCCTCGTCGAGCAGCTTGCCATGCAGCTTGTCGGCGATCGGCAAACAGATCAGGTTGGCGACGAGCGCGCCGTAGAGCGTCGCCAGCAGCGCCACCGCCATGAAGGGGCCGAGCTTCGAAGGATCCGACATGTTCGAGAACATCTGGACCATGCCGATCAGCGTGCCGATCATGCCGAACGCCGGTGCGCAGTCGCCGATCGCGCGGTAGATCTTCGATCCCTCGTTCAGGTGCATCAGGAAATTGTCGCGATCGCGCTCGAGATTGTCACGGATGAATTCGAGGTCGTAGCCGTCGGCGACATAGCGTATTCCCTTCGCGAGGAACGGCTCGTCGATCTCGACTTTTTCCAGGCCGACCGGTCCCTGCTTGCGCGCGATTTCCGCAATACGCGCCAGCTCGTCAACCAGATCGCGCGCCGAAAGCCGGCTCATGGTGAAGGCGAATTTCGCACCCAGCGGCATGCCGTGCAGGATCGCGCTGAGCGGAAAACGGATCAGGGTCGCCGCGAACGAACCACCGAAAATGATGATAACGGCATGGATGTCGTAGAACATCCGCAGGTCACCACCCATCAGGATCAGCGTCACCAGGACGATGCCGCCGGCGATCAGGCCAATGAGCGTGGTGATATCCATTCTGAACTCCGACGCTTACGCGGATTACCGGCCGTCCTGGACGGTCGCGCCTCCCATTCGGAGCCGCGCAGCACGGACCCTACGACTGCGCAATTAAAGACCCGTAAAGGATAAGCGGTCGCGGAGCCGTACAATTGCGGGGAGCATTGGATTCGCCAGGGATCGCCGGTGGCGGGATATCAATACTTTGCTAACCAAAATGTGCCGGCTGAATTCCGCTCTAACCTCAGCCGTCATCGCGAGCGAAGCGAAGTAAGCCATCGTGCCGCGTGCAGAGACAATGGATTGCTTCGTCGCTAACGCGCCTCGCCACGACGAGGGATCATGCACCGGCGCGCAGTACTATTGCGCCTGAACGCCGATGCCGGCCGACTTGATGATCGGCCACCACTTGGCGATCTCGGCTTTCTGAAACTCCGCCAATCCCTCCGGCGTCTGCTGGTCGCGCGGCGCGACGTCCAGTCCCAGCTCGGTAAAGCGCTTCTGGATCGCCGGATCCGCCAGCGCCTCTACCGTCGCAGCGTTGAGCTTCGCGATGATGTCCTTGGGCGTTCCCTTCGGTGCAAAGAATCCGAACCAGCCCGACATATAGAGGCCGGGCACGCCGGTCTCGTCCGCGGTCGGAATGTCAGGCATCGAGGCCGAGCGCTTCGGTGAGAGGTTGGCGAGTGCCTTGATCTTGCCGGCGCGGATCTGCGGCAACGCCACCGCGCCCTGCACCACCAACAGATCCACTGTACCGGAAACGAGGTCGGTCATCGCAGGTCCCGCGCCGCGATAGGGAATGAACTGCACCTTCTGCTTGGTCAGGTTCTCGAACATCACACCGGTGACGTTGGCCGCTGCATTCTGGTTGACGAAGTTGATCTTGCCGGGATTGGCCTTCATCCACGTCACCAGTTCGGCCAGCGTGTTCGCCGGCAGGTCGTTCTTGGCGACCATGAGCTGCGGATTGTTCGAGACCAGCGCGATCGGCTCGAAATCCTTTTCGAGGTCGTAGTCGAGCTTGTAGATGATGCTGCCGACATGGGTGTCCCATTGCCCGATGTCGAAGGTGTAGCCGTCGGGCGCCGCGCGCGCGACGCGTCCGACCGCGATGCTGCCGCCGGCGCCGCCGACATTTTCGATCACGACAGACTGGCCGAGGGATGCGCGCATGCGCTCCGCCAGGATCCGTGCCGCGGCGTCAGTCGACCCGCCGGGCGGGAACGGCACGATCAGCGTAATGGGCCGCGATGGATAGGTCTGCGCTTGTGCGCCGACAACGCTGGCCAGGATCAACAATGACAGCGCAGCCCAAAAGCCTCTCATCACGCTTCCCCCTCGTCTGTTAGTATCCCTGACTTTTGTCAGTGGATCTCAGCGGAACGCCTCAGTGCGTCTTTCAGCTTTTCGAGCGTGAAGTCCGGACTGCGGGCGATCTCCAGGATCGGCGTCTCGCGCCGGCCGCAGAGTTCGGCGGCTTCCGGAATCTTCGCCGCGATGTCGACCGGGATCACGATCGCGCCGTGCTGGTCGGCGTGGATCAGATCGTCGGAATGAACCGTCATGCCGGCGACGCGCACTTCGCCGCCAAAGCTCTCCGCATGCACCCAGGCATGCGACGGCCCGATCGAGCCGGCCAGCGCCTGGAAGCCCGGCGCCCATTGCGGAATGTCGCGGATCGAGCCGTCGGTGATGACGCCAAGGCAGCCGAGCGCCTTGTGCACGTTGCTTTGCACCTCGCCCCAGAACGCGCCGTAGCCGACATCGGCGCCGTCGATATCCTGGATCACGGTGATGCGCGGACCGAAGCCGGTGCCGACATATTCATAATAGGCGATGCGGCGCCTTGCCTGCTCGTCGGCCGGAAGGGTGGATTTCAGCACCGAGCGGATGGTCACGGTGCGGGCGTAGCCGACCATCGGCGGCAGATCGGGAAACGGGCAGACCAGCGGCTTGGTGGTGTAGCCGATCAGGCGGCGCTCCGGCGCCACGATCTCCATCGCGTTGCAGATCGTCGGGGTGTCATAGCGCGCCAGCGCTTCGAGGACGGCAGCAGGCAGCGGGGCGGTAACGGCTTTGTTCACGGCGTTTTCTCCTGGTCTTTTCTTGGGCCGGCTGTCGTCGCAAGCCGTGCATCAATAGCCGTATAGCCGAGATTGGGCGCGAACCCAACTCGATCGCGATTCATGGCAGGTATTATCGGAAGTGGCGCGGCGCTCAGTTCAGCCGCGTCGGCCGTTCGTCCTCGGTATCGCTCGGAGCGGCAGTACTCGGAGCGGGTTCTAACGTCGGCGGAGCCGTCGAGGGTGCGGCTGCGCCCGCCGCAGGCGCCGCCTGCGCGGCGGCAGCGGCATTGCGCTCATGGGTGCGGTAGGACTTCCAGCCCCACGGCAGGCTCAGGAGATAGAGCACCGAGCCGAACGACAGGATGTGCCAAGGGTAGCCGATCAGGAGCGCGACGAAGAAAACCACCGAGACGAAGACCGGCAGCACCATTTCCGGCGGCACCCGCATCCGCACCGTCTTGCCGGAAAATACCGGCAGCCGCGACACCATCAGGAACGCGATCAAGAGCGTGTAGAACGCGGTCAGCATGACCGGCGGCTTCGGGACGCCCAAAAACGCCAGATAGAACGGCAGCATCGCGAGGATGGCGCCGGCCGGCGCCGGAACGCCGGTGAAATAGTTCGCCGCAAAGGCAGGCTTGTTCGGATCGTCGATACTGGCGTTGAAGCGCGCCAGCCGCAGGCCGCCCGCGATCGCAAACACCATCGCCGCGATCCAGCCGCCGTTGTTCAACTCGTGAAGCTGCCAGAAATACAGCATCAGGCCGGGCGCAACGCCGAAATTGACGAAATCCGCGAGGCTGTCGAGCTCGGCGCCGAATTTCGACTGGCCCTTGATCATCCGCGCGACCCGGCCGTCGACCCCGTCGAGGATGGCCGCGAACACGATCGCTGCGACCGCGAGTTCCATCCGCCCTTCTATCGACAGGCGGATCGCCGTCAGACCCGCGCAGATCGCAAGCAGGGTAATGACGTTGGGCACCAGCATCCGCACCGGGATCGGACGAAACCGGCGGCGGCGCAATTCCGGATATTTGGGATCAAATGGCGTCATGGCCGCCATGATATAGCAAGCGCAGGCCGGTTCCGCCATTGGCGGCAAGACGGCTTATTCGGCTGTCATCTTCAGCTTCGGCAATGGTTAATCGGCGCGATACGTCCGGCCCTGCTCGGTCGAACTGAAATCGGCCAGAATGGTCTCGCCGGCAACCGCCGTCTGGCCCTCGGAAACCAGCGACCGTGTGCCCTCGGGCAGATAGACGTCCAGGCGCGAGCCGAAGCGGATCAGCCCGAACCGCTCGCCGGCGCCGATTGCCTGGCCTTCCCGCACGAATGAGACAATCCGCCGCGCCACCAGGCCGGCGATCTGGACCACGCCGATCCGTCCATTCGCGGTGGAGATGACGAGCGAATTGCGCTCATTGTCTTCGCTGGCCTTGTCGAGTTCGGCGTTGATGAAGGTGCCCGGCCGGTACGCGATGCGGTCGATGCGGCCCGTCACCGGGCTGCGGTTCACGTGACAGTTGAACACGCTCATGAAGATCGAGATGCGCGGCAGCGGCCGGTCGCCGAGACCGAGTTCGGCCGGCGGCAGCACCTGCGCGATCATCGAGACGCGTCCGTCGGCCGGCGCCACCACGATGCCGTCGCGCACCGGCGTCACGCGGACCGGATCGCGGAAGAACAGCGCGCACCACACCGTCAGGAGCGAGCCGATCCAGCCCAGCGGCGTCCATATCCAGAACAGGATCAGGCTGACCAGCGCGAAACCGCCAATGAAGGGATAGCCTTCGGGATGGATCGGCGGAATCTGCGCGCGGATGGAATTCGCAATCGACATCGAGGCTCGCTGTTGTCTGGCCGTTTCCCGCTACCGGGAATGGCGCTGTATTTGGATTATTCCGCGGCGGTTGCCAAGGAATCTTTGGGTCCGCCCTTGGGCGGATCCTTGTCCGGGTCATTGAGGGGATCATCGACAGCCGGCGGGACGCGGTTCGGCGCCTCGTTGCCGTCGCCGATCTGCGCAAGCTTCTCCCGCGCCGCCTCAGCCTCACGTTGCCGGTTCCACATACTGGCATACAGTCCGCCGGACGCCAAAAGCCTGACGTGGGTGCCGCGCTCGGCGATGCGCCCTTGATCCAGCACAATAATTTCGTCGGCGCCGATGATGGTGGACAACCGATGCGCGATCACCAGCGAGGTGCGGCCACGCGAGACGCGCTCCAGCGCTTCCTGAATTTCATGCTCGGTATGGCTGTCGAGCGCCGATGTCGCTTCATCGAGCACGAGGATCGGCGGCGCCTTGAGCACCGTGCGCGCAATCGCCACACGCTGCTTCTCGCCGCCGGAAAGCTTCAATCCGCGCTCGCCGACCTGGGTCTCGTAACCCTTCGGCGACATGCGGATGAAGCTGTCGATCTGCGCCAGTTGCGCTGCCTGCTCCACCTCGGCGTCGCTGGCGTCCCAGCGGCCGTAGCGGATGTTGTAGCGGATGGTATCGTTGAACAGCACGGTGTCCTGCGGCACCATGCCGATCGCGGCGCGCAAGCTGTTCTGCGTGACGTTCCTGATGTCCTGGCCGTCGATCCGGATGCTGCCGCCGGAGACGTCGTAGAGGCGGAACAGCAGCCGCGAAATCGTCGACTTGCCGGCGCCGGAGGGACCGACGATCGCGACCGTCTTGCCGGCGGGCACCTCGAAGCTGAGCCCCTTGAGGATCGGCCGCTCCGGATCGTAGGCAAAGCGCACGTCCTCGAACCGCACATCGCCCGAGGTGACAACCAGCGGCATCGCGCCGGGCGCATCCTTGATCTCGGCAGGGCGCGCCAGCACATCGAACATCTTCTCGATGTCGATGATCGCCTGTCTGATCTCGCGATAGACGAATCCCATGAAGTTGAGCGGCACAAAAAGCTGGATCATCATGGCGTTGATCATCACGAAGTCGCCGACCGTGTGCGTGCCGTTACGAATCGCGAAAGCGCACAACAGCATGGTCGCGGTCAATCCGGCGGTGAAGATCACGGCCTGACCGGCGTTGAGTACTGCAAGCGACGTGTAGGTGCGGACGCTCGCCTCTTCGTAGCGCTCCATCGAACGGTCATAGCGCCGCGCTTCGCGCTCCTCCGCGCCGAAATACTTCACGGTCTCATAATTGAGCAGCGAGTCGATCGCCTTGGTGTTCGCCTCGGTGTCTGAGTCATTCATCTTGCGGCGGATCTCGATCCGCCACTCGGTCGCGACATAGGTGAACCACAGGTAGGCGCCAACCATGCTCGCGACTGCCAGCACGTAGCGCCAGTCGAACTGCCAGAACAGCACGCCGAAGATCAACGCCAGTTCGACGATGGTCGGGACGAGCTGCAGCAGCACGTTGCGCACGATCACCTCGATGCCGGTGCGGCCGCGTTCCAGCACGCGCGTCAAGCCGCCGGTCTTGCGCTCGAGGTGAAAGCGCAACGACAATTCGTGCATATGAACGAAGGTGATGTAGGCGAGCTTGCGCACCGCATGCATGGCGACGCGGGCAAAAATGCCGTCGCGCCATTGCGTGAACAGCGCCATCAGCACGCGCACGCCGCCATAGCTGATGGTCATCAGCAGCGGCGATGCGATCAGCCACAACGCCCAGTTCGAGGGTTCGACCGGCGCGGAGCCCGTGCCGTTGAGCGCGTCGATCGTCCATTTAAAGGTGAACGGCACTGTCAGCGTCGCGACCTTCGCGATCAGCAGCAGCACCACCGACCACACCACGCGCATCTTCAGGTCGGCGCGATCACCCGGCCAAATGTAAGGCCACAGATGCACCAGCGTTCCGACCAGGGTCGCCTTGTCGGGCGCAGCGCTGGCCGGAGGCTCGGCGGCAGCGTGCAGGCGCGAATCAGGATCAGCCATGGGCGTCGCGCCCGAAGCAGTCAGGCGCACCGGTCGCCTTCAGGGAGTTTTCGGCAATCTGCATAGGCCCGTCATATAGAGCCTTTAACTCTCCCGTACAGCCTTGAAAGATAAATCTTTCCCCCGTTGGGTTTGATTTCGGACCTATTTCTGCTGCGCGCGCAAACGGGTCAGGCTTGAGCTTTCAAGGTTGCAGTGCCACATGACATGCATGGATCAAATCAAAACTGTCTGCGTCTATTGCGGCTCCGGGCCCGGCTCCAGCCCTCGCTTCGTCGAATCCGCCGTCGCGCTGGGAAAGGTTTTTGCCGAGAACAATATCCGGCTCGTCTATGGCGGCGGGTCGGTGGGCCTGATGGGTGCTGTCGCCAAATCCACGCTGGACCACGGCGGCGCCGTCACCGGCATCATCCCGGATTTCCTGCGATCCCGCGAGCATATGCTGACACGCGTTCAGGAAATGATCGTCACGCCCGACATGCACGAGCGCAAACGGCTGATGTTCGAACACTCCGATGCGTTCGTCGCCCTTCCCGGCGGCATCGGCACGCTGGAGGAACTGGTCGAGCAGATGACCTGGCAACAGCTCGGCCGTCACACCAAGCCGGTACTGCTCGCCAACATCGACGGCTTCTGGGAACCGCTGATCTCGCTGCTGGCGCATATGCGCGAAACGGAATTCATCCGCCCGTCGCTCAACATCGACGTCCTCAAGGCCGACCGGGTCGAGGACATCCTGCCGCGCCTGCGCGCCGCCGCCGCCCGTGCGCCCGAAGGCACCAGGGAAATGGCGCCTGAACTGGCGCAGAAGCTTTAGGCTTCACCCGGCCGGGAAAGTTACGGCCTCGATGCGGTTGCCGTCGGGATCGATGACGAACGCCGCGTAATATTTCACGCGATCATGCGGGCGCAGGCCCGGCCCGCCGTCGGATCGGCCACCGGCCGCGAGCGCGGCTGCATGGAACGAATCGACATCGCCGGTTGCCTTCGCGCGCAGGCAAATATGGTTGCCGCTCTCGAGTGGGATCCTCGCCATGCCTTGGCGCAAATTGATCCAGAATTCGGGATAGGTCTTGCCGAATCCGATCGTGACCAGCCGCGACAGGCCGAGCGGCGCGCGCGTTGCCTCATAGAAGCGCGCGGATCGTTCGAGGTCGCTGACGCCGACGGAGACGGAGACGTGATCGATCATTGGATTTCATCCCTCGCAAAGATGCGTCGGGATTCGCCTCCGCCGAAACCGCGGGAAAAAACATTCCGCTGCGCTGGTGATTGCGACGCTCGCCGAAAAATTCGAGCGCAAAAAAGCGGGGGGCACCCGTCACCACCACCGCCAGCACAACCATCAGCGCGACGGAACATCAGCAACAGCATCCGTCAGTGGTCGCTTTCGTTCAACGCCCCGCCAGAGGCCGCTGACATTGGGCAGCAGGGCTGCGTCATCCGACCTCGAGTCAGCCCCTAGGCGGCAATCTGGACGCTTTCATCCAGTGTCACGACGCTACGACTTGATGCATTCTGTGCTCGCACAGTGATCCGCTGGCTGCCTCATAGCGTTCACAATCCGTTGGCTGCCGCTAGAGGGTCCTATGTCTTATTGGGAATGGTTTAAGTTGATTACGCTTTCGCTTTCGCTTTCAACCGCCATAACTGGCGCTGGACTTGGAGTGTTTTTGTATGCCGCATCACGATAGGTTTCACGACCAAAGGGCAAGCCGCCGAATTCCGCCGCCGTAGGCCGACCGCGCGCAGAAAGCCGTTGCGATCCGCCGATCGGAATCGGCGCGGCGCTCGCCATGATATACCTCCGGAATTAATCGCCTATCCTCCCGCCCCCTTTGGGCTGTAGGTGGCCCTGAGATGCCGCCCCGTGGACGTGGACGCCGGACGAGGTCGCGAAGGCGCGCGAGAAATTCGCGGTCGGACCAAGATGCGGCTCAGCATCGAGTTGATCAACGCGCTGGCGTTCCGCCGCTCCGACGCAATCCGGGTCGGTCCGCCGAACACCTATGCTGGGCATCTCGACGATGGCAGAGCGGCCACCTTTCTGAAGTACACGCAATTCAAGAACCGCGAGCGCAAGCCGGTCACGGTGGACACGCCGGTTCCGGCGGAGCTGCTGGCGGTGATCAAGGCGACCACGCCGACTGGGCTCCGGACATGGCTGGTCGGCGCGCGGAGCGGCTCCTTCACCGATCAGGGTTTCACTGATTGGTTCGGGGGAGATGGCCAAGGCAGGCCTGCCTGCGCGCTGCACGCCCCATGGCCTTCGCAAGCGCTGCCTGACCGACGTCGCCAACGAGGGCAAGACCATCCACGAGATCATGTCGGTGTCGGGCCATCTCACCGACCATCCCGGAATGACGAACTCGCCTCACGCCGGTGCGCCTGACTTCACCAGCTTGTAGATCACCGAATCCATCAACGCCTGGAACGACGCGTCGATGATATTCGGTGACACGCCGACCGTGGTCCAGCTCTCGCCGCTTTCGTCCTCGCTCTCGATCAGCACGCGCGTCACCGCTTCCGTGCCGCCGTTGAGGATACGCACGCGGTAGTCGATCAGCTTCAGGCCCTCGATATATTTCTGGTACTTGCCGAGGTCCTTGCGCAAGGCGACGTCGAGCGCGTTGACGGGGCCGTTGCCTTCTGCCGCCGAGATCAGGCGCTCGCCGGCGACGTCGACCTTGACCACCGCAAGCGCCACCGTGACGCGCTGGCCGTTGGAATTGTAGCGCTGCTCGACATTGACGTCGAACTGCTCGACCTTGAAATATTCCGGCACGCGGCCGAGCGTGCGGCGCGCCAAAAGGTCGAACGAGGCGTTTGCGGATTCATAGGCATAGCCCGCCCCTTCCCGCTCCTTCAGTTCCTCGACCAGCCGCGCCAGTTTCGGATCGTTCTTCTCGTAGACGATACCGGCGCGATCGAGCTCGGCCATCACGTTGGAGCGCCCGGCCTGATCGGACACCAGAACCTTGCGATGGTTGCCGACGGACTCCGGCAAGACGTGCTCATAGGTGTGCGGGTCCTTCATGACCGCGGAGGCATGAATGCCGGTCTTGGTCACGAAGGCGCTTTCGCCGACATAGGCGGCATGGCGGTTCGGCGCGCGGTTGAGCATGTCGTCGAGCGTGCGCGACACTTTCATCAGCGTCGCCATCTTCTCGTCAGTGACGCCGATCTCGAACGCGTCGGAGAACTCATTCTTCAGCCGCAACGTCGGAATCAGTGAACAAAGATTGGCGTTGCCGCAGCGCTCGCCGAGCCCGTTCAGCGTGCCCTGAATCTGCCGCGCGCCCGCGCGCACCGCGGCCAAGGAATTGGCTACGGCCTGCTCGGTGTCGTTATGGGCGTGAATGCCGACATGGCTGCCGGGGATGTGCTTTGTCACGGTGCCGACGATGGCCTCGACCTCGTGGGGCATGGTGCCGCCATTGGTGTCGCACAGTACCACCCAGCGCGCGCCGGATTCATATGCAGCCTTGGCGCAGGCGAGCGCGAAATCGGCGTTCTCCTTGTAGCCGTCGAAAAAGTGCTCGCAATCGACCATCACCTCGCGGCCGGCGGCCTTTGCTGCGCCGACGCTGTCGCGGATCGAGGCGAGGTTTTCCTCGTTGGTGGTCTCGAGCGCGACCCGCACCTGGTAGGCCGAGGATTTCGCGACGAAGCAGATCGCATCGGCCCTGGCTTCGATCAGTGCCGCAAGCCCGGGATCGTTCGACGCCGAACGGCCCGGACGGCGCGTCATGCCGAAGGCCGTGAACCTCGCGTGCTCGAGCCTGGGTTTCTCGGCGAAGAATTCGGTGTCGGTCGGATTGGCGCCGGGATAGCCGCCTTCGACATAGTCGATGCCAAGCTCGTCCAGCATCCGCGCGATGATCCGCTTGTCATGCAGCGTGAAATCGACGCCGTTGGTTTGCGCGCCGTCGCGCAGCGTGGTGTCGAACAGATAGAGGCGTTCGCGGCTCATGTCGGCGCTCCCGGCGCGGCGCTATCGGCCAGCGTCTTCTGCATCGTGGTGTTGGCGAGCCATTCGCCATTGAGGGTGACGGTGTTGCGCTGCTTGGGCGTATAGCCGCGCTTCCTGAATAATGGCTCGGCGGTGTCGCTGGCATCGACGGTCAGGGACTTCGCCCCGCGCGCGCCCGCCAGTTTTTCCAGCGCGTCGACCAGCAAGGTCGCGACACCCTGCCCCGCCACGCTCGGATGGACGTAGAGCATGTCGATATGATCTGCGCCTTTCAGCGAGGCGAAGCCCACCGGCGAGCTTTGGATCGTCGCAATCAGCGTCAGCTGTCCCGCCAGTTTCTTGCCGAACGCCACATCGTCCCCGGCAGCCTGAACCCAGGCTTCCTGCTGCGCTTCGCTGTAATCGTCGCCGGTCAGTTCCTCGATACTGGCAGCGAATATCGCCGCGAGCATCGGCGCGTCTTCGGCAAGCATCGGCCGCAGCGCGGGTTTTGGCAGGGATTGTCCCATCGCGTCACCACATGCCGTACAGCTTCAGAACCAGCGCCACCGCGCCGGCAAGCAGCAGGATCTTCAGCGCGATGTAATAGAGCCAGTGTCTCGGGAATGGCGTGTCGGGCTTGGCCATCATGCGATCTCCCACGTGGTCACGGGCTTCCCATCGGCATCCTTGCCGTCCTTGATGACGACACCCATGGCGGCAAGTGCATCACGGATGCGGTCGGATTCCCTAAAGTCTTTTCGGGCACGCGCGGCCGCGCGGTCCGCAATCAGCCGGTCGACCTCTTTCGCATCGACGCCGCTGGCCTGCTGCTTGCGTCCTTTCCATGCCGCAGCACTGATCGAGAGGAAGCCGAGCAGCCGGAGCGAGGCCGCGAACTCGGCGCGCTCACGCTCGCCGCCGGAAGCCGCCGCGTTCCGCAGGCCATGCAGGACAGCCATCGCCTGCGCCGTGTTGAGGTCGTCGTACAGCGCCGCGACCATAGCTGACGACGGCTGACCGCCCTCGGCGTCGGCCGCAACCGCATACCAGTCGTCGAGCGTCTTCGCGCTCTCCTCGGACCCCTTCAGGGTCCAGTCGAGCGGCGAGCGATAATGCGTCTTCAGCATATTGAGACGCAGCACCTCGCCCGGCCAATCGGCCAGCATGTCCCGGATCGTGAAGAAGTTGCCGAGCGACTTCGACATCTTCTCGCTCTCGATCTGCAGGAAGCCGTTGTGCATCCAGACATTCGCCATGCGGTCGGTGTGAAAGGCGCAGCAGGTCTGCGCGAGTTCGTTCTCATGATGCGGAAACACCAGGTCGATGCCGCCGCCATGAATGTCGAACTTCTCGCCGAGATGCTTCCAGGCCATCGCCGAGCACTCGATGTGCCAGCCGGGACGCCCTTCCACCTTGATGCCAGCGGGGGACGGCCATGACGGCTCGCCCGGCTTCGACGGCTTCCACAGCACGAAATCGGTATTGTCGCGCTTGTAGGGCGCGACGTCGACGCGGGCGCCGGCGATCATCTCGTCCAGCGAGCGCTTTGAAAGCGCGCCGTAGCGCGGCATCACGGAATTGGCGCCGTTCATCGCCTGCGGCGAGAACAGCACGTGGTCTTCGGCGACGTAGGCAAAACCGCCGGCGACGAGCTTCTCGATGATCGCCCGCATCTCCGGGATGTGCTCGGTGGCGCGCGGCTGCACGGTCGGCGCCAGGCAGCCAAGCGCGGTGACGTCGTCCTGATACTGCCGGTAGGTCTCCTCGGTGACCTTGCGGATCGCCTCGTTGAGCGGCACGCCGGGATAATCGCGCGCGGCGCGAACATTGATCTTGTCGTCGACGTCGGTAACGTTGCGGACATAGGTCACGTGAACAACGCCATAGCAATGGCGCAATGCACGGAACAGCACGTCGAACACGATCGCCGCGCGACCATTGCCGATATGAGCGAAGTCATAGACCGTCGGTCCGCACGCATACATGCGCACGTTTTTCGGATCGAGCGGCACAAACGGCCGCTTCTCCTTCGTCAACGTATCGTACAGGCGCAGTTCCATGGAAAACCCATCCGTTGCGGCCGGGCGTCCAGTGATCTCAGTTTTTGAGAAAAGACGGCCTCAGCCAGCGAATCGCTAGCTAATAATCTCGCGGCAAATGCTGCAGATGGCGAGGAGGCCGTTCATGGTTCCACCAATGCGGTATCGGGAGGATGGCGTCAAGCCTTGCTTGTGCCCGATTCGGGGCAGATCAGGACGCCGAACCCGCCCGTCCGCATCGCGCCGCCCCGAGTGGCCCCTTGGTTAATCATTGTTAACACTTCGGGCCTATCCTTGAGAGCGCTCCCTTTCCCCCTCCGGTGTCATCCATGCGATCGTTCCCAGCACTCTCGGCCTGTGCGTTCCTCGCCTGCGGGTTCCTGCCTGCCGTCTCGGCCGCTTCCGCCGACAGCCGCGTCTTCATCGTTGCCAACCAGGCCGACGGCTACGGAATCGACGAGTGTCTGGCCAGGGGCGAGAAGTGCGGCGCCTATGCTGCGCGTTCTTATTGCCAGTCACGGGAATTTGCTTCCGCCTCCGCCTACCGTCGCATCGATCCCGACGAATTGACCAATTCGGTTGCGGGCGGCGGCGAGAAATGCACGGGTCCCGGGTGCGGCGAGTACGTCGCCATTACCTGCGAGCGCTGAAGGCGATTCTCCCATCGAATCAAGGGGGCGGTTGCCACATGCGCGCCCCGGAAACGACGTGACGCTGCCCCGAGAAGCAGGTATTGAATGCGGCCTTGGCCGCAACGTGCCGCCTCGCCGCGGCAACGGCGCATCAGCCGTGCGGATCAGCTCTCAATGGCCGGATATGCTGAAAATACGTAACGCTCCCCTCGCCCGCTGGATTTTGACCTGCGCCGTGCTGCTTGGCATCACCGCTGCGGGTGCACCTGCCTACGCGCAGATACCCCCCGGCCCGCCGCCTCAGGCCCAGCAGCAGGGCGCGCCGGCCAATCCGATGTGCGTGCGCCTCGAAGGGCAATTGGCGGCGATCGACCGTGGCGCCGGTACCGGCGACCCGGCCAAGGATGAAACGGTCCGCCGCTATCAGGAAGCCCAGGCCAGGCAGCAGGGCGAACTCGATCGCGTCACGCAGCAGGCCAAGCGGCTGGGCTGCGAAAGCTCCGGCTTCTTCTCGCTGTTCAACGGCCAGTCGGCACAGTGCACGCCGGTCAATAACCAGATCCAGCAGATGCGCGCCAATCTCGAACAGATCACCACCAGCCTCGAGCGCCTGCGCAGCGGCGGCATCGGCGGCGCCGACCGCGAAAACCAGCGCCGCTTGGTGCTGACGGCGCTGGCGCAGAACAATTGCGGCCCGCAATATGCGGCCGCCGCAGCCCAGCGGGGGTCTGGCAACTTCATCGACAATCTGTTCGGCAACAACAGCAGTTCCCTGCCGCCGCCCAGTCCCGAACTTGCCGCGCCGTCCGGCACGTATCGCACCGTCTGCGTCCGCACCTGCGACGGCGCCTACTTCCCGGTCTCGTTCGCCACCGTGCAAGGACGATTCCAGGACGACGAGCGGACCTGCAAGGCGCTGTGTCCGGCCACGGAGGCGACCTTGTTCGCCTACCGCAATCCCGGCGAAGATATCAACCAGGCGGTCTCGCTCAACGGCCAGAACTATTCCGCGCTGCCCAACGCGTTCAAATTCCGCACCGAGTTCAACCCGTCCTGCGCCTGCAAGGCCGCGGGCCAGAGCTGGTCCGAGGCGCTGAAATCCGTCGACGACAAGGCGGCGGTCGAACAGCAGGGCGACATCATCGTCACCGAGGAAAGCGCGAAGCGGATGCAGCAGCGCGCGCAACCGAAGGGCCAGACGCCGCCACCGCCCGTGGCCAAGAAGGGCGCAACGCCCGCCGGTCCCACCGCCGGCACGCCGCCGCCCGCCGCACCGGCTGCCGCCGAAGCGACCGGCGCGGCCGATGAGAAGAAGCAGATCCGGACCGTCGGCCCGACCTTCATTCCGCCGAAGCAGTAGCAGGTTATCCCTCGAACGCCTCCGCCGAGGCCCGGCCGGCGCGTGCGACCAGCTTCTCGTCGGGCTCGGGCAACGCCTTGCCATTGTCGCGGAAGCGGTTGGTGATGGGATAGCGGCGGTCGCGGCCGAAATTCTTCTCCGTCACCTTGACGCCCGGCGCGGCCTGCCGGCGCTTGTACTCGGCGATGTTGAGCAGGCGGTCGACGCGCGTCACCACGTCAGCCGGGAAACCGGCCGCGATGATCGCGGCGAGCGGCTCCTCGCGCTCGACCAGACGCTCCAGAATGCCGTCGAGCACTTCATAGGGTGGCAGCGAATCCTGGTCGGTCTGGTTCTCGCGCAATTCCGCGGTCGGCGGACGCACGATGATGTTGACCGGGATCACCTCGCCGAAGGGCCCGAGCGCGCCGTCCGGTTTCCACTCATTGCGCAGGCTGGAGAGCCGAAACACCTCGGTCTTGTAGATGTCCTTGATCGGATTGAAGCCGCCATTCATGTCGCCATAGAGCGTGGCGTAGCCGACCGACATTTCCGACTTGTTGCCGGTCGTCACCACCATCGCGCCGGTCTTGTTGGAGATCGCCATCAGCAGCGTACCGCGGGTGCGCGCCTGCAGATTCTCCTCGGTAATGTCGCGCGGCAGCCCGGCGAAGGGTTTTGACAGGATCTTTTCGAAGCCGTTGACGGCGTCCGCGATCGGCAGCACCTCGTAGGAAAAGCCGAGCGCCTTCGCGAGCTTCGCCGCGTCGTCGAGCGATACCTGCGCGGTGAAGCGAAACGGCAGCATCACGCCGCGGACCTGCTCGGCGCCGAGCGCGTCGACCGCGATCGCCGCGCAGAGCGCGGAATCGATGCCACCGGAGACGCCGAGCAGCACGCCGGGAAATCCGTTCTTGCGGACGTAGTCTCGCAGGCCCAGCACGCACGCCGCATAATCGCCCTTGTCGCCTTCGACCAGCGGCACCACCGGCCCGGCGCAGCGCCAGCCGTCGGCGCCCTTGGTCCATTGCAGCGTGGTGATGTTTTCCTCGAACGCAGGCAATTGCGCCGCGACCGACAGATCGGCGTTGAGCGCGAACGACGCGCCGTCGAACACCAGTTCATCCTGCCCGCCGATCTGGTTGAGATAGACCAGCGGCAGGCCGCTCTCGGTGACGCGGGCGACCGCGATCGACAGCCGCAGATCGTTCTTGTCGCGCGCATAGGGCGAGCCGTTCGGCACGACAAGGATCTCCGCGCCGGTCTCGGCGAGGCACTCGACGATGTTTTCGTATTCCTCGGACTCTTCGAGCCAGATGTCTTCGCAGATGGGAACGCCGACCCGGACACCCTTGACGGTTACCGGCCCCGCGGCGGGACCGCGCGCGAACAGCCGCTTCTCGTCGAACACGCCGTAATTCGGCAGGTTGGCCTTGTAGCGCAGCGCTGCGATGCGGCCCTGATCGAGCAGTGCGCAGGCGTTATAGAGCTTGCCGTCATCGACCCACGGCGTGCCGATCAGCATCGCCGGGCCGCTACCCTCGGTCTCGCGCGCAAGCTCCTCGATCGCCGCGCGGCAGGCGGCCTGGAAGGCGGGCTTGAGCACCAGATCTTCCGGCGGGTAGCCGGTGATGAACAGTTCCGGCAGCACCACGAGATCGGCGCCGTCGGCCTTCGCCTTGTCGCGCGCGGCGCGTGCCTTGGCGGCGTTACCGGTGACGTCGCCTACGGTCGGGTTGAGCTGCGCCAGCGTGATCTTGAAGGTGGGTTCGGTCATGGGAGCGATGGTGCCTCGCACAAGAACAGACTGCAAATGCTCGCTTTAGAACACGCCTATGCGTTCGGCGATGGCAAACAGCCAGAACGCCCCCGTCATCAGCAGCGCGACGCCGACCGCCGCCGACCCCATGTCCTTGACCCGCCCGATCTGCGGATCGTGGTCGGTGGTGAGCCGGTCGGCGAGCTTTTCAATCGCGGTGTTGAGGATCTCGACCACCAGCACGAACGCCACTGCGGCAACCAGCTCGACCCGGCGCATCACGCTCGCGCCGACCAGCCAGGCCAGCGGCACCGAAAGCATCAGCGCAAACAGTTCCTCGCGGACAGCCTGCTCCGACCGGATCGCGAAAGCGAGGCCGTTACGCGTGTTGATCGTGGCCCGCCAGAGTCGCAGCAAGTCAAAGTCCCGCTGCAGCCGGCATCGGCTTGTCCTTTGTCCCGCGCTCCTGCTTGAGCAGTTCGGCGATCAGGAAAGCCATGTCGATCGATTGTTCGGCATTGAGACGGGGATCGCAGACCGTGTGGTAGCGGTCGTTAAGATCCTCGTCGGTGATGGCGCGGGCGCCGCCGATGCATTCGGTGACGTCCTGCCCGGTCATTTCCAGGTGCACGCCGCCGGCATGGGTGCCTTCGGCGGCATGGATGGCAAAGAACGACTTCACCTCCGACAGCACGCGGTCGAACGGCCGGGTCTTGTAGCCCGAGGTCGAGGTGATGGTGTTGCCGTGCATGGGATCGCAGGACCAGACCACGACGCGCCCTTCCCGCTGCACGGCGCGGATCAGCGGCGCAAGGTGATCGCCGACCTTGTCGGAGCCGAAGCGGTTGATCAGCGTCAGCCGGCCGGGCTCGTTGTCGGGATTGAGGATGTCGATCAGCTTCAAGAGTTCGTCGGGCTTCAGCGACGGGCCGCATTTCAGGCCGATCGGGTTCTTGATGCCGCGGAAATATTCGACATGGCCGTGGTCGAGCTGGCGGGTGCGGTCGCCGATCCAGAGCATATGGCCCGAGGTCGCATACCAGTCGCCGGTGGTGGAATCGACCCGGGTGAAGGCCTGCTCGTAACCCAGCAGCAACGCCTCATGGCTGGTGTAGAAATCGGTGGCGCGCAGTTCGGGATGGCTTTCGAGGTCCAGCCCGCAGGCGCGCATGAAGTTCAGCGCGTCCGAGATGCGGTCGGCCAGTTCCTTGTACCGGCGCGACTGCGGCGAATCCTTGAGGAAGCCGAGCATCCACTGATGCACGCTCCCCAGATTGGCGAAACCTCCGGTGGCGAACGCGCGAAGCAGGTTGAGCGTCGCCGCCGATTGCCGATACGCCATCAACTGGCGCTGCGGATCCGGGGTGCGCGACTCCGGCGTAAACGCGATGTCGTTGATGATGTCGCCGCGGTAGCTCGGCAGCTCGACGCCGTTGACCTTTTCGGTGTTGGACGAGCGCGGCTTGGCAAACTGCCCGGCGATGCGGCCGACCTTCACCACCGGCAACGCGCCGGCATAAGTGAGAACCACCGCCATCTGCAGCAGCACGCGGAAGAAATCGCGGATGTTGTTGGCACCGTGCTCGGCAAAGCTCTCGGCGCAATCGCCGCCCTGCAGCAGGAAGGCTTCGCCGGCGGCCACGCGGGCCAGCGCCTTTTTCAGGTTGCGGGCCTCGCCTGCGAACACCAGCGGCGGAAAGGTCGCAAGCTGCGCCTCGACATCGGCCAACGCCTTGGCATCGGGATATTCGGGCACTTGCAGCACCGGCCTGGTGCGCCAGCTATCGGGCGTCCACCGCTCGGACATGTCGTCAACTCCTGAGCAAAAACCGCGACTTGCCCGCCTTCGCTGAAATATTGCGGGGGCGGCGGTTACAGAGGCCGGGTTATACACAGGCCGCGCGCCGACCGCCAGTTAGATTTCCGATAGTCGCGACAAGCCCTTGCAGCAAAATCCGAATTCGCATTTGTTAAGGCTCTCACTAAACCTTAGATGGAGTTGGCCGTGGCCGACACGGTGGTGGACGACGTTTTCATCGACGACATCACGGTCCCCGCAATGGACGGCCACCCCTTGGGCGCAACGCTGTTTCTGCCCCGCGGAACCAAGCGCCACGCCGTGCTGATTAATTCGGCCACCGCCGTGCCGCGCAGGCTCTACCGGGGCTTTGCCAGCTACCTCGCCGGGCGCGGCTGCGCGGTGCTGACCTACGACTATCGCGGCATCGGCGGCTCGCGGCCGAAGGCGATGAACGGGAACGAACGGCCGCCATCGCTGGCCGGCTTCGAGGCCTCGATGTCGGACTGGGCGGCGCAGGACATCACCGCCGCGGTGTCGTGGATGCGCGAGCGCTACAAGACGCTGCCGTTCGCCTATGTCGGACACTCGTTTGGGGGCCAGGCGCTCGGCCTGCTGCCGAACAACACCGAGATCCCGCGCGCGCTCTTCATTGCCGCGCAAGCAGGATACTGGAAACTGATGACGGCGCCGGAGCGGTATCGCGTTTACGCTATCCTCAACTTTGTCGGCGTTCCCCTCGCCCGTTCGCTCGGCTACCTGCCGGGCAAGGCCGGCCTCGGCATCGACCTGCCGAAGGAGGCCTTCCTGCAATGGGTGCGCTGGGTGATGAGCCCGCGCTATCTGTTCGACGATGCCGAACTCGAGGCGCTGCAGAACTTTCCGAAGTACAAGGGCGCGCTGCGCGCGCTTTGCATCTCCGACGATCCCTGGGCAACGCGGCCGGCGGTCGAACTGTTGTGTTCGGGTTTTACTTCGATCAAGCCCGAGGTCATCACCGTGACGCCCGCGGAGGTCCATGCCAGCAGGATCGGGCACATGGGATTTTTCAGGGCCGAGCATCGCGACACGCTGTGGCGTGGGGCGGCGGATTGGATCGAGGCGCGGGGTCAGGCTTGGTTGTTGTGCTGTGCCCGGGACTAAATCCGGAATCGATAGGGGTAGGGAAGGCTTTTGGCCTCCCCTCCCTCCGAACCGTACGGGCGGTTTTCCCGCATACGGCTCTCCAGTCGCTGGTTTCCTCAT
>LNFM01004120.1_pt1 | contig 27333 bp, 23 predicted proteins | sample 596031 | NCBI WGS metagenome assembly LNFM01 (sample SAMN04254537, study PRJNA301005) | activated carbon metagenome | isolation source: dual media filters at the Ann Arbor, Michigan drinking water treatment plant | place: USA: Ann Arbor
TCCACGAAAAACACGGGCAGCGACGAGACCGCCTATGCGCTCGATCCGCATCGGTCACGATCGCGTGTCCCCCGTTCGCCGGGCTAGGGCTTGAACGTAATCTTCGCGTCGCGAATCACCTTCCCGTACTCGGCAACGGATTCCTTGATCAAGCGCGTCGTTTCGTCGGGCGAAGCGACGTAGATCTCCATTCCCTGCTTCTCCATCAGGGCCTGCATGTCGGGATCTTTCGCAATCTCCGCCCAGGCATCCGCCACCTTGGTGCGAACGTTCATCGGCGTACCCTTCGGGGCCATCAGACACGTCCATCCGGCGAGACCGAAGTTGGCGAGACCTGCTTCATCGAAGGTCGGCACATTGGGGAGGACTTTGATGCGATTTCCCCCCGTGATCGCCAGGGGCCGCAGCTTGCCGGCCTGGATGTTCGGAATCTGGGTGATCGAAATCTGGAATGATAGATTCACCCGCCCCGCCAACAGATCGTTCGTCAATGGGCCGGATCCCTTGTACGGCACGTGCAGGAGCTGGGTACCTGTCAGCTGCATGAACAATTCGGCAGACAGATGCGTGTTCGTGCCGATCCCGGAGGTACCGAAACTGAGATGCCCCGGCTTGGACTTCGCCATCGCGATAACCTCCTTCAATGACTTGACCGGCAGCGTCGGATGAACCACGAGAATGACGCGCGACTTGGCAATCGCCGTCACGCCGACGAAGTCTGAAACCGCGTTGTAGGGAATGTCCGGTATGAGCGTCGCCGACGAGAACAGGGACGCGCCGCAATAGCCCATGGTGTAGCCATCGGGCGCCGCCTTGGCGACGATCGAGGTGCCGATGACCGTGTTGGCACCCGGCCGGTTGTCCACCACGATCGTGGCGCCGCCCCAACGCTCCCCCAATTTGGCGGCCACCAGTCGCGCCATGGGATCCGTGCTGCCGCCTGGCGGGAACGGAACGATGATTCGCACGGGACGATTGGGATAGTCTTCCTGGGCAATGCCGTTCGTGGCCGCCAAAGACAATACGACGACGGACACGCACTTCAATGCTGCGGCTGTAGCCTGCATGGCGATTCCTCCTCCGGACGATGACTCGGATCGATTGCATCGAGTAGTGCGAGGAATATCGCACCCCGCCGACCGGTAGAGACTACGCCGAGCCTTTGCCCGACGGCATTGCCCCAGCCGCGTACGGCGCTTGCCGCGCAGCGACGGCCCTGCGCCCTGCTGCGGCTGCGACGCGCAACGGGACGCCTGAATCACGAAGGGTCGATATCCGGCAGGGTGCTATGGCTCGACGCGGATTCCCGCGGCCTTCACGACCTGGGCAATCCTCGCGCTGTCCGTCCTCATGATCGCGAGAAACTGTTCAGGCGTGGATGGATAAGCATCCACGCCATGGGCCGCGAGCCGCGCCGTCACCTCGGGCGAAGCCAGTACGTTACGAACCTCCTTCGACAGCTTCTCGACGATCTCCGTCGGGGTCCCTGCCGGAGCGAAGAGGGCCTGCCAGCTCAACATCTCAGCGCCTTTCAGGCCGACCTCGGTCATGGTCGGCAGATCCGGCAGCACCTGCGAGCGCTTCACACCGGTGACGCCGAGCGCACGCAGACGTCCGCTCTTCAGATGCGGCGTCGAGGTGATCGGCGCCTGATAGGACAGCTGCACCTGACCGCCGATGAGGTCGGCCATGGCTTGCGCGCCCCCCTTGTACGGAATCATCTGCAGCTTGACTCCGGCGGCCATGCTGAAGAGTTCGGCGCCGATGCGTCCGCCGGAGGCTGCGCCGGAAATCGAATAGTCGATCTGCCCCGGCCGGGCCTTGGCGAGTGCAATCAACTCCTTGACGCTCTTCGCCGGAACGGACGGATGGACGAGCATGACGTACATCTGACTCGCAAGCCCGGAGATGGGAATGAAGCTCCTGATCGGGTCGTAGGGTGTCGACATGATGAGCGGCAACACCACGTGCGTGATCGAAGGCACGAGCAGCGTGTAGCCATCGGGAGCGGAGCGCGCGACGTACTCGGTGCCCACGACGGTATTGCCTCCGGGTCGATTGTCCACGATGGCCGACTGCCCCCAAACCTTCGTGAGGTGTTCGGAGACGAGGCGCGCGATCATCGTCGTGCTGCCTCCCGCGACGGTAGGTACCACGATGCGTATCAGGCGCGTCGGATAAGCGGACTGTGCGTAGGCGCCCGCGGCACACAGCGTCATTGCGCCGGTGAAGAACACCGCCGCCAGTCGTGAATGGTTCGAGTTCGCCATCAAGTTCCCCTTTCGCTTTTCTTCGCGCCCCTGCGGCGACGCATTGGATGACGGCGCCTCATTCGTGCGACGGACGCTCGTACCAGATGCGGCCGTCCTTGATCGTCGTCCGCGCCAGCAGCTTGCGCTGCGCCGTGACCACGTTGCCGTCGGTGTCCTTCAGTTCGAAACTGCCATTGCGCACTTCGAAGACCGCGACATCGGCATTCCCGCCAGGCTTGAGCGTACCTACCGTGCCTTCGTAACCCATGATCCGTGCCGGAGATGCAGTGGCGCGCCGGACGATCTCCTCCAGCGGCATACCGAAATGGAGCAGCTTCGTCATCGTCGTGGGCAGATCCCATACCGGGCCGTGCAGGGCCGAGGTCATGGTGAGATCGGTCGAGATCGTATCGGGCAGGAATCCCTGGTCGAGCGCCTTCTCGATCATGCGGAAATTGAAGTGGCTGCGGCCATGCGCACAGTCGAACACGATGCCGGCGCGCTGCGCTTCGACGACTTCCTTGAGCACGAACTGCTTCTCCTGCCCCATGATGCCGTTGTTGCGGCCGTGATAGCAGTGGGTGACGATGTCGCCAGGCTTCATGTGTTCGATCAGTGCGGGCAAGGGCACCGGCGAATCGGTGATGTGCATCATCATGGGCACGTCGCCGGCCATGTCGGCCGTCCGCCGCGCGAGCTTGACGGGTTCGGCGGAATATTCCCAGACCAGACGCGGCCCGTAGCGCAGCTTCACGCCGATGCAAAGATCCGGATTCTCCTTGATGGTGCGCGCGCAGCCCTCCGGATCGGCATAGGGAAAATGCGCGAGTTCACCGTCGCGGGCAATGCCCGTGATGCCGATCGCAGAGAGATTGACGAAGGCGCGCACTCGCGTCTGCACATGATTGTCCAGAACGTTGCGCAGACCCGGAAAGGTGGCCGACCCCGCGCTGCCGGCATCGCACACCGTGGTGACGCCCGTGTGCCTCAGATAGCGGTCGGTGTGCATCCCCATGTCATGGCCATTGAGCAGTACGTGAGCGTGCAGATCGACCAGCCCGGGAAACACGTAAAAGCCCTTGGCGCTGACCGTCCGCAATGCCGTCGCACCAGAAAGCGAAGAGGCGACTGCCGCGATCTTTCCTCCGACGATGCCCACGTCCATGACCCCGCGCAGGCCGGCGCCGGGATCCATCACTTCACCGCCTGCAATGACCAGATCGAATCTCATCGCTCTCCTCCTCCGTTTGACGCCGGCAGCCTCCAAACTGCGCTTCGACGCAGGGGCCGGCATGACCGATGGATGCGACACAAGGTCGGGCCGAGCCCTCGGCTATTGTAGACGCCAATCTGGAGCGTGCGGGCATTCCGCGACCGGCACGAGCGCCTCCGGGCATCCATTGTCCGGGACCGAATGGCTTTGACCGCAACGGCGCGCGATTGCAGCGAATTCGATCGGATCGCTGGCGGAATGCACAACCGGGATCGGGCATTCGGAATAAAATCGACGGCCTCGTTCCCCGTTTGATCAGGAGGCCGTTTTGGCCGGAACCCGCATTTCACTCATCGGCGAAGCTTATGAATGCGTCGCGTCGCTGTTCGACGGCACGCTCGCACCGGACGACATCGAGATCGTCCCGACGCAATCCCCTTCCCCCGAAGCCATGCGGCGGCAGCTCACCGGCTGGGAGTTCGATGTCTGCGAGATGGCCTTCGGCGCCTATCTCATCGCGAAGGAGCGCGGGGCCGACGTGACCGCGTTGCCGGTATTTCCCCGGCGGGCGTTCTTCCATACGCAGTTCGTGGTTCACGAGGCTTCGGGCATCCAGACGCCGCAGGACCTCCACGGCAAACGAATCGGCGTGGCCGAGTACGTTCAATCGGCCACGCTTTGGGCACGAGGCATCCTGGAACGCGACTTCCAGATCGACCCGAAGCGTATTTCATGGTTCGTGGAACGTTCTGGTGCGCAGAGCACCGGCGCGGTGCTCGGATTCGATCCTCCCGCTGCGCTGAGCATCACCCAGACGCCCCAAGGCAAGAAGATCACCGCCATGCTCGAAGCCGGTGAACTCGATGCCGCACTCGTCGGCACCTGGTTTCAGCATCTCGATACGCCGCTACCCAGCGGCCTGCGCCCGCTGTTCCCCGATGTCGTGCTCGAAGGCAGGCGGTTCCTCGCCGCGCACGGCTACGTTCCTGCGAATCACATGTACATGGTTCGCGGCTCGCTCGCCCGAGATCAGCCCAAGCTCGTCGCGGCGCTCTATCGTGCTTTCGTCGCCGCGGGGAACGAATCCAAACGCACCCTGCTTTCGATGAACCATGCCGGCCGCGTGTTCGGCAACGAATATCTGCCGCGAACCTGCGGCCCGCTCGGCGGTGCCCCCTTTGTCTACGGCATCGAATCCAATCGCCCGATGCTCGAGGAGGTCGTCAGGCTGTGCTGCGACCAAGGCCTCATCCGTGCGCCCGTCGATATCGCGTCGATGTTCGCCCCCGGCATGCGTTGACCTCCACGCTGGCTCGCATATCGCTTGACGGATGCCCGGGCGACCTCCGCACCCGTTGCCGACCTCGTCGCGATCGACCGGAAGAAGACTCCAGATGTTGACGATCTACGTTCTTGCATTGACTGCACTCAGCGGTACGGCCGTTCGCGCCGGCAATATGGTGCTGGTGCTCTACGCCCTCAAGCTCGGCTCCTCCGCATTCGTCATCGGACTGCTGGGGGCCATGTTCGCCGTACTGCCGATGATCTTCTCGATGCCCGCAGGCAAGCTCGCGGACCGCTTCGGGTCGAGGGCGCCGCTCCTCGTGTGTGCCGTGGGGAGCGGAATCGGTCTGCTCATCCCGTGGGCCTTTCCCGGGTTTACCGCGATGTTCATCGCCTCGGCCATGATGGGCCTGTCGCTCGCGATGGTGGTGCCCCTGCAGAACCTCATGGGGCTGATCAGCACCCCTGAAACGCGAGCACGCAACTTCGCCAACTTCAGTCTCGGCATGGGGATCGCCAACCTGCTCGGGCCGCTCATCGGCGGATTCTTCGTGGATTTCTCCGGACCGGTCACGACCTGCCTGTATCTCGCGCTGCTCAACGTCATCGTGGTCGTGATGCTGCTCGTCTGGGGCAAGCGACTGCCGCGTGCATCGACGGAATCGACGCCAGCCAAGGGCAGCGTCTACGGCATGTTGAAGATCGGCAACGTGCGTCGGGCCATTGCGACCAGTAGCCTGATCAACGTCGGTCGCGACCTCTACCAATTCTATTTCCCGGTGTATGCGTACAGTATCGGCCTGTCCGCATCGATGATCGGCATCGTTCAGTCCTTCAATTTCGGCGCCGAACTCACCGTGCGATTGTTCCTCGCTCGGCTCCTGAAGAAGTTCAAGGAAGAGCAGCTGCTCGCCTACTCGTTCTTCATCGGTGCCATCAGCCTGGTGCTGATGCCATTCTTCCAATCCGTGCCGGTGCTCATCCTGCTCTCGTTCATGCTCGGGATCGGCATGGGCTGCGGCCAACCCATCATCACGATGCTGATGTACAGCTATTCGCCGAAGGGTCGCACGGGCGAAGCGCTCGGGCTGCGCATGAGCTTCATCCACCTCACCAAGCTGATCGGCCCCGTCGTGTTCGGCGCGATCGGCAGCGCCCTCGGACTCGCGACGATGTTCGTCATGAATTCGCTCGTCATGACGGCCGGCGGCCTGCTGAGCCGCCCTCGAAAGGGACAGGAAACGAAGGGGGAGCAGCCTTGAGGCGGCTCATGCGGGTACGCGCAAGCACAGCCGCCACAAGTGAACACGACTGGCGAGTCTTGTGCGGATGATCGATCGGCAGACCTGCTTCGTGCTCGGCGCACGCGATCCGGAAATGCGCGAGATCGCCGACGTCCTGAAATCGCACGGGCTGCAAAGCGCGCATGCGGCGCTGGACGAGCGGCCCGTGCTCGCGCGAACGGCCTACGACGCGAATGGCGTCGTGGGTCTATCCCGCCGCGGCCGGCCCTACCCCGTCGCGCTGCCGCAGAACGTTCCGCTCGTGTTCGTCGAATGCGAGCTGCGACACCGTACGCCGCAGTGGCGCGTCGATCATCACAACCCGGGAGATCCCGGTTATCCCATGCCGCCGGCGCGCTACCTCGAAGGTTCGTCGCTCGGGCAGGTGCTGCATCTGCTCGAACGCGAACCGGATGCGACCCAACGATTGCTTGCAGCCGCCGATCACTGCCTCACGGCGGCGTACCGCGGCGAATGTCCCGGGGTCGATCCGCACGAATTGCTGTTTCTGCGCGCTTCATGGCGAGCCCGGATGAGCGGCCGGACGCTGAGCGATGTCGTCGAGGGCATCCTCCACGCTGCTGCGCAGGTCGAGCGCCAATACGATGCGGCGAGTCAAGAAAGCATCTTCCGCGATCCGACGACGGTTCTGCCGGAACTCGCGGAAGGCGCGGCGTATGTGGGACGACCGATACGTTACCGCGAACTCTATCCCACCGGCGAACTGAAAGAGATGCTCAAGGGCGGCACGCCGGAGCACATCGAACGCTTCATGGCCGAGCATCGCGATCACGGACGCGAAGTCTACGGCAATCCTCATCGCGGGTACGCGGGGGCGTATCTGCCGTGACTCGTCCCGAGGGATCTGCTTCAAGCACTTCAACGACTTCATAACGTAAGCAATCACCTCCCGGTGCCTCGATGCGAGTCGCCAGGGCGCCCGCCGCACATTCGGTGCACCGCGCACAGCGAGTCGCTCACGCCGCTGCGATGCCGCCTGCCACCGGAATCACAGCTCAGGATTCCAGGAGGTTGGCACCCCCCTCGGGAGACCGCGACTCATGCGCCTGGCGTTTGATCGCACTGGCCTCACTGGTTAGCTCCCCTTCCGCCGGGTTGGCTACACTTGCGCCCTCGTCGGAGACGGCCCTATGGGCAGGTGCGTGTGCAGGTTCGGGAGGGGGGGCTTCGGGATCCATCGAAGTCATCTGGACCGGAACGCCTTGCGGGAAGATTACTTCGCGCGCCTCGTCCGGCATGGATATGCCCGCGACGACGAAAGCCCGCTTTGTCAGTCGAATCACCGCAGAGCGCACCTTGAGATGGCTAAAACGGCTGATGTCGACCCAGAAGTACACTCGCAGGCTCACTGTCGATGCTCCGAGCCCCTCGACCAGCACCATCGGCTCCGGCTCCTTGAGAACTGCCGGATGCTCGTTGAGCACGCGCATTGCTTCTGTTTGCGCATGAGCGATGGAGTCCTCGTAACCGATGCCCACGACAAAGTCGTATCGTGCAATCGGGTTCGCGGTGAAGTTGGTGATGGTCGCCTTATAGATCGTGGCGTTCGGGATCTGGACATGGTTGCCCTCCAGCGTCATCAGCAGTGTCGAGCGCGGATTGACACTCTGCACGAACCCCTTGTGTCCGGCGACTTCGATCAGATCGTTCGTAGCGAATGGCCGCTGCATGCTGATCAAGACACTGGCGAGAAAGTTCTCGGCAATATCGCGAAACGCGAATCCGATGATCAAGCCGATCAAGCCTGTGCCGCCGATGACCGTCGCGGCCAACCCTGTCAGCCCGGAAACGGTGAGTATCACGTACAGGCCAAGCATGAAGACAGGAACTGCTACGGCCCGCGCCGCGACGTCGCGCAGAAGCTTGTTGTCCAGCGCTCGGGTGAAGAGGGAAGACGCCACATGGACAGACCGGCCGGCGACGTACCAGGTCAGGATGAGGAGCAATGCCGAGATGAGTACCACGGGCGCCCGTCGGACTACGTCTTCGCCCAATCCGCGCAGTTCCTCCACTGCGGGTGACAGGTCCCACACTGCCGATCGCTGAATCTCGATCGAGTTGACCACGGCGACTACATCACGCGTGCTGTGTGCGAGCTGCTCGGCCCAGCCCCGATGCTCGGCGGACCGTGTTTGTCCATCGAGAAATACCACACCCTGTTCGACGCGCACCCGGATCTCTTCGAACCAGCCGGTAGCTCGCAGAATGCCCGCGAGCCGATGTGCGATATGGGCATCGGCCGCCAGCGGCTTTACCTCGATGCGCGCCGCCCCATCGCCCCTCACCGCTGGCGCCGCTTCCTTGAGTGGAGGCGTCTGTGCGCGAACCCCAGCTCCCAACGCCGATAGAAACACGCCGACCATTGCCGTCATCACCCAGTAGCGGCCGCACCTCGCCGTGCAGGAACAACCGTCCCCACCCCAGGGGGGCACTATCGAGTTGTCGTTTCGCGCGCCATTTCGAGAACTTCTCGCTGCCATCATTGACTGATTCACGCTGTCGACCCGCCGGGACATGTCGGGGCATAGTCCGCACATGCCGTGCCACTGCGGGCCTTGAGCGCCAATGGCGAACCATGTGCGCGTTGTCGGACACCTTCACGGTCAGCCCGCCGAGTCACTCGCGGCTCGGCGCGTGCACTGCAGTGCGGATCAGATCTGCCGAGGCCGAAGGCAAGTTCGCGATGACGCGTCAATACGCGACTCAGGGTGAGCAATCAGCCATGTCGACGCAGCACCACCTGCGCGTGTGGTCGAACGCAGGGACGATCCGATCCAGATCGAAGGCTCCCCCGTCTTTGTGCTCGTGCGCGGTTCACTCATGGTTTCTGGAGCTGCGCCGAACGGGTTTTCCGCCACCACGCCGACCGCGGCATCGAATGAACTGGCCCCGCATGCTTACCATGCCGTACGCGCCATCGAACTGATCGGCATGACTGTGCAGGGGCCCGGATAGGACCGGACGGCAACATCACGCCCCGGGATGTCCGGACGACCTGTCATGTTCCGGACAGGCATGGTTGGACGACTCGATCGGCGCTCGTCGCATCGAGGGAATCAACTCGCCCCCTGCAATCGCGGTCGACCGACGCGCATACTTTGTTTCAAGACGGGCGCCCGGCGCGCGACGAGTATCGTTATGACCCTGACGTCACGTTCGCGGCCTTGATGATCTTCCCGTACTTGACCCGTTCCTTGTCGAGCGCTGCGGCAAGCTGAGCAGGCGTCGAGATCCAGGGATCCATCCCCTGTGCGAGCAACTTGTCCCGGACCTCCGGCGAACTGATGATGCGAGCCAATTCCGTCGAAAGCGTCTCGACGATGGCACGCGGCGTGCCGCCCGGAGCGAGGATGCATTGCCAGTACTTCGAGTCGTAGTCAGGCACACCAGCCTCGATGAACGTCGGCACGTTCGGCAATTGCGACCAGCGCGTCGACCCCGTGATGGCGAGCCCGAGCAGCTTGCCGGCACGGATCTGCGGCAGCGACGGCGCAGTCCCCTGGATCGACATGTGGACTTGCCCTCCAAGCAACGCGGTGATGGCCGGCCCGGCGCCCTTGTAGGGAATCGGCTGCACCTTGATGCCGGCCGCGAGATTGAACATCTCGCTCGACAAATGCTGGATGCCGCCGGAACCGAGGGATGCGTAGTTGAGCTTGCCCGGCTGTGCTTTCGCCAGGGCAATGAGCTCCTGCAACGATTTCGCCGGCACGCCGGGGTGGGTCAGCATGAGGGTCTCGTTGCTCGAGATCGACCCGACCGGGGCAAAGTCCTTCACGAGGTCGTACGGCACCTTTTGCAGCTGAGGCACGATGACGTGGCTCGTGGTGGTCAGGATCAGGGTATAGCCATCCGGCTGCGCACGCGCCAGCAGTTCAGTACCGATGATCGTGTTGCCGCCCGGCCGATTGTCGACGATGACTGGCTGTCCCCATGCCTCGGAAAGCTTTTGCCCCACGAGCTGGGCGAGCATCGTCGTGATCCCGCCCGGGGCGAAGGGCGCGATGACGCGAATGGGCCTGCTCGGATAATTCGATTGAGCCCCGGCAACTGAACAGTGCATTGCAGATGCGCATATCGCGACGACGCTGGCGCCAAAACAGAGCGGTTTCACTGCACCTCCTCCAGGCCTGAGAACCGTGCGGGTAGTATTGGCCCGTTCCGCGCCGATTACAACCCCAACCCAGGGTTGCAACCCTGGGTTGGGCGCGTGCATCATCGCAGACAAGCTGGACAAACAGCGCCTGGCACAATTTCCGAAGGAGGAGACCCCCATGGCTTTGCCACTCGACGGCGTCCGCGTCGTCGACTGTACCAATGTGATCGCCGGACCGCTGGCCACGTATCAGCTCGTCATGCTCGGTGCCGAAGTGATCAAGATCGAAGTCCCTGGTGTCGGCGACCTTGCACGCAAGTTTGGCGCGGATCCCGAACTCGGCAAGAAGCAGATGGGCGCGTCGTTCTTTGCGAGCAACTCGGGGAAGAAATCGCTAACGCTCAATTTGAAGACCGAGGGCGGCAAGTCCGCCTTCTTGCGACTGGTGAAGACCGCCGATGTCGTCATCGAGAATTTCAGGCCGGGTGCGATGGGGAAGCTCGGCTTGGGGTACGATGCCCTGAAAGTAGTTCATCCCGGACTGATCTACTGCGCGGTATCGGGCTTCGGCCAGGAAGGCCCCCTCTCGCAACGGCCGACTTACGACCAGATCATCCAGGGTTTCTGCGGCCTCATGAGTCTCACGGGTGACGCAGAGACCGCACCGATCCGCGCCGGCTATACGGTCTGCGATGCAATGGCTGCCGTAACAGCGGCCTTCGCGATCAGCGCTGCCTTGTATCGAAAGGCCATGACCGGTCAGGGCGAGATGATCGATGTCTCCATGCTCGACGCGTCCCTGGCATCGATGGCCGCGTGGCTCGTCACGAACCACCTCAACGCCGGGGACGTTCCGATTCCGCGCGGCAACGAAAATCCGAGCTCGAGCCCCTCCGGCACCTATCGGACCGGCGACGGCTTGCTCAACATCGTGAACAACGAGGACAAGCATTTCGAACGTACGTGCGAAGTGATCGGCCGCCCCGACCTCAAGACCGATCCGCGATTCGCCGTGCGCACGACGCGAATCAAGAACCGCGACCGGATGAAGGCCGTGCTCGAAGAGGCGCTGCAGGCCAAGTCCGCCGCTGAATGGGAAGTGCTGTTCGATCATGCCGGTGTGCCTGCGGGGCGCATCTTCAGCGTGCCCGAAATCGTTCGCCACCCGCAGCTTGCGACCCGCGAGTTCTTCAAGCACTTCGATGACGTGCCCGGCGCGGATCGCGCGATCGACGTCCCTCGACTCGGATTTCGCCTCGCGAGCGGCCTGCCCGACGTCGGGACGCCGCCGCCCCAGCTTGGTAAGGACACCGACGCGATTCTGGAGTCGCTCGGATACGAGAGCACCGAGATCGAAGGGCTGCGGCGCCAGGGCGCCATCTGAACGTCATCATCCACGAACCAGGAACCGAAGGAGAGCACCGTGCGTTACGAATCCGAAAGCGGCGACATGACGATGGCCCTCACGGGCGAATCCCTCATCACCCGGGCGCTGATGCCGTTCAGGGAACCGAACTTCATGCGCTTGCGCGACCTGATCGCTGGCGCAGATGTCGGCTTCACCAACGCAGAAATGCTCTTCCACGATTTCGAGGGTGCTCCCGCCGAGGAAAGCGCCGGCACCTTCCTGCGCTGCGACCCGCGGTTCCTTCGCGATCTCAAGTGGATGGGCATCGATATCGCTGCATGCGCGATCAACCACGCCTACGACTATTCCGACATCGGCGTGCTGGTGAACAAGAAGAACCTCGACGAGGCCGCGATCCCGAACGCGGGCACGGGCCGCAACCTCACGATGTCGCGTGCACCCGCGTACCTCGATACGGCCAAGGGGCGCGTCGCCCTCCTCTCCTGCACGGATCACGTCAACGTACCCGCTGCACGCGCCATCGAGGAGCGGCCCGATATGAAAGGCCGCCCCGGTGCGAATCACGTCCGCACCCGGTGGCTCTATCGCTGCGATTCCGAAACCTTTGAGGCCCTGCGCGCACTGGACAAGAACCTCGGATTCAAGAAAGACCGCGATGCGCATCGCCGCGGACGCTTTCCCCAGCACCGTGACGCCGACACCGACGATTTCTTCCACTTCGGCCCGGGCATCGGAAGCTACGATCACTGGCATCAGGCCGGGGCGATGCGTATCGAACGTGCCGACAAGATCAGTCGCACCACGGTCGTGGACGAGCAGGACTGGCAGGAGAATCTGAAGTGGATCAGGGACGCCCGCCGCATGGCCGACTGGGTCATGTTCAGTTTCCACTGCGGCTACAAGGGCCCGTCGCCCGACTATCCCGTCGATCACCTCGTCAAGTGCGCGCATGAAGCGATCGACGCCGGGGCCGACGTTTTCATCGGACATGGCCCGCATCGCGATCAGGGGATCGAGATCTATCGCGGCAAGCCGATTTTCTACAGCATCGGCGACTTCATTCTGCAGAACGATACGCCGGAGTTTCAGCCGGCATCGAGCTACGACCGCTTCGGCCTCGATTGGAGCAATACGCCGGCAGACTTCTATTTCACGCGCAGCCGCAACGAAACCATCGGCCAGGACGTGCACAAGGAAAACTGGCAGAGTTTCGTCGCCGAGGTCGTGTGGACGCAGCGTGAACTGAAAGCGATCCGACTCCACCCCATCGATCTCGGAATGGGCTTGCCGATGGGACAACGCGGTCGCCCCGTCCTCGCCGAGGGCGATACGGCGAAGGAGATTCTCGATCGTATCCAGCGCTGCTCGGATCCCTTCGGCACGAAGATCGAGCGCGAGACTGCCGATACGGGCATCATACGAATCGTTTGAAGAAGTGCCGGCAGATCGAGCCTCCGAAACGGATCTCCGGCCGATACGTCATCGAAAGAACGGAACCATGGATTACTCGTCCTACAAGCACATGAAGTTCGAACGGCGCGACCGCATCCTTACGATCACGCTCGATCGGCCGCCGATGAACCCGATCCACTACGAGCTGCACGAAGAGTTGTCGCGGCTCTGGTATCAGGTGCAGGTCGATCGCGAGACCGATGTCGTCATCTTCACCGGCGCAGGCAACGTGTTCTCCGCCGGCGGCGACATTCCGATGATGCAAAAGCGCATCGACGAGCCCGAGCTCTTCCATCATAAGAACCTCGAGATGAAGCAGATGATCTTCGGTCTCCTCGATCTCGAAAAGCCCGTCATCGCCCGCATTAACGGCGATTGCATCGGGCTCGCCGCCACCCTCGCGCTTTTGTGCGACATCACCATCGCCGTCGAGGATGCCCGGTTCAGCGATCCTCACGTGAAGATGGGCTACGTCGCTGGCGATGGCGGTGCCGTCATCTGGCCGCAGCTCATCGGCTACGCCAAGGCGAAGCTCTATCTGCTCACGGGGGATCTCCTGGACGCCAAGGAGGCCGAGCGTATCGGGCTCATCAGCATGGTGGTGGCGCGCGATCAGCTCGATGCGAAGGTCGACGCAATCGCAAGAAAGCTCGCGAACGGCGCGACGAAGGCCATCAAGTGGACCAAGGCGTGCACCAACATTCCGCTGCGCCAGCTCGCCCACTCGATCATGGATGCGTCCCTTGCCTACGAGGCGATCACCAATGTCAGCGCCGATCACCAGGAGGCCGTGCACGCCTTCAGGGAGAAGCGCAAACCCAAGTTCACCGGCCGCTGAGCGAGCTCGCCACAATGAAAGCACTGGATCATCTGCGGGTCCTCGACTTGAGCCGCGTCCTCGCCGGCCCCTTTCTCGCACAGAACCTCGCCGACTTCGGCGCCGACGTGATCAAGGTCGAGCGCCCGCATCATGGGGACGAAACGCGCACCTTCCCGCCCTACGTCAAGGACAGCGCAGGCAAGGACACCGAAGACTCCGCCTACTTCATGACCCTCAATCGCGGTAAGCGCTCGATCGCAGTCGACATCGCGACGCCGCGTGGGCAGGAGATCATCAGGCAACTCGCCGCGCGCTCCGACGTCCTGATCGAGAACTACAAGGTCGGCGATCTCGCGCGCTACGGCCTCGACTACGAATCCCTACGCACCCTCAACCCGCGCCTCGTCTATTGCTCGATCACCGGGTTCGGCCAGACCGGTCCGTACAGGCAGCGTCCCGGCTACGATTACATCTTCCAGGCGATGAGCGGCCTCATGAGCCTGAACGGCGGGCCGGACGAACTCCCCGGCGGGGGACCGGCCAAGGTCGGTCTCGCCATCTGCGACGTAATGACCGGCATCTACGCAAGCTTCGCGGTAATGACGGCAATTGCCGCCCGCGACAAGACCGGCGAAGGCCAGTACATCGACATGTCGCTGCTCGACACCACGATCGCCGCCATCTCGCACATCAACATGAACTATCTCGTGGGCGGCATCGTGCCGAAACGCATGGGCACGGGTCACCCAAGTATCGTGCCCTACCAGATGTTCCAGGCTGAAGACGGTCCGATGGTGATCGCGGTCGGCAACAACGGGCAGTTCGCGAAGCTCTGCACGCTGCTCGACCTTCCCGGGCTCGCCGACGATCCGCGCTTTCTCACCAATCCGCTGCGTGTGCAGCACCGCGAGGCGCTGGTGCCGCAGTTGCAGGCCGCTTTCGCGTCGAAGACGGTCGACCAGTGGATCGCGCTGCTGACGCCCGCCGGGGTGCCCTGCGGCCCGCTGTACGACCTGAAGCAGGTGTTCGAGGATCCGCAGGTGAAGCACCGCGACATGGCAATGCGCATTCCTCATCCGCGTGCAGGCTCGGTCCCTGCGCTGCGCAACCCGGCACGCCTGAGCGCCACGCCGCCCGCCGTCGAGCGTCCGGCGCCGGCACTCGGCGAGCACACTCGGGAGGTGCTGCAACACACCCTCGGCTATTCCGAAGCGGCGATCGAGCAACTCGTGCGCGAAGGCGTGGTCGGCGCATGACCCCCAGCGTTCGAAGACGACGCGAGCTGCTGCTCGGACTGCCCGCCATGCTGCTCGCGATGGCGCTCCCCGCCTCGGCCGCCTCAGCGAGCGCGGAGGAAGCGCTCATCGCCGCCGCGGCCCGCGGCGATGTCCCCGGCGTGCGGCAGTTGATCGCCGCCAAGGCCAATCTGCACGCGCGGGATGCCTCCGGGCAAACCGCCCTGCACGCCGCCGCCTACGGGAACCACGTGGAGGCCGCGCGGCTGCTCATGCAGGCCGGTGCCGACGTCAACGTGAAGGACACCGTCGGCCGGACCAGCTTCATGGTGGCCGCGGTTCGCGGCTACGCGGATATCCTGCGCCTCGCGCTGGCGCACGGGGCCGATGTACGCGTCCTCAACCAGTACGGCGGCACGGCACTGATCCCGGCCTCGCACTACGGACACGTCGAGGTGGTGCGCGAACTGCTGAAGACACCGATCGACATCGACCACGTCAATCGGTTCGGATGGACGGCACTGATCGAGGCGGTCATCCTCGGCGACGGCGGGCCCCGTCACACCGACATCGTGCGCATGCTCGTCGCCGCCGGCGCCAGTCTGCGGATCGCGGACCCCGACGGGGTCACACCGCTGGAACACGCCCGCCGGCGTGGCTACGGGGATATCGTCCGCATCCTGGAGGCGGCCGCGTCGAAACGCGCCCGCTGATCGGCGTGCGTGGCCTCAGCGCCCCTGCCACCGCGGTTTGCGCTTCTCGCGGAACGCGCGCGGGCCTTCCTGCGCATCCTCGCTCGCATAGACGGGCTTGAAGATCTGCTTGGCGACTTCGGTCGCGGCGGTCACACCCATGTTCATCGCATGCGCCACGAGTTCGCGGGCGACGGCGACGGACATCGGCGCGCATTCGATGATCTCGTTCGCCAGCGCTTCGGCCGCCTGCATCACCTCGGCCTGCGGCACCACGCGATTCACGAAGCCGATCTCGTAGGCTCGCTTCGCATTGATGGGTTTGCCGGTCAGAATCAGTTCCATCGCGATGCGGCTGCCTAGCATGTGCACGAGCGGTGCCGCGAACCAGACACCGCGCCCCACCTTGCTCTCGGTGATGGCGAAGGTCGCCGTCTCGGAGGCCACGCACAGGTCGCACATCTGCGCGAGCAGCCAGCCGCCCGCAAAGGCGTAGCCGTTCACGGCCGCGATGATCGGCTTCGAAATCTTCATGTTGTCGCCGAGATTCGGCAGTTGCGGCTTCTCCAGTGCGCCGCCCGAATTCGCTTCCTTGAGATCCATCCCTGAACAGAACGCCTTGTCCCCCGCCCCGGTGAGGATGGCGACGCGCACGGCCGGATCCTCGTCGAAGCGCTCGAAGGCCTCGCGCAGGCCGACCCGAACCGCAAGGTTGACGGCATTGCGGCTCTCGGGCCGATTGATCGTGATCACGGCAATCTGGCCGCGTACTTCGTAAAGGACTTCGCCGGTCATGTTGTCGCTCTCCGTGGATTGCATGGAGCCCGCATTCTAAGCCGAGTTGCACACTGCACCGGACCTCGAGGGAGGCGCTCAGCTTGACTTGAGACGAGGTCGGTAGGATGCTGCGGTTCAATCAATCGCACTCGTCCATCCATTGAATACGCGCGCATTCGCCCAACACACCTGTATCGTCGCCCTGGCGCTCGCCGTGCCGACGGGCGGATGGGCCCAGACCTATCCGGCGAAGCCGATCCGCCTGATCTTTCCGCTCGTGTCCGGTTCGTCCAGCAACGACATACTCGGACGCGAGCTTGCGCGCAGGCTCTCCGATGCACTCGGCAAGCCTATCGTGGCCGACTATCGACCCGGCGCAGCCGGCAACATCGGCTCGCTGATCGCAGCCCGGGCCAACCCTGACGGTTATACCCTTCTGATCGGCTACACGAGTTCCATCATGATCAGTCCGATCGTGAATCCGAGCAGCGACTATCATCCGCTGAAGGATCTCGCGCCAATCGCGCATTTCGCCGCCGTACCGTATGCGATCGTGGTTCATCCCACCGTGCCCGCAAACAACATCAAGGAGCTCATTGGCCTTGCCCAAGCGCGACCGGGGCAGCTAAATTTCGCGTCCGCAGGGACAGGCGGTTTGCCTCACCTCGCCGGCGAGTACTTCAAGTTGAGAGCCGGGGTCGACCTCGTCCATGTTCCCTATAAGGGCGGTGCACCGGCACACGCCGATCTCATCGGCGGCCATGTTCAGTTGTCTTTCTCAGGCGTGACCGGGCTTGCCTCTGCGATCAAGGCTGGAAAGCTGCGGCCGATCGCTACGTTGTCGAAGAAGCGTTCCGCGCTGCTGCCCGATCTTGTCACCGCGCACGAATCCGGGTTGACCGACATGAACGTCGTATCGAGCCTCGGGGTCCTTGCGCCTGCTGGCACTCCCAGGAGGATCGTCGAACAACTGCACGCTGAAATTTCGCGGATCGTCGGCAACAGCGATATGACGGCATTCATCCTCAGGATGGGGGCTGATCCCGCATTGATGAACCCGGAGCAGTTCGGTGCCCATATCAAATCCGAACTTCGCAAGTGGGGCGAGGTCGTCAAAGCCGCAGGTGTTCAGGCGCGCTGACCCTAGCCTCCCGCTCATTCCATGGAGTCCGAAATGTCCACTTATCGAGTCGTCTACCCCCTCGGCCGTCGCGCACGACGCAGCAGCGCCGGCAAGCCGCGTCCCCGCTCGCTGGACGGCATCACGATCGCCGAACTCTCCAATCACAAGTTCGACACCGAGTTCACCTTTCGCACGATCGAGCAGGCCATCCTCAAGCGCTACCCGAAGGCGAAGTTCGTGCCCTTCGAAACCTTCGGCGATGTCTACGGGCCGCGCGAATCGGAAGTGATCCGCAAGCTGCCGGATCTTCTCAAGCTCCACGACGTCGACCTCGTCATCTCCGGCAACGCCGGGTGAGGCAGCTGTTCGGCCGCGAGTTCGCGTGCCAGCATTGCCGCGGAAATGGCAGGCCTGCCGACCGTCACGGTTGCCATCGGCGAAGGTTTCGCCAGATCGGTGAAGTCCATCGGCCGCCAGTCCGGAGTGGACCTCGCCGTCGCTGTCTACCCTGGTGTCATTTCCACGCACGAGCGCAGCACGATCGCAAAGAACATCGACGAAGTGCTCGCCGAGCGCATCGTTGCCCAGCTGACGTCGCAGGCCGAGGGCGACGAACCGGCGCCCTTCGACGGCGAACCTGGCCCTCGGGACATCGTGCTCACCGGCACCTTCGACGAGATCAACGAACACTTCGCGAAGCAGGGCTGGAGCGACGGCCTCCCCATCGTCCCCCCGACGCTCGACAGGATCGAAGCCTTCCTGCGCCATACAGACCGCGCGCCCGACGAAGTCATCGGTACGATGCATCCGAGCCTAGCAGCAGCAACGGTCTGGGACGTCGCCGTCAACGGCGTCATGGCAGGATGCCGGCCCGAGTACATGCCGCTTCTGCTCGCCATCACGGACATCATGGCGGATCCCGACTACGGCATGCGCCACGGCGGCAGCACTCCGGGCTGGGAGGCGATGATCATCGTCAATGGCCCCATCCGCGAGCAGCTCGGCCTGGATTGCGGCCAGGGCCTGCTGCGCCCGGGCAATCAGGCGAACACGAGCATCGGGCGCTACTACCGGCTCTTCGCCCGCAACGTGCCGCGCTTCCTGCCCGGCTCGACGGACATGGCAACATTCGGCCAGATGTTTCGCGCCGTCGTCGCCGAGAACGAAGCCGCATGCAGCGACATGGGGTGGACGCCCCTGCATGCCATGCGCGGCTTCGAGCCCCAGGACAGCGTCGTCACCATCACCTCCGTACGTTCGATGAGCGATCCGTTCACGACGGCTGGCGAGACGCCCGAGCGGCATCTCGACTACATGGTCGACTGGGTGAAGCGCATGACCGAGCCCTACCAAAGCTCGATGGGCTACGAAGAGACGCACGTGCTGATGCTCTCGCCGGTCATCGCAGGCGTGCTGGCGCGCGGTGGCTATACGAAGAAGACCGTCAGCGACTACCTTGTGCGCAACGCCACGGTCCCCGCAAGCTACTACGAATGGAGCATCACGCAGCAGGATCATCACCCACCGGGGACCACGCTGGCGCAACTGGTCGAAACCGGCAAGCTCCCCGAAACGTGGATGACATCGACGGATCCCGATCGTCCGGTACCGCTGCTCCTCCCGCAGTCGCAGTTCCTGGTGGTCGTCGCCGGCGATCCGATGCGCAACCGATCCTGCATCTTCCGCCAGAACTTTAAGCAGGGCTACGCCACGAGCCGCAAGGTCCGTCTTCCCGCCAACTGGGCGACTCTGCGCGGACGTTGATTCAACGCGACCCCCTACCTGCGCATCCCGCCAAAACACGTCGCTGGAACCTGCCTACTACTGACGGGACTCAGTCGGGGAGAACTGGATCGACGGCCCGCGCTGCGCGGGCTGCCTGCGGCTCGTATAGAATGCCGGCTTGCATGTAAGGTCTTGGTCGGCCCGCTCCGGGCCGCTGAGTTGCGCGCGCCAGCTCCAAACGACGCGCGTCGCAGACCACCCGTCGGCCCAGGTTGCTTGTTCGATGCATCGCTACACATGTGTGCGGTGGGACCCCATGGCAGCACCGGCGCCTGCGCTCAGCGGACACGACACCGATGATTTCTGCACGCTCGCCCGCGCCGGGGCGGTCGCGTGCTTGGCCGGCAGTTCAGGAGACGATGATGGCAGCAGAAATGGCAGAAGAGTACCGGATGCTTACCGAGCTGGTGGCGAAGTTCGTCGACAACGAACTGATGCCGCTGGAACCCGCGATCCTTCAGCGCGAGATCCGGGGCGAAAAATGCGCCCTCACGCCGGAAGAGGAGGCGCCGCTGCTCGCCAAGTGCAAGGAGCTAGGACTCTGGGCACTCGACGGCCCCGAGGAACTGGGCGGCACCAACATCCCGCCGAGCGTGGTGGTTGCGATCAACGAGGAACTCGGCCGCACCGTCGTGCCGTTCGTCTTTCCGCCGGACTCCCCCAACATGCACATGCTCCTCGCCACGGCCACCGACGAGCAGAAGGAAAAGTACCTGTTGCCCTACGCCCGGGGCGAAAAGACCTCCGCCATCGCCATCTCGGAGCCGAACGCGGGTGGCGATCCATCCGGGATGATCACCCGGGCCGAAAAAGTCGACGGCGGCTGGAAGATCAACGGCCGCAAGATCTGGGTGAGTCGCGTGGCCTACGCGGATTTCACGGTCGTCATGGCTCGCGTCGGTCAAACGAAACGCCATGAAGGCATCACAGCCTTCATCGTCGAGAAAGGCACACCCGGCTTCAACGTCATCCGCGAAATCCCGATGCTCTCCGGGCACCGGACCTACGAGATCGTGTTCGAAGACTGCTACGTCCCCGACACCCAGGTGCTCGGTTCCGTCGGTGCGGGCTTCGCCCCGATGCAGCTTCGGCTCGTGATACGCCGCCTGCAGATCGGTGCCTGGTGCCTCGGCATGTCGCGGCGCGCACTGGACATGATGTGCGCCCACGCGAAGCTTCGGACCACCTTCGGGCAACTGCTCGCCGATCGCCAGGCAATTCAGTGGTGGATCGCAGATGCATCGATACGCATGCATGCCCTGCGGCTCATGCTTCTCGACGCCGCGCAGAAGCAGGAGCAGGGCAAGGACGTGCGCACCGAAGCCTCGATGATCAAGGTCTACGCCACCGAGATGGCCACCGACATCATCGATCGCGCGATGCAGGCGTTCGGCGCCATGGGCGTCACCAAGGAACTACCGCTGCACCTCATGGCGCAGAAGGTGCGCGTCATGCGCGTCTACGAAGGCCCGACCGAAGTGCACATGATGACGATCGCGCGGCAGACCCTGCGCAGGGCATCGTAGCCTGCATATCGACGCAGCGACGCAAACGGCGGCTTCGAGCCGCCGTTTTCATTTCGCCGCGACGATCAGCGCATCGAGCGCCACGACGCCACGACTCGTGACCCGCAACGGGTTGATGTCGAGCGATTCGAGATCGTCCGCGTGCTCGGCGGCGAACGCGGAAACGCGCGCGAGCACATTTGCCAGGGCCTCGACATCGCAAGCCGCGGCCCCGCGGACCCCATCGAACATTGCACGCCCGGCGATCTCGCCGACCATGCGGCGCGCTTCCTCGATCCCGAAGGGCGCGACCCGGAACGTCACGTCCTTCAGCACTTCCACGAAGATGCCGCCGAGCCCGAACATCACGGTCGGGCCAAAGGTCGCATCCCGACTCACGCCGACGATCGTATCGACGCCACCCGGCGCCATCGGCGCGACGAGCACCCCATCGATACGCGCGTTCGGCACCGCGGTCGCAGCACGCTGCAACAGCGTGTCGAACGCTGCACGCACCGAAGCGGCATCGCCGAGATTCAAGGCGACGCCGCCGACCTCCGTCTTGTGGGGGATGTCCGCAGACGCGATCTTCATCGCCACCGGATAGCCCACCGACTCTGCGGCCGAAACGGCCTCCGTTGACGATCCTACGAGGTGTTCGGCCAGCATCGGCACACCGGCCTGAGCCAGCAGCCGCTTGGCCTCGTGCTCCGACATGCCCCCTTGCGGCAGCGGTACAGCCGCACGCACCTCGGGTCGCCTCGACACGCCACGCTCGAAGCTCGCCTGCAGATCGGCGAGCGCGGCGATCGCGGCCGCCGCACGGTAGGCATCCTCGAACGCGAGCAGACCCATGGCCTCGTAAAGTCGTACGACGCTCTTGTCCTGCGTCACCATGCACATCACGATGAGCTTTCCGGGATGCGCGGCGGCCGCCTTCGCGATGGCATCGCGCAACGGCAGGGCGAACGATTTCGATGCAGGCACCGTCAGGAAGACGCCCATCAGCACGTCGTAATCGCATTGGTCGAGCATCAGTTGGAGTGCGCTCGTCAGCACGTTCATGTCGACGAGGGCCTGGGCCGTGACGTCGACCGGATTCGCGACCGCAGCATACGGGAGCAGCGCCTTCAGCTTCTCCTGCGCAGATTCGGGCATCGTGGCCACGTCGAGTCCGCAGCGTTCCGCCGCGTCGCAAACCTGGATGCCCACGCCCCCCGACACAGTGACGATGCCGAGCTTGCGCCCGTTCGGGTACAAGCCGCGCGCGCATGCGTAGGCGACGTCGAGCTGCTCGTCGGTGGTCAGCGCACGATGGACGCCATACTGGCGAAACACTGCGTCGTAGACGGCGTCCTGTCCGGCCAGCGCGGCCGTATGCGAACTCACCGCATTCGCACCGCGCACCGATCGCCCGACTTTCATCATGACGACGGGCACGCGTCGCTCGTGGGCCGTACGCAGCGCCTCGATGAACGTCGCGGTGTCCCGCAGCCCTTCGGCATAGGCCATGATCACGCGCACCCCGGGATCGCGCGCGAGCCAGAGCAGCACCTCGCCGATCTCGACGTCCGCCTCGTTGCCGGTACTGACGAAGTAGCTGATTCCCATCCCACGTTCCTGCGCCAGGTAGGCGATGTGGGTACCGTATGCCCCGCTTTGACTCGCGATGGCCACACCGCCATCCACCGGGAAGCCGAGATCGAGCGCGCTCGCGAAGGTGCCATAGAAGCCCGTGGCCGCGTTGAAGAGCCCGATGCAGTTCGGCCCGAGCAGACGCATCCCTGCGGCACGGGCGATGTCGCGGATCTGCGCTTGCACTTCACCCCCGGCGGCATCCATTTCTGCGAAGCCGGAGGAAAACACGATGACGGCCTTCACGCCTCGATCGGCGCACTCGCGTACCGACGACGGAATCAGCTTCGCCGGTACAGCGAGAATCGCCACCTCGGGCACTTCCGGCAACGCGGCGATCGACGGATACGCCTTTAAGCCCTGCACGGTTTCGCGATTCGGATTGACCGGCAGGATCGTGCCGTTGTAGCCGCCTTCTTTCAGATACCGCAGAGGTCGGCCCGAGATGCGGACCACATCATCCGATGCGCCGACGATCGCAATCGAACACGGTCGAAACAGCGCCGTGAGATTGCGATATCGAAGATCGTCGTGCGCGCTCATGCGCCCCCTCCTGCAGCCTCGGAAAGAATGCGTTCCGCCTTCACGATCACCGGTCGATCGACCATTTTGCCATCGACGGCAACCGCCGCATTGCCGGCGGCCGCAGCCGCATCGATGATGCGCCGGGCCCACTCGATCTCGTCCGTGCTCGGCGCGAAGCATGCGTTGACCGGCACCACCTGCCGGGGATGAATGCAGAGCTTGGCGCCGAAACCCATGCGCTTGCCGCGCAGCGTATCGGCGCGCAGACGCTCGACGTCGTCGATCTCTACGGTGACGCCATCGACCGGTGCCTGCCGCCCTGCCAACCGCGAGGCAAGCACGATTCCGGAACGGAAGTACGCCAGCTGCTCGTCCTCGCCTTCAATGCCCAGATCGAGCTGAAAATCGATGGAGCCGAACGCGACGCGCGGCACCTGCGGTTGCGAGCAGAGTTTGGACAGCGCCGCGTACCCCTGCGCGGATTCGATGATGGGCAACACGATCGCCCCGGGCCCCAGCCGCGCCGCCGCCTGCCGGATCGGGTCGGGATGCTCGGCCTTCGGCAACACGATGCCGTCGACGCCGAGCGACGCGCACATCCGAAGGTCTTCTTCGAACCATTCGGTCTCGGCGCCATTGATGCGCACGAGCAGGCCTCGGCCGTTCGAACGCTCGTGAACCAGCGCATCGCGCGCCCCATCCTTCTCCTGCGGTGCGACCGCATCCTCGAGGTCGACGATGAGGGCGCCCGCCCCGCTCGCCTGGGCCTTGGCGATACGCTCGGGGCGCGTCGCTGGAACGAAAAGATAGGAACGTATCGGGCGTGGGCTCACGGATTCCTCCTGGTTGCGCGTCTCGACCGGATGCGCTCGACGTGGCCCGATTGTAGTGGATGCGCCTGTCGTCGCGATCCGGCCGGTTTGTCCTACTTTCCGGGCGGGTGGACGGCATGCCAATGCCGGGCGATATCTGCTCGCCGACACAGCCAGACCCGGTCGTGCTTCTGCACGTAATCGAGAAAGCGCTGCAGGGCCGCGAACCGCCCGGGCCGCCCGGCCAATCGACAGTGCAGCCCCACCGACATCATCTTCGGTGCGGTTTCGCCCTCGGCGTAGAGCACATCGAAGCTGTCCTTGAGGTAGGCGAAGAACTGATCGCCGCTGTTGAAGCCCTGCGCCGTGGCGAAGCGCATGTCGTTCGCGTCGAGCGTATACGGCACGATCAAATGGTGTTTGCCGGCCACCTCGGCCCAGTACGGCAGCTCGTCGGCATAGGAATCCGCGTCGTAGAGAAAGCCGCCATGCTCCACCACGATGCGCCGGGTGCGCGGGCTGTCCCGACCGGTATACCACCCGACCGGTGGCGCACCCGTGAGGCGCGTAATGGTCTCGATCGCGCGCGTGAAGTGTTCGCGCTCGAGCGCCTCGTCCATGGACTGATAGCTGATCCAGCGCCAACCATGGCTTGCGATTTCATGGCCGCCCTCGACGAAGGCGGCGGTGAGTTCAGGATGACGTTCGAGGGCCATCGCCACACCGAAGATGGTCAACGGCCACCCGCGGCGCTCGAACTCGTCGAGGATGCGCCATACGCCGACCCGACTGCCGTACTCGAACAGTGACTCCATGCTCATGTGGCGATCGGGAAACGCCGCCGCGTTGACGATCTCGGAGAGGAAGATCTCCGAGGCCGGATCGCCGTGGAGCACGCAGTTCTCGGAACCTTCTTCGTAGTTGAGCACGACCTGCACGGCCACCCGTGCCTGGCCCGGCCATCGAGGATGCGGCGGCGTGCGGCCGTAGCCGCGCAGGTCGCGAGGGTAAGCGTCGTTCATTCGGTGTCCATGTCGATCGATGCAGACGGCGTCGAAAATCCACTGCGACCCGGCCGCACCTTGAAGTGGCGAATCATGCCGCAGCCCCAGCCGCTGCGGGACGAAAGTTCTCGATGAAGCGCAAGAGTGCTCGGGTACCGACGGCGGCATCCGCCTCCGTGACCGATTCGGCCGGATGATGACTGATGCCGCCCCTGCAACGCACGAACAGCATGCCGATATCCGTCAGATCGATCATGGCGAGTCCGTCGTGGCCGGCGCCGGACGGCAATTGCCGCACGGCCACGCCCTCCGCAGCCACCGCCGCTTCGAATTGAGCCATGAGCCAGGGCGCGCATTGCGCCACCCGGCTCTCGAGCATTACGCGATTCGACAGCGACAGATGCCGCTGCTCGCAGATCGATGCGAAGGCGGCGAGCAGTTCGCCCACGGCGCGACGCCGCACGTCGTCGTGGGGCGAGCGCACATCGATGGTGAAACGCGCCCGGCCGGGAATCACGTTGACCGCACCGGGCAGCGCCTCGATGGTGCCGACCGTGCCCACGAGATCCGGCACCGCGCCGCAGATGCGCTCGACCGCAAGCACGCATTCCGCGGCCCCGGCGAGCGCGTCGCGTCGCAGGCTACCCATCGGCACGGTGCCTGCATGACCTGCCATGCCTGCAATCTCGATCTGGTACCGGCTCTGTCCATTGATCGCAGTCACGACGCCGAGCGGCAAGCCGTGGGCTTCGAGCACCGGGCCCTGCTCGATGTGCAGTTCGACGTAGGCCAGCACCTCGTCGCGCCGCCGAATTGCAGCGGGCCACTGATCGGGATCGAGGCCGGCGTCGTCCATGGCCTGTCGCATGGTGATGCCGCTTCGATCGCGCGTATCGAGATTCGCCGGCCGGAACGTGCCGGCCACAGCGCGACTGCCCAGCAGCGTGGCGCCGAAGCGCACGCCCTCTTCGTCGGCGAAACCGTAGATTTCGATCGCGAAATCGAAGCGCCTGCCGCGGGCATGAAACGCACGCACGCATTCGATGGCGGCAACGACCCCAAGGGGACCATCGTATTTGCCCGCATCGCGCACTGTATCGAGATGGGAGCCAAGCACGAGCGCCGGCAATCCGGGCTGCGTGCCTTCGTAACGCCCGACAACGTTGCCGATGGCATCGATGCGGGCGCTCATTCCGACGTCCCGCATCCAGCCCAGCACCACCTGGCTGACGGCTGCCTGCTCGCGCGAAAGAAATATTCGCGTCAGCCCGTTGGGCTGCGAGGAATGCCGGGCGAGTTCGTCGCAAAGCGCGAGGATGCGAGCCCCGTTGGGCACGCTCGAGGTGGGCGGCGCCTTCACGAACCGATTTCCCTTAATCCGCCACGCTGTCCCTCACCGCGACGTGCACCACCATCGACCCCCCGCAGTTGCCGATTCGCAAATATACCGACTGGACGCAACGGCATGCATATTGCATTCGACGACGTCATGACCCGCTCACACCCCCCCTATTCGAACAAGATGGCACCATCTCGGTGCAGCACGCTCCGCAGTAGCGCCGCACCGACCTCAGTCACGGATTCAAGCACATTCCAGGCCGGACAGGCATCACGGATAAACGTCTCATCGCGCGTGGATCGTTCGCGTTGCATGCCTCGCCGAGACCAGCGCTGATGGAGACCTATCTCGTCGACTGGCTCAACCTGCTCGTGCGCTGGCTGCACTTCACGGCAGGTGTCGCGTGGATCGGTGCCTCGCTGTACTTCGTGATGCTCGACAACTCGCTGCGCCCGCCCCGCCGCAAGGAAGACACCACTGAACGCGGCGTCTCCGGCGAACTCTGGGCCGTACATGGCGGCGGCTTCTACCAGAGCCAGAAATTCATGGCAGGCCCCAGGGGTGAGCCGCTCAGCGACCATCTGCACTGGTCAAAGTGGGAAGCCTACACGACCTGGCTGAGCGGCATGGGATTGCTTGCGATCGTGTACTGGCATGGCGCGAAGTCGCTGCTGATCGATACGTCGGTGATGGATCTCTCGGTGACCACGGCCATCGTCATCTCGGCGGGTTCGCTCGTCGTGGCCTGGCTCGTCTACGACGCCTTGTGCCGATGCATCAGGCACGAGTTGACGCTCTCTCTCATCGTATACGTGCTGGTCGTCCTCGCCGCGTGGGCGTATGCACAGGTCTTCGGCGCCCGCGCCGCCTACATCCACACCGGGGCATTCATCGGCACCATCATGGTGTGGAACGTCTACTTCCATATAATTCCAGGCCAGAAGCGCATGGTCGCGGCGATACGTGCGGGGCAATCGGTCGATCCGCAGCCCGGCATCATCGGCAAGCAGCGCAGCGTGCACAACACCTACTTCACGCTGCCCGTGCTGTTCATCATGATCAGCAGCCACTACCCGATGACCTTCGGCCACCGCCATGCGTGGGCAGTGCT
>LNFM01005226.1_pt1 | contig 27332 bp, 29 predicted proteins | sample 596031 | NCBI WGS metagenome assembly LNFM01 (sample SAMN04254537, study PRJNA301005) | activated carbon metagenome | isolation source: dual media filters at the Ann Arbor, Michigan drinking water treatment plant | place: USA: Ann Arbor
AGTAGGACATGCCCTCGGCGCGCGCGAGCATGCGCGGGGTGGATTTGAAATACTTGTTGTCGCTATAGGGCATCCAGAACGCGTCGAGGTTGTTGCGGCGCGGGATCTGTATTTCGTTCATCGGAGTGGTCCTTCTGCGCCGCAATCCAAGCAAGCGGCGCGGCCGGGGGCAAGCTTTCGCTGTAAACAGACGGGTCGCCTTCGCTCCACCCATACAGGTCGCCTTCGCTCCACACACGGATCGTCCATGAATCTCCTGGTTCTCGATGGGGCGCTGGCCCGCTGCTCCGTCGCGGCTTTCGCGAATGGGGTGCTGGTGGCGGCGGAAGCGGTGGACGGCGCGCGGCAGCAGCCAACCGCCCTGCCGCCGATGGCCGCGCGGGTGCTGGCCCGGCTCGGACGGCTGGATGCCGTGGCGGTGGTAGTCGGGCCTGGCGGCTTCACCGGGCTGCGCGCCGCGATCGCGCTGGCGGAGGGGCTGGCGCTGGGCGCAGCGGCGCGGCTGGTGGGCGTGACGACCGGGGAGGCGCTGGCCGCCGCCCTGCCGGATGCGCTGCGGCAGGGCCATGCGGTGTGGTCGGCGGTGGATACGAAGCGTGGTCGGCTGGTGCTGGAATGCCTCGCCCCCGGCGCCTGGACTTCCGATGACCCGCCACGCCCGATGGGGGAGGCCGAGCTGCCGCGCCCGGATGGCCCGGTGGCGCTGGTCGGCGATGCCGCGGCCATCGCCGCCGCCCGGCTGCTGGCGCGCGGCGCCCGCGCGGTGTTGACCGACAGCCGCCTGCCGCATGCCGCCGCGGCCGGACGGGTGGCGCTGCTGCGCCTGGCCGGCACGATTCCGCCGCGGGACGCCACGCCGCTTTACGCCGAGCCGCCGGCGGTGCGGATGCCCCCCGGGCCATGAACGGCGCAGGATGAACGGCGCCCGATGAACGGCGCCCGATGAACCCGGCCGAGGCCGCGGCGCTGCATGCCGCGAGCTTCCCCTCTGGGGAGGCCTGGGGGGCGGATGCCATCGCGCTGATGCTGGAAATGCCGGGCGCCTTCGGCGTGCTGCGCCCGGGCGCCGGCTTTGTGCTGGCTCGCGTCGCGGCGGATGAGGCCGAGATCCTGACCCTGGCGGTAGTCCCGACGGCCCGGCGCGCGGGCCTGGGGTCCTGCCTGGTGGCGCAGGCGATGGCCGGCGCGCGGGCGCGGGGCGCGTTGGCACTGTTCCTGGAGGTGTCGGACCGCAACGCGCCGGCCCGCGCGCTCTATGCCGCCTGTGGCTTCACCGAGGTGGGGCGGCGGCGGCGCTACTATGCGGATGGCGCAGATGCGCTGGTACTGCGGCGGGCGCTGGACGCGTAGCCCGTTGCGACTTGCAGCGCGGGCATGATTTCTCAACCGGCCGCGGCGCCCTTCTTGCGGATCAACAGTACCAGCACGCCATCCGTCGCCTCGGTCGCAGACATCACGCTGTGGCCCTGTTCGATGGCAGTGCGGGGCACGTTCCGGCGCGGCTCGTCGCCCCGCAGCCGCAGCCGCAGGACCTGCCCCGGCTGCATCCGGTCGAGCGCCAGGCGGGTGCGTACAAAGGTCATCGGGCAAGTCTCGGTTGTGATATCGAGGTCCCGATCATGGGTCTGTTCTTCGGCTGCAATAGGATTCATGGGAACGCACCTATTTTGTTTGGCAATGATCGTTGCATCAAAGCGACTCTGAGCAATATAGTCGCGCCAAGTAGCGTGGCACGCGACACATCGTCCGACCACCACGGATGCGTCGGCCGTTCCTGGCCCGACACTGCAGGCGAGACCGGAACCATGGCTGAAACGACTTCCAATCCCGACCTACTGGGCCTGACCGCCGAGATCGTTTCGGCGCATGTGTCGAACAATTCCGTGGCGGTCGCTGATCTCCCGAACCTGATCCAGGAAGTCTATCGGACGCTGTCGTCCATGGGCCAGCCGGTGGTGGAGGTGGCAGAACGGCCCCAGCCTGCGGTGCCGGTCAAGAAGTCGGTCACGCCCGAATTCCTGATCTGCCTGGAAGATGGCAAGAAGCTGAAGATGCTCAAGCGGCATCTGAAGACCTCGTTCAACCTGACGCCCGACCAGTATCGGGAACGCTGGGGCCTGCCGTCGGACTACCCGATGGTGGCGCCGAACTACACCAAGCACCGGTCGACCCTGGCCAAGCGCATCGGCCTGGGCACCAAGCCGCGCGGCCGCCCGCCCGGGCGGGGGCGAGCCGCCGCGGCGGTGCGCGAGGCCTGAGGCGGCACGCTCCACCGCGGTTTGCCCCTTGTCGGCATCCCCTGGGTGGTCTGGCGCGACGGTCGGGGCTATGGATAGTGCTCCGGCAATCCTGTGCCGGATCGCCGGAGGGTGCCGCGCCTGAACATGCAGAGTTCCGACGCACCGACACGCGCTGACGCCGAACGTCCCGATCCATCGCGGATCGAACGCCTTTGCATCGAGCGCGGCCTGAAGATGACCGGCCAGCGCCGGCTGATCGCGCGCGTGCTGAGCGAAGCGGAGGACCACCCGGATGTGGAGGAACTCTACCGCCGCGCCGTCACCCTCGATGCCAAGATCTCGGTCGCCACGGTGTACCGCACCGTCAGGCTGCTCGAAGAAAAGGGCATCGTCGAACGCCGTGACTTCGGCGGCGGCCGCGCCCGCTACGACCCGACGGATCGCGGGCACCACCACCACCTGATCGACGTGGATACCGGCAAGGTGCTGGAATTCGAAGACCCGGAACATGAGAAGCTGGCGCAGGCCATCGCCAAGCGCCTTGGCTTCACCCTGGTCGGGCAGCGGCTCGAGCTGTTCGGCCGCCGCGCCCCAGCCGCCCCGGCGCCCCGTCCGCCCCGCCCCGGCAAGGTCCGCGGCTGAGCGAGACCCCGCCGGGACCAGCCGTGGAAGAATGCGAGAAGGAATTCGCATGAGTGTGGACGGCCCCTTGCAGGATGACGCGCCGCTGCCCGGCCCCTCGACGCCTGCCATTCCGCCCCCGGCCCCGCGCGGCGCGGGGTTCGAGGAATTGCGCGCCGGCAATCTCGGCCTGCGACTGGCGGAAAGTGCCGCGGAAATCGATGCCGCCCAGGCGCTCCGCTACCGCGTGTTCTACCAGGAGATGGGCGCGCATCCGGATGCCGCAACACAGGCCAGCGGGCGCGATTGCGACGCCTTCGATGCGGTCGCGGACCACCTTTTGGTGCTGGACCATGACCTGGGCAGCGGCGCGGAAGCCGTGGTGGGCACCTACCGGCTGATCCGCCGGCAATCCGCGGACCGGCTCGGCGGCTTCTACTCGGCGGCGGAATACGACCTTTCGCCGCTGCTGGCCTATGACGGGCAGATCATGGAACTCGGCCGGTCCTGCGTCGCCGGCGCCTATCGTACGCGCGGCACCTTGCAGCTTCTGTGGCGCGGCATCGCCGCCTTCGTCTTCCGCCACCGGATCGACCTGATGTTCGGCTGCGCGTCGTTGCATGGCACGCACCTGGATTCGCTGGCCCCGCAACTCAGCTATCTGCACGCCAACCACCTGGCGCCGCCGGCGCTCCGCCCGCGCGCGGTGGCGGACCGTTACATTGCCATGGACCGCCTGCCGGTGCAGGCGCTGGACATGCGGGCGGCGCTGAACGGTTTGCCGCCGCTGGTGAAGGGGTACCTGCGGCTGGGCGGTTTCGTCGGTGACGGCGCGGTACTCGACCCGCAATTCAACACGACCGATGTCTGCATCGTGGTGAAGACGGATCTCATCACCGACAAGTATTTCCGCCACTACGAACGGACCGCCGGGCCCGGCTGAACCTGCCGCCGGGCCCGGCTAAGCCTCCCGCCGGGCCCGGCTAAGCCTCCCGCCGGGCCCGGCTAAGCCTTACGCGGCGCGGATCGCGCCGAGAAAGGTATCGACCTTGCCGCGCAGGGTTTCGGCCTGGCGTGCGAGTTCGGCGGAGGCGCTGCGGACATCGGCGGCGGCGGAGCCGGTGCGAGCGGCATCCTCGCTGACGCCGGTGGCGTGATGCGCCGCCTGCTGGGTGCCGCTGGCGGCTTCCGCCACGGCCTGGCCGATTTCCGCGGTGGCCTGTGCCTGCTGGGATGCGGTTTCCGCCACCTGGGCGGTGGTCGCGTTCAGCGTCTCGATGGTCCGCGCGATGGCGCGGACCACCTCCACGGTGCGGGTGGTCTCGGTCTGCATGGCGCCGATCTGCGCGCCGATTTCCTCGGTTGCCTTGGCGGTCTGGGCGGCGAGTAGCTTCACCTCCGATGCCACCACGGCGAAGCCCTTGCCGGCCTCGCCGGCGCGGGCGGCCTCGATGGTGGCGTTGAGTGCGAGGAGGTTGGTCTGGCCGGCGATGTCGCCGATCAGGCGGACGACGTCGCCGATGCGGGATGCGGCTTCCGACAGGCCGCGGACGGTGGAGTCGGTGGCCTCGGCGGCGGCGGTGGCTTCGCGGGCGGCGGCGGCGGAGGCCTCGATCTGGCGGACGACCTCGGCGATGGAGGCGGAGAGTTCCTCGGTGGCGGCGGCGACGGAGCCGACATTGGTGGAGGCGAGGGCCGAGGCCTCGGCCACGGCATTGGCGCGGGAGGCGCCGCTCTCGGCGGTGGCGGCCATGGAGCCGGCGGTGGCGTCGAGCTCGGTGGCGGCGGAGGCGACGGTGCGGAGCACGTCGGCGGTCTCGCCCTCGAAGCGGGATTGGCGCTCGGTGGCCTGGGCGGCTTCCAGGGCCTCGCGCTGGATCGAGGCCTGGCGGAGGTTCTCGACGGCGCCGGCCATTTCGCCCAGCTCATCGGTGCGGGTGCGGCCGGGAACGTCCAGCGTCAGCTCGCCGGCGCCGATGCGGCCGACCACGCCGGTCAGCGCGCCCAGCGGCGCGACGATCCGGCGCAACATCAGCACCAGCGTGCCCAGCACCAGGCCGAAGGTGACCAGCATGGCGAGAGCGGTGTATTCCAGCGCCCGCCAATGTTCCGCGCTGGTGGCCTCGCCAGCGGCGAGTGCCTCCTCCAGCGCCGCGTCGCGCATGCCCAGCGTCTCGGCCAGGGCGCCGACGGAGAAGGGGCGGAACTGCGCGATGGTCACCGGCCAGGCGGCGGCCTGTGCGGCCGGCGGCGCGCCGAGGCGGCTGGCGGCCTCGTCGATCAGGCGGCTCCAGCCCGGCTCGGACTGCCCGACATAGCTGCGGCGCTGCGCCGCCAGGGCTTCCAGCAGGCGCGGCGTACCCAGTGCTTCCACCAGGCGTTCGATGTTGATGAAGGATTCCTGCATGCGGCCGGTCAGCAGGCGGGCCGTTGTCACCGCCTGGGCGTCCACGGGGCGACCGCCGAGCCAGCCGGTGATGAACAGGGCGCGGCGACCGGCGAGGTCGCGCAGCGTCGCGGCATGGATGGCCACCTCCGCCCTGATGGCCAGATCGGGCGCGGTGGCGGCCAGGCGGCGGCCGACGGTCTGCGCCAGGGCGGTCATGCCATTGCCGATTTCGTTCCGCGCCGCCGTCAGGTCCCGCAGGATTGCCGGATCGCGCTCCGCCACCGGGCGGGACGCGGCCTCCGTGACGCGTCGCAGCAGCTCGGTCGCCGTCCGCGCGGTGCGCTGCATGACCGCGGGATCGAAGCCGGCCGCGGTGGCGCTGGACTCCGCCGCGTTCAGCATGCGGAGTGCCGTCGCGTGGCCTTCCCGCAGATCGGCGAGGTCTGGCTGCGCCAGGACCAGCGCGCCGCTCAGCCGGCCGGATTGCACGGCGTAGCCGATCTGCGCGCGCAGCACGTCGCTCAGGGTGCGGGTTTCAAGGATGCTGCGGTCCGACTGGCGCGCATTGCGCCAGGCCTCGCTGGCAAGCCAGGTGGATAATAGAAAGCCTGGGAGCGCAATCAGGGCGAAGCCAAGGAAGAAGACGGTGCGGATGCGCATGGGGACTACCTTTGCGTGTTTGTTTCTGTGCGCCGTCACCCGTCGCTGCGGGGTTCATGCGCCTTCTGTTCAGCCGGCGTCGGCGACGCGATCCGGGCCGCCTGCGCGTTGGCAGTGGCGGCCGTGAGCAGTTCCGCGATCTCCTCCTGGCCGGACTGGACGCTGCCGGTATCGGGTTGCGCGGCAAGCACGGCGTTGTTCAGGCGGCCTGATTGCGTGGCGAAGGCGGATTGGGCGCGCAGCACGTCGCTGATGGTGCGGGTGGCGAGAATGGCCCGGTCTGCCCGTTGGGCATCGCGCCACGCATCCGCGGCAATCCACAGCGACAGGGCAAGGCCAGGCAGCGCCAGCAGACCGAAGCCGAGCAGAAAAGCGGTGCGAATTCGCATCAGTGCAGCATTTCCAACAAGACGGAGACCTCAGTTTGCGTGTCTTCGGGTTACGGTCGTCCTAACGGGGCGCTGCAACGCGCAAAGCGGCGAAATGCGGGGTGATTTGGCCGCGCGGGCGGGTGGGGGGTAAGGAAGGCGCCGAAACCTGACGACGGATGCCCATGACCAGCCTTCCTCCCATCGCCCTGTTCGACATGAAGGCGCAGCAGGCGCTGATCCGCGCAGAGCTGGACCAGCGCCTGGCCTCGGTCCTCGACGGGGGGCGCTTCATCAATGGACCGGAGGTGGCGGAACTGGAGCAGAAGCTGGCCGCCTTCGCCGGCTGCGCGCACGGCGTCGGCGTGTCCTCCGGCACAGACGCGCTGCAGATCGCGATGATGGGCGAGGGCATCGGCCGCGGCGACGCGGTGTTCCTGCCGGCCTTCACCTATACCGCGACGGCAGAGGTGCCGCTGGTGCTGGGCGCGACGCCGGTCTTCGTGGATGTGGACCCGGTGACCTTCAACATCGATATCGCCGATCTGAAGCGGCGCATCGCGCTGGTCGAGGCGGAGGGCCGGCTGCGCCCGGCGGCCGTGATCGGGGTGGATCTGTTCGGCCTGCCGGCCGACTGGCCCGCGATCGAGGCAATCTGTGCTGAGAAGGGCATGTTCGCGCTGGATGACGCGGCACAGGCGTTCGGCGCGTCGCTGGGCAATAGGCGGCTAGGTCGTTGGGGGCATGCGACGGCGCTCAGCTTCTATCCAACCAAGACGCTGGGCTGCTACGGCGATGGCGGCGCGCTACTGACGGATGATGCCGACCGCGCCGAGCTGTGGCGCAGCCTGCGGACCCATGGCGAGGGCAAGACGCGCTACGAGGTGGAGCGCACCGGAATGAATGGGCGGCTGGATACCATCCAGGCCGCGATCCTGCTCGCCAAGCTGCCGCTGCTGGAGGGCGAGCTGGCGGCGCGCACCAAGGTGGCGGCAGCCTATCATGCCGGGCTTGCGGGCCGCGTGCAGGTGCCGGAGCTGGTGCCGGGTCATGCCTGGGGACTTTATTCGATCCTGCTGGCCGATGCCGCGCAGCGCGCGCGGGTGCAGGAGGCGTGCAAGGCGGCCGGGGTGCCGACCTCGATCTATTATCCGAAGTCACTGCACCGCCAGCCGGCCTATGCCGCGGCCCATGTCGGGGGCATTGCCGCCGGCGCACCAGGGCTGCCGGTGGCCGAGATGCTGTGTGAGCGGATCCTGTCCCTGCCGATGCACCCCTACCTCACCGAGGCCGAGGTGGCGCGGGTGATCGCGGCGGTTGCCGGCGCAGTCTGACCAACGGCTGTCGGGACCGACCTGCGCCCGATGAGGGCGGGCGAACGGCCGCCGCGGCAGGTGCCGCGGAGCCAGGCGGCCGGAGGCCGCGCCGGCGGCTGAGGCATGATCGCCGGCGGCGGCTCAGCCGCCGCCGTTGAGCAGCCGGATCAGGCCGTCGAGCTGGTCGAGGTCGCGGTAGCGCACCACCACCTCTCCACCCTTGCCGGCGTGGCGGACCAGCACCTGGAGACCCAGCCGCTCCGTCAGGTCCCGCTCCAGCGCCCTCGTTTCCGGGTCCTGCGGGCGGGGCGGCGTGCCCTCCGGCTTCGGCTTGGCGGTGGCCAAGGCTTCGGTCTGGCGGACATTCAGGCCGCGTGCGACCACCTGGGCGGCCAGGCGGCCCGGATCGGGCGTACCGATCAGGGCGCGGGCATGCCCCGCGGTCAGCACGCCGTTGCGGACCAGGTCGCGCACGGGGTTTGGCAGGTTCAGCAGGCGCAGCGTGTTGGCCACATGGCTGCGGCTTTTGCCGACCGACTGGCCGAGATGGTCCTGGGTCAGGCCGAATTCCTGGATGAGACGCTGGTAGCCCTCCGCCTCCTCCAGCGCGTTCAGATCCTGGCGCTGCAGGTTCTCCACCAGCCCGGCGGCCATCGCCTCCCGGTCGCTGAGGTCGCGGATGACGACCGGCACCTCATGCAGCTGCGCGGCCTGGGCGGCGCGCCAGCGGCGTTCGCCACCGATGATCTCGTAGCTGTCCGGGCTGCCGGCTTTCGGCCGGACGAGGATGGGCTGGAGGATCCCATGCTCGCGGATCGAGGCGGCCAGCTCATCCAGGCTGGCGCGGTCCATCCCGCCGCGCGGCTGGAAGGGGCCGGGTTCCAGCGCCTCCACCGGGACCGTCCGCAAGGCTTCGCCCGCGGTGGTGGGTGGGGCGTCCGGGATCAGCGCCGAGAGGCCGCGGCCGAGGCGGGAGATGGGCTTTCGTGTGGTGCTGCTCATGAGGCGCGAATCCGCGCACGCTCCCGCTTGAGGAATTCTACGGCGAGTTTGACATAGGCCTGGGCGCCGGGTGAGCGGAAATCATACAGCAGAACCGGCAGGCCGTGGGAGGGGGCCTCGCTGACCCGGACGTTGCGGGGGATCGCCGTCTCGAAGACCTTGTCCTTGAAGAAACCGCGGACATCGCTGGCGACCAGTTCGGACAGGTTGTTGCGGCGGTCCATCATGGTCAGCACGATGCCATCCAGTCGCAGGCGCGGGTTGAAGGCGCGGCGGACGCGATCGATGGTCCGCGTGATCTGGCTGATGCCTTCCAGCGCGAAAAACTCGGTTTGCAGCGGCACCAACACGCCATCGGCGGCGACCAGGGCATTCAGGGTGATGAGGCCGAGCGAAGGAGGGCAGTCGAAGAAGATGTAGTCGAAGCTGGCCAGGGCGTCCTTTGCTTCGGCCAAAGCGGAAGCGAGGCGGCGCTCGCGATCCGGCAGGCCGACCAGCTCGATCTCCGCACCCGCGAGGTCGGGGTCGGCCGGCAGGATCGAGAGGTTGGCGACCTGGGTCGGGCGTAGCAGGTCGCCCAGCTTCCGGCCTTCGACCAGCAGCGCATAGCTGCCGGCGGCGCGGTCCTGGGCGGCGATGCCCAGGCCGGTGGAGGCGTTGCCCTGGGGGTCGAGGTCGAGCAGCAGCACTTTATGATTCGTGGCGAGCGCGGTAGCGAGGTTGATCGCGGTGGTCGTCTTGCCGACGCCGCCCTTCTGGTTGGCGAAGGCCAGGACCCTGGGGGCGGCGCGGTCAGTCTTGCGGCTGGACATGGCGGATATCGCTGAGGCGGAGAATGGTGGCCTCCGGATCGGTGCGGCTGGCGAACCGGTCGAGGGTGAAGGACCAGGTGGTCCCGGCTTCGGCAAGTTCGGCTTCTGCCATGCGGCCCTTGGGAAACAGCGCGAGGCCGCCGGGTGCGAGCAGACGGTCGGCATGGGCCAGGAGCGTGCCAAGTGGGGCCAAGGCGCGGGCGGTGAGGATGGCGATCGGCGGCAGACGGGCATCCTCGATCCGGGTGGCATGGACCTGCACCTGCGGCAGGTCGAGGCGTGCGGCGGCTTCGGTCAGGAAGGCGGCCTTGCGACGATCCGATTCGACCAGATGAGTGGGGCGGCCGGTGGCGATGGCCAATACCAGGCCTGGCAGGCCGGCGCCGGAGCCAAGGTCGCAGATGGCATCGGCACCCGGTGGCAGCAGTGCGACAAGTTGCAGGCTGTCCTCGACATGGCGCTGCCAGACCTGATCCGTGGTGGCGCGGCCGACCAGATTGATGCGGGCGTTCCAGCGGAGCAGCAAGGCGACATAGGCATCCAGTCGCGCCCGGATGCTGTCATCCAGGAGCATCGGCGCAGGCAGGGGTTTCAGGGGCGAGTCGGGCGGGTGTTTCACGTGAAACCCCTATACCGGCTCCACCGCCCCGCGTCGAAGGTGGATGGCCAGCGCGGCGACTGCGGCGGGCGTGATGCCGGGAACGCGGCTGGCGGCGCCGAGATGGTCCGGCCGGGCCCGGGTCAGGCGCTGCTGCATTTCCGCGGACAGGCCCGGGATGCCCCGGAAATCGAAGCCGTCGGGGACCGGCACCGCTTCCTCGCGCGCCAGCAGGCGACGTTCGGAATCCTGGCGGCGCAGATGCGGCGCATAGAAGGCTTCGGCCTCGACCTGCACTGCGACCAGGGGGAGCAGTTCGGCCAGCCATGGAAAGGCGGCGGCGGCCATCTCGGCCGTGACATCCGGCAGGGCCAGAACCTCCAGCACCGTGCGGCGGCGGCCATCCTGGCGGATGGGGATGCCGGCGGCGGTGATCGCGTAGGGGGTCGCGAGGTCCTGGCCGGCACGCACCAGCGCCGCGGCCACCTGATCTGCGAAACCGGCGTGGCGAGCGGCACGGATAGGGCCGATGCAGCCCCAGGCCAGGCCCCGGTTGGTGAGGCGCAGGCCGGCATTGTCCGCGCGGAGGCTCAAGCGATGCTCGGATCGCGCGGTCAGCATGCGGTAGGGTTCGCTGACGCCGTGGCTCACCAGGTCGTCCAGCATGACGCCGATATAGGCCTCGGAACGTGCCAGGACGCGGTCCGGGCTGGATCCCGTCGCGCGCTGCGCGGCGTTCAGCCCTGCCATCAGGCCCTGCGCCGCAGCCTCCTCATAACCCGTGGTGCCATTGATCTGCCCGGCCAGGAACAGGCCGGGGGCGCTGCGGACTTCCAGCGTGCGGTGCAGGGCGCGCGGGTCAACATGGTCGTACTCGATGGCGTAGCCGGGCCGCAGGATACGGGCGCGCTCCAGGCCGGGGATTGAGGCAATCAGCGCCGCCTGCACATCCTCCGGCAGGCTGGTCGAGATGCCGTTGGGATAGACCGTGTCGTCATCCAGCCCCTCCGGCTCCAGGAAGATCTGGTGCCGCTGGCGGTCGGCGAAGCGGACGATCTTGTCCTCGATGGACGGGCAGTAGCGTGGGCCGACGCCCTGGATCTGGCCGCCATAGACGGCGGAGCGATGCAGGTTGGCCTGGATCAGCGCGTGGGTTGCCGGCGTGGTCCAGGTGATGCGGCAATCGACCTGCCGGTTGGTGATGCGGTCCGTCAGCCAGGACATCGGCTCCGGCGGGTCATCCCCCGGCTGGGGCTCCAGCGCCTCCCAGTCGATGGTGCGGCCATCGAGGCGCGGTGGAGTGCCGGTCTTGAGGCGGGCCAGTGGCAGGCCGAGGCGGTCCAGTGCATGAGCCAGGCCGATGGAGGGTGCCTCCCCGCTTCGCCCCGCCGGGCTCCGGGTGGAGCCGAGATGAATTTCACCGCGCAGGAAGGTGCCTGTCGTCAGGATGACGGCGCCGCATGGGATCCGGTCTCCGCCGGCGGTCAGCACGGCGCGGACCCGGCCTGCGGGATCGAGCTCCAGATCCTCGGCCGACTCGCCCCGCAGGATGAGGTTGGGCTGCTCGGTCAGTAGGGCCTGCATCGCCCTGCGATAGAGACGGCGATCGGCCTGGATGCGCGGGCCGCGCACGGCAGGACCCTTGCTGCGGTTCAGCACCTTCGCGTGGATCGCAGCCGCATCCGCGGCGCGCGCGATCAGCCCATCAAGAGCATCGACCTCCCGCACCAGATGGCCCTTCCCGATGCCGCCGATGGCAGGGTTGCAGGACATCTCCCCGATCGTATCGAGGCGGTGCGTCAGCAGAAGCGTGCGCGCCCCGCAGCGCGCGGCCGCGGCCGCCGCCTCGCAGCCGGCATGCCCGCCGCCCACCACCACCACGTCGAAGCCCGGATCTGTCCTCATGGCGCGCGATATAGGCCGATCACTTGCCGATGCAGAAGTCGCGGAACACGGAATCGAGCACCTGTTCCACCTCCACGCGCCCGGTCAGGCGGCCAAGCGCTTGCAGGGCGGCGCGGTAGTTTTCCGCTGCCAGTTCTGGCAGCCGCGCCGCGCCGGCTTCCTCAAGGCGCGCGACCGCCTCGGTCAGTCCGGCGCGGTGGCGGGCCCGCGTCAGGGCGGGTGCGTCGCCAAGGGCTGCCTGGCGTTGCGCGAATGCAGCCAGCGCGGATCGGAGTTCAGTGATGCCCTGACCGGTCTGGGCGCTGGTTGCCAGGGCCGGGCGGCCGGCGATCGTACAGGGCGGCGCAGCCAGGTCGCATTTGGTGGCGAGGACCAGCACCTGCTGGCCATCCCGCAGCAGGCCGAGGCTTTCCGCATCCGGTGGCTCGCCGCTGGCGAAGGCGACCAACACGAGATCGGCCTCACCGGCGCGGCCCATGGCGCGGCGCACACCCTCCCGTTCCACCACATCCTGCGTCGTGCGCAGCCCGGCGGTATCGGCCAGCACCACGGGCACGCCGCCCAATACGAGACGGCACTCCACGATGTCCCGGGTGGTGCCAGGCTGGGGCGAGACAATCACCGCATCCCGCTCCGCCAGTGCATTCATCAGCGACGATTTGCCCGCGTTCGGCGCGCCGAGGATCGCAATGGACAGACCCTCCCGCAGGCGTTCGCCGCGGCTGCCGTCGGCCAGATGCGCGGTAATTTCGGTGTGCAGGTCGGCCGCACTTTCGCGGGCGCGCGCGGCGACGTCGCTCGGCAGGTCATCCATCTCGAATTCGATCGCAGCTTCCTGCTGTGCCAGGACGCGCGTCAGTCGCCGGGTCCAGCCATCATACAGCGAGGCCAGCGCGCCGCCGGCCTGGCGCAGCGCCTGGCGGCGCTGCGCTTCGGTTTCCGCTGCGATCAGGTCCGCGATCCCCTCCGCCTGCGTCAGATCCATGCGGCCGTGCAGGAAGGCCCGGCGGGTGAACTCCCCCGGCTCGGCCGGGCGGCATCCCAGGGCTAGCAGCGCGGCCTCGACGGCGGCGACGATGGCGGTGCCGCCGTGCAGGTGCAGTTCGGCCGCGTCCTCCCCGGTATAGCTGCCGGGTCCGGGAAACCAGAGCACCAGGGCCTCGTCCAGCTTTTCGCCATCTGCGCCGCGCAAATGCCGCAGACTGGCGCGGCGGGGTTCAGGCAGGGGTCCGGCCAGGTCCTGCAGCACCGCGCCCGCCTGCGGCCCGGACAGCCGCAGCACCGCGACGGCGGCCGGTCCGGCACCGGAAGCGCGTGCCATGATAGTGTCTGTCATGCTGGTCATGAGGTCGGTGTTTCACGTGAACGTCGTGGTGGGCGCCTCAGCCCTTGGTGGGCAGCACGTTCCCGTCGGTCAGCATCAGGTGCCTGGCGCGCCCGCCCTCCACCAGATGCGCCTGAAGGATGGCATCCACGTCCTCCCGGGTCTTGGGACTGTACCAGACGCCCTCGGGGTAGATGACCAGCGCGGGCCCGAACTCACAGCGGTCGAGGCACCCGGCCTGGTTGATCCGGATGCCTTGCACGCCGAGTTCCTTTGCGCGCGCCTTCATGTAGTCACGCAAGCCCTCACTGCCGCGGGCGGCGCAGGAGCCACGTCGGTGCCCATCCGGCCGGCGATTGCAGCAGACGAAGACATGGGCACGGAAGTAGGGAGGCGGGTCGTGCCGCGCTTCGCCGGTTTCATTCAGCACATCGGTCACGGCGGGCCTCCGGCTTCTTGTGTCGTGGAGCATGTAGGGGCGCACGCTGCTTGCCACCAGCGCAGCGTCCGGGTCGCGACAGGCCCGGCAAAAGCGCCTATGCTGACCCCGGCTTGACGAGCGCCGGCGGAGTGTGGCGCATGGCGGTCCATCGGACGAGAGCGAATGCCCCAGATTACCTGTCTCACGCCGCTCGGCGACATCACCGTCTCAGCCGAGGATGATGCGATCGTGGCGCTCGATTGGGGCCGCGGTCGCGACCAGGCGCCAACGCCTCTGTTGCGGGAGGCTGTCGCGCAGCTGCAGGATTATTTCGACGGTCAGCGAACAGGCTTCGACCTGCCACTGGCGCCTTTCGGGTCCGCATTTCAGCAGCGGGTCTGGGCGGCGCTGCGCGACATTCCCCCGGGCGAAACGCGGTCCTATGGCGATCTCGCCAGGCTCCTGGGCTCCTCGGCACGCGCCATAGGTCAGGCGAATGGAAGCAACCCGATCCCGATCCTGATTCCCTGCCACCGCGTCGTCGCGACCGGCGGCCGGCTCGGCGGCTATTCGGGCGGTGACGGACCCGCAACCAAGCGTATGCTGCTGGACCTGGAACAACGCGCGCGCGCGTCGGACCCCGCACACCCGGTTACTCCCGGCCCTCAGGCTGAACTCCCCCTCCCCCAAGCTGCAGGGACCCTGCCCCGATGAACCACGCCATCCGCGTCCACGAATATGGCGGCCCCGAGAAAATGGTGTGGGAAGAGGTGCCGTTGCCCTCCCCGAAACCTGGCGAGGCGCTGGTTCGGCACCAGGCTGTCGGGCTGAACTACATCGACGTCTATTTCCGCACCGGCCTCTACAAGGCGCCCGCCTTGCCGGCGACCATCGGCATGGAGGCCGCGGGCGTGGTGGAGGCCGTGGGCGAAGGCGTCACCCATGTCGCGCCAGGCGACCGCGTCGCCTATGCCACAGCTCCCATCGGCGCTTATGCCGAGGCGCGGACCATCAAGGCCGATCGACTGGTGAAGGTGCCGGAAGCGATTGCCTTTGAGCAGGCGGCGGCGATGATGCTGCAGGGCATGACGGCGGGATTCCTGCTGACCCGCACCTACAAAGTGCAGCCCGGCCAGACCATCCTGATCCATGCCGCAGCCGGCGGCGTCGGCCTGATCATGACGCAATGGGCCAAGCACCTCGGCTGCACCGTCATTGCCTGTGTCAGTACCGAGGATAAGGCGGCGCTCGCCAAGGCGCATGGCGCGGATCACGCGGTGATCGGGCTTGAGGCGCTGCCGGCGCAGGTGAAGGACATCACCGGCGGCGCCATGCTGCCCGTGGTCTATGACAGCGTCGGCCGGGACAGCTTCACCACCTCGCTCGATTGCCTGGCGCCGTACGGGATGATGGTGTCCTACGGCAACGCATCCGGTCCGGTCACCACCGACATTGGCATTCTGGCCGCCAAGGGATCGCTGTATCTGACGCGGCCGACGCTCGCGACCTACACGGCCAAGCGGGAGGATCTGGAAGCCCAGGCAGCGGCCCTGTTCGATGTGGTGGCGCAGGGCGCCGTGCAGATCAGGGTCAACCAGCGCTTCGCCCTGAAGGACGCCGCTGAGGCGCATCGCGCGCTGGAAGCACGCAAGACCACGGGTAGCACGGTCCTGCTGCCCTGATGCAGCCTGGTGGGGCTACAGCAGCCCCGCCAGCGCCAACCCCATCGCAGCGGCGCCGGCCACGCCGATCATCGTGAGGGTCAGGCTGGTGCCGAGCACGCGCCAGCGGAACACCTCCGGCTCCCGCCCGATCCCCAGCGCGTGGAAGCTGCGCCCGGCCAGCAGCGTCACGCCCAGCACATGCAGCGCCCAGGCGGGTAGCCCGTTCGCCTCGCACAGGGCCAGCAGCAGCAGCGCCATCGGCACGGCCTCCGCGAAATTGCCATGTGCCCGCGCGGCGCGTTCCACCAATCGGTGCGCCGTGCCCATCGGCTGGTGATACAGGCGCCGGGCTCTAATCACCCGGGCGGCCAGCGCGACGAAGGCCAGCGCCAGCGGCGCGGCATAAAAGGCCGTGATCGGCAGCATCACGCCTCCTCCCGCACAGCGGCACGCATCCCGCCGGACAGGCGCAGCAGCGCCTCCGGCGTCGTGGCGAAGACGTGCAAGGGTGACCCGGCCGCGGCCCACACCTTTTCGAACCGGAACAAATCCTCATCCAGCAGCACCATCGGTGGTGTCAGATGCGCCAGTGGCGCGACCCCGCCGATGGCAAATCCGGTGACATCCCGCACCCAGCCACCCTCGGCGCGTTTCACGTGAAACATGTCGCCGCGGTCGCGGTTCAGCGCGGCGCTGGCCTTGGCCATGTCCACGCGGTTGGCGCCGGAGGCAATCACCAGCAACGGCCTGTCGCCGACCCGGAACACGATGGATTTGGCGATCTGCGCCACGGTGCAGCCCACCGCTGCCGCGGCATCCGCCGCGCTGCGCGTGCCATCCGGAAACGACGCCACGGTATCCGGATGCCCCGCCGCCAGCAGCGCCGCCCGCACCCGTTCGACAGACCCGCCTGACATCGCCATATCTCCACCCGATGGAAACCCTGGCCCTCTACATCCACTGGCCGTTCTGCGCCGCCAAGTGCCCGTATTGCGACTTCAACAGCCATGTGCGGGACCGTGTGGATCAGGCCGCCTTCGCCGCCGCGCTGCGCCAGGAACTGGCCTATGAAGCCGCGCGCGCCAACATCGCCGGCCGCCGCCGCCTGGCCAGCATCTTTTTCGGCGGCGGCACGCCGAGCCTGATGGCCCCCTCCACCGCCGCCGCCCTGGTCGCCGATGCCCAGGCGCTGTTCGACCCGGAGCCCGATCTTGAGATCACCCTGGAGGCCAACCCCACCAGCGTGGAACTCCAGAAGCTGCGTGACTTCCGCGCGGCCGGCGTGAACCGCGTCTCGCTCGGCGTGCAGGCGCTGGACCCCGCTGCCCTGGCGTTCCTCGGCCGCAAGCACGACACGGCCGAGGCCATCACCGCCCTCGAACACGCCCGCGCCACCTTTCCGCGCGTATCCTTCGACCTGATCTACGCCCGCCCCGGCCAGGCGGAATCCGCCTGGCGCGCCGAACTCCGCCAGGCCCTGTCGCTCGCCGCCGACCACCTTTCGCTCTACCAACTCACCATCGAGCCCGGCACGCAATTCGCCACCCTGTTCGGTCGCGGCGTCTTCACCCTGCCCGAGGGGGACGAAGCCGCTCGCCTCTACGCCGCGACCGCGGAGGAAGCCGCCCGCTTCGGCCTGCTGCCCTACGAGATTTCCAACTACGCCCAGCCCGGCGCCGAAAGCCGCCACAACCTCGCCTATTGGCGATACGGCGATTATCTCGGCATCGGTGCCGGCGCCCATCAGCGCCTGACCCAGCCCGACGGCACCCTGCTCGCAGCCCGCCGCCATCGCGCGCCAGAGGAATGGCTGGCGCGGGTGCAGCGGTACGGCCACGCGGTGGTGGAGGAAGAAGCCCTTTCCCCCCGCGACCGCGCCCGTGAGGCCCTTCTGATGGGCCTGCGCCTGCATGAGGGCATCGATCCCGCCCGCATCGCGCGCCGCAGCGGGCTGCCCTTCGAAAGTTGCGTGGACATGCAGGCGTTGCAGCACCTCGAAGCCGAAAAGCTGCTCGCCTGGCGCCCCAACGGTCACCTCGCCGCCACCACGGACGGGCTGCTGCGGCTGGACGCGCTGCTGCCCTTGCTGGTCAACTGAACCCATGACCCGCACCGCCTTCCTCGGCGCCTATGGCTACGGCAACCTCGGCGACGAGCTGTGCCTGATGGAGGCGATGGCCGCCTTTCCCTCCACGGAAAGCCACGCCTTCTCCGTCGCCCCGGCCTGGACACTTCGCTGCTGCCCCGGCCTCGATGCCTGCTTCGCCGATGGCGCCGCCATGCTGGCGTTGCGGCCGGATCGCGTGGTGTTCGGCGGCGGCATGTTCGGCGTGCCGGATGCCTTCCGCAACTGGATGCCCTGGCTCGCCAAGGCAGAGGCCCGGGGCGCCGAGATCCATTTCCACAACCTCGGCGTCGCCTGGCTGCTCAAGGACCTTGATTGGCTGGACACCACGGCTCGCGGCGTCATCGCCCGCCTGGCCAGCTTCACCGTGCGCGACTATCTGGGTGTCGAGCGGATCGCCGAGGCCGGCTTCGGTCGCCTGCCGCGCATCACCTTCTTCCCCGAAGCCGACATTCCACCCGATACCAGCCTGGCCGACGCGCTGCTGCCGCGCGGCGAAAAGCTGCTCGGCCTATCCATCATCCCGATGCCCAACATGAAGGCCTGCCTGCAACAGGAAGCCGGGCTGGTGCGCGACCTGCTGGCGGAATTCGAGGGGCATCAGATCGTCCCCATCGTCTCCACCGTGCATGTGGACAGCCAGGCGGAGGACGACATGGCCGGCGCCGCCGCCTTCATCCGTGATTTCCTGCCGCGCGCACGCATCGCCGCGCCGGCGCTGCTGGACCGCGATTTCTGGCGCGACCAGCTGAGCCCGCGCCGGCTGAAGGGCCTGGTCTCCCGGCTGGATGTGCTGGTGACGCAGCGCAAGCACAACGCCATCCATGCCATCGGCTGCGGCGTCCGCGTCATCGGCCTGCACCCGCTGGAGGATAACAGCCTGCGTCGTACCTTTGTTGCCATGGAACACCGCCTGCCCCCCGGCTCACGCTGCCTCGGATTGCTTTATAGCTGATGCGAACCCTGCTGATCGCGGAACGGCCCTGCCGCGACCTTCGCTCCCGCGCCCTGCTTCAAGGCCTGCCGGACCACCTCGGCCAGGGCGCGCCGCTGCTGCTCTCCACCGCCGCCCCCACCGCGCCGGCAGGTTTCGAGGCGCTACAATCGGAGGCCGACCCAGCGGCGCATGGCGTGACGCGCGTGGTCATCGCCGGGGCCTTCCAGGAACGCCCGCAGCTTGAACTGGCGCTGGCCGTCGCCGCCCGGGCCGTGCAGGCCGGCGCCGCGCTGGAGATCCGCGCCTTCACCGTCGAGCGCGGCGCCGCGATGCGCGATGCGCCGAAAGGTGTCGAGCTTCTGGCGCAGGCCCACCCGCTGGAATTGCGCGACCACCACACCGCCAACGCGCTGATGGTCTGGCGCAGCCCGGCCGCCTTCCGCATCCGTGCCTACCCCGAATGCGCCACCGCAGCGGATGACGCGCTGCTGCCCCTGCTGCCGCCGGGACCGATCCTTGGCCTGTCGATCCTCGGCGGGCCTCAGATGCGCCAGGCCTGGACGGCGCGGCTGGCCGAGCTGCAGGCGCTGCTCGCCCCCATGCAGGGCTGGGCTATGCTGCCCCTGCCGATGGAACACGCCGCCAGCCCGATGGACGACCTGGCCGGCACGCGGGATTTCCTGGGGGCGATGCTGCCCGGCGCGACGCTGTTGCTGCCCGAACTGGCGCAGGAGGTCTGGCGCCGGCGCCAGCTGACGCCGGGGCGGATGCGCGCGCTGGTGGCACGCTGCGGTGCCGTGGTCACCAACCAGGATGTGCCGGCCGCCTTCGCCATCACCGCCGGCGTGCCTGTCATCGGCCTGGCGCTCGGCACGGACCGCCGCGCCATCACCTGCCTCACGCAGTTCGCGAATACGCTGCCGGCCGGTTCCCAGCTTCTGCACCCGCCGCGCGGGTAGCTTTCAGGGCTGCGCGGCCGCCAGTTCCAGCGCCCGTGCATAGACCTGCTTGCGGGGCAGTCCGGTGGCGGCAGCCACCATCGCCGCGGCATCGCGAAGGCTCTGCCCGGCCATCGCGGCACGCAGCTGCGCATCGAGGTCGGCCTCCGCCGTCACCTCCTCCGGCGCCGGCCCGACGCAGATGCAGATCTCGCCCCGCGCCGGCTCCGTCGCGTAATGTGAGGCCAGCTCCGCCAGGCTGCCGCGCCGCACCTCCTCGAACCGCTTGGTCAATTCCCGCGCCACTGCCGCCGGCCGTTCGCCACCCAGGCCCTCGGCAAGCGCCGCCAAAGTCTCGGCCAGGCGGTGCGGCGCCTCATGCAGCACCAGCGTCGCCGTCAGCCCGGCCCGCTCCGCCGCCCGATGCCGCGCGATCGCCGCCGCACGCGGCCCATCCTTCGGCGGCAGGAAGCCCAGAAACACGAAAGGGTGAGGCGGCAGGCCGGACAGCGTCAGCGCGACCACCGCCGCGTTGGGGCCTGGAATGGCAGTCACCGGCACCCCCGCCTCGATCGCCGCCCGCACCAGCCGGTATCCGGGGTCGGACACCAACGGCGTACCGGCGTCGGAGGCCAGCGCCAGCCGCTGCCCGCCTTCGATCCGGGCGAGCACCCGGGGTATCATTTCCGCTTCGTTGTGGTCATGCAGTGGCACCAGCGTCGCGGAGACGCCATAACGCTGCAACATGAGGCCTGTTACCCTGGTATCCTCGCAGAGCACGGCATCCACCGCGCCGAGCACCGCGAGAGCCCGGGGCGAGAGGTCGCCGAGATTGCCGATCGGTGTCGCCACCAGGGAAAGCCCAAGCGGGGCCTCCCGGGGCGCCGCCCGTTCAGGAGGGTCGCCGTTTGCCACGTCCTTGGTCCCGCCATCCGTCTGACGCGCCGGATCCCTCGGCGCCGTTGCCCAGCACACCCGGGCGCCGCCGCCTGGGCGGGGTCACGCTGGGGGCACTGCTGGGCGTTGTTCTGGGCCTCGCGGCCTGCGCGCCGCAAGCCCCCCGGCCGTCCTTCATTGGCGTGGCACCGCCGATCGGTGGCCAGCCAGTCCTGCCCGGGCCGGTCAGCCAGCAGCGCGCGGCCATGCTGCTGCCGCTGACCGGGCCGCAGGCGCCGCTCGGCCAGGCGATGCTGAATGCCGGCTACATGGCGCTGTTCGACGAATCGCAATCCGGCATCGAACTCGCGCCGCGGGACACCGGCGGCACGCCGGCCGGGGCCGCCGCCGCTGCGCGGGCGGCTATTGCCGATGGCGCGCGCATCCTGGTCGGCCCGCTGACCAGCGCGGAAGTCGCCGCCGTCTCCGGTCCGGCGCGTGCCGCCGGCGTGCCGGTACTGGCCTTCACGAATGATTCCCAGCGCGCTGGTGGCGGCACCTGGGTGCTCGGCATCACGCCGGAACAGCAGGTGCGCCGCGTGGTCGCGGCCGCGGCCGCGCAAGGCGCGCAGCAATTTGCGCTCGGCGCGCCGGACAATGATTTCGGGCGGGCACTTGCCAGCGGCCTGCGCGGCGCGACCGCAGATCTCGGCCTGCCGCCGCCGCGCATCGCGCTGCACCCGGCCAATGCCGAACCGGCCATGGCCGCCTCCGGCGCGCGCGCCAGCGGCGCGCGGGCCGATGCGGTGCTGATCGGCGAGACAGGGGAACGCGCCCGCCGCTTCGCCGCAACCTGGATGTCGGAAGCGCAGTCCAACGGCCAGCCGCCGCGCCTGCTCGGCACTGCGCTCTGGCTGAACGATGCCAGCCTGGGCCGGGAGCCGGCGCTGGAGGGCGCCTGGTTCGCCGGTCCGGATGGCCGAGCCCGCGCCCGGTTCGAGGCACGCTACCGCGACGCCTTCCGCGAAACCCCGCCGCGCATCGCCGCCACCGCCTATGACGCGGCCGCCATCGCGACGCGCGCGCTGCGCAGCGGCGCACTGCCGGGCCAGGGCATGGCCGGCGAGACCTTCGCCGGTGCCGATGGCCCGGTGCTGCTGCTGCCGGATGGCCGGACGCAGCGCGGCCTTGCCGTCTATGCCGTTTCCACCGGCAGCGAGCCGCAGATTGTGGAGCAGGCGCCCACCCCCGGCGGCCCTGGCTCGTGAGGCTGAGCGGGCAGGGCTGAGGCACCATGCCGGTCACGGGCCCACCTGCCGGCCGCTGGCTGGCCGGGGCGGCCTTGATCGGCGCCGTCCCGGCGCTGGCGCTGGGCATGCTGCTGCTCGGCGGCGCGGTGGAGACCATGCCGGGGCTGTTGGCCCTGGGCGCCACGCTGGTGGCCGCCCTGCTGGTCTCGCGCATCTGGCTGGCCAATATCGGCGCCCTGTCGGCGGCGCTGCGCCAGGCGGCGGATGGCACCGGGATGGTGCCGGAACTCACCGGCCGGCTGCTGCTGCCCTCGGTGGCGGATCTGGCGGAAACTGCCCGCCGCGTCGCCCGCGCCCTGCAATCCCGTACCGAGCAGGTCTCCCGCCTGCGGCAGGCGGATGAGGCGATCATCGAGCGGCTGCCCGACCCGCTCGTGGTACTGGATGCGGATGGCGCGCCGCTGCGGGCGAATTCCGAGGCACGATCGCTGTTCGGCGCCGCCCCCGGCAATGCCGGCGACCTCGCCGCGCTGCTGCGCCACCCGGCGATGGCGGAGGCGATCGCGGCAGCACTCACCACCGGCCAGCCGCAGCGCGCCGAGATCGTCCTGCCGGTGCCCGTGGCGCGGGAATTGCGCGTGCATGCCGTGCCGATGGACCCGCCGCTCGGCGATGGCGGCCGCCTGCTGCTGGTGCTGTCGGACCGTACGCGCGACCGGGCGGTGGAGCGGATGCGCGCCGATTTCGTCGCCAATGCCAGCCACGAGCTCCGCACCCCGCTCGCCAGCCTGATCGGCTTCATTGAGACGCTCCGTGGCCCGGCCGAGGATGACCGGGAGGCGAGCGCCCGCTTCCTCGGCATCATGGCAGAGCAGGCGGACCGCATGCGCCGGCTGATCGACGATCTGCTCGGCCTGTCGCGCATCGAGATCACCGAACACCAGCCGCCCACCGGCCGCGTCGACCTCGGCAGGCTGATCACCGCGGAGGTGGAGGCGATGGAACCCGTGCTGGCCGGCCGCAATGCCCGGGTCGCGCTCGACGTGACGCCCGGGCTGGTCGCCGAGCCGGCTGATGCGGGGCAACTGGCCCAGGTGCTGCGGAACCTGCTGGAGAATGCCTGCCGCTACGGCCGCGAAGGCGGCACCATCCGCCTGACCCTGGCCCGCGCGGATGCCCAGGCGACCCCGCGCTGGCCGGCCCGGCCCGGCATCGTCCTGTCTGTGGCGGATGAGGGGCCAGGCATCCCGCGCCAGCATCTGCCGCGGCTGACGGAGCGCTTCTACCGGGTGGACCGGGGTCGCGGACGCCACGCCGGTGGCACCGGCCTTGGGCTGGCCATCGTCAAGCACATCGTCAACCGCCACCGCGGCGAGCTGCGGATCGAGAGCGAGGAGGGCGTCGGCTCCAGCTTCCTGGTCTGGGTGCCGGCGGAAGGATCACCGGCGGAAGGATCACCGGCGGAAGGACCACCGGCGGGGCCGTAAGGAATCGCCACTTTTCCGGCGTTGCGACGTTGCTGCCCTGCCGGTGTCAGACTCCGGTGCCCTTCGATGGAGCCGCGCGTGATCCCCCAGCCCCCTCAGCCCCCCCTGTTCCAGTCCTTTTTCCTCGCCGGCTTCGAATGCTCCTCGCATCGGAACATGGCGCGCCGCCGGCTGGACATGATCGCGGCGACCCGGCACGACCTGCTGGCGCTGGAGGATTACAGCCAGCTCGCGGAACACGGCATCCGCACGGCGCGGGACGGGCTGCGCTGGCACCTGATCGAGACAACGCCCGGCCATTACGACTGGTCCTCCCTGCTGCCGATGCTGCGCGCGGCGGAGGCGGTGCGGACGCAGGTGATCTGGGATCTGTGCCATTACGGCTGGCCTGACGACCTGGATGTCTTCAGCGCGGCTTTCGTCGATCGCTTCGCCGCCTTCGCCGCCGCCTTCGCGCGGCTGCATGTGGAGGAAACCGGCCGCCCGCCCTTCGTCTGCCCGGTGAACGAGATGTCCTTCGTCGCCTATTCCGGCGGCGACAAGGCGCGCGCCTCGCCCCACGCGACGGGGCGTGGTGCGGAGCTGAAGCGCAACCTGGTCCGCGCCGCCATCGCGGCGACCCGTGCTGTGCGGGAGGTGGCGCCTGGCGCCCGCTTCGCCTGCATCGACCCGCTGATCAACATCGTCCCGCGGCACCGGGGGGAGGCCGAGGTGGTGCGCGCGCATACGGCGAGCCAGTGGCAGGCCTGGGACATGGTGGCGGGGCGGGAGGCGCCGGAGCTGGGCGGGGCGGAGGACCTGCTGGATGTGGTCGGCGTGAACTACTACTGGAACAACCAGTGGGTGCATGATGCGGAACCGCTGAGCGTCTTCGACCCCGGCCGCTATCGCCCCTTCCGCGACATGCTGGCGGAGGCCGCCGCCCGCTACGCGCCCCGCCCGATGTTCATCGCGGAGACCAGCATCGAGGGCGCCGGCCGCGCCACCTGGCTGCGCTACGTGACGGAGGAGACGCTGGCCGCCGCGGCCGCGGGCGTGCCGGTGCACGGCATCTGCCTGTATCCCGTGATTTCCCACCACGGCTGGGACGATGATCGCTATTGCCCCAATGGCCTGCTCGAATTGGCCCCGCTGCATGGCCGCCGCCAGGTGCATCGCCCGCTGGCGGAGGAACTGGCCAGGCTCCAGGGGCAGGCGGCCCAGGCCATGATGGGCGGCCGACGGGCCGCGATGCGCTAAGGTCGGCGGGCCGGGATGGGCGAAGGCCGGCGGGCCGGGATGCGCTAAGGCCGGCGGGCCGGGATGCGCTGGGGCAGACGAGCCGGCACGCGCCGGGCCCGGCCCGCCGGCGATAGGTCGGCTCGATCGAGCCGATGGAATTCGACGTGGCCAGGCCGCATCATCACCGGCCTCCCCTTGACCCGGCGCCGTGACGTGGCATGTCGGGTCGGTGATGGACCTTCCCGCCCAGACAGTGCCCGCAACCACCGCCATGGCCAGCCGGAAGCGGCTGGCGGTGGTGCTGCTCAACCTCGGCGGACCCGACGCGCCGGAGAGCGTCCGGCCGTTCCTGGTGAACCTGTTCACCGACCCGGCGATCCTGCGCGTGCCGGGCTTCATCCGCCCCTGGCTCGGCCGGCTGATCGCCTGGCGCCGCACCAAGCCGGCGACGGAGAACTACGCCATCCTCGGCGGCAAATCCCCGCTGCTGGAGCTGACCATCGAGCAGGGCGTGGCGCTGGAAGCTTTGTTGAAGGCCGATGACGCGGAGGAGGTGAAATGCTTCACCGCCATGCGCTACTGGCACCCGATGAGCGACGAGACGGCGGCGGCCGTGAAGGCCTGGGGACCGGATGAGGTCATCCTGCTGCCGCTGTATCCGCAGTACTCCACCACCACCACCGGCAGCAGCGCACTCGCCTGGATCAAGGCCGCCGCCAAGGTGAAGCTGGAGGTGCCGACCACCACCATCTGCTGCTTCCACTCCCACCCCGGCTTCGCCAGCTCCACCGCCGAGATCGTGCGCGGCGCCTGGGACAAGGCGCGGGCGGAGCTGGACCCGGCCATTCCGCTGCGCGTGCTGTTCAGCGCGCATGGCCTGCCCGAAAGCATCGTGAAGGCGGGCGATCCCTATCAGTGGCAGGTCGAACAGACGGTGGCGGGCGTGGTGGCGCGGCTCGATTTGCCAGACCTCGACCACGTCGTCTGCTTCCAGTCCCGCGTCACGCCGCAGAAATGGATCGGCCCCTCCACCGAGGATGAGCTGGAGCGTGCCGGCCACGACAAGGTGGCGGTGCTGGTCGTGCCCATCGCCTTCACCTCCGAACATTCGGAGACGCTGGTCGAGCTGGATGTGGAATACCGGGAGGAGGCGGAGAAGCTGCACGTCCCCGGCTATTTCCGCGCCCCCGCCCAGAACAGCCACCCCGGCTTCATCCAGGCGCTGGCCGACCTGGTCCGCCACGGCCGTACCAGCAACCGCACGCTGTGTTCCTTCGCCGGCCCCCGGCAGTGCCCCAAGAACCACAAGGACTGTCCGCATGCGGCGCTGATCGGGCGCCTGGAGGCGATGCCGGGCATCCCGGTGGAGCGCACCGCCCGCGCCCGCACCGCGGCATGAGCGATATTCGCCGGCCCGCGGCCGTGCTGTTCGATTGCGATGGCGTGCTGGCCGATAGCGAGGCGCTGCACAACCGGATCATCGCCGAGGAAATCTCGGCCCTGGGCTGGGAGATGGACGCCGCGGAGGCTGAGCGTCGCTTCATCGGCCTGTCCTGGCGCAACATCGTGCCCCTGGTCGAGGCCCGCCTCGGCCCGGATTCGGTTCCGGGTGACTTCGTCGAGGGCGTCGTCGCCCGCGTGCTGCGCGCCTTGCGGGAGGAGGTGGTGCCGGTCCCCGGTGCGCTGGAGGCGCTGCGCGCCATCGTCGCGGCGGGCATCCCGGTCGCGGTGGCCAGCAATTCCTCCCGAGCCGAGCTGATGACCAAGCTGCACGGCCTGGGCCTGACGGAGACCTTTCGGGGCCGCACCTTCTCCTACGACGACGTCGCCATGCCGAAGCCGGCGCCCGACATGTACCGCGCGGCCGCCGAGGCCTGCGGCGCCGACCCGCATCACTGCGTGGTGGTGGAGGACAGCGTCACCGGCAGCCGCGCCGGCCGCGCCGCCGGCTGCCGGGTGCTGGGCTATGCTCATGCAACCGACCCTGCCGCCCTGCGCGCCGTCGGCGCCGAGCCCTTCCACAGCATGGCGGACCTGCCCGGCCTGATCGGCCTGCCGGCGGAAGCCGCGGCATGACGCTGGATTTCCTCGCGCCGCTCTACCCCTGGACCCGCGCGCTGCACCTGATTTCGGTGATCGCCTGGATGGCCGGGCTGTTCTACCTGCCGCGGCTGTACATCTACCACTTCCAGGTCCCGGTCGGCGATGCGCGGTCGGAACTGTTCAAGGTGATGGAACGGCGGCTGCTGAAGGCCATCATGAACCCGGCCATGATCGCCACCTGGGTACTCGGCCTGGCGCTGATCCTGACGCCCGGCGTGGTGGATTGGACCGCCGGCTGGTGGCACCTGAAGCTGACTTCCGTGCTGCTGATGTCCGGCTTCCACGGCATGCTGGGCGCCGCCCGCAAGCGCTTCGAGGCCGATGGCCGCCCGCGTACCGAACGCGCCTGGCGCTATTGGAACGAGGTGCCGACGGTGCTGATGATCGTCATCGTCATCATGGTGATCGTGAAGCCCTTCTAGACCTCAGGCTCCGGCGCGGCCTCCGGCCGCTTGGCGACGCGCCACCTGGCACGGCGGCCGTTCGGCCGCTCGCCCGACTGCGGCGGGCGCAGGTTGTTCCCGGCCGGCACGATCTGCTCCCGGCTCCCTTCGGCTCGCGAAGCCCTTGCAAAGTCCCCAAGAATCCGCCATCTCTGGATTGACGGTTCGCCCCGCGCCCCATAGGTTTGCCGGGTCGTTCCGACAATCGGCCAAGCGTCGCGTCCTGCGGCGTAGCTGATCCTCCTCTCCTCAAGACCCCTCCTGGTCGCCGCAACCTTGCCCAGCAACGGGATCGCGGCGCGGGAATGGCCCCCGGAATCCAGCCTTCGCCCCTGGCGAAAGCGGACAAGGCCCAGACCGAAGACCCCAGGTCCGCCCGTTTTCCCTTCCTCGCGCACGACGGACGCGTCCGCACATGCATCTTTCCGAACTCAAGGCCAAGTCACCGGCCGATCTCCTCGCCTTCGCAGAATCCCTGCAGGTCGAGAACGCGTCGTCGCTGCGCAAGCAGGACATCATGTTCGCGATCCTGAAGACGCTGGCGGAGAATGAGCAGGCCATCTACGGCGACGGCACGCTGGAAATCCTGCCGGATGGCTTCGGCTTCCTGCGCAGCCCGCAGGCCAACTTCC
>LNFM01005624.1_pt1 | contig 27331 bp, 28 predicted proteins | sample 596031 | NCBI WGS metagenome assembly LNFM01 (sample SAMN04254537, study PRJNA301005) | activated carbon metagenome | isolation source: dual media filters at the Ann Arbor, Michigan drinking water treatment plant | place: USA: Ann Arbor
CAAGGACAACCAGGAAGACAAGGAGCCGCTGTTCGACACGGTGGACACCTTGAAGGACACGCTGCGCATCTTCGTGGAGATGGTGGGCGGCCAGCTGAATCCGGCCACCGGCGCGAAGGAAGGTGGCATCACGGTGAACGCCGTCGCCATGGAGGAGGCGGCCAAGAAGGGCTACGCCACCGCCACCGATCTGGCCGACTACCTGGTGAAGAAGGGCCTGCCGTTTCGCGACGCGCACGAAACCGTGGCCCATGCCGTGAAGGCAGCCGTTTCGCACAGCTGCGACCTGTCGGAGCTGCCGCTGGCGGTGCTGCAGGGCTTCAATGCCTCGATTGAAAAGGACGTGTACGAATGCCTGAGCCTGCGCGGCTCGCTCAACGCACGCAACACGCTGGGCGGCACGGCGCCGGCACAGGTGCGGCACCAGATCGCGCGCCATCGCCAGCGGCTGGCCTGAGCGCCGGCTTCAGTTGCAGTCGGGCTGTGGCACCTCGGTGCAGCGCTGAAAGGCTTCCGGCTTGAGACCACCACCGACGAGGCGGTACTGGTCAAAACACGCTGCACTGGCGGCAAAGGCATGCCAGCGCGCCTCGCAGGCTGTCGTGCCGGGCGGCAAGGGTGTGCTGGCGGGCACAGCGCGGTGGGCGTAGCGTTGCGGCACGTCGACCAAGGCACCGTAGTACACGCGGCCGCCATCGTCGGTCCACCGGTAGAGCTCGGCGGACCAGGCAACGCCTGACGCAGCCAGCGCCAGCACCACCAAGCAGGTTTTTAACTTCATGCGGCCTGAGACTTCGTCGGCACGCGTGCGGTTCCGCCGTTCGTCCGCGACCTACACTGGGCCGCCATGACCACACCGCAACCGGCATTCATCAACGCTCTGCTGAAGCTCGCCCGCCGTGCGCACCCGGTGGTGGATCTGGTGGAAACACACGGCGCCTGGGTGCTGCTGGCCGGCGTCCACGCCTGGAAGATCAAGAAACCGGTGTGTCTGCCCTTCATGGACTTCAGCACGCTCGCCCTGCGCCATGCAGCTTGCGAGGCCGAGGTGCGGCTCAACCGGCGCTTTGAAACCGCCGACCCAGCCACCCACCTGTACCTGGACGCCCTGCCCATCGTCGGCCCGGCTCACGATCCCCGCTGGGGCAAGCCGGGACGTGACGACAACCAGGCCATTGAATGGGCGGTACACATGCGCCGTTTCAACGAAGACCTTCGGCTGGACCACCTGTGCGCGCGCGGCGTCCTGAAACCGGAACACCTCACCTCGCTGGCGCAACGCATGGCGACCTTCCAGGCCACTGCGGCAGTGGCCTCCGCCGATGGACCCTGGGGCAGCACTGCCGATGGGCTGACCTTCGCACGCGAGAACCTGACCACCCTGCGCGCGGGCCTGACGGGCGCCGAGAACGCTGCGCTTCTCGACGCATTGAGCGCATGGACCGAAGCGCGTGCCGCACAACTGGCTCCGCAGCTGGTGCAACGCCTGGCAACAGGCTGTGTTCGCGAAGGCCATGGCGACCTGCACCTGGCCAACCTCGTGCTCATCGGCAACGAGGTCGTGCCTTTCGACGGCATCGAGTTCAACGACGCGCTGCGCTGGATCGACGTGGCCAGCGACATGGCCTTTGCCTGGATGGACCTGCTCGACCACAGCCAACCCGGCCTGGCCAACGGCCTGCTCAGCGACTGGCTGGACGCCAGCGGCGATACCACTGCGCCCGATGTGCTGCCCTTCTTTGCGGTCTACCGCGCGCTCGTGAGAGCCAAGGTGGCGGTGATCCGCAGCACGCAGGCGGGGGCCGACGCGGCAGCTTCCCTGGCGGAAGCGCACGGCTACACCGCGCTGGCCCAACGCATCGCGCAGCCACCAGCACCACAACTCGTCATCACCCACGGCCTGTCGGGCAGTGGCAAGACCTGGGCCTCCAGCCGCTGGCTGCAGGCAGAGCGCAGCGGCTGCGCGATCCGCCTGCGTTCCGATGTGGAACGCAAACGTCTGCACGGTCTGGGCGCCACCCAGCCCAGCGGCTCGGGCTTGAACACCGGCCTGTACACCCCGCAAGCCCACACCCACACTTATGACCACCTGCTGGAGCGTGCCCGGCATCTGCTGCGCGAAGGCTGGTCGGTGCTGGTGGACGCGGCCTTTTTGCGCCGCCACGAGCGCGAGGCCTTCGCCGCGCTGGCGCAGGCAACCGGTCGCCCGTTCCACATCCTGGCCACCGAGGCCCCGGTGGCGGTGCTGCGCGAACGAATCAACGCGCGGCAGGCGCGCGGAGCAGACGCCTCGGAAGCCACGGTGGCCGTGCTGGAGCAGCAGCTGGGCTGGCTGGAGCCCCTGAGCGCCGGCGAACGCAGGCGCTGCCTGCCAGCGCCTGCTTGACACCCTCGCGAAAAAATTTCAATCCGCCCCGTCCTGCTTTCACACGCCAGGAAACGGGGGCGCCGCTACCATCAGGCCCAGACCTGCCCCAACAACACTGGAGACTCCATGACCGTCATCACCACCGTCGAAGACCTGCGCGTGCTCGCGCAGAAGCGCGTGCCGCGCATGTTCTACGACTACGCCGACAGCGGCTCCTGGACCGAGGGCACCTACCGCGCCAACACCGAAGACTTCCAGAAGATCAAGCTGCGCCAGCGTGTGGCGGTGAACATGGAGAACCGCAGCACGCGCAGCACCATGGTGGGCCAGGAGGTGGCCATGCCGGTAGCGATTGCGCCCACCGGCCTGACCGGCATGCAGCACGCCGACGGCGAGATCCTGGCCGCTCGCGCAGCGAAAAAGATGGGCGTTCCGTTCACGCTCTCCACCATGAGCATCTGTTCCATCGAAGACGTGGCGCAGCACGCAGGCGAAGGCTTCTGGTTCCAGCTCTATGTGATGAAGGACCGCGCTTTCATCGAGCGCCTGGTCGACCGCGCCAAGGCCGCCAAATGCGCGGCGTTGGTGCTCACGCTCGATCTGCAGATCCTGGGCCAGCGCCACAAGGATCTGAAGAACGGCCTGTCGGCTCCGCCCAAGCTCACCATCGCCAACATGATCAACATCGCCACCAAGCCGCGCTGGGCGCTGGGCATGCTGGGCACCCAACGCAAACAGTTCGGCAACATCGTGGGCCATGTGAGCGGCGTGGCCGACATGAGCAGCCTCTCCGCCTGGACGGCCACGCAGTTCGACCCGGCCCTCAACTGGGGTGACGTGGAATGGATCAAGAAGCGCTGGGGTGGCAAGCTGATCCTCAAGGGCATCCAGGACGTGGAAGATGCGAAGCTTGCCGTGGCGTCGGGTGCCGACGCACTCATCGTGAGCAACCACGGCGGCCGGCAGCTCGACGGGGCGCAGAGCAGCATCGAGGCGCTGCCCACCATCGTGGACGCGGTGGGCAGCCAGATCGAGGTGCACATGGACGGCGGCATCCGCAGTGGCCAGGACGTGCTCAAGGCCCGGGCGCTGGGTGCGCGTGGCGTCTACATCGGTCGTTCCATGCTCTATGGTCTGGGCGCCATGGGCGAGGAAGGCGTGACCAAATGCCTGCAGATCATCCACCGCGAACTCGACCTCACCATGGCCTTCTGTGGCCACACCAACATCGAGACAGTGGACAAATCGATTTTGTTGCCGGGCACCTTCCCCACAGCCGTGTCATGAACACACCCGCGCTGACGCACAAGCCCCGCACCTCCAAGCTGTGGCTGGGCATCAGCGTGGTGCTGGCGCTGGTGCTGCTGGTGGGCGCGGCCACCACGGCCAGCATGTACGAACAGCTCAAGGCGCAGATCGTGCACCTTCAGGAACGTCTGGCGGTCACGCCGCAGGTGCGCTACGTGTCGGTGTTGCTGGACGCACAGGACCTGCCGGCCCTGCTGGTGACCATGGACCCGCAAGCCGATGTGTTGCAGGTGCAGCGGCTCAACGAGGTGAAGGAAGGGCGCGAAGACAGCATGCAGCTGTGGGCGCTCTCAGCCGACAAGCCTCCGCGTTCGCTGGGCGTGATCGAAAGCAAGTTCAAGACGCTGCAATTGCCCGCGAAAGAAGCTGCGCTGGCGGGCGTGACCCAGCTGGCGATCAGCGTGGAGAACAAGGGCGGCGTACCCGAAGCGGCGGGTCCACGCCTGCCGTACCTGTTTCAGGGCTGGTTGATCCAGAAGGCGATCTGACCGGGGCTCACTTGAGCTCATATTCAAAGGTACTGACCACCCGCAGCCGCTTCATGCGCGAGCTGCCGTCATCGAAGTCGTTGCCATCGTCACCGGTGATGCGGATCACGCCCTGGTTGGCGTTTTTCAGGGGGCCGAGCTCTGCACCCGCTTCGGCCGCAAACTTGTCGGCCTGCTCGCGGGCGTTGCGTGTGGCTTCAGCCAGCAGCGGGGCTTTCACGTCGTTGAAGCCGCGCAGCTGAAAACGCGGGCCGCTGCGGCCGCCTTCGTTTTCACCCCCGAGCTGCACACCCGACTGGATCAAGGGGTCCACCGCGCGGGCCGCGCCTTCCACCTCACTCACCCGGGGCGATTTCACCAGCACCTGACCGGTGCCATTGAAGCGGAATGGCTGGTTGCCTTGGGCGTATTCGCGCGTGAACAGGTCTTGCACCTGCAGGGGCTTCGCTTCGACCTCCGCTTCGGTGAATCCGCGCTCTTTCAGGAAAGCCAGCACCTTGTCGCGGTCTTCTGCCAGCGCCTTCTGCACGCCTCCGAATTCGCTGCCGGCACGGCGGAACGACAACGTCCACACGGCGAAGTCGCTTTCCACGTCCTTTTCGGCCAGACCCTTGACCGTGACCGAGCGGTCCGACATGCGAAAGCGCTCCAGTCCCTGGCTCACGGCGAAGCCGGCGATGGCGATGCCGGCGGCGATCAACAGGGCGGTGATGAGGCGGGATATGGCGTTCATGAAAAGTCCTCCTGAAGCGGTGCGCCGACCGGTGGCCAGCGTCTCGCACCATGGTAATGCCGCTATGCTCGACCGCGTGCAATCCCCACCCGACAAGCCCCTGCCCAGGCGCATCGCCCACCTGGACATGGACGCGTTTTTCGCGTCGGTGGAGTTGCTGCGATACCCGCAACTCAAGGGCCTGCCGGTGGTGATTGGCGGCGGCCGGAGGCGCGAAGACGATCTGCTGCAGCGCCTGCGTGAGGCCTACCCCGACCGCGAATGGGCCACCGACAGCCTGGACCACATCCCGGTCGACTTCTTTCCGCGCCTGGCAGGCTACACCGGGCGCGGCGTGGCCACCACCGCCACCTACGCGGCGCGCCAGTTCGGCGTGGGCTCGGCCATGGGGCTGATGAAGGCCGCCAAGCTGTGCCCGCAAGCCATCCTGCTGCCGGTGGACTTTGAAGAGGTTCGCCGCATCTCGCGGCTGTTCAAAAACACCATCCGCGAGATCGCACCGGTGGTGGAAGACCGGGGGGTGGACGAGGTCTACATCGACTTCACCCACGTGCCTGGCGGCCAGCGCGAGGGCGGGCGGGTGCTGGCGCGGCTGATCCAGAAGAGCATCTTCCAGGCCACCGGGCTCACCTGTTCCATTGGCGTGGCGCCGAACAAGCTCATCGCCAAAATGGCGAGCGAGTTCAACAAGCCCAACGGCATCAGCATCGTGCAGGCCGATGACCTGCAGACGCTGATCTGGCCACTGCCCTGCCGCAAGATCAACGGCGTGGGCCCCAAGGCCGATGCCAAGCTGCAAGGCCACGGCATCCACACCATCGGCGAACTCGCACAGCGCGAACGCGGTTGGTTGATCAACACCTTCGGCAAGAGCTACGGCGCGTGGCTGCACGAAGTATCTTGGGGGCGCGACGAGCGACCGGTGCAGACCGAGAGCGAGCCGGTGAGCATGAGCCGCGAGACCACCTTCGAGCGCGACCTGCACGCCGTGCGCGACCGCACCGAGCTTGGTGCCATCTTCACCCGCTTGTGCGAGCAGGTGGCCAACGACCTGAACGTCAAGGGCTACGCGGGCAAGACCATCGGCATCAAGCTGCGCTACGACAACTTCCAGGGCGTGACGCGCGACACCACCATCGATCACTTCACGCAGGACCCCGCCACCATCCGCCGCCAAGCGGGGTTGTGCCTCAAGCGGGTGGACCTCTCGCGGCGCATCCGGCTGCTGGGCGTGCGCGTGGGCTCGCTGGTCAAGGCGACCGAGATGGCCTCGGCCGTAGAACCCGTGGCCGTCGAAAACCAGCTGTTCTGACCCGCCGCAGCGGTTGACGGGTACTGACGCCAAACTTACATTGGCAGGATCCGGATGTCAGCCGGATTCCCGAGGGGTCTGCCATGCATCTTTTCATGAGACTGGATGAGCTGGAGCGCATCAAGCGCTGGCACGTGGCGCACCGCCAGGAGCACCCGTTGGAGTACCAGCTGTGGGACGGCGTGCTCACCTTGTGGCTCATGGGCTGGGTGGGTTGCATGCCCGTCGTGATCATGGAGACACTGTGGCTGCTGCCCCTGTGCATGGTCGGCATCTGGTCACCAGGCCTGTACGTGCGCTGGCGCCAGCGGGTGCACGCGGCGCAACGCCTGCGCTGCGACTGGATCGATCTGGCCGACTGACCGCGTAAACCGCGGGACAGGCCGCGCTGCACGCCGCGGATTACATTGATCCACCATGAACACACCCACCTGCTTTTCGCTCGATCAGGCCCACCACGTCGCCCACCTGGTGCTCAATCGCCCCGAGGCGATGAACACCATGAACCCGCTCTTCTGGCGCGAGCTAGACGATGTGCTGACAACGCTTCACACGGAAGGCACCGCTCGCGCCCTGGTGATCAGCAGCACGGGCAAACACTTCAGCGCCGGCATGTCGCTGGACACGTTTGCCGGCGCCATCAGCATGGACGACCAGAGCCCGGAAGGCCGCGCCGCGATCTTCGATTTGCTCACCGACATGCAGGCCACCTTCACGAAGATCGAGAACTTGCGCATCCCGGTGATCTGCGCCATCCAGGGTGGCTGCATCGGCGGCGCGGTCGACATGGTCACCGCCGCCTGCATCCGATATGCATCAGCCGACGCCTTCTTCTGCATCCAGGAAATCAACATCGGCATGGTGGCCGACGTGGGCACCCTGCAGCGCCTGCCCAAACTGATACCGCTGGCGGTGGTGAAAGAGTTGGCCTACACCGGCCGGCGGCTGGGCGCGAGCAAAGCCATGGGCCATGGGCTGGTCAACGAGGTGTTCGATACGCACGAGGCCACGGTGGCTGCCGCGCTGCAGTGCGCCAAAGAAATCGCGTCCAAGCCGCCGGTGGCCATATGGGGAACCAAACAGGCGGTGAACTACGCACGCGACCACTCGGTGGAAGACAGCCTGCGCCAGATGGGCTGGCTGCAGGGCGCGGTGTGGAGCAACGAGCATGTGCGCGAAGCGATCACGGCGATGAAGGAGAAGCGTGCGGGGGACTTCACGCCGCTGTCGGCCCTGCAGTCGTTCAAGGCGTTGGGCTGAACGACCGCCATGAAAACCTTCCACAACCCCCACCATGCCGGCCACGCCGGTCAACAAGAAATGTTTCGCGGCCGCATGGTGCCTTGCCACGAGGTGCCCGCGCGGCTCGACTTTGTGTTGGCCGAGTTTCAGCGGCGTCCGCTCGGTGCGCTGCAAACGCCGCAGGTGGACGACGCCACGCTGGACTCTGCCATCGGCCGCGTGCACAGCACGCGGTATGTGGATTTTCTGCGCGGCGCCTGGGCCGAGTGGATCGCGATGGACGCGACCAATGCAGAGCGCGATGCCCTGCCCTCGGTGTGGCCGCTGCCCAACCGCCACGGCTTTCGCAACGATGTGCTGCCCACCAATTTCGCGGCCCGTCTGGGCCTGTTCAGCTTTGATTCGGGCTCGCCACTGACAGCAGGCACCTGGGCCGCCGCACGCGGCGGTGCGGCTTGCGCCCTGGCGGCGGCGCATGAGGTGGCAGCCGGCGCGCGCAGCGCGTTTGCGCTTTCGCGCCCACCCGGCCACCACGCGGGGCCCGACTTTCTGGGCGGCTACTGTTTCCTGAATAACGCCGCGATCGCCGCGCAGGCGCTGCGAGACGCGGGCCACGCCAAGGTGGCGGTGCTGGACGTGGACTACCACCACGGCAACGGCACGCAGACCATTTTTTATGAGCGGGCCGATGTGTTCACGGTCTCCATCCATGGTGACCCAGCCACCGAGTACCCGTTTTTCCTGGGCCGTGCGGACGAGCGCGGCGCAGGTCCGGGCGAAGGCTTCAACCTGAACTTGCCGTTGCCGCGCGGCTCCGGCTTCGACACCTGGCATCCGAAGCTGACCGCCGCCCTGCAAGCGGTCGAGCGCTTTGGAGCCACCGCCTTGGTGGTCCCCATGGGGCTCGACACCTTCGAAGGCGACCCGATCTCGGGATTCACGCTGAAAAGCGCCGACTACTTCACCGTGGGCGAGGCCCTGGCCAGCGCCCGCCTGCCCACAGTGTTCACCTTTGAAGGGGGCTATGCAGTGGATGCGGTGGGCACGAATGCGGTGAATCTGCTAGAGGGCTTCCAGCGCGCAGCCTGAGTGCGTGGCGCTTCGCGTGACAAGCGTCACGCAGAACACTCCCTGCCCTGCAGAGGCCGCTCCATAGCGGCCTTTTTTTCATCTGAACGCAGGCTGAGCGAATCCAAAGGCGGGATGACGTGCGTATCCAGAGGGTGAGTCACCACCCTCCCGTCAACCCAAGCGGCCCTTTCACCATGCCCAGCCCGAAGACATTTTCAACACACCTGGCAGTGCGACTGCTGCCCCTGGCCGCGACCGCCGCCCTGCTGACCAACACACCTGTTCACGCCGACACCGGCAAGCTGCTGCTCACTGGCGGCGTGAGCAGCGTCGAAGGCGCAGCCGGTGGCGGCATTTCGCCCTGGGCCGTGATCGGCAGCCAGGCCACCGAAGGTGAAGTGGGCGTGTCCGCCTACGCCAGCCGCGCAGTGACCCGGGACTATGGCCTCACCGCTGTCGGCGTGGCGGTGGGCATTCACGACCGCATTGAACTCTCCGCTGGTCGGCAGGATTTCAACACCGGTATCACGGGCACAGGCCTGCAGCTGCCGGGTCTGCACCTGAAGCAGGACATCGTGGGCGCCAAGCTGCGCGTGGCCGGCGACGCCGTGCTCGACAGCGACAGCTGGATGCCGCAGATCGCCGTGGGCGTGCAGTTCAAGCACCTGCAGTCGTCGGGTCTGGACGGCACGCTCAGCGCGCTGGGCACCAAGCGCAGCGGCGCCGACGTCTACGTGAGCGCCACCAAGTTGTTCCTGGCGCAAGGCATTCTGGTCAATGGCACGCTGCGTGCCACCCGCGCCAACCAGGGCGGCCTGCTGGGCTTCGGCGCCACGCTGGGCGGCGCCGACAACGGCTACGAACTGCAGCCCGAGATCTCGGTGGCATACCTGATCAACAGCAAGCTGGCCGTGGGCTTTGAGTACCGCGCCATGCCCAACAAGCTGCAACGCGCCGGCCAGGCCGCTGGCCTGGGCGACGGACTGCGCGCCGACGACTGGAAAGACATCTTCATCGCCTATGCGCCGAGCAAGAACGTCTCGTTCACCGCCGCCTACGTGGACCTGGGCCGCATCGTGCCCGCCACCACCAGCGGGCGCAAACAAACCGGCGTGTACGTCTCGGCGCAGATCGCGTTCTGAACCCTTCCCTTTCGAGTCTCACCATGAAACACCTCATCATTTCCACCGCCCTCACCCTGCTGGCCCTGGTCAGCGGTGCCACGCTGGCGCAGTCCATGCAACCCGTACCCTCGGCCGCCAGCGCCTACCCGGTAACACCCGCTGCAGGCCTCTACCAGGCCTTCGGCGAAGAAGCCGGCATCCGCAGCCTCATGGACGACTTTGTGATTCGCCTCAAGGCCGACCTGCGCATTGGGGACCAGTTCACCGACACCAACCTGAACAACCTGGCCAAGTCCCTGACCGATCAGCTGTGCCAGCTCTCCGGTGGCCCCTGCGTCTACAAGGGCCCGGACATGAAAACCGCACACGCCGACCGCGACACCACCCGTGCCCAGTTCAACGCCCTGGTAGAGGTGCTGCAGCAAAGCATGGACGCACGCGGCATTCCGTTCACCCGCCAGAACCAGATGCTCGCGCTGCTGGCCCCGATGCACCGCGACGTGATCACCGATCGCTGACACCACCGCCGAGCCCGATCATGAAACCTCCGAACACTGTTGCCTGGCTGATCGCCGCCGTGCTGTGTCCCCTGGCAGCGCAAGCCGCCACCGTGCAGGTGACCGTGCTCGGTCGCGACGGCAAACCCCTGGCCGATGCGGTCGTGGTCATCGAGCCCACCTCCGGCGCCAAGCCGGCTGCGCCCGCCCCCGTCTCGGCCGTGATCCACCAGCAGAAGATGCAGTTCATTCCGGGTACGAGCGTGCTGCCCGTGGGCTCCAAAGTCACGTTCACCAACCTCGACACCTGGGAGCACCACGTACGCGGCACCCCCGCCGGGCTGGCGTCGCTGAATGCCGGCACCCCAGCCGGCTTCGAGCTGCGGCTCGAGGGCAAGGCCGAAGGCAAGGAACCCTCCCGTTCAGAGGTGACCTTGAGCAAGGCGGGCGCCGTGCAGCTCGGCTGCCACCTGCATGGCTCCATGCGCGGCTTCATCTTTGTGGCCGATTCGCCCTGGACGGTTCAGACCGACGCGAATGGCGTGGCGACTTTGCAGGATGTGCCCGAAGGCGCGGCCAGGGTGCGTGTGGTGCACGCCGACCAAATCCTGGAAGGCCCGCCCGCTATCGTCACCATCACGCCGGTCACGGCACTGAACCTGCCCACGCAGGTGCAGCCACGCCGGCGCCGGCCGTGAGCACCCTGCCTGTTTTCTTTCATGTCCCGGCCCGGGCATGGCGCCAGCCGGTACCGCACAATGGCCGCATGAGCGCACAACCCGATGACCTGCTGATGGACCTGATCGACCGCGTCGCACAGCGCGACGAGGCCGCCCTCAAAGCCCTCTACGACCTGACATCGTCCAAACTGTATGGACTGTCCATGCGCGTGGTGGGCAAGGCCGAGTGGGCCGAAGACGCGCTGCAGGAAACCTTTTTGCAGATCTGGCGCAGCGCGGGCGACTACCGCGCCTCGCTCAGCCCGCCCATGGCGTGGCTCGGCCTGATCGTGCGCAGCCGCTCGCTCGACTATTTGCGCCGGCGCAGCGCCGAGCGCACCCACCTCACCGACGAGATCGACGACGTGATGTCCGACACCATGGAGGGCAACTCCCCCAATCCGATGGACACCACCCTGGCCAGCCAGCAGGCCTGGGCGCTGCACCAGTGCCTGGGCAAGCTGGAGAACCGCCAGCGCGAGGTGGTGAGCCTGGCTTACCTGCGCGACCTCAGCCACAGCGAACTGGCCGAACAGCTCAGCCTGCCCCTGGGCACCGTGAAGACCTGGATACGGCGCGGGCTGGACCAGTTGCGCACCTGCATGTCGCGCTTTGCGTGAAGAGACCGTCATGAACCTGATCCAACACCCCGAACTGCTCGACCGGCTGGCTGCGGCCCATGCGCTGGGCACCTTGCGCGGTGGCGCCCGCCGCCGCTTCGAAGCCATGGCCCGCGAACAAGCCCCGGTGCGTGCCGCCGCTTTGGTGTGGCAAAGCCGCGTGGCCAGCATGAACGAACTGCAGACACCGCAGCAACCGGCCCCCGCCGTGTGGACCCGCATTGAAAACCTGGTGCAGGGCGAGAGCCAGCAACAGGCCATGGCCGCTGCCCGCGCACAGCCAGTGAAGCCCCAACCCACTGGCTGGCTGCGCAGCCTGGCGCTGTGGCGCGGTGCCACCGCCGCCGGTGCGCTGGCCACGGTGTTTGCACTGGTCACCGCCGTGGGTCTGCGTGACAACCTGGGCGCGCAGATCAACGAACTGCAGGCCCAACTGTCGGCCACGCCACAGATCGAATACGTGGCCGTGCTCAACGACGAGCAGGCCAGCGCCTCGATGCTGGTGACGTTCGACCCGAAGAACGGCAAGCTCACGCTGCAGCGCGTGGGCGGTTTCCAGGAAGCCAGCGACAAGTCGCTGCAGCTCTGGGCACTGCCACCCTCAGGTGGACCCCGCTCGCTCGGCGTGCTGAGTCAGGAACGTCTGCTGCAACTCACGGCTGGCGAGGGCGACGTGCGCGAAGTGCCCACGCTGGCCATCAGCCTGGAGCCCAAGGGCGGTGTACCGAGTGAACGCGGCCCGACCGGACCGGTGCTGTTCAAGGGCGCGCTGATCCAGAAGATGCTTTGAACCTGCCGCGCTGGGCGGTCACTGCCGCGCCGTTCGCACGTTGGCCGGGGGCGACTGCGGATGACTGGTGCGCCAGGGGTTGATGTCCAGCCCGCCGCGGCGCGTGTAGCGCGCGTACACCGCCAGCTTGGTGGGTTTGCAGCGCGCCAGCACGTCCATGTAGATGCGCTCCACGCACTGTTCGTGGAATTCGTTGTGGTTGCGAAAACTCACGATGTACTGCAGCAAGCCCGCTTGGTCGATCTGCGGGCCGCTGTAGCTGATCTGCACGCTGCCCCAGTCGGGCTGGCCGGTCACCAGGCAGTTGCTCTTGAGCAGGTGACTCACCAGGACTTCGTCGACCGGTTTTTCGTCGAATGCGGCGCTCAGCAGCTCCGGCGCAGGCTGGTAGCGCGTGCACTCCACATCGAGGCGGTCGATCGAGAGACCGGCCAGCTCCTGCACCTTCTCGCGCTCCAGCTGCTCGGGCAGCAGCAGCTTCACGCCCGCACTGGACTGCATGGGGCCGCCGTGCCAGATGGCGGTGCTCACGTCGGAGCGGATACGGTCACGCACCGAGTCGGCGCTGGCAAACGCAGTGTTGTTGAAGCTGTTGAGGTAGAGCTTGAACGACTTGCTCTCCACGATGTGCGTGCTTTCGCAAGGCACGGTGATGTGGGCCAGGGCCACCTGCGGCTTGCCGCGCGGGTTCAGCCAGCTGAGCTCGAACGCGGTCCACAGATCGGCACCGAGAAACGGCACGCTGCCGGTGATGCCGATCTCGCGGCGTTTGGTTTCCCGCGGCAAGGGAAACAGCAGGCCAGCGTCGTATTGGTCCACGTAGGCCGAGGCCTGGCCGAGTTGGGATTGTTCGGGGGTGTTCTGGGTCATGACGGACCAGTGGTTGAGGCGGATTGCGCGGCACGAAGGTGCGGGACGATGTGGTTGGCCAGCAGCGCGGCCACGCCAGGCGGCCAGTCGTGGCCCATGCCCTCGATGGCTTCGAACCGCGAACCGGGGATGCGGGCCGCTGTGTCCTGACCACAGACGATCGGCACCAGCGGATCGGACGAGCCGTGCAGCACGAGGGTGGGGCAGGCAATTCGCCGTAGCAGCAGATGCCGATCGGTGTCAGCCACGACCGCCAGCAGCTGGCGCGACACACCCTGCGGGTGGTAACTGCGCTCGACCGTGGCGCGCAAGTGGTCCACAAATGCCGGCATCTCTTGCGGATAGGCGGGACTGCCGATGAGCCGGAACAGTGCCAGCACATGCCGCACCACGGAGTCGGGGTCTTCGCTGCGCGGGCGCGACAGCATGGCGCGCGCCACCTGCCCACTCGGCCCGGGCAGACCAGGGGCTCCGCTGCTGCTCATCACGCTGGTGAGGCTGAGCACCCGATCATGTGCCGTGGCGGCCAGGCGCTGGGAGATCATGCCGCCCATGGACACGCCAACGAGGTGGGCACGCTGCACGCCGAGTGCATCGAGCAGACCGAGCGCATCGCCCGCCATGTCCTGCAGCGCGTAGGGTGGGCGCAGCGTCAATCCGATGCGCGATTTGAACCACTGCCAGGCCATCCGGGGTTCGCCCAGATGGTCCAGATGGCTGGAGAGGCCGATGTCGCGGTTGTCGTAGCGGATCACGCGAAAACCGGCGCGCACCATCGCCTGCACCAGCAGCGGCGGCCAGGCAATGAGCTGCATGCCCAGGCCCATGGTCAAGAGCACCACCGGTGCCTGCTCGTCACCGTCGCTCTCGTATTCGATGCGCAGCCCGTTGTGGGTGATGTTCATTCGGTGCGCTTCAGACGAACTCGCGCTCACGCAGCCACTTGGTGGCCACCCACTTCTCGCCCTCGATCACCGGCGCACCGCCGTGCAGCGTGCGGGTGGAAGGGTGTGGCCGGTCGTAGTTGAAGAACACGGCATTGCCACGCACGGGCGCCACCTCCAAACCGGCATCGGGAAAGGTGGTGCCGCCGCCGCGCGCGGGTTCGCTCAGGTACATGACCAGCGTGGCCAGCCGTTGTCCGCCGCGTTTGAGGATGGTGGGCGTGCCGGGTTCGCCGGGGTCAAAGTAGTCGTAGTGCGGCTTGTACTCGGCGCCCGGGCGGTAGTGCAGCACCTGGAAGCCTTCACCGTTCTCCACCGGCCAGTTCAGCAGGCGGGCTATGCGCGCTTCGACACGGGCGACCACCGGCGTTTGCCCGCGGGTGAAGAACATGCCGCTGCTGGTGCGGTCGGGGTTGAGCTCTTCGCCGCCGGTCTTGGTGGCCACGGTGAGCGAGCGTGCAAGCTGCGGCCGTGCCGATTCGATCAGAGCGTCGCACTCTTCGGCGCTCAGCAGGTTGCCCAGCACCACCACACGAGGCTGGTTCAGCGAGGCGATCACGTCGACCATGCGGTCACCCGCGTCGATCTGGCGCGGCGACTGGCTGAGATCCAGGTCGGGCAGTTGGCGTCCACCCGTCGTTCCCTCCCGGGGAACCGCCAGGACGGGCTGGACGGCCTCGGGCGCCGGCTCCTTCCAGGTGACGTTGAGCGCCGCTAGCGCCACCGGTTTTTGCCAGCCCGACGCCACCATGGCCGCGAGCACAGCGTCGCGCGAGAAACCGGCAGTGGCTTGCTCCAAGATCCAGTGGCGCAATTCAGGCGTGATCGGCTGGTTCATGTCTTTCTCCTCATGCTCTGGCTTCGCGGCGGAATACCAGGCGGTCGGGTTCAGAGGCGGCGCTGTTGAAGCGGTAGCCCTCCAGGTCGAAATGTTTGAGCTGATCGGGCGTGCTGGCCCGGTGCTGCACGGCGTAGCGCACCATGAGACCGCGTGCGCGCTTGGCCATGAAGCTGCTGATCTTGTACCCGTCGGCCTTGCGCTCTTCAAACACGCAGGTGATCACACGAGGCACCAGCGTTTTGCGGTCCACCACCTTGAAATACTCCTCGCTGGCGAGGTTGATCACCACCGGGCTCAGATCGGCTCTGGCGCGTTCATTGAGGTACTCGGCAATGCTGCTGCCCCAGAACGCATACAGGTTCTTGCCATGGGCGGTGGCCAGCTGCGTGCCCATTTCCAGGCGGTAGGGCTGCATCCAGTCGAGCGGGCGCAGCACGCCGTAGAGGCCGCTGAGGATGCACAGATGCTGCTGCAGCCAGTCAAGGTCAGGCCCGGCGAGCGATTTCGCGTCGAGCCCACCGTACACATCGCCGTCAAAGGCCAGCACCGCCTGCTTCGAGTTTCTGGCCGTGAACGTCGGAGTCCATGCCTGGTAGCGCGCCACGTTCAGGCCCGACAAAGGGTCCGACAGTTTCATGAGGTCGGCGATCTGCTGCGGCGACTTCTCGCGCAACACCTCGATCAATTCACGGGCCTGCCTGACGAACAGCGGTTGGGTGTGGGTGGCCACCTGGGGCGGTGTCTCGTAATCGAGCGCCTTGGCGGGGGAAATCAGGAACAGCATGTGAAAGGAGATCCGGTCGGGTTCGCGGGTGCTCGGTCGAACAAAAAAGGCTTCCCGAAGGAAGCCCCGATTATCGCCATGGCACCGGCTTACTTCAGGTCGCCTGCCAGAGAGGCCAGCGTTTCCGGGGACACCTGCACATGCGCCGGGTAATGGGTGTGGTCGCAGCCGATCTTCACTGCGGCTCCAGCCTGAACGGCCGCACGCATGGGTGGCGTGAATTCGAAACGCACGAAATGCACCGCCGAAGTCTTCACCTCGTTTTCGCGGTCGAGGTCTTCGTCGGCAATGGCATACACGCGGTTGTAGCCCTCGACCTCGACGAACAGGCGGTCCTCCACACCGATCAGCCGTGCGAGTTCGCGCCTGCGCTCGTTGATGTCGGGGTACTCGATCATCATGGTCGCCTTCCAGTTGTGCCCATCGGGCACCAGCGGCGCGTAGGCATCGATCTCCTGCTGGATGCCTTCTTCCTCGAACACTTTCTCGATGCGCAGCATCTCCTGGATCTGGTAGCGGATCGTCGTCTCGCTTTCGAACTGCAAGTTGATGTGTTCACCCAGCCGCACGCTGCGCAGCTGGCGGTGCGCAATGACCTCGGGCTTGTGCACCTTGCGCCACTTGGTGTAAGCCTCCAGGCTCATGAGGGAATCGGCGGTGATGTGTCCAGTGAGTTGCATGTTGCCTCCTTACTTCAGCCCATAAGCCCGCGCGACGAGACTCAGCGGGTGTTGCAGTTCGGGTGCACCGAGGCCGTTCACTTCAAAACCTTGGGCGATGTGGTGGCCGCCGAGCGGGCAGTCTGAACTGATGAAATCGGGTTTGCTGCCGTCCTTCATGGTGGCCATGGCCTTGAACACCGGCTTGCCGATCTTCATGGCGGTCTGGTGGTAGGCCTTCTTCACGCCAAAGGTGCCGGCGTGACCCGAGCAGCGTTCGATGGTGTTGAGCGTGGTCTCCGGGATCATCTTGAGCATCTCCTCGGTCTTGCGCCCGATGTTCTGCACCCGGCCATGGCAGGGTATCTGGTAGCTCACATTGCCCAGCTTCTGCGGGAATTCGGTCTTGAGCAGACCGTCGCGCTTGCGCGCCATGAAATATTCAAACGGGTCCCACATGTGTTCCTTCACCAGCTGGGTGTCGGCGTCGTTGGGAAACATGAGCGGGATCTCCTGCTTGAACATCAGCGTGCAGCTGGGCACGGCCGACAGGATGGCAAAGCCGTCCTTCGCGTAACGGGCGAGCATGGGAATGTTGGCCTGCTGGCTGGCCTGCACCGAGTCCAGGTCCCCCAGCTCCAGCTTGGGCATGCCGCAGCATTGTTCCTTCTCCACGATCACGTAGGGAATGTCGTTGTGGTCGAGGATCTTGAGCAGGTCCAGGCCGATGCCGGGTTCGTTGTAGTTGATGTAGCAGGTGGAGAAGATGACCACCTTGCCCGGTGTCTTTTCGCCGTCTTTCACCGCCGTGGCTGTCGCTTCGGGCGCGGCGGAGCGAAAGCGTTTGGTTGCCAGCTCGGGCAGCCACGCGTCCTTGTCGACACCGGCCATGCGCTCCATCACATTGCGGGCCATCGGGGTCTTGTTGATCGCATTGACGGCCTGCACCACGATCGGGATGCCGGCGAACTGACCGTGAACGTCGGTCGATGCGAGGAATTTTTCGGCCGCGCCCACTTCACCCTTTTTGAACTTGATGGCCTTGGCGCGCAGCATGGTGTGCGGGAAATCCAGGTTCCATTCGTGCGGCGGGGTGTACGGACACTTGGTCATGTAGCAGAGGTCGCACATGTAGCACTGGTCGACGACCTTCCAGTAGTCCTTTTTGTCGACGCCGTCCACCTCCATGGTCTTGCTTTCGTCGACCAGGTCGAACAACGTGGGAAACGAGCCGCACAGACTCACGCAGCGGCGGCAACCGTGGCAGATGTCGAAGATGCGCTCCAGTTCGTGGAAGCACTTGTCCTCGTCGTAAAAGTCGGGATTTTTCCAGTCGAGCGCGTGTCGGGTGGGCGCTTGCAGGTTGCCTTCGGTGGCCATCGTTGTTGTCCTCAGCGAGGGGTGTCAAAACGCTGCGCCTCACGGCGCAGCGGGGTGAGCCCTTTCAGTCCACCAGTTCGTTCAGGGCCTTCTGGTAGCGGTTGGCGTGCGAGCGCTCGGCCTTGGCCAGGGTCTCGAACCAGTCGGCCACTTCGTCAAAGCCTTCTTCGCGGGCGGTCTTGGCCATGCCGGGGTACATGTCGGTGTACTCGTGGGTTTCACCGGCCACGGCTGAGGCGAGGTTGTCGCGGGTAGAACCTATCGGCATGCCGGTGGCCGGGTCGCCGGACTGCTCCAGGAATTCAAGGTGGCCATGCGCATGGCCGGTCTCGCCCTCCGCGGTCGAGCGGAACAGGGCAGCCACGTCGTTCTGGCCTTCCACGTCGGCCTTGTTCGCGAAATAGAGGTAGCGGCGGTTGGCCTGGGATTCGCCGGCGAAGGCGTCCTTCAGGCATTGCTCGGTCTTCGAGCCTTTCAATGCGGGCATGTTGATCTCCTTGCGTGGGTTGAAGAAGCGCTCGGCCGTCGCAGAAAGATGCCTGCAACCGCAGAGACTCGCAAACCTTATTCCCGGCGGGGTCGGCCAGTCCAATAGTTCCGGGCTATGTGATGAATCGTTCGGGGCTATCGGATCGGCCCGGATGACGGGCACCCGGGAAAGGCAGAAACTGAGCCTGTTTGCATGGCATGTGATTACGATAAGAGAAATGCATTGCATAATGTTGAATCCCAGCCGATCTTGAGGAGACACCGATGAACCCAGCCAACCTGCCCGCCCCGGCCCCCATCCAGCAGCTGCACCACTACGCCTACCGTGCGAAAGATGCCGAAGAAACGCGCCGTTTCTACGAGGACATCCTGGGTCTGCCGCTGTACCACATCATTCAGAGCGACCACGTGCCCAGCACGGGCGAGTACTGCCCGTACACCCATTTTTTCTTCCGCCTGCAAGACGGCTCGTTCATCGCCTTTTTTGATCTGGGCGATGACGAGGCCGCGTTGCCGAGCCCGAACACGCCGAAGTGGGTGAACCACATCAGCTTTCGTGTGAACACCGAGCAGGAGCTGGAGAACACCAAGGCGCGGCTGGAGGCGAGTGGCATCGAGGTGCTGGGGGTGACGGATCACCACATCTTCAAGAGCATTTATTTCTTTGACCCGAACGGCATTCGGTTGGAGCTCACCGCGCAGCTGGCGGACGAGTTCGAGATGCTGGAAGAAAGCAAGACGGCGCATGCCCGGCTGGCCGAGTGGAATGCGCGCAAGGAGCAGTGGCGCCGTGAGCGGGCCGAAGGCAAGACGGCGGCGCCGCTGAAGCCGCAGCAGAACGACCGGCCTGAGGTTGGGGGGCGGGCGCCGGCCTGAGGTGATTGGCGTTGGCGTGGGTCCGGTCTGCGATGAGAGGGCGAACGGCTCCGCGAATGTCCCCCGGGGCCTTTGGCCCCTCCTCCTTTATTTCGCTGCGCCGTTCGCCCTCTCATCGCAGACCTCCAAGCGCTCCAACTTGGGCTGACAAAAGCGCCACTGGCGCCAGGGTGCATGGCGCTTTGCGCAGCGAAATAAAGGAGGAGGCGGCACCAGCCGCCGGGGGACATTCGCGGAGCAGAGCGCCATGCACCCTGGCGCCCGACACAACCGATGCGCGAAACAAGGCGAAACGAACAAAGAGGAGCGATGAGTCCATGACAACGTACCGCGAAACAGCACACACCAACAACTACGAGTTCACCGCCGGCGCAGGCTACCAACTGCCCGAGTACCCGTTTGTCGAACCGCCCGAACTGCACAGCCCCACCCCCGTGCGCCACCCGGTGGTCATCGTGGGCGGCGGCATCACCGGCCTCACCTTGGCCTGCTCGCTCGCCAAGCTCGGTGTGCGCGCGGTGCTGATCGACGAAGACAACACGGTGGGCGTCAAAGGCGCCTCGTCACGCGGCATCTGCTACACACAGAAGTCACTTGAAATCTTTGAACGCCTGGGGCTGTACGAGCGCATCGCCGCCAAGGGCGTGCAGTGGAGCGTGGGCCGCACCTTCGCCGGCGTTGACGAGGTCTACAGCTTTGATCTGCGCAAAAAGGGCCAATACCACCTCTCGCAACAACCGCCCTTCATCAACATCCAGCAGTTCTACATCGAAGGATTTCTGGTCGAACGCATCCAGGAACTGAGCGCCGTCGAACTGCGCTGGCAGAACCGCCTGACCGGCTTCGAGCAAAACGCCGCCTTCGCCACCCTCACCGTGGAAACACCCGCCGGCAGCTATCGGATGGAGGCCGAACACGTGATCGACGCCACCGGATCGGCCAGCCCGCTGCGCAAGTGGCTCAAGGTGCCGTTCGACAGCAAACGCGGCGACGACCGCTGGTGTATCGCCGACGTGCGCTTCTCCACCCACCCACCGCAAGAGCGACACACCTGGATTGAAGCGCCCTTCAACGAAAACCGCGCGGTGTGGCAACACCTCATGGCCGACGACGTCTGGCGCATCGACTACCAGATGGCGCCCAACGCCGACCCCGCCTACGTGAGCCGCGAAGACGTGGTGCGCGAACGCCTGGCGCGCCAGTTCGGGCCCGACGTTGACGTGGAGATCGTCTGGGTCGGGCCCTACGCCTACCGCAGCGAGTGTGTGCACGCCATGCGCCACGGCCGCGTCTTCCTCATGGGCGATTCGGCCAAGGTGGTCAGCCCGTTCGGCGCCCGCGGCGGCAACACCGGCGTGGCCGACGCGGACAACCTCGCCTGGAAACTCGCCGCCGTACTCTGCGGCAAGGCCGACGCCGCGCTGCTGGAGAGCTACAACGACGAGCGCCTGGACGCAGCACAACAAAACGTGTGCGTCACCAACCGCACCGCGCGTTTCCTGCGTGCGGCCGACGGCACCGAGCGCGTGTTCCGCCAGGCCGCCATCGGGTTGGCCAAACAGCATCCGTTTGCTCGATCGCTCATCAACACCGGCCGCATGGCCGTGGCCAACCCCTACGCCCGCTCACGCGCCTGCAGCTATGCACCGTCCAGCGCGGCGGGCCAGTCGGTGCAGAACGTGGGGTTTGAATGGGCCGACGGATCAACGGGGGACGTGAACGACCTGCTCACCTGGGCCCATGGCGACCTGCTGGTGCTGGTGTTCGGTGATCAACCGACATCGGCCCTGCAGCGATTGCGCCGCCTGTGTCTGGACGCACCGGTGCGCAGCGTGCAGGTGCTCGGGTCCAAGGCCTCCTCCCAGGCGCTGGAACATGTGCGCGACCCGGATGGCCATGTGCAGGGTGCCTGCCAGGTGTCTGGCAACGGCTGGGCGCTGGTGCGCCCCGACGGCTACTTGGCCGCCACCGGAGACACCATCAACGCCCACCTGGTGCGCGCGATCGAACGGTCGCTGGGCTTGCGCGGAGACCAACCATGAACACCAACCCCCACTTTCAGGACGCCGACGCGTTCTACGAACAGTTGCTCGACGCCCACGCGGGCCTCAGCCGCGACGACTCCGAACTGCTCAACGCGCGCCTGATCCTGCTGCTGGCCAACCAGATCGGCGATGCCGGCGTGCTCAAGGCGTGCATCGACGCCGCGCGCGATATGCCCACCCCATCGGTCTGAGAAGCCTGTCGAATAAAATCCACCCCTCTCCCCATTCCCCTGACGGCATCCTGCGGGATGCCGTTTCCACTTCTGGCGCGCCCCATGACCGACACCCTGAACCAACCCGGCCTGCAATCCCTGGCCAACGCTCGAAGCGCACTGGGGCCCTGAGTGGGAACGGCGCGGGTATGGCGTGGCGGGTTTTCGCGGCACCGGTGCACCCCAGGCCGACGCGCCCTCGTTTGCGATCCAGCTGCCACCGCCCAACGTGACCGGTACGCTGCACATGGGCCATGCTTTCAACCAGACCATCATGGACAGCCTGACGCGTTACCACCGCATGTCGGGCGCGAACACGGTCTGGGTGCCGGGCACCGACCACGCCGGGATCGCCACGCAGATCGTGGTGGAGCGCCAGTTGCAGGCCCAGGGCATCAGCCGCCACGACATGGGCCCCACGCCAGCCGAAGCCCGCAAGAACTTCGTGGCCAAGGTGTGGGAGTGGAAGGAAGAAAGCGGTAACACCATCGCCTCTCAGATGCGCCGCATGGGCGACAGCGTGGACTGGAGCCGCGAGTACTTCACCATGGACCCGAAACTCTCGACCGTGGTCACCGAGACCTTCGTGCAGCTGTACGAACAGGGCCTGATCTACCGCGGAAAACGCCTGGTGAACTGGGACCCGGTGCTGATGTCGGCCGTGTCCGATCTGGAAGTGGAAAGCGAGGAAGAAGACGGCTTTCTCTGGCACATCGCCTACCCGCTGAGCGACGGCTCGGGTTCGCTCACCGTGGCCACCACGCGGCCCGAAACGCTGCTGGGCGACGTGGCGGTGATGGTGCACCCGGAAGATGAGCGCTACACGCACCTGATCGGCAAGACCGTGAAGCTGCCGCTCTGTGATCGCGACATCCCGGTGATCGCCGACGACTATGTGGACCGCGCCTTCGGCACCGGTGTGGTCAAGGTCACGCCTGCGCACGACACCAACGACTACGCCGTGGGCCAGCGCCACAGCCTGCCCGTCATCGGCGTGCTCACGCTGCAAGCCTCCATCAACGAAAACGCGCCCGCGAAGTACCAGGGCATGGACCGGTTTGTGGCGCGCAAGGCGGTGGTGGCCGACCTTGATGCCGCCGGCCTGCTGGTGGAAACCAAGAAGCACAAGCTGATGGTGCCTCGCTGCGCGCGCACCGGCCAGGTGATCGAACCCATGCTGACCGACCAGTGGTTCGTGGCCATGCAGTCCAAAGGCAACGCGAACAACACCAGCCGCACGTCGATCGCCGACAAGGCGATTGCAGCGGTGCAATCTGGCGAGGTCAAGTTCGTGCCCGAGAACTGGGTCAACACCTACAACCAGTGGATGAACAACATTCAGGACTGGTGCATCAGCCGCCAGCTCTGGTGGGGTCACCAGATCCCCGCCTGGTACGACGAATCGGGCAACGTGATCGTGGCGCGCAACGAAGCCGAAGCGCAGGCGAAAGCCCCGGGTCAGTCGCTCACGCGCGACCCCGACGTGCTCGACACCTGGTACTCGTCGGCGCTGGTGCCCTTCAGCACCATGGGCTGGCCGAACCAAAAGGATGGCGCGACCGAGGACTACAACCTTTACCTGCCCAGCACCGTGCTCATCACCGGTTACGACATCATCTTCTTCTGGGTGGCCCGGATGATCATGATGACGACGCACTTCACCGGTCGCGTGCCGTTCAAGCACGTCTACATCCACGGCCTGGTGCGCGACGCGCAGGGCCAGAAGATGAGCAAGTCCGAAGGCAACGTGCTCGACCCGGTGGACCTGATCGACGGCATTTCGCTCGCGCCTCTGCTTGAGAAGCGCACCACCGGCCTGCGCAAGCCCGAGACCGCGCCCAAGGTGCGCAAGCAGACCGAGAAGGAATTCCCCGAAGGCATCCCCGCCTACGGCGCCGACGCCCTGCGCTTCACCTTCGCCGCGCTCGCGTCGCTGGGCCGCAGCATCAACTTTGACAGCAAACGCTGCGAGGGCTACCGCAACTTCTGCAACAAGCTCTGGAACGCCACGCGCTTCACCTTGATGAACTGCGAAGGCCAGGACTGCGGCCTGGAAGACCACACCAAAGAACAGTGTGCGGTGGGTCAACCCTTCCACGGTTACCTGAGCTTCAGTCAGGCCGACCGCTGGATCAGCTCGCTGCTGCAGAAGACCGAAGCCGAAGTGGCCAAGGGCTTCGCCGAGTACCGCCTGGACTTTGTTGCCAACGCCATCTACGACTTCGTCTGGAACGAGTTCTGCGACTGGTACCTGGAAATCGCCAAGGTGCAGATCCAGACCGGAGCCGCCTCACAACAGCGCGCCACGCGCCGCACGCTGATCCGCACGCTGGAGGCCATCCTGCGCCTCGCGCATCCTGTGATCCCTTTCATCACCGAAGAGCTGTGGCAGAAGGTCGCGCCCGTGGCTGGTCTGCCCGGTGAGTCGGTGAGCATCGCGCGTTACCCACAGGCCCAGCTCAACAAGATCGACGAGGCGTCGATTGCCCACGTTACCAAGCTCAAGACGCTGGTGGACGCCTGCCGCAACCTGCGCGGTGAAATGAACGTGTCACCGGCGACGCGCCTGCCGCTGTACGTGCTGGGCGACACCGCCTACATGCAGGCCATGGGCCCGGTGCTGCAAGGCCTGGCCAAGCTCAACGAGGTGAAGGTGTTCACCGACGAGGCCGCATGGGCCGCAGCCGCCCAAGCCGCTCCCGTGGCGGTGGTCGGCGAGGCGCGCCTGTGCCTGTTCATGGAAATCGACTTGGCGGCCGAGAAGCTGCGCCTGGGCAAGGAAGCCACCCGCCTGGAAGGCGAGATCACCAAGGCCACCGCAAAGCTCTCCAATGAAGCCTTCGTGGCGAAAGCGCCGCCGGCAGTGATCGATCAGGAAAGAAAACGCCTGGCCGACTTCACGGCGACGCTGGAGAAGATGCGCGAGCAGCTGCAACGGCTCGGCGCCTGACAGAGAAAGAAAGAGAGAGCCCGCCAACCCTCTCTCCGGCGAGAGGTGCCCCAACCCAGAAATGCCGCGGGACTGGCTTTGCCAGACCGCAGGCATTGCCCCCTTGAGGGGGTCGCGCGGAGCGCGGCGGGGGTGCCTCCTGTTACCCGCGGTGCATTGCGATCGAACCCCACTGCGAAGGCGTCACCGCCTGCGGGTCTTCGGACTCGTGATACTCGATGCTGTCCAGCACGGTGAAATCGCTCGCGCTGCCATCATGGCCCACCGCATGGGGCGACAGGGTTTCGTGAATGCGGTGCGCCACATACCAGCTGGCGCGCAGCTTGGCCTCGCGGGTGTGCGAGCCAAGCCGTGGCGTGAGATGCAGGTTGGGGATACCGTGCAACGGCGTACCTTCAGCAGCAAACTGCGGATTGGCGCCGTCCATCAAACAGGCGTCAATGCGTCCGTCGCACAGGGCCAGCGCGAGAGCGTCGGGATCGAACAGCGCGCTGCGGCTCACGCCCACCCACAGTTGGCCAGGCTTGCAGTGGTTCAGCAGCCGCTCGTTGATCCAGCCGCGAAAGCGCGAGGCGTAAACCATCTGCAGTGATACTGCGTCCGAGCGGGAAAGCAAGTCTTGCAAGGTCACCGGCTCGACGCCGAGCTTGTTCCAGATGGATGCGGCGTGATGCACAGCCGGGTCATAGCCCAACAAGCGCACACCCAGGCTTTTGAGCATGGGTGCCAGCGTGTGGGCCACAGGCGCCAAGCCCAGCAAACCCACGGTGCTGCCCGAGAGCTCACGCCCCATGCGCACCTGCGAAATCTTGCGACCCAGCAGCGCACTGATCATGCCGCGGCGGTACAGCATGAGCAGGCCGTACAGCAGGTACTCGGCGTTGGACCTGACGGTGGCACTGCGCGCCTGCAACACGCGCACATTGCGCCGCGAACAGGCATCGAGGTCGGTGTTGTCGCTGGAGATCTGCATGCGCGCCACGATCTCCAGCTTGGGCGAGAAGTTGAGGAACTCCTCGGAAACCACCACGTGCGGTGGCAGCACGATGGCGCGAGTTTTGTAGGTGGCCTTGCGCAACTCCACCGGATCGTCACCGAGTTCGGGACGGTAGGTGACCTCATGCCGCTCCTGCAACCAGGACAGCGCCTCGGGCACCAGCGGATCGACGAGCAGGACTTCCATGGAGATGAACGACCGGGGACTGGGTTCAGCGGCGTTTGAGCAGCGTGATGTGGTCGTCGCCCACGGTCTGCTGCTCAACCAGCAGATTCCCGGTTTGCTTGGCGAAGGCTTGGAAGTCACGCACCGAGCCCGCGTCGGTGGAAATCACCTTGAGGGTCTGGCCGCTGTGCATGTCGGCCAGCGCTTTTTTGGCTTTCAGGATGGGCAGCGGGCAGTTCAAACCGCGGGCATCGAGTTCTTTGTCGGCGTGCATGGGACTTTCCTTGGAATGCACGCATTCTAAGCGTCGAGTGATGTTGCCTGCGCCGTGCTGAAGCCTGCTTTTGCGCTATCGCGGTGGGTCGGCTGGCCGCGGAAGATCCTCCATGAACACCGGCTCGAAGCCCTGGCTGCGCAGCCAGTCGGCCAGTGCAAAGCCAGTGCCTGCGCGCCAGCAGCGGATGTTGGCGGGTGGCATGAGCTTGTATTCCAGCAGCTCGGGTGAGAGCTTCACCTCGCCCTTCGCAACCACGTGGTAGGTCACGATGACCTGATTCATGCGCTGAAAATCATGCACCCCCACCAACGTGAGTTTCGTCACATCCAGCGCCGTTTCTTCGGCAATTTCGCGACGGATGCCTTCTTCGGGCGATTCACCGGCCTCCATGAAACCGGTGATGAGACCGAACATGCGCCCCGACCAGGCTGCGTTGCGCGCCAGCAGAATGCGGCCATCGAGTTCGACAATGGCGGCCAGCACCGGCGTGGGGTTGTTCCAGTGGGTGAAGCCGCAAGCCGGGCAGCGCAGACGTTCGGTGAATCCCCCGTCTTCCTCCTGACCGATCATGGCCAGCGGTGTTGCACATGTGGGGCAGAAATTGAAAGCGGTGCTCATGGTCAGGCGGGGAACACACCCGTCGACAGGTAGCGGTCTCCGCGATCGCAAACGATGAAGACGATGGTGGCGTTCTCCACCCGGGCCGCGATCTGCTGCGCCACCCAGCAGGCGCCGGCGGCCGAGATACCGGCGAAAATGCCTTCTTCACGCGCCATCTGCCGGCACATGGCCTCTGCATCGGACTGGCTCACGTACACCAGCTCATCCACCGTGCTCGGATCGTAAATCTTCGGCAGGTATTCGGTGGGCCACTTGCGGATACCGGGAATCCGCGAGCCTTCGCTGGGCTGCGCGCCAATGATGCGGATGGCCGGGTCTTTTTCCTTCAGGAAGCGCGACACGCCGGTGATGGTGCCGGTGGTGCCCATGGCGCTCACGAAGTGCGTGACGCGGCCCGCGGTCTGCTGCCAGATTTCGGGGCCGGTGGTCTCATAGTGCACGCGCGGGTTGTCGGCGTTGGCGAACTGGTCGAGCACGCGGCCCTTGCCCTCGGCCTGCATCCTGTCGGCCAGGTCGCGGGCCGACTCCATGCCGCCGCTCTTGGAGGTGAGGATGAGCTCGGCACCAAACGCCTTCATGGTCTGCGCGCGCTCGATGGACAAGTCCTCCGGCATGATCAGCACCATTCGGTAGCCCTTGATGGCTGCGGCCATGGCCAGTGCAATGCCGGTGTTGCCCGAGGTGGCTTCGATGAGGGTGTCGCCGGGCTTGATCTCGCCGCGCTCCTCGGCGCGCTGGATCATCGAAACGGCGGGCCGGTCTTTCACGGAACCGGCCGGGTTGTTGCCTTCGAGTTTGCCGAGCACCACATTGCCGCGTTGTGTGTTGCCCGATGCACCGATGCGCTGCAGGGCAACCAGCGGGGTGTTGCCAATCGCGTCTTCAATCGTGGGGTAGTTCATCGATTGCACTGTGCCATAATTTGCAACCCCTTTCAGGACGCCCGGGT
>LNFM01004121.1_pt1 | contig 27329 bp, 22 predicted proteins | sample 596031 | NCBI WGS metagenome assembly LNFM01 (sample SAMN04254537, study PRJNA301005) | activated carbon metagenome | isolation source: dual media filters at the Ann Arbor, Michigan drinking water treatment plant | place: USA: Ann Arbor
CCGACTTTTGCGTCTATTATTCCGCCGTAGACGCGCGCCGTCTCGGCTTCACCACCGTGCTCATCGAGGCCGGGTGCAGGGCCATCAATTTGGCGGGCTCGCTCGACGCCGCCCGAGCTGGGATGGCCGCGGCCGGCGTGCAGCGTGTCAACGATCTCGGCTAGCGCGGCTACGCAGTCCGCGTTGTCCGGTTCGGCATTCCACCGACCGCTATGATTTCAGCACTCAATTGCTCGATCGTCGTTCGGTGCCGCATGGCCGTCCGCCGGATCAGCGTAAACGCGTCAGATTCGGAGAGGCTGTGACCGCGCATAACTTGCAGGACCGCAGCGAACACAACGCGCCGGGAACGAACGCGATCTTCCAGTCTCTCGATATAGGCCGCTTCATCAATTCTTCGCTGCGCGGAATCGAACGCCACCACCAGTGCAGTGTAAAGCCCGGCCGAGCGCAGCGGCTTGATGAGATACGATGCCGGCTTGAGGTCAAGCAGCCACTTCAACCGGCTGGGCGTCTCCGTTCCGATCAGCGCAATCATCGGTGCGTCGACCTTCCACACCGTGGCCGGATCAGACTTGATAGGAATGGTGTCTGCGTCCAGGACGATGACGTCAACGGTTTCGTCCGATGGCGGCGCCTCAACCGGATCATGTTCTGTAATCGTCATCCCTAGGCGATTGAGCTGGCGGCGCACGATCGAGATTTCGCGTTCATCTCTCATCACCAAGAGAGCGTGACGGCCGCGGACGGAGAAAGGCGATGGCCTTGTCATTTCACAATACGCAGGTGGTTTGAGCGCTTCGTCATTGTATCATTGCTCTTTTCCGGCCCGCTGCCAATCGCTGCCAGATCAAGGTTCGAAAGATAGGGGTCGGGGCGTTCAGGGGCATCCGCTTCCCAGAAGATCTTGAACTGACATCCAGGCACAGAGCGTGCCAAACGGGGTGTCAGGAAGCAGTGATTGTTGTCGGGATCGACCCAAACCGGGCCCTGCGGAGAATCATAGCGATGATTTGCCGCTGCGCGCCGGACGGCTCCAACGTCCGCCGAGCCAGCGCGGCGGATAGCGCGGGCAAGCAGCATCACGCAGACATAGGTTGACTGTCCGTCGACGGAGGGACTGCTATCAATGCCGTGGCGGGCCTTCCACCGCGCAACAAATGCGCGATTCTCGGGCCGCTCGATGCTCTCGAAATAAGCAGATGATGTGATGCATCCAACCGAGGCCGCCGATCCGATCAGCCTGAGCTCGGGCTCGCACAGACTGCAACTCAGCATCGGGATCGAGAGGCCGGAGCGCGCCGCCGCCGCATGGAGCGCACGCATGAAAGAATAGCTGGATTCACCGACCAGCGTGTTGAACACAACCGGCGGTTTCCGGTCGATGATCTCCTTGGTGATGTGGTCTACCGCGGTCTCGCCAAGCTCCAGCAGACGCTCAGCGAGAATGCGGCCACCTGCGCTCGTCACAATTTCACGAATGACCCGGTTGGTTTCCCAGGTCCAGACATAATTGGACCCGATGCAGAACACGTCGCCGGAGATGTGATCCAGCATGTGCCGCACCAGCGGGACGACGTGCTGGTTGGGCGCGGCCCCAACATAAATAACGTTGTCGCTGCTTTCGAACCCTTCGTATCGCGCCGGATGCCAGAGCAGCCGTTCGGTGCGTTCGACGATGGGAATGACCTGCTTGCGCGAGGCCGAGGTATAACAGCCGACGATATGGTCGACTTGTCTTTCGCGAATTAAATCGTCGCATGCGGAATGATAAGCAGCGACGACCCCGCCGGGATCGCGCAGATGCGGGGCGAATGTGAAATCGAACTCATCGCTCTGATTGATTTCGTCGATCGCCATCAACGCACTCTTCAGCATCTCGCCCGCCATCATTGCGTAAGGTCCCGATTGGGAAAATACGAGGCCGAGAGGGATGGATGGCTTTCTCATGAAGAAGCTCAGGCGTTGCGTGGCAATTATTTCACCGCAAGAAGGTCGACCTGTCACTTCATATCATCAACTGTGCTGCGCGTCATTTGTGCTGCCGCAGCATAAAAAAGGTGCTGGCCCCGCATTGACAAGGCTGGCGACGCTAAGACACAATGAATTAGTACGTGAATGCGTGCATTGCGAAATAGTTCTCGCGCAGCCGATGACGTCTGAGTGACAACCTTCAAAGTTTCGTTCTGCAACGTAAGCCTACGCGACCATTGATAGCAGCGGCATGGATGCCATTCGGGGCCTTTTCGGGCCGCGGATGGCTTTTTTCGTTTGTCTTTTGAGAGACAAGAAGTTGGGTGACGCATGGTAGTTCGCCTTCCGACGTTGGAGCAAATCGATAATCTCGGATCCGATTTCGGTCTCGTTCTCACACCTGATGAGGTTGCTGCCTTTCGGCAGGCCTTCAAAGGACCTTTGGCCTCGTATGGCCGGCTTGACGAACTGGTTCCGCCTGCCTTGGCGCCCATTGCGCCGCGATCACCCGGCTACCGGCCTCCGGCATCCGAAAATCCATACGGCGCCTGGTACTGGAAGACGGATATCCATGCCGGCGGGCAAGGCCTGCTGAGCGGCAAGAAGATCGCGATCAAGGACAACATCTGCGTGGCTGGCGTGCCGATGATGAACGGCTCGGCGCTGCTTGAAGGTTATGTTCCCGAACTCGATGCCACGGTGGTGACCCGGATTCTTGAAGCCGGAGGTACCATCGCAGGCAAGGCGGCCTGCGAAGATCTCTGCTTTTCCGGCGCGAGCCACACATGTGCGGGCGGAGTAATCCGCAATCCGCACAACCCCGCCCACAGTGCCGGCGGTTCATCGGGTGGAAGTGCAGCGCTGGTGGCGGCCGGCGAGGTGCCTATGGCTCTCGGCGGAGACCAGGGCGGATCGATCCGCACACCGTCAAGCTGGTGCGGCATCTATGGCTTGAAGTCGACCTGGGGGCTTGTGCCGACCACGGGCTCGATGCCGATCAGTTATTCCGTCGATCACTGCGGTCCGATGGGCGCAACCGTCGAAGACGTCGCGCGGCTGCTGACTGTCATCGCCGGCCATGACGGTTGGGACACGCGAACGATTTCAGCTCGCACCAGCGACTACATGGCCGCGCTCGGCAAGCCGGCAAGGGGATTGCGCGTCGGAATCTTACGTGAAGGATTTGGCCATCCCGAAAGCGATCCCGACGTCGATGCCAAGGTGCGCGCGGCCGTGGCCGCATTGAGGAAGGCCGGGGTCGAAACCGAGGAAGTTTCGGTGCCCTGGCATCTCGACGGGCCGCATGTCTGGAGCGGCATCATCCTGGAAGGTGCGGCCGAGATGATGCTGAAGGGATACGGCGTCGGCAACAACATCCACGGTTACTATCCGCTTTCCATGCAGGAAGCCTTTGCCCGCGGCATGGGAACGCGGATCAACGACGTCTCGCCGACGGTGAAACTGGTGTTGATGCTCGGCGAATACATGCATCGCAACTATCACGGGCGCTATCATTCAAAGGCGCAAAATCTGCGGGTGCTGCTGCGTCGCGCCTACGACGAGGCGCTCGAAAAGTTCGACGTGCTGGCGATGCCGACGATTCCCTTCACGGCAACGCCGATTCCGCCGGCCGATGCGCCTCTCGGCATCGCGATAGACACCGCGCTCAACATGCAGGCCAATACCTGTTCGTTCGACGTGTCCGGGCATCCTGCCTTCACCGTGCCATGCGGACGTGTCAATGGCTTGCCGGTCGGTCTGATGTTGGTCGGCCGCCATTTCGAAGAAACGACATTGATACAGCTTGCTTCGGCGATCGAAGCTGGCGGCGACTGGAAGCTGAATTAGAACATAACGAGGCAACTATCTGATGCCGGCGCGCGATCTGCACTATCTCGAACTGGTCGAAGTTGGACAACGCATCCGGAAGCGCGACCTGTCTGCTGTAGAGGTTACGCAGGCGCAACTGGACCGCATCGCTGGTCTCGATTGCCAATTGAAAAGCTATGCGCATGTCATGGGCTCGTCGGCACTTGAGCAGGCACACGCGGCCGACAAGGAAATCGCAGACGGCAAGGTGAGGGGGCCACTTCACGGCGTGCCGATCGCCGTCAAGGACCTGTGCTGGACCAAGGATGCGCCGACCGCGGCGGGGATGAAGATCTATCGCGACAACCGCCCCAGCGAAGACGCCACCGTCGTCACTAGGTTCAAGGAGGCCGGTGCGGTCATCCTTGGCAAGCTGCAAATGACGGAAGGCGCTTACGCCGACCATCATCCGGACATCGACCCGCCACGCAACCCGTGGGACGCGATGCTCTGGTCGGGCGCATCCTCAAGCGGCTCCGGTGTCGCGACTGCCGCGGGACTTTGTTACGGTTCATTGGGATCCGACACCGGCGGCTCGATCCGCTTTCCGTCAGCTGCCAACAGTGTGACCGGCCTGAAGCCTACCTGGGGACGGGTAAGCCGCTACGGCGTCTTCGAACTTGCCGCCACACTGGATCACGTCGGGCCGATGGCACGAAGTGCCGTGGATTGCGGCGCCATCCTGGGCGCTATCGCAGGCGCCGATCCGAAAGATCCGACCGCCGTGCTGGAGCCGGTGCCGGATTATCTGGCGAACTTGAATGGTAGCCTGCGTGGGACACGGATCGGTGTCGACCCGCGCTGGACCAGCGAGGGCGTCGACGCCGCTTCGACCAAGGTTCTTCAGGATGCACTGCGTATTGCCGTTGATCTTGGCGCAGATATTCATGAGATTGTCTTTCCCGATCCGACAGCAATGATCGCCGACTGGTTTCCGCTGTGCGGCGTCGAGACGGCAGTTGCACACGAAGCAACCTATCCGTCGCGGAGGTCGGAATACGGCCCGGGGCTCGCCGGATTGATCGAACTTGGTCTGCAGCAATCCGGCACCGACTATCAGAAGATCGTTCTGCGCCGCGAAGCATTCAGGGGGCTGGTGCGGGAGCTGTTCGAAAAGATCGATCTTCTTGCCGTGCCGGCCCAGACATTCGCCGCGCCCAGCATCGACAAAATGGCGACGCTCGGCGAAAATCCGGACCTGATCACCGGTCTGCTGCGCTTCAGCTGCCCCTTTGACATGACGGGAAGTCCAACCATCACCCTTCCGGGCGGCTTTACCGAAAGCGGCGGTCCGGTCGCGTTCCAGTTCGTTGGCCGCCATTTCGATGAAGCCCGTCTGGTGGCTGCCGGCGATGCATTCCAGCGCGTCACCGACTGGCATCGCCGCCATCCTTCGCTTTGACGATTGAGGATACATCGATGATCAACGACCCCTGGCTCAAGACCTCGATCATGGCGAAGCGCGGCGTAGCCAAAGGTCAGGCTGGGCAACGCCACCAGCTCTCGATCGCGGCGCAAGGCGAATTCCATTACGTCTATGGGCCCTATGCCAAGCCCGTCCTCACGATCAGTCCCGGCGACGTCGTCGTGGTGGAGACGGAAGATGCCTTCGGTGGCGTCATCACCAGCGAGCAGGACAGTCCGACCGCGAAATTGCTGTTTCCCTTTCTCAATCCGCAATGTGGCCCGATTGCCGTCAGCGGCGTGGAGAAAGGCGATTGCCTGGCCGTGCACATTCATGCTGTGGAAACACGTGGCGCGCAGCCCGCAGGCACTACCTGCATCATTCCGGAATTCGGTGGCCTCGTCGGTACGGCATCCACCGCAATGCTCAATCCGCCCTTGCCCGAGCGGGTGAGAAAAATGCACGTCGACAAGAACGGTGTGCGCTGGAGCGACAAGATCACCCTCCCTTACGAGCCGTTCATCGGCACGATTGGGGTTTCGCCCGAGATCGAGGCGATCTCGTCACTGCAACCGGATTACCACGGTGGCAACATGGATTTGCCCGACGTTGCTCCGGGCGCGATCCTCTATTTTCCGGTGCACACCAAGGGTGGCCTCCTCTATGTCGGCGACTGCCATGCCGCGCAGGGCGACGGCGAGTTGTCGGGAGTGGCCATTGAACAATGTGCCACCGTAACCTTGCAGATCGACGTCATCAAGGGCTGGAGCTTTGCGTGGCCGCGGCTCGAGACGGAAAAATTTCTGATGACCATTGGCAGCGCCCGGCCGCTGGAAGACGCGGCGCGCATCGCCTATCGCGAACTAGTGCGCTGGATGAGCGCTGACCACGGCTTCGACGAAATCGACGCCTACATGCTTCTCAGTCAGGCCGGACGCATCCGGCTCGGAAACATGGTCGATCCAAAATATACGATGGGCGCGTCGATCTTGAAGAAATATCTGGTCTCATGACGTCTCGGCAACAACGAAGGGGAGTACTGCAATGAAAGTCAATCGCAGAAGGTTCTTACAGGGTACGGCCGCTGCCGCTGCTTCGGTTGGCGGGTTCGCTCCCAACGCCTGGGCGGAAGATCCGATCAGCGTGGCCAGTATCCATGATCTCTCGGGTGGCCTCGACATCTACGGCAAGCCGATGGTCGATGCGCTAACGCTTGCCGTCGAGGAAGCCAATGCGGCCGGCGGTCTTCTTGGACGGCAAATCAAGCTGATCAACTATGATACGCAGTCGAATATGCAGCTCTACACCCAGTTTGCCCAGCAGGCGGCGCTGAAGGACAAGGTCGCCGTTGTGCACGGCGGCATCACTTCCGCCTCGCGTGAGGTGATCCGGCCGGTGCTCGGTCGATTCAAGACGCTGTATTTCTACAATACGCAATATGAAGGGGGCGTCTGCGACCGCAACCAGTTCGACACCGGAGTGACTCCGGCGCAGACCGTGGAAAAGCTGGTGCCCTACGCCATGAAGAAGTGGGGCAAGAAAGTCTATGTGATCGCCGCCGATTACAATTACGGCCAGATCACTTCGCAATGGGTGAAGAAATACGTCACTGAAAACGGCGGCGAAGTTTCGTCGATCGACTTCTTCCCGCTCGACGTCACGAATTTCGGCTCGACCATCTCCAAGATTCAGGCGGCGAAGCCGGATTTCGTATGGTCGGCGCTGGTTGGCGGCGCGCACATGTCTTTTTATCGCCAGTGGGCCGCGGCCGGCATGCGCAAGAGCATTCCGATGGCGTCGACCACCTTCGCGGTGGGTAACGAGCACATCGTGTTGTCGCCAGATGAATGCAACGGCATGCTCGTTTGCTACAATTACTTCCAGGACTTGAAGAACAAGACGAACGAAGCCTTCGTTGCCGGTTTCCACAAGCGCTTCGGCGCCGATTATCCCAATGTTACTGAACTCGCCATGGGGACCTATCAAGGCTTCCGTATATGGGCGGAGGCGGTCAAGAAAGCGGGCACTATTGACCGGATCAAGGTGATCGAGGCGCTAGAAACCGGAATCAGCATCGATGCCCCCTCAGGCAAGGTCACGATCGACCCGCCAACCCACCATTGCGTTCTCGATGTTCACATCGCCGAGGTCAACGACAAGAAGCTCAAGGTGCTGGAAGACTTCGCGCAGCAGAAGCCGTCGGACACCGCCGCGGTGTGCGATCTTATCAAGAATCCCGCTGACAACCAGCAATACGTTATCAAGATCTAAGGCCGGTCGGCCGCCAAATCCTGTCTGGGAAGGGTGAACGTGGATCTCATTGCTCTCCTGGCGATCCAGGTCCTTTACGCGATTGCCAGCCTGGCGCTGATCAGCGTCGGGCTGGCGATTATTTTCGGCATGATGCGGGTCATCAATCTCGCGCATGGGGAATTTTTGATGCTCGGCGGCTATGCGGCGATCGTCGCCACCAGCCACGGCATCAGCATCTGGATTGCGATGCTGGTGGTGGCGCCTATCGTCGTCGGCATCATCGGGGTCATCGTCGAAATGACGATCATCCGCTTCCTGTATGGCCGCATGGTCGATACGATGCTCGCGACCTGGGGCCTCAGTCTTTTTCTGGTGGGCCTCACGACCGCTATCTTCGGCAACACCACGGTCGGCATTTCGGCCCCGCTCGGCAGTTTTCAGATCGGTGCTTATCGCACCAGCGGATATACGCTGTTCGTCATTGGCGTAGCCGTGGTCGTGCTGGCCGGCATCTTCGCGGTGCTGCGCTGGACGCGTCTCGGCCTGATTGCCCGCGGCACCATGCAGAACGCCAACATGGCGGCGGCGCTTGGCGTCAATCCACCACGGGTCTATGCGGTCACCTTCGGCATCGGCGCCGCCTTGTCGGGCCTTGCCGGTGCGGTGCTGGCGCCTGTCTCCGGCGTCTTTCCCACTATCGGCGTCGCCTATGTCGCCAAGTCCTTCATCACGGTGATCGGGGGCGGTGCTGCCATCCTCAGCGGAACGGTTTCCGCATCGGCGCTATTCGGCACCATCAATCAGATCGCCACTTTTGCCACGACCCCGGTGTTCGGCGAGGTGGCGTTGCTTGCCACCGCGATCGTCCTGATCCGCCTGCTGCCGCAGGGCATCACCGGCCGCTTCTTCCGGAGAGGTCTGTGAACGCCCGCACCCTCAATTTTCTTGGTATGGGACTGGTGGGCGTTATTGGCGTCGCCTTCCTGATCCTGACGCCGCGTTTCGCCGAGCTCGATGCCGTGCTCGAGCTCACGATCTACATGATCATGGCGATCCTGGCGCTCAGCCTGGCGCTGATCTGGGGTTATGGCGGCATCCTCTGCTTCGGCCAATCGGCGTTCTTCGGACTGGGCGCCTATACCTACGCAATCGCCATGTTCAACATCGGCGAAAGCACGGTTCCGTTGCTGCTGGCCATCGCGCTGCCGGCAGCCTTTGCCGCGTTGCTCGGCTATTTTGTGTTCTACGGCCGCATCAGCGATGTGTATCTCGGCGTCATCACGCTGACGGTGACGCTGATCCTGTTCAATTCGGTGAATTCGACCGCCGGCCCGGAATTCCATATCGGTGTGGCGCGGCTCGGCGGTTTCAACGGCATTCCGGGAATCCCGCCGCTCAATTACCCCGGCAACAGGACCGCGGTGATCGATCTCGAGGGCATGTTCTATCTTTCGACGGCAGCATTGCTCGCGATCTATTTCGGATTGCGGCTGCTGCTGGCCAGCCGGTTCGGCCGCATCATTGTGGGTATTCGGGAAAACGAACGGCGCGCCGAGCTCTTAGGATACGATCCGCGGGCCTACAAGCTTGCGATCTTCACCATCGGCGGCGCGCTTGCAGGTTTCGCCGGATGTCTCTTCGCCAATTGGGGAAACTTTGTAAGCCCGACGATTTTCGGGCTGGCTCAGTCCGCGCAGATCATCATTTGGGTCATCGTCGGCGGGCGCGGCACGTTGATCGGTCCAATTGTCGGTTGCATCGGAATCCAGTGGCTCACCACGGCGCTGGGAGCGAACCAGCCCAGCGGTTCGGATTGGTGGACGAGGCTATTGGCCAATGCGCCGCTGATCCTTGGAATCATCCTTGTCGCGTTCGTGCTGCTCGTGCCGAAGGGGTTGGTACCGACGCTCGGTGATTTCGGACAATGGCTGCTGCGCGCGCGTACGCGGCGAACAACTTCGGCCCTTGAGCCCAAGCAGGCGGAGGAGAGGTGATGGCTGCGCCACTTCTTCAAACCCGCGATCTCAGCATGCATTTCGGCGGCGTCAAGGCGGTACGCAACGTCAATTTCACGCTGGCCGAAGGCGAGCTGCGCTGCCTCATCGGTCCGAACGGCGCCGGAAAAAGCACGTTCTTCAAGATGCTCACCGGGCAGCTAGAGCCGAGCCAGGGCCAGGTGTTGTTCCGCGGCCACGATATTTCCCACGCCCACGCCCACGAGATCGCGCGCCTCGGCATTGGTATCAAGACCCAGGTGCCAAACGTCTTCGACGGGTTGAGCGTGCGCGAAAACATCTGGCTCGCGGCGACCCGCATCCATCCCAGCGGGCGCGTCAATGACGTGGTCGACGAGATGCTGGAGCGTATCGACCTTACCGGCGCGGCAGAACGCTTGGTAGGCCAGCTCGCCCACGGTCAGCGGCAATGGGTTGAGCTCGGTATCGTATTGTCGACGGATCCCGAACTCATTCTGCTCGATGAACCTGCTGCCGGCATGACGCATGAGGAGGTATACAAGACCGCCGAGCTCGTGCGCGAAATCAATCGCAGCAAGGCTCTCATTGTCGTCGAGCACGACATGCAGTTCATCCGCATGATCGCCAAGCAGGTGACGGTGTTCAACCAGGGCAGCGTGCTGGTGGAGGATGCTGTGGAGAATATCCTGCGCAACCCGCTGGTACGCGACATCTATCTGGGCAAGCAGGCGGTCGCATGATGCTCGATGTGCAGGGGCTGCGTACCGGCTACGGCCGCATTCCGATCCTGAACGGGGTGAGCTTCACCGTCAAGGTAGGCGAATTCATCGGAATTCTCGGTCATAACGGCATGGGCAAGACCACCCTGCTCAAGGCGTTGATGGGCTATTTGCCGGCGACCGGTGGGCTCGTCCGCTTCGACGGTGACGACGTGACGGCTGCCGAGCCCTATCAGCGCGCGCGGCTGGGTCTTGGTTATGTGCCGCAAGGACGCGAGATTTTCTCCGGCCTTACGGTCTACGATAATCTGCGCATGGGGTGCACCAAGCAGGCAGGCAGCGAGCGAGATACCATCGCGGAAGTGCTCGAGGAGTTTCCCCGCCTCAAACCGCTGCTCGATCGTTCCGGCGGCGCGCTATCCGGCGGCGAACAGCAGCTGCTTGCGCTCGCACGCTGTCTTTGCGGCAAGCCGCGTCTCGTTCTTCTCGACGAGCCGACCGAGGGCATCCAGCCCTCGATCATCGACGAGATCGTGGAGATCTTGCTGCAACAGCGCAACAAGAGCGGACTCACGATGATCCTTGTCGAGCAGAACCTCGATTTCATCGCGGCGCTGTCAAAGCGGATTCTCATTATTCAAAAAGGCACGATCACCCGCGAAGTGAGGCCAGACGATCTCGGCGACCCAAGTCTGGTCGGAGAATTCATCGGTATCACCACGTAAAGCTCGATCCAGCGAGCAGCGATCACAGGGAGACAGACCATGGCAGTCAGAAGACCCACTCTCGATCAATTGCGCAGCGTAGCCGAAGACCTCGGTATGCACATGGGCGAGGAGGAACTCAAATCATACGATGCCCTGATGCAGGGAAATTACGCCGCCTACGACATTATCGATGCCATGCCGGATTACGTCCCGGCCGTAACCTATCCGCGAACGCCCGGCTACCGCCCCGAGGGCGAGGAGAACAAGTACAACGCCTGGTACGTCAAGACCACGGTCAAGGGCGCGGCTAGCGGCAAGCTCGCCGGCAAGACGATCGCGCTGAAGGACAATGTCAGCCTGGCCGGCGTGCCCATGATGAACGGTGCCTCGACGCTCGAAGGCTACGTCCCCGACGTGGATGCCACCATCGTCACGCGCATCCTCGACGCCGGCGGCACCATCATCGGCAAGACGCATTGCGAATATTTCTGTTTTTCCGGCGGCAGCCATACCAATGCGACCGGCCCAGTCCACAACCCCCACAAGATGGGCTATTCCTCCGGCGGCTCGTCTTCAGGCAGCGGCGTCGTGGTCGCGCTCGGCGAGGCCGACATGGCGATCGGCGGCGACCAGGGCGGATCGATCCGCATCCCCTCGTCGTTTTGCGGCATCTACGGCATGAAGGGCACGCACGGACTCGTGCCCTATACCGGGGTCATGCCGATCGAGATCACCCTCGACCATACCGGACCGATGACCCGAAATGTCCGCGACAATGCGCTTCTGCTCGAGGTACTGGCCGGCGCCGATGGCGTCGATCCGCGGCAGATTGCGCCCAAGGTCGCCAACTACACGCAAGCGCTCGACGGCGGCGTCAAGGGTTTGCGTATCGGCATCGTCAAGGAGGGTTTCGGACTTCCGGTTTCCGAGCGTGACGTCGATGCCAAGGTCGTGGCGGGCGCCCAGCTTTTGAAGAAACTCGGCGCCACCGTCGATGAGATATCGGTGCCCATGCATCTTTTGGCTCCCGCGATCTGGCTGCCGATCGCCGCGGAGGGCGGCACCGAGTTCATGATGAAGGGCAACGGCATGGGGACCAACTGGCGCGGTCTCTACAATACCACGCTGCTGGACGCCCATTCTGCCTGGCACCACCGCGCCGACGAATTGTCGGACAGCCTGAAGATAACGATGTTGCTAGGCCAGTATTTCACCAAGCACTATCGCGGTCATTTCTATTCCAAGGCGCAGAACCTCAACCGCAAGCTGCGTGCCGCCTACGACACCGCGCTGAACAGCTACGATTTGTTGCTGATGCCGACCTTGCCGATGAAGGCGACGCCGCTGCCGCCGCCCGATGCGCCACGCGAACTCTATATCCAGCGCGCATTTGAAATGGTTCCCAATACGGCTCCCTTTAACGCATCCGGGCATCCGGCGATGAGCATTCCCTGCGGGATGAGCGACGGACTGCCGATCGGGCTGATGCTGATTGGCAAGTACTATGACGAGTCGACCATCTATCGGGCCGCGGCGGCGTTCGAAGGCGCTGGTGACTGGACCAAGATGTAAATCAACCAAGCGGCCTGCCTCACGCGGAGGCGGGCCGCGGCATCACCAACGGAGGCGAAAATGGATCTCGGATTGAAGGGCAAAAACGTGCTGGTGACCGGGGGAAGCAAAGGCATCGGCCTTGCGATTTCGGAGCTCTTTGCAGCCGAAGGCGCCAACGTCGCCATATGTGCACGCAACGCCGACGAGGTTGGCAAGGTTGTGAAAGCGTTGGCGGCGAAAGGGGGCAAGTCATGGGGCAGGGCACTTGATGTCGCCGACCCGGCTGCGTTGAAGCAATGGGTCGAGGGCGCGGCCGGCGAGCTGGGCGGTATCGACACGCTCGTTTGCAACGTCAGCGCGCTTGCGGTCGGCGACACGCCCGAAACCTGGGAGAAGTCATTTCGCACCGATATGATGCACACCGTCAATTCCATCGCGGCGGCGCTTACCTATCTGGAAAAATCCAAATCCGCATCGATCGTGATCGTCTCGAGTGTTTCGGGCTTCGAGGTCGATTTCGCCGCCGGTTCCTATGGCGCCTTCAAGGCGGCGCTGATTCATTACGCTAAAGGACTCAGCAGCCAGCTCATCGGCAAGGGTATCCGCGTCAATGCGGTGTCGCCGGGCAACACCTACTTTGAGGGCGGCATCTGGCAAAATATCGAACGCGGCATGCCCGATCTCTACAAGACGGCGATGTCGTTGAATCCGACCGGACGCATGGGCACGCCGCAGGAAGTAGCCGCAGGCGTCGTCTTCCTTGCCAGCCCGGTGGCGAGCCGTATCTCCGGTACCAACCTGATTGTCGATGGCGCACTCACCAAGGCCGTCTAGGCTTTAATCAGACTGGTAACGATCAGAAAAGCGACGACGAATAAGACGCCATTTTGAAGATTAAGCGGGTATGGATGGAAATGTTCGCCCAGCGCTTCGACCACTGCGGCTCTTGGTTCAACGTGGCAGGTCATCCAATCCCAACCTATGCTTACGCGTGCCGTGCGGAAGGCGCAATCTCGTGGGGAGATCATCTGAGAAGTTACTTTGCTGCTGCCCTACGGATGTCGGCGATCGGAGCTTGAACGGAGGCCGCCGCTAGCTAGCAGTCGTGAGTTCTCACTATGACCCGGGCCATGGCCCGACGGCAGCGCGACGCGTTTGTCGATCTGGGCTGAAATAGCGAATAAAGGGGCGTTTTTTGACCGGTGAGCGGGCGGATGGCTTTTCGTTTTCCTCCCCGGGCGCCACCTGCCGAACCAGTCTGCTCTCGGCAAAGCTCGTAGCATTGTCATTGACATCGGCCGCTGCACTGCCTTAGCTATTTGTGCCGCCGGGAGGAAATTGGCCTCATATTGCTGCTTTGCAAATGGCCACAATAGTGAATCGTCAAGATTCCAGGAGGCGTTCGTTGAAGCGCATGAATAACGCAACGACCGAGCCGTGGCGGGTTGGCGTTTTGTTTTCCCAAACCGGCCACATGTCTGTGATTGAGGAGACACAGCTTCGCGGCACGTTGCTGGCGATCGACGAGATCAATTGCGCCGGCGGGGTGAACGGCCGCGAGCTCATGCCGATCATCTACGACCCTGCTTCGGATAACACCCTGTTCCGGCTCTATGCTAAGAAGCTGATGACGGAGGACGACATATCGTCAATCTTCGGATGCTATACGTCCAGCAGCCGCAAGGTCGTGCTGCCGATCGTCGAGCGCCTGAATGGCCTGCTTTGGTACCCGACGTTGTATGAGGGCTTCGAATATTCGCCCAACGTCATCTACACGGGATCTGCCCCGAACCAGAATGGCCTAGCCCTGTGCGAGTACCTGGTCTCCAATCTGGGCCGGCGCTTCTATTTCATCGGATCGGACTACATCTACCCGCGCGAAACCAATCGGATCATGCGTGAATTGCTGCGCGGCGCAGAGGTGATCGGCGAGAGCTATGTCTCGTTGCGCGCGCAGCGCAAGGACTTCCTGCCGATTATCCGCGACATCCAGCGCACGCGGCCGGACGTGATCTTCTCCACTGTGGTTGGCGATTCCACAGTCCATCTCTACCAGAGTTACGCTGACGCCGGATTCGATCCGAAGACGCTGCCGATCGCCAGCCTGACCACGACCGAGGCCGAAATCCGCGCCATGGGCTTCGACGTCGGGGAGGGCCATATCACTGCGGCCTCGTACTTCCAGAATATTGATAGCGCATCGAACGCCAGTTTCGTCTCGCGCTTCAAGAGGCGCTTCGGCTCCGACGAGCCGACCAATATGTGCGTCGAGGCGGCCTACTTCCAAGTGCATTTCTTCGCCCGCGCGCTCGCCATGACCAACTCGATGGAGACGAACCAGCTCAGACCAGTGGTTCTCGGCTCGGAATTCGAGGCCCCGCAGGGCAAGGTCGCCATTAACGCCTCATGCAGTCACGCTGATCTGTGGTCGTGTATCGGCCGCGCCAACCGCGCCGGCCAGTTTGACATCGTCGCCCGCTCCAAGGCGGCGGTCGCCGCCGATCCGTATCTGACCTGCTCCGGCCGCAACGCGCATTTCCTCTGATCGATCATCAAGCCCGGAAGGCCGCAGCCATGAGCAAAGTCGAAGTGCCCGCCAAGCCCGGCTCAGCCAGCCTGGCCGAATTCGAAATCGTCGTTGCGGTAGCGCCGGAATCCGGCGCCGACCAAGTGGTGCGCGATCTGCAACGCGCACGCGCCAAGGTCCGGCGGCTATGGCCGATGCCGGACAAGCTGCCGTCCGACGCCGATGTGCTGGTGGTCGAATTCAGTGACCGACTGACCGATCGGCTGCCCTGGATGCCGGGCGAATCTCGCTCCGCTGTCGTGGTGGTGATCGGGCCGAACCGTGCGCCCGATCCCGCGCGACTGTGTGAGACGACGCCCGAGGCGGTGATCTACATGCCGGCCCAGACCGAGACCATCGCTGGCGTGGTGGCCTTGGCGCGCAGTCAGTTCGACTACACGAAGCGCCTGCGCGATCGAATCGAGCGGCTGGACGAGAATCTGCGCACGATCCGCAATGTCGAACGCGCCAAGGCCATTCTGATTTCGGCGCGCGGCATGAACGATGAGGCTGCCTATAAGTTCCTGCGTACCCAGGCGATGGACCGCCGCACCACGGTCAACGCCATCGCCGCGGCGATCATTGACTCGTTTGAACTGTTGGGTTAGCTTTTTTATATCACCGTATTGAAGCGGTGGGGCGGCGCCATTGCCGTCCATCTTTACATCGGGCGAAAAAGCCCCCGTCTCGGATGATATCCGAACGGGGGCTTTTTGCTGTTCACGGGGGAGGCAACCATGAAACTTACGAGACGCCGTTTTCTTCAGACAAGCGCCGGCGGCGGCGCGTTCCTGGCCGGAGCCATGCCGCATATCTGGAGCAAGAATTCCGATCTGGTCTGGGCGGCCGGGGGCGAGATCAAGGTCGGCGTGCTGTTTTCGCTGACCGGTACCACCGCAATCATCGAGGAATCGCTGAACAAGGCGACAATCTTGGCGATTGAGGAAATCAATGCAGCCGGCGGCATCAATGGCATGAAGATCGTGCCCGTGATCGAAGATCCGGCTTCCGATCCCGCGACCTTCGCCGAGAAGGCGCGCAAGCTGGTCGCCGGCGACAAGTGCGTCAGCGTGTTCGGCTCCTACACCTCGGCCAGCCGCAAGGCCGTGCTGCCTGTCGTGGAGAAGCAGAAAAATCTCTACTGGTACCCGACCTTGTATGAAGGCCGCGAGTGCTCGAAGAACGTCATCTATACTGGGGCCGTGCCGAACCAGCAGCAGGATGAATTCATCCCGTGGCTGATCAAGAACTTCGGCAAGAAGTTCTCGATGATTGGGTCGAATTACATCTACCCGAAGGAAGAGAACAACTACTGCCGCAAGCTGCTTGAGAAATACGGCGCCGAAGTGGTCAACGAAGAATACGTCCCGCTCGGCCATTCCGAGTTCTCCTCGGTCATCAACAAGTTCCGTCAGCAGCAGCCGAACGTCATCTTCTCCACGGTGGTCGGCGATTCGGTGGTGGCGCTGCATCGGCAGTACAAGGCCGCCGGCCTCGATCCTGCCAAGATGCCGATGGCCAGCTTGACCACGTCGGAAAACGAGATCGCCGCCATGGGTGGCGAGGCCGCTGCCGGCCACTTCACCTCGGCGCCGTATTTCGAAGTCCACAAGTCGCCGGAGAACGAGAAGTTCGTCGCCGCCTACAAGAAGCGTTGGGGTGCCGACAAGGTCACCCATTTCGTTTCCGAGGCCTGCTACTTCCAGACCTACATGTTCAAGCAGGCGGTCGGGAAGATCGGCAAAGGCGATATTACGCCGAATACCATCCGCGAAGCCGTCAAGGGTGTCGAAATGATCGCCCCGCAGGGCAAGGTTCGCCTCGATGGCGAGAACCTGCACACCTGGCTGTGGCCGAAGATCGCTCAAGCCAAGTCCAACGGCCAGTTCGAAATCATTGTCCAGTCCAAGGAATGGCTGAAGCCCGATCCCTACGCGGCCTATCCGAACCAGGTCTGCACGGAAAAGGGCCTGGTCGAAAAGAAGGTCTGATCACTTTTGCGCGTCCGGGCGGCCAGTCAGCCGCCCGGTGCTTCGTTTCAGCGTGGAACTATTCTTATGCATTTCGTCCTCGAACAGGTCCTGACCGGGCTCAGCATCGGATCGATTCTGCTGCTCGTGGCGCTGGGCCTCTCGATCATCTATGGCACGATCGGGGTGATCAACCTCGCTCATGGCGAATTCATCATGCTCGGCGCCTACGCGGCCTGGGCGTTGAAGACCTATGTAGGACTGTCTTTGTTGCCGGGGCTGGTGCTGATCTTTCTCGGCGTCGGGCTGTTCGGCTGGCTGGTTGAGCGCATCCTGCTGCGCCGGCTGTATCGGCGACCGCTCGACACCATCCTGGCGACCTGGGGTGTTGGGGTCGTGTTGCAGCAGGTCGTTCGGCTCACCGCCGGTGGCGACCTGCGCTACGTCGAACTGCCGCCGTCGATGGCCAGCAGCGTGTCGATCTTCGGGGTCGAGATCGCCGCCTATCGCATCTTCATCTTCGTGGTCGCTGCGCTGTTGTTCCTGGTCAGCTGGTCGATCATGAACCGCACGACTTTCGGACTGAAGCTGCGCGCGGTCGTGCAGGATCGCAACGTCGCGTCGTGCTTCGGCATCAATGCCGACCGGATCTATTCGCTGACCTTCGCCTATGGCGCCGGCCTGGCCGGCCTCGCCGGGGCGATCGTTTCGCCGTTGAAAAGCGTTTCACCCGAAATGGGCACGGGCTACGTCGTCGACGCATTCATGGTCGTCGTGCTCGGAGGTGTGCAGAGCCTGTTCGGCACGGTGATCAGCGCCTTCGCCCTGGGCGAGGTCACAGGCGTGATCGCGTTCCTCCAAAACGACACCATAGCCAAGGCTACCGTCCTGATCCTGATCATCAGCGTCATCCGCTTCCGGCCCCAGGGCCTGTTCGTCGCAAAGGTGCGCGCATGAGCAAGCCTCCTCAGTCGCCTTTGCGCCAACGCGCAACCGGTTTCTGGCAACCGGAACTGATCGGGATCGTCATCCTTATCGCCGCCATGTATCTGATGCCCTCTGTGCTGGTCGACGACTTCCTGATCAGCAAATACAGCCGCTATCTGGTGTTCGGTTTGCTGGCGATGGCGCTGTCATTGTCCTGGGGCTATGGCGGCATCCTTAACCTTGGCCAGGCACTGCCATTCGGTCTCGGCTCTTACTGCATGGCCATGGCTCTCAAGCTTCGAACCATTCCGGTTCAGACCGGCGCCGACGGCCTGCCGGACTTCATGGTCTGGAACAATGTCCAGCAGCTGCCATGGTTCTGGGTGCCATTCTACTCGATGACCTTCGCCATCGTCGCCGGCATCGTTGTGCCCTCGGCGCTGATGGGTGGGCTCGGTTGGTTCATGTTCCGCGGCCGGGTCACCGGCGTGTTTGTGGCGATCACGACGCTGGCCATGCTGGTCGTCGTCAACCTGCTGATCATCGATCAGCAGCAATATACCGGCGGCTTCAACGGCATCACCGATCTGGCGCAACTGACCATCGGCGGCATCGTGTTCGACGCCTATAACCGGACCACCTTCTATCTGATCGCCTCCGTCGCCAGCGTTGTCCTCGTGTTCGGCTACGTGCTCTCTTGCACCAAATTCGGTCTGATCCTGCAGGCGATCCGCGACCAGGAAGGCCGCGTGCAGTATTTCGGCTACGACGTCGCCAGCTACAAGATCACCGTGATGGCGATCTCGGCGGCGATCGCCGGTCTTGCCGGCATGCTCTACACGATCGTGATGGAGTTCGCGTCGCCGACATTCCTCAACGTGCCTCTCAGCCTGTCGGTGGTGATTTGGTGTGCTGTCGGTGGCCGCGGCAGCCTGCCCGGAGCCTTCGTCGGCGCGGTGCTGGTCACTGGCATGCAGGGAGCTCTGTCGGAATCGAAAACCTTCCTCGACACATGGACCCTGGTGATGGGCGTCCTGTTCGTGCTGGTTGTCCTCTTCCTGCCCTCCGGCCTCGCCGGCCTGATCGGCCAGTTGCTGGCGAAAATCCGGCCTGGCGACGGTCATGGCCAGAACGGAACCGTCGATGTGAAGTCCAGCCATCCGAAGGAGATCGCATGAGCACCCATCTGGTCGTGCGCGATCTGGCCGTCAGCTTCAATGGCTTCATGGCCGTCAACGGGCTCGATTTGACCATTAACAAGGGCGAGCTGCGCTGTCTGATCGGCCCGAACGGCGCCGGCAAGACCACCTGTCTCGATCTGATCTGCGGCAAGGTCAAACCGACCGCCGGCTCGGTTGTGTTCGATGGCAAGCATCTTGAAACGCTTGAGGAGTACATGATCGCCCGCTCCGGTGTCGGCCGCAAATTTCAGGTGCCGAGCGTGTTCCGGGAACTGACCGTGCGCCAGAATCTGGAAGTCGCCTACTGCAGGAAGCCGGGCGTGTGGACCAATCTGATGCGCGGGCCCCAGAACGACGATACTGCTGGGCTGGAAGACCTTTGCGGCTTCGTCGATCTTATCGACCAAATGGAGGCGCCGGCCGCCTATTTGTCCCATGGCCAAACCCAGTGGCTGGAGATCGCGCTGCTGATGGCGCAGAACGCCGAGTTGATCTTGATGGACGAGCCGACCGCCGGCATGACCGTCCAGGAAACCCGCAAGACCGCGGAGATCTTCAACCGGCTGAAGGGCCGGCACACGCTGATCGTGGTTGAGCACGACATGGGCTTCGTCAAGGAAATCGGCGATTCGATTTCGGTTATGCATCAAGGCAAGTTGCTCGCGGAAGGAAGTGTCAGCGACATCGAGACCAACCCGCTCGTGCGCGAAGCCTATCTTGGCTCGGGGGGCTTCGGTCATGCTTGAGATCAACAATCTCAGTGCCTTCTACGGCAATAGCCGCGCCTTGCAGAATGTTACGCTGGAGGTTGGCGACGCTGGCTTCCTCAGTGTGCTCGGACGCAACGGCGTGGGCAAAACCACGTTGCTGCGCAGCATCGTCGGGCTGATGGACAAGATTGAGGGCAGCATCCGACTCGACGGCGAGGAAATTGCCGCAACCCCGACCCATGATCGGGTCAGGCACGGCATCGGCTATGTGCCGCAGGGCAGAGGCATCCTGCCGCAATTCACAGTGCGCGAGAATCTGAAACTTGGCACCTTCGCCCGCCGCAATTCCGGCGATGCGGGCGTGCTCGAGGACAAGGTGTTCGACCTGTTCCCAGTGCTGAAGGAATTTCTGAATCGCCGCGGCGGCAATTTGTCCGGCGGCCAGCAACAGCAACTCGCCATTGCCCGCGCGATGCTGACCAACCCGAAGATTGTCCTGCTCGACGAACCGACTGAGGGAATTCAGCCCAACCTCGTTGAGCAGATCGAGGACGTGATTATCCGCCTCAACAAGGAGCACGGCATCACGATCATCCTTGTCGAGCAAGACGTGGACTTCGCCCGACGTGCCTCACGATCCTTCGTGATCATCGAAAAAGGCCACGTCGCGGCGTCCGGACCGATCGATACGCTAACCGACGACCTCGTCCACCGTCACATGGCCGTTTGATCGACGGCAAACTCAAACCAAAACAGGAGGCGACCCCCATGCTTCACGGTGACATTTCCAGCAGCAACGATACAGTCGGCGTAGCGGTCGTTAATTACAAAATGCCGCGCCTGCACAGCAAAGCCGAGGTGCTCGACAACGCCCGCAAGATCGCCGACATGGTGGTGGGTATGAAGAGCGGCCTACCGGGCATGGACCTGGTGATCTTCCCGGAATACTCCACCCACGGCATCATGTACGACTCGAAAGAGATGTACGAGACCGCCTCGTCGATCCCGGGTCCCGAGACCGACATCTTCGCCGCAGCCTGCCGCAAGGCCAAGGTCTGGGGCGTGTTCTCGCTCACCGGCGAACGCCATGAGGAGCACCCGCACAAGGCGCCTTACAACACCTTGATCCTGATGAACGACAAGGGCGAGATCGTTCAGAAATACCGCAAGATCATGCCGTGGGTGCCGATCGAAGGCTGGTATCCCGGCAACTGCACCTATGTTTCCGAAGGTCCGAAAGGCCTGAAGGTCAGCCTCATCATCTGCGACGACGGCAACTTTCCGGAAATCTGGCGTGACTGCGCCATGAAGGGCGCCGAGCTTATCGTGCGTTGCCAGGGCTACATGTATCCGGCCAAAGAACAGCAGATCATCATTTCCAAGGCGATGGCCTGGGCCAACAATGTCTATGTCGCGGTTGCCAATGCCGCCGGCTTTGACGGCGTCTATTCCTACTTCGGCCACTCCGCGATCATCGGCTTCGACGGCCGCACCCTGGGCGAGACCGGCGAGGAGGAATACGGCATCCAGTATGCCCAATTGTCGAAGAGCCTGATCCGCGATGCCCGCCGCACCGGCCAGTCGCAGAACCACCTCTACAAGCTGGTCCATCGCGGCTATACCGGCATGATCAATTCCGGCGAAAGCGCGCGCGGCGTCGCGGCTTGCCCCTATGATTTCTACAAGAATTGGATCGCCGATCCGGAAGGCACGCGCGAAATGGTCGAGGCGATGACCCGCCCGACCGCAGGGACTGAAGAATGCCCGATCGACGGCATCCCGAATGAGAAGTCCCCGGCTCACCGCTAAGGATAGGCTGACTTGGGGCATCGCTTCACTTTGCCTTTAGCAGGTGTGGTCCGGAGCATCGTCTTCTCAGACGATACCCCGGACCCTTGGTGGTAGCCAATTCCGTGAGAGCCCTGCATTCTCCGGATCCGGCTTCGGCCGCAGCATTTTTTTTCCGGAACCGCGTGAGCTTATGACCAACATGGACGACTATCGCATTCGCGAGCAACCCTATTACAAGGCGGTTGGCACCGAGATCGCGCTGTTCGAGGCGGCCCATCAGGCGCGCATGCCGATGATGCTCAAAGGCCCGACCGGCTGCGGCAAGACTCGTTTCATCGAATTCATGGCCTGGCGCCTGAAAAAGCCGCTGGTCACCGTCGCCTGCCACGAGGACATGACCGCCTCCGACCTTGTCGGCCGCTTCCTCCTCGACGCCACTGGCACAGTCTGGCACGATGGACCATTGACCAATGCGGTCCGCTACGGCGCGATCTGCTATCTCGACGAGATTGTCGAGGCACGCCAGGATACCACTGTCGTTATCCATCCCTTGACTGACGATCGACGCATTCTGCCTCTGGAGAAGAAGAACGAGCTGGTCCGGGCGCATCCGGACTTCCATCTGGTGATCTCATACAATCCCGGCTACCAGAGCGTGCTGAAGGACTTGAAGGAATCGACCAAACAGCGTTTTGGCGCGATCGATTTCCATTATCCCGCCGCTGACGTCGAGACTGAGATCGTCGCCCACGAGGCCGGCATCCCTACCAGCGCCGCGCGCACTCTGGTCGAGATCGGCATCCGCTCCCGCAACCTGCGTGGTCACGGTCTAGACGAAGGCGCCTCGACCCGCATGCTGATTCACGCCGCACGGCTGGTGGCGAAAGACGTGTCGCTCAGCGCGGCCTGCGATGCCGCATTGGTGCTGCCGATCACCGACGATCCGGACATGCGCGAAGCGCTCAAGGACGCCATTGCTGCCTGCATCTAAAGGCGGACTCGCCAGGATGATCAATCAAACGCCCTTTGCCAATCTCGTGGAATCCGGATTGATCGGAGATCCGCGCAACGGTTCGATCTGGCGCGCGCTCCGGCAAGTATTCAATGCTCATCAACTCGCCGACTGGCGCGCCGATCTGGCAAGATTGCAGGCGAGCGGCCTCGGGTCCGCCGGGCTTGAAGCCTATATCCGCGCGACCGGGACCCTCGCCGAAAAGCGCGGGCCGCTGGCTGCGCTTGCGCTCGCCCCCTGCATTCTCGATGTCGAGCGGCATGCCGGCCGCGCCGCCGCCACGGCACTCAGCGAGGTAACCGCGCCGGCGCTACGCCATCTCGGTAATGAGCGCGATTTCCGCGACTGGCTCGATGCGGTCGCTGAACTGGCCGCGCAAGGACCGGAATCGGTGGCACCGGTGCTGGCCCGCTCCGACGGCCTGCTCGCCGAACTCGGCGCCCACGGTTTTCGCGCCTGGGTGCTCGGAGGCCTGCGCGCAGGTGGCGGCGATCCCGAGCGCCGGCTGGCGCTGTTCAGCCTGTCCGACCCGCGCGCCTTCGATCTGTTCGAACGGGCGACCGGTGATATCGGCTTCACCGATGTCGAACGTGCGCTGAAGGCCTATCTGATCGCGCTGTTCCGGCAGAAACCGTTTATTCGCGCCGTCGCCGGCACGCCGGGCGACACCCTGCAGCGCCGCGCCAGCTTTGAGCGCCAGTTCGTGCAGGTGCCGGCGCGCATGCGCGGCGTCGCGACCAGTTCGGTCAGGAAAGTCTATCGGGCGATGCTTGCTCATATCGGCGCGCATCTGGTCCATTCCGGGCCACGGTTCCAGGTCCGCGGGCTGAAGCCGATGCAAGTGGCGCTGGTGTCCCTGATCGAGGACGCCCGGGTCGAGCAATTGGCCATGCGCGAGTTACCCGGGCTGTTTCGGTTATGGGCGCTTTTTCATACCGCCCGCGCCGATGGTGGCGCCACTGCGCCGAGCCTGTTCGCGCGGCTGTCGCGGGCGCTGATCGACCCAAACTATCGCGACGACGATCTGTGGGTGACAAAGGGCCGGCAGATGTTCTTCGCCGACCGCAAGGCTTGGGTCGATCCGGGTATCAGTCGTCAGATCGGCAATCTGCTTGGCAACGATCTCGGCCAGATGCGCATCCAGTTCAATCCGCGCACCTATCGGGTCGAGCCGCTCTATCGCGACGACAATTCCGGCCTGTGGGACACCGACGACGCGCCGCCGCAGATAAGCGAAGAACAGGAAGTCATCGTTGAAACCGTTCGCATCGAGCGGACCCAAGACCTTGACGACCATGATCTGGAGAGATCGATTCCGGATGACGATGTCGGCCAGGCGACCGCGCGAGAATCGCGCGCCGACGACGGCGTGCCGGTCGGCAAATATGCCGAATATGACTATCTGCTCAGCCGCGAACGCTCGGAATGGACGACCGTGGTGGAATACCAGCCGCAACCGGTCGACACCACACTGCTCGATCGCCAGGTGCAGAGCTATGGCGACGTGCTGAACCGGCTGGAGAATCTGGTCGGCGCCGCGCGGGTCAGCCGTCCGTCTCGGCTGCGCGCCCGCACCGAAGGTGATCGGCTCGATCTCGACGCCACGATTGAGGCGGCGATCGACCGGCGCGCGGGTCTCGCGCCGTCGTCGCGGGTCTACGAAACCACCGAGCGGCGCAACCGCGACCTGTCGGTACTGGTGCTGCTCGACATCTCGGAATCGACCAAGGATTTTGTCAAAGGCAGTTCGACCACGATCCTGACCGTCGAACGAATCGCCACCGCGCTGCTGTCCCAGGCTCTGTCCGACCTTGGCGACGCCTTTGCGGTTGCCGCCTTCTGCTCGAACGGCCGCGACGATGTCCGCTTCTATCCGGTAAAAGGTTTCAACCAACCCTACGACCGCGACGCCCGCGCCCGGCTCGCAGGCCTGCGCGGCGGCCTGTCGACCCGGATCGGTGGCGCGCTGCGCCATGCCGGCGCGGTGGTGGGGGCGCAACGGACCCATCGCCAGTTGGTACTGGTGGTCACCGACGGTGAACCGTCCGACATCGACGTCGCCGACAAGCGCTATTTCGTCGAGGATGCACGCAAGGCGGTCCAAAGCCTCGCGCATAACGCCATTGACGTATTCGGCATCGGGCTCGACGGCGCCGGCACGGGCTATCTGGGGCGGATATTCGGCCGACGGAATTTCGTCGTCATCGACCAGATCGCCCGTCTCCCCAACAAGCTGCCGCTGCTTTACATGCGCCTGACCAGCTGAACCTGGCTGGTAAACGGCAACCCTGTAGCTCTTGCCGCTTGGGCCGTAACTGGCTCCGGCTTGGCCTTCGCATCAATGTCCTGAACGCTCTGACGATTGTGAAGCCGGGGACCGTCATCAAGTAGCATCGCGCCGGGTTCAGATTGTGTTGGCGTTGGAAATCGAAACCTCACGGCGGCCAGCCGAAGGCATCGTCATAAGTCCGTCAGCTTGTTCGCGCGATGAGCGTCGGAAACCTTGTGTGTACCGAAAAGAGAGAGCCGAAATGGTCTTCACCGACCCACCCTACAACGTGCCGATCGACGGGCACGCTGGCGGGTTGGGGAAGACCCGTCACCGCGAGTTCGCCATGGCGCGCGGCGAGATGTCGAGAGAGCAGTTCACCGCCTTCTTGAGCGCAGCCATGCAAAACCTCGTCTGCTATTCAACCGATGGCTCGATCCACTTTCACTGCATGGACTGGCGGCATCTCCCGGAGATACTGAGTGCTGGCGAGCGGGCTTACACAGAGCTCAAGAATATCTGCGTGTGGGTGAAGGACAATGGCGGTATGGGAACCTTCTATCGATCGCGGCATGAGCTGGTTCTGGCGTTCAAGTGCGGGAAGGCGTCTCACATCAACAACTTCGAGCTCGGACAGCATGGGCGCTACCGGACTAATGTCTGGAGTTATCGCGGAGCGGCGACCGTCGGCAAGGGGCGCGAAGAGGGGCTTGCGATCCATCCGACGGTGAAGCCTGTGCAGATGATCGCCGACGCGATCAAGGACGTTTCCAGCCGTGGCGGTCTCGTTATTGATGCTTTGCGGGGAGCGGCTCGACCTTGATCGCGGCGCATAAGACCGGCCGCAGGGCGCGACTGGTCGAGATTGATCCCCTGTATGTCGATGTTGTCGCCCACCGCTGGCAGCAGCATGCGAAAGATGACGCGACCCTCGGGTCAAGTGGTGCGACATTTTCCGAGGTTGCCGAAGAACGACGGAGGTCGAGCCCGCCATGAGCAGGGAAAGAAAATCGAAGTCGTCGTATACGGTCGGGTACGGCAAGCCGCCGGTTGCCACGCAATTCAAGAAGGGCCAGAGCGGAAACCCAAAGGGGCGTCCGCCGAAGCGCCAGGAAAACAGCGGATTGCGGAGATCGTTGGTGAACGAGAGAATTCCTGTGAGCATCAACGGTAAGCAAATCAAGGTGTCGAGGCTTGAGGCTTGCTTTCGCAGAACTATCGATGACGCTATTCGAGGGATACCAAGTGCCCGGAAGCTCTTGATGACACTTTTGGAGCAAAGCGCTAGGAGCGGCCCGCTGACCGTCAGTTCGACCGTGACCTTGGTAAGGGCCTATCAGCAGCGAAACGGGATGATCATCGAAGAGGCTGACGGACAGGAAGAGAAGAAACAGCCTGAGACGCGGCCACCAGTTCGAGTGAAGCCCCCTCGAAGCAGCTGGTCGGGTTAGGGGCTGTCCTTTCCTAAGATGCCCGGCACCGTCCTGAGATCGAAGGGGGAGGCGGGGACGTCTCACGGGAAGCAGCCGGATTCGCGAACTGAGCGGTTATGGAATTAAGAACCGGCATCCGGTTTCTTCAAGAAGTCGAATAATGCGCCCGTTTGCAATGTCCGCAGTTGGGTGTGAAAGCGGACTCACCTGCAACGAACGGCAAGCTCCCATTTATGACCCAACGAACTAGCGTAGGTTTTTATTCAGACGTCGAACGCCCTGCATTGGGCGAGGGCGGAACACGATGGATGCGAATTTATCCGCATCGAGATCTGGTTTTTCTGCCGACTGTCTTCCGGTTTCGACAGGGCGGATCGTCGCTATCCGCGTTCGAGCCGTCCGCCGCCGAACAAGGTCGGGATGTAGCGCGGCGCCCCAATCGCAGACATGAAGCGGTGTTAGTCAGCACCGGATCGAGCGCAATCGGGGCGAACCACCTCGACGTCGGGTTCGGTCGACAGAACGAGGACCTGTGGACCGTCGCCTGCCGAGGCGGAGCCCATCGCCGAGGCAAATTCCGCTGGCGTCGCCACATTCTTCGCACGGGCGATACCGGCCGAGCGGGCAATCAATCCCACGGTACATCCTGCTCGATGAGCCATTCTCCGCGCTCGACAAAAATCTGAGAACATCCATGCCGGTGGAGCTACGGGAAATCCAGCGCCAGCTCGGCGTCACCACCATCTTCGTCACCCACGATCAAAGCGAGGCCGTGAGCCTTTCCGATCAGCTGGCCGTGATGTCGGAGGGGCGGTTCGCCAGCTCGGCACGCCGCAGGAAATCTACCCCAGGCCCTGCGACCGGTTTGTCGCGTCCTTTGTCGGTGACGCCAATGTGCTGCTCGGCCGGCTTCAGCGCACCGACGGCGCCGATGTGATCCTCACCATGGGGGCTGCGCAGGTACGGGTGCCGATCGGATCATTGCAGGGCGCGGCGGTGTCTGCGCCCGTCGA
>LNFM01004123.1_pt1 | contig 27326 bp, 27 predicted proteins | sample 596031 | NCBI WGS metagenome assembly LNFM01 (sample SAMN04254537, study PRJNA301005) | activated carbon metagenome | isolation source: dual media filters at the Ann Arbor, Michigan drinking water treatment plant | place: USA: Ann Arbor
ACATGAAATGCTCCCTCCGTGCCCCCGTCGTCGACTGCAGCCCCGGGCGAACTGACGACTTGCTGCGCGCCCGAAACGTCGTTGGCCTGCGACAGCCTGACCGACGTTTGCAGCGACAATGTGTCACACATGGTTGACATAATCAACTGTAAGATTTGATTGACATCAAGAGATCCAGCAACCGAGCGCAGCTCGCTTCGTTGCCACTCCAACCACCTGATTGCACGCCACATTCGGATCATCAGGCAGCACAACGGACCGCCCTGCGCCGTTCCTTGCCGGCAGATCACTGATGCAACCGTCACCGGCAGCGCATGGAGCGCTACGGGCGGGCTGCGGCCGCTTCCGGCGAAAAAGATCGCGTGAACGCCCGCCTCTGCCAGCCAGGGACGACCTCCCCGCCCCGCGGCGCACCGCTCTCCCTCAGGTTTCTGTGCCGGACCGGTGGAATGCTGCTTGCCGCACACCAAGCGGCGGCTAATATGCTAGCATGTCAACACCCGACCAACTGCACATCGTCACCAGCGATACCATCCCAGCCGGGCGCAAGCAGGCGGGGCGTCTCCTGATCTGGGGCTCGGCCGCCATACTGGCCGCCGTGGCTGTGGCACAGCTTGGCCAGGCGCTCGATTGGTGGCAGGCGGGGTTCGATAACTGGCGCCCCACGCTTTATGCCTATTGCCTCTGGGCCACGGCGTTCTGCTGGGCGCAGGTGCTGATCCGCGGCGAACAAGGCAAGCGGGTGCTGTTCGTGCTGCCAGCGGCGCTTTTCGTGATCTCGCTCACCGTGTTCCCGCTGCTCTTCGGCCTTCTCATCGCGTTTTCAAGCTGGAACCTCTCCAACCCTGATGGCCGCCAGTTCAACGGCGTCGCCAACGTGGTGCAGATGTGGAACGACCCGTTCTACTGGAACGCGCTGCTGAACATGGTCTGGTACACGCTGGCGATCATCGTCGAATATGCCATCGCCTTCGGGCTGGCGCTGCTCCTGAACAGCCAGATCCGGGCGCGCAAGTTCTTTCGGGTGGCGTTCCTGTTGCCGCTGATGCTGTCGCCCGTCGCGGTCAGCTGGATGATCGGCAAATCCATGCTCGAAGCGCGGTTCGGCCCGCTTGCCCGGCTTGCACGCTGGCTTGGCTGGGAAAATCCGTCGTTCTTCTCCTCGCCCGAAGTGGCCCGCGCGACCATCATGATCATGGATGCCTGGACCTTCATCCCCTTCATGATGATCATGCTTCTGGCCGGCCTCCAGTCGATTCCGAAGGAACTGACCGAGGCCAGCCGCGTCGATGGCGCGACCGGCTGGAAAAGCTTTTGGGAAATCACCTTCCCGTTGATGCTGCCGGTGTCGATCACCGCGATCCTGATCCGGATCATCTTCAAGCTGAAGCTGGCCGACATCGTGATCAACGTCACTTCGGGCGGCCCGGGCGGTGCCACCGACACCGTCACCAGCTTCATCTTCCGCGAGTATCGTGATCGCTCGAACGTCGGCTACGGCACCATGCTGGCGATGGTCTATCTTGTGATCATCGTCGTCGCGATGACCTTCCTGATGAAATTCGCCGCGCGCTGGACGAGGCCGCAGAATTGAACGCTCCAGTGAAAGCAGACATGACCGAAACGGCAATCTTCAAGGACAGCGAGGCAGACCGCAATTTTCGCGGCAAGTGGTTCGCCAACCGCCTGGTGATCTATGGCGTGCTGATCCTCTGGGCGTTCATCTGTCTGTTTCCGATCTACTGGACCGCGACCACCAGCTTCAAGATGGCGCCGAACGTGATGAAGGGGAACCTGATCCCCTGGGTCGACTACCAGCCCGCGTGGCTCGGTTGGCGTTCGCTAGGCCTGTCACCCGACACCATCGGTGCCGAATCGACCGTGCGCGACGAGTTCATGAAGCGCTTTGCCAATTCGGTGATCGTGGCGCTGACCTCCTCGGCGCTGGCGGTGATCCTCGGCTCGCTGGCGGCTTACGGGCTCAGCCGGTTCCGCTTCAAGTTCGGCTGGATGAAGAACGATGACATCTCGTTCTTCTTCCTCAGCCAGCTGATCCTGCCGCCCGTGGTTCTGGCCTTGCCATTTCTGGTGCTTTACAAGGAGTTGGCGCTGCTCGACACCCGAATCGGCCTGATCCTGCTTTACACGCTGACCGTGCTGCCGATCGTGATCTGGATCATGAAGGACCAGTTCTCCTCGATCCCGACCGAGCTGGAAGAGGCCGCAATGGTCGATGGCCTCGGCGTCTGGGGCGCGTTCCTGACGATCATCCTGCCGATTGCCCTGCCGGGCATGGTGGCGGCGTTCATCCTCAGCCTCGTGCTGACGTGGAACGAGTATTTCTTCGCGGCCCTCCTTACCTCCACCCACGCCAACACCCTGCCGGTGATGGTGGCCAGCCAGACCGGCAGTCAGGGGATCAGCTGGTGGTCGATGGCCGCGCTCTCGTTCGCCGCGATCCTGCCGCTGATCGTGATCGGGGTCACGCTGGAGCGGTTCATCATCAAGGGCATGGCGGCAGGTGCTGTGAAATAGAACCTTGCCAAGTGGTTAATGTCCACAGGCAAGCCATTGAAAACATTAAGACGAAAAAATGTCCCACCGTGGACACATGGCAGGGGGTCAGATGCTCAAGGGAATAGACCAGCGCCTCTCAGCCGAGATCGTTCATGTCCTGATGCTGATGGGCCACGGCGACGACCTCGTGATCTGCGACGTCAACCACCCCGCCGCCTCGATCGCCAAGGCCACCACCTACGGCAAGCTGATCGACATGGCGGGCTGCGGCATCCCGACGGCTGCGGCCGCAATCCTCAGCCTGATGCCGCTCGACACCTTCGTCCCCGCCCCCATCGCCCGGATGCAGGTTGTGGGCGACCCTGCGGCGGAAATGCCGATCTTCGCCCGGATGCAAGCCGTCGCAGACCGCGCAGAGGGTCGCCGGGTGGAGATGCAGGCCCTGGAACGCTTTGCCTTCTACGCCGCCGCCCGAACCGCCTTTGCCATCATCCGCACCGCCGACAGCGGACCTTATGGCTGCTTCATCCTGAAGAAGGGCGTGATCAACCTGCCCGAGCTTTGACCCCCGCTGCGGAAGCCTCCGGCGGGGATATTTCAGGAAGGGGAAACCCGAAGGGTCAGCCCAAGCCGAGAACCGTGGTCATGTTGGCCAGAGCAAGCGCCACGCCCTTCTCGCCGAGGGCTGCCGTCGCTGCGGGTGCAGATTCGGTGAACCAGTGATCGCCGTCCAGCGCACGGGACATGTCCACCGTGTCGGGCGCCAGCGCCAGCATGAGGGCGGTCTCACCGATGCCGGCGTGGTCGAAGGGAAAGTCGGCGCCCTTGGGGAAAAGCGGATGGATGCGGACCCAGTTGAACGGATCGGCGCCAGCTGCATGCTGGGCGTAGTAGTCTTGCATCGCGCGGTCGCCCCACCAACCTGCGCCCCGGGTTTCCTCCAGATGCCGGAACGTCGCGTTGCGGGCGGCAAGGCGGAAGGCCAGATCGGTTGGCATGCCTTGGGCAAAGTTTTCGGACTGATGATGGATGACGCCGTGGATGTTGCGAAAGCCCGTCTTCAGAAGCGCCGCAAAGAGGGCCTCGGCCATCGGCAGGAAGGTCGCCGGTTCCAGTTGCAGCGTGCCCGCACCGGGCCCGGCGACGGCATGGCTGGCCGCGCCATAGGCGAAGGGTGGCAGAAGCACGATGCGGTCGCCAAGCCGTTTCAGCGTTTCGGTGACGATCAGCAGGTCGACGCCCGCCGGCAGATGCTCGCCGTGGTATTCCATCACCCCGATGGGCAACACGACGGGAATGTTGGCCGCGATGGCCTCGGCGATCTGGTGCGGCCGCAGGTGGGAAAACTGCATGTCAGCGCCCCACCCTTGACCGACCGTTATCCGAGCGCATGCGCGATGTCCTTGGTCTGGGCGTAGAGCGCTTTCCAGAGCGGGTACTGCCGGTCGTAGACGGGCGCGGCCTCTGGCGTGACCGTGCGCGCGACAGGATTCCAGCGGGTGATCTCGTCCGGCATTGCGGCACCAATGGCGACGGCGGCAAGGAAGGCGTCGCCGTAGCTGGCGCCCATGGTCTTTTCGCACACCAGTTGCGGGGTGCGGGCGAGGTCGGAGGTTGCCTGCATCCAGACCGCGTTCTGGGTACCGCCACCTACCGCCAGGACACGGGTGGGGGCAGCATCAAGGTCACGGTAGGTGTCGAACACATGCGCGGTGCCCATGGCAATGCCTTCAAGTGCGGCGCGGAACAGATCGGCCCGGGTATGGGTAAGATCCAGACCGAAAAAGGCACCCTTGGCCTGCGGATCGTGGATCGGGGTGCGTTCGCCAGAGAAATAGGGCAGGCACAAGAGGCCCTTGGCTCCCTTCGGACTTTGCGCCGCTTCGGCCGCCAGGGTGGTGAAATCGGTGTCCCGGGCAAGCTGGTCGCGGAACCAATGGGTCAGCGTGCCAGAGGTCGCAAGCCCGGCCATCGAGGCGTGCGCCCCAGGAAAGAGCCAGGGCGCATACCAAAGGCGCGCATCGCGAACCGGGGCTGCAGTGACCTGGATGATGAAGATGGTGGAGCCATACATCAGCATCATCTCGCCCGGGAACTGCACTCCGACGCTGACCGCTTCTGCCGCGGCGTCGATGGTGCCGCAGGTGACGGGGGTGCCGGCGGCCAGGCCGGTTTCCGCCGCCGCCTCCGGCGTGATCTGCCCCGCGATGTCGGTCGACCACATCAGGTCGGGCAGGTGCGACAGCGGCAGGATGTCGGCCAGCGCGTCAGTCCAGGCGAGCCGGTTGACGTCGTAAAGCGGCGAGAAGTTCGCGGCGGTGTAGTGGTCGATCACATGCTGCCCGGTCAGTTTCCAGGTCAGGTAGCTGGTCGAAGTCAGCACCTTCGCCGTGCGCGCGAAAAGATCGGGGTGGGTTTCCTTGAGCCAGAGGATTTTTGGCCCCACCGATTGCGAGGTCAGCGCGTTGCCGCAGGTGGTGAGGATAAGGTCCTCCCCGATGGCCGCGTTCAGGGCATCGATCTGGGCCGAGGCACGGGTGTCGACGCCGTAAAGGACACCGTTCATCAGGGGCGCGCCCCTTGAATCCACCGGCAGCATGCAGGGGCCGATGGCCGAGGTGGCGACGGCGCGGATGCGTTTCGGATCGATCCCGGATTTCGCCAGCAGGTCACGGGTGACGTGGACGAAATCGCCCCACCAATCCTCCTCGGCGCGGTGTTCGGCCCAGCCGGGGCGGGGCACGATCATCTTGTGCGGGCGGCTGGCAATGGCAGTGACGCTGCCGTCTTCGGCAACGAGGGCGCCTTTGGTTTCGAAGGTGCCGATGTCGATACCGAGGGTGTGGGTCATGGGGTGCGCGTCAGCTGCAGGGCGGGGGTGATCTGGTCGAGAGCGGTGTCCAGGAGGGTGGCGAGCTGGTCAAGGTCGGCGGTGTCGACGACCTCGAGCGAGGAGTGGGAGTAGCGCATGGGAAACCCCACATCGAGGCAGGCAATCCCTTCTGGCCCCATGAACTGCAGGTAGGACAGATCGGTCAGCGCGCCGGTATGAGCAGAGCGTTGCAGGGGAAGGCCGGCGCTTTCGGCAGCGGTTTCCATCAGCCGGACGATTGCGGGATGCGGGATCACCCCGTTCAGCGTGCCGCGCCCGTGGAAGGAGTAAAGCGAGATGCCGGGACCTCCGCCGAGGGTGACCTCGCCGCGCCCGGTCATGTCTGGCGTGTCGCAGGCAAGCAGCAGGTCGATCTGCAGGGCGATGGCGGGGGCAAGCGCGATGGCGGCGGGCAGGACGCCGCGCAGATTGAACTCTTCCTGCACCGACCAGACGAGGTGGAGCGTGGGTCCGGGTTTGCCCTGCCGCGCCTTGGCAAGGGCGAGGAGGACAGCGCAGCCGGCGCGGTCATCGACCGAGGTACCGGCGAGGCGGGTGCCGTGCAGGGGAACGACACGGGGCAGATAGGTGACGGGCGTGCCGATACGGATGCCCGCCGCCTCGGCCTCGGCCTTGGAGGCGAAACCGGCGTCGACGTAGAGATCGGCGTAGGGGAGCACCTTGTACTTCTCGTCCGGCGTGGTGGCGTGGTGGGATTTGTTGGCGATGACGCCGGCGATGTCGCCCTGATCGGTGGAGAGGGTGACGGCCTGCGACGGCAGCGCGCGTTCGGGCACACCACCGAGGCGTTCGAGGCGGATCAGCCCGGAAGCTTCGATCTTGCGGACGATGAAACCAAGCTGGTCCATGTGGGTGAAGATCATCACCGAAGGCAGCGCAGGGTCGCCCGGGATCGTGCAGGAGAGGTTGCCGAGGCGATCGGAGGTGTGGGGCAGCCCGATGGCGTCGAGGTGGGTGGCGATGGCGCGGGCGACACGCTGTTCATAGCCCGAAAGGCCGGGGATCAGCATCAGCTCAGTGAGAAGGTCGCGGATCGGCGGCATCAACGGCCGCCCCTCGCCGCACGGGCGCGGTCCATGAAATCCTTTGCACGGTCGGGGTCGACGGCGGCCCAGGTATCTCCGCCGATCTTCAGCGCGGAGCCGACGATGCAGCCGTCCGCGATCCGCAGGACATCGGCGATGGTGGCGTGTTTCACCCCGGTGTTGGCGAGGACCGGGGTGGTCGGCAGGACGCGCTTCACGGCCTCGAGATCCTCCATCCGGGCGGCCTCGCCGGTGATGGCGCCGGAAACAAGGACGGCGTCGGGGACCGAGGAGAACACCGCCGACCGCGCCCGGTCAGGCAGCGAGCGCGGGTCCAGAGAGCCCGCGAATTCGGCCGAGACGTTGTAAAGCGTGGCGACTCCCCCTGCCCCGAGCCGCGAGCCATAGCGCCGCGCGGCGCCGGCATCAGGCGACCAGAGACCCATGTCGGAGGCATAGGTGCCGGTAAAGATCTCGCGCACGAAGGCGGCACCGGTGGCGGCGGCCAAGGCCATCGTGGCCATCGGGTCCCACAGCACGTTCACGCCGAAAGGCACAGTGATCCGGTCGCGCAACCGACCGACGACATAGGCCATCGCAGCGGTCGAGGCGATGTCGACCTTCAGCTCATAAGGACGGTCGTTTTCATTGCCGAACATCACCGCATCGACGCCCGCCGCCTGCAGCGCCGCCAGATCGGCAGTGGCAGCGGCAATGATGCCGTCCATTCCGGCCGCACCGTCGTGCAACGGCGTGCCGGGCAATGCGCCCAGATGGACCATTGCAATCACGGGCTTGCCCCCGCCGAAAACCTGTTGAAAGCGTGTCATTCCGTTCCTCCGTTGGAGGCGACGCTAACGCGAAAGCGTTTGGTCTGGAAGCATCGTCATACTAGCATGTCAGTGTTTTTCGGGAGAGCGCGATGCAAAAGGTGCGGCAATGGGATCGCTTGGGCAACGGCGGGCTGCGGTTCACCGAACTCGGCCTTGGCACGGCGCCGCTGGGCAACCTGTTCAAGGCGGTTTCGGGCGAAGAGGCCCGCGCCGTGATGGAGGCGGCCTGGGCTGCCGGAGTGCGCTACTTCGATACCGCACCGCTTTACGGTCTTGGCCTGTCGGAGACGCGGCTGAATCCGTTCCTGCGTGACAAGCAGCGTGACGAGGTCGTGATCTCAACCAAGATCGGGCGGTTGCTGCGGCGGGTGGATGCGGACCGGCGCGACGGCATCGGCAAGTGGATCGACGTGCCGTCGCGGGCCGAGACGTTCGATTATTCCTACGACGGGGTGATGCGCAGCCTTGAGTTTTCGCTGGAGCGGCTCGGGTTGGACCGGGTGGATATCCTGTATGCGCATGATCTGGACGTGTTCACACACGGGTCCGCCGCAGCGCGGGACGGGCGGTTGGGCGAGTTTATCGCGGGCGGGTATCTGGCGCTGCGGAAGTTGCGCGACGAGGGCGTGATCCGGGCCTTTGGCGCGGGCCTGAATGAAGCGGAGGCTTGCGACTGGCTGATGGAGCGGGGCGATTTCGACCTGTTCCTGCTTGCCGGGCGATATACGTTGCTGGAGCAGGGCGCGCTGGGGTTCATGGACCGGGCGGCGACACGCGGGGTCGGCGTGGTGATCGGTGGCCCCTACAACTCGGGCATTTTGGCGACCGGGCCACGGACGGGCGCGATGTTCAATTACGCGCCGGCGCCAGAGGTGGTGCTTGAGCGCGCGGGACGCTTGCAGACGGTCTGTGCTGCGCATGGCGTCCGGCTGATCGATGCGGCATTGCGGTTTCCGCTGCTGCATCCGGCGACAGTGAGTGTGATCCCCGGCGGGCAGGGCGTGGCCGAGATGGCAGGCAATCTGGCGGCGGCAGAGGCGGTGATCCCGCCCGCGCTTTGGGCTGCGCTGCAGGCCGAGGGGCTGATTGCCGAGGGCGCACCTTTGGACGGTGGTTCATGAAGCGGAGCGGCAGCGCCGCACGCTTTGAGTTCGCTGGCGCGGGCAGCCCCGCGTGGCCTCGGTGAGCTCCGCGAAGGGGTAGTTGCAGAAGCGGAAGCGTCAGCCGTGCTGATGCCGACGGATCGCCGCCTCGGTGATGGCGGCGCGTTCGGCGGGCGGGGTGGCGACGTGCAGCGAGGCGGCGGCCTGGGCGAAATGCGCGGCGGCAGCGAGAGTTGCACCGCGCGCCCATTCGGCAGCGAGGGCTCCGGTGAACGCATCGCCTGCGCCGTGGGTTGAGATGACGGTCGCGGGGATCGGCGGTTGGGTGAAGCGGTCGGACGCAAGCCCATCGCGGCCCAGGGTGACGATGGTGGATTTGGGGCCGAGGGCGGTGAGCGCCTTTGCCGCGCCGGACGGGTTCAGGGTGGGTTCTGGCAGGCCGAGAAGGTCGGCAGCTTCGCCCCGATTAACGATCAGGAGGTCGGTCAGGCGGAGAAGATCGGGAGAGGTCGCGCGGGCGGGGGCCGCGTTCAGGATAACGCGGATCCCGGCGCTGGCGGCGCGGCGGGCGAGAAAAAGGTTCGCGGCCTCGGGGATTTCGTTTTGCAAAAGAAGCATGGCGCAGCGTTTCGGGAATGCCGTGGCTTCGGGCCGGAAAAGCAGGTTGGCGCCGGACACGATGACCGCACCATAGGTACCAGCGGGATCGAGGATCGCGACCGACATGCCCGAGGGTCCGGGATGGGTCTGAACGCCCTGGCGGCGCACATGCGACCGGTCCAGCGCTTCGCGCAGGGTCGCAGCGAAATCGTCGGAGCCAACTGCGCCTGCCATGTGCGCCTCGGCCCCGGCGCGGGCGGCGGCGGCGGCCTGATTGCCGCCCTTGCCACCGAAGGCATAGGTAACGGCGCTGCCGGTGAGGGTCTGGTCGGGGCGGGGAAGGCCGGGGGCTTCGACGATGACGTCGAGGTGAAGGGAACCGGCGGAAAGAATGACAGGATCAGGCATAGAGGGCGTTGGTCACGATACGGGTTGTTGCGGCGGCGTCCTGACGGGCTTGTGCTTCGGCCAGTCCGGTGTCGGAGGCAAGGCGGGCGGCGGTGGCGCGCAGGCGGTCGGTGAGATGGATGTTGGTGGCGGCTTCGTCTGTCGGGTTCAGGCCGGAGAGGTCGGGGAAAGTGTCAAAGTAGATCACCCCGTCGTAGCCGGCGCGGATCAGTTCGACGAACAGCTCCACCGTCTGCACCGGGTGGACTGTGCCCACCATCAGGCCATCGTCGCGCTTGGCATAGCCGTCGTTCAGGTGAACGCCGAGGATGCGCGAGTGGCGGGCGGCAAGCTGGGCGGCGCGGGCGGGCATTTCGCCGGCGTAGAGCATGTGGGCGAAATCGAGGGTGACGCCGGTATTGGGGCGCGCGATGTCCTTCAGCGCCAGCAGCGTGGTCGTCATGTCGGGCATCAGGGCGAAGGCGCGGGGTTCGTTGGGCTTGTATTCGATGGCGATGTCGATGGCGGGGTTGTGGTCGGCAACCTCCGCGATGGCGGCGAGAGTATCGCCCCACATGCGGGCGTAATTGGCCTGGAAGGCGTAGTCGAAGCCGTCCTGCCCCATCCAGAGGGTCATCTGCGTGCCGCCCATGCCGGCACAGGTGTCGATCCCGCGTTTCGTCAGATCAATCGCGGCACGGCGGGTGGCCGGGTCGGGATGGGTGAAGGCGCCAAGCTTGAAGCCGGCCTCGGTGTAATACCGCATCGCGAGGCCGTTCAGCGCCATGCCCTGCTCGGCCAGAAGGCGGGTCAGCTCGGCAGGCTGGTGGTGTTCGAAATGGTCGGGGTAGTTCAGATCGGCGGCGGAGAGGCCCACCACCTGCCCTGCCCCGCGGATCATGTCGGCCACGGTGCCGCCCTTGACCTTGAAGGCATTCAGGCGGGCCGCATAGCGAGGACGGTTGGGCAGGGTCATGCAGGGCTTTCAGGTGGGGTTGAAAAGATCGGGCCGGTCCCGTTCCAGCGGTTCGAGGTAGGAAATCAACTGGCGCAGGTGACTGCGAACCGCATCGCGGGCGGCGGCGGGATCGCGGGCCTCGAGCGCGGCAAGGATGGCACCGTGTTCGGCCAGCGTGGCTGCGATGCGACCGGGAACCGGCAGGATGAGTTGGCGGGCGCGGTTGACATGCAGCCAGGCGGTTTCCGACACCTGCGCCAGTTTCGGAAAGCCGGTGAAGGACAGGAGCAACTCGTGCATCTCGGCATCCAGCGCGTAAAAGCCGGGAATGTCGCCGCCGGCCACCAATGCCTCCTGCACGGTGAGGTTGCGGCGCAGGCGCTGGAGCTGGTCGTCGGTAATGCGGGCGGCGACCAGTTCGATGGCGGCGACCTCGATCGCCTCGCGCAGGAAGGCGCCTTCGCGAATCTCCTGCATCGAGAAGCGGGCGACGAAGGTGCCGGCTTGTGGCACGACATCGACCAGCCCTTCCACCTGCAGGCGTGCCACCGCGTCAGCCACAGGGCTGCGCGACACGCCAAGTGCGGCGCAGATGTCGGGCTTTCGCAGGATCTCGCCCGGGCGGTAAGCCAGGGACAGGATCGCATGGCGCAGGGTGTGGTAGACCCTATGGCCGAGCGAGCCAGAAAAACGCGCAAGCGGCATCAGCCGGTCGGCGGCGGTCTTCTCTTGTGAGGCGGGCTCGGCTGGTTGTAACATGCTAACATGTTAGGCAAGGACTGCACGCTGTCAAGGAAGGGGCTGACATGGCTGATGGGGTGATCCGGCTGCATGGCGCGGACAATGTGGTGATCGCCCTGGCCGATCTGCGGGCGGGCGACCGTCCGGCGGGGCTGGAGGTGGCGTTGACAGGCCCGGTGCCGCGAGGCCACAAGATCGCAACGCGGTCCATCGCCAAAGGCGAAAAGGTGATCCGGTATGGCCAGATCATCGGCCAGGCAACCGAGGATATTCCCGCTGGCGCGCATATCCACACGCACAACCTGGGGATGGGGCCACATTCCAGTGACTATGCGATCGGCGCTGAATGTCGCCCGCAGCCGCCATTGGAACCGCGCAGCTTCATGGGCTACCATCGCCCCGATGGCACGGTCGGCACCCGCAACTATCTTGGCATCCTGACAAGCGTGAACTGTTCGGGTTCGGTCGCCCGCTTCATCGCCGAAGCGGCGGAGAAGGACCCGATCCTTGGCAAAATGCCCAACATCGACGGCTTCGTTCCCATCGTCCACAACACCGGCTGCGGCATGTCGGGGGTGAACGAGGGGTATGACACGCTGATGCGCACGCTGAAGGGCTATGCGCGCAACCCCAACTTTGGCGGCATCCTACTTGTCGGCCTTGGCTGCGAGGTGATGCAGGTGCCGGACCTTGTGGGGCAAGGCCGCCTTCGTCCCGACGGCAACTTCCGCTACATGACGATCCAGCAGACCGGCGGCACGCGGGCAACGATCGAGGCGGGCCTCAAGGTCTTGCGCGAAATGGCCGAGGTGGCGGGCCGAGTCGCGCGGTCGCCCGCCCCGGTTTCAAAGCTGATGGTCGGGCTGCAGTGCGGCGGGTCGGACGGCTATTCCGGCATCACGGCAAACCCAGCCCTTGGCCACGCCTCGGATCTTCTGGTGCGAATGGGCGGCACGACCATTCTGTCGGAGACGCCGGAAATCTACGGCGCGGAACACTTGCTGACGCGGCGGGCCGTGAAGCCGGAGGTTGGGGAGAAGCTTCTTGAACGCATCCGCTGGTGGGAGGACTACACCGCCCGCAACGGTGGCGAGATGGACAACAACCCTTCGCCCGGCAACAAGAAGGGCGGGCTTACGACCATCCTCGAGAAATCGCTGGGCGCGGTGGCGAAGGGAGGCACTGCCCCTCTCTCCGGCGTCTACAAATTCGCGGAACCGATCACCGAGCCGGGGTTTGTCTATATGGACAGCCCCGGATACGACCCGTGTTCGGTGACGGGGCAGATAGCATCGGGTGCGACAATGATCGTGTTCACTACAGGCCGTGGATCAGTGTCGGGCTACAAGCCCAGCCCCTGTATCAAGCTGGCGACGAATTCCGAGATGTATGCCCGGATGGCCGAGGACATGGACATCAACTGTGGCGACATCCTTGACGGGGTCAGCATCGAGGCGAAGGGCGAGGAGATCCTCGACCGGATCATCGCCGTCGCCTCGGGACAGCAATCGCTGTCGGAAGAGTTGGGCTTTGGCGGTGCTGAGTTCGTGCCGTGGCAGATCGGGGCGGTGATGTGACCGAAGCGGAGACGGGCCTTTACCCGACCGAACTGATCACCCTCTGCGAGGCGATCTGGGGCGAAGGGTTCCTGTCGCCCGGTGGCACGGCTGAGGTCGGCCGCATCGTCGGGTCAGAGGATATCCGCGGTGCCGCCGTCCTGGAAATCGGGGCGGGCGCTGGAGGCACGGCGATGGCTCTGGTCGAAGGCCAGGGCGCAGGCTACGTGACCGGGATCGACGTCGAGGACGGGGTGCTGGCCCATGCGCGGCGGCTGGTAGCAGCACGAGGCCTGACGAGCCGGATCGGTCTGGTCAAGGTGGTGCCGGGGCCTCTGCCGTTTCCGCCAGCCACATTTGACGTGGTGTTTTCCAAGGAAGCGATCCTGCATATCCCCGACAAGCGCGCCCTGCTGGCCGAGGTTTTCCGCGTGCTGCGGCCCGGCGGGCGGTTCCTTGCATCGGACTGGCTGCTTGGTATCGACCCGCCCTCGGCGGCGATGCTCGCCTATATCGCGGCCGAGGGGCTTGAGTTCCAGATGGCGACCGCCGCGGATTACCGCGAGGCGATGGAGGCGGCGGGGTTCGTGGATGTGGCCACGCGACCCCGCACCGAATGGTATCGGCGCGAGGCGCGGGACGAACTGGCGCGGCTGAAGGGCCCCTTGGGCCGCAAGACAGAGGATCGGGTGGGCAAGGAGTTCGTCGATCGCAACATCGCGATCTGGGAAAAGATGATCCCTGTGCTGGACGCGGGCGAGCATTGCCCGACGCATCTGTCGGCGGTGAAGCCGTGAGGCCCGCTTATTCGGCGCATGACCCCAACCGCGATTACGCCAACGGGGATTTCATTTCGGGCGCGGCGGAGTTTCCGCCGCGGTGGGAGGCCGAGGCGGCGCGGTTCCGGGCAGCCCTCGGCGCACGCGCCGGGATCGGCCTGGCTTACGGGCCGGGAGAGCGGCAGATGCTGGACCTGTTTCATCCCGAGGGCGAAGCGAAGGGAAGCGTGGTCTTTGTGCATGGCGGTTACTGGAAAGCGTTTGACCGCAGCCTTTGGTCGCATCTGGCAGCGGGGCCGCTGGCGCGGGGGTTCGCGGTGGCGATGCCGTCCTACACACTGGCGCCCGAAGCACGCCTCGGCGCGATGACGGCCGAGATTGCCCAAGCCTGCCGGATGGTGGCTGCTCGGGTTGCCGGACCGTTGGTGGCGACCGGCCATTCGGCGGGCGGGCATCTGGCAGCGCGGATGGGCTGCGCCGATCTGGAGGTGCCGGTGTCGCGGGTGATGCCGATCTCGCCGCTGGCTGAACTGGAGCCGCTGCGGGCGACATCGATGAATGCAGAGCTGCAGATCGATGCTGGCGAAGCGGCGACCGAAAGCCCGGCGCGGCTGGGTTTGCGGTCCGGGGTGTCCGCGCATGTCTGGGTCGGCGGGGCCGAGCGTCCGGCCTTTCTGTGGCAAGCGCGGGTTCTGGCGGAGGAATGGGACTGCCCATGGACAGTTTCCCCCGGGCGGCATCATTTCGATGTGATCGACGATCTGGCGGACCCGGGCTCCGCATTGTGCGAGGCGCTGGTCGGCAGCCTTTGAGGCTGAAGGCCGGCATACGCCGGCCCTGCCCCGAGGATGTCTGTCAGATCATGGCTTCCTCGGCACGGCGCGCTTCGGCTTCGCGGGCGGCTTCGACGCGGGCGCGGCGGCGGCGGTTGATCTCGTAGATCACCGCAAGAACGAGGGTGACGCAGATCAGAAGGAACGCCAGTGCGTTGATCGTGGGTGTGATGCCGGAACGGACCTTGGAAAAGACGTAGACGGTCAGTGTATCGGCTCCGCCACGGGTGAACTGGGTGACGTTGAAGTTTTCGATCGACTGGAAGAAGGCGACCGCAGCACCCGCTCCAATCGCCGGATAGAGATGCGGCAGCAGGATGCGGCGCATCACCTGGGCGTGGCTGGCGCCAAGGTCGAGAGCGGCCTCTTCAAGCCCGGCATCAAAGCTTTGCAGGCGGGCGAGGACCAGCAGCATCACCATCGCGGCGATGTAGCTGACCTGACCGACGACCGAAAGGTGCAGGCCGGGGTTGAATAGGAAGAACTCGGTCTCGAGCGCGTTGCCCATCTTGGTCCACAGGATCATCGTCGAGATGCCGATCACCACGCCGGGGATCAGGATGGTCGAGATCATCATGCCGTAAAGTGCGGTGCGGGCCTTGCCGGAAACCGAGTTGATCAGGATCGCCGCGGCAGTCCCAACCACGATCGAAATCGTTGCCACCGCGACAGCCACCCATAGCGTGTTGACGAAAGCCAGCATCATGCGTTCGTCGCGGATCATCTCGGTGAACCACATCGTGGTCCAGCCTTTCCATGGCACGATCGAAGGCAACTTGGAGTCGTTGAACGCCGCGCCCGACATGAAAACAAGCGGAGCCAGAAGGAACACGAGGAACAGCACCATGTAGAGATGCGCGAGCGTTTGACGGAGCTTATGCATGATCCCCTCGCCCTATTTCGCGATGTCGGACAGCTTCACCCGGAACACCCACAGCGCCAGAGAGACGAAGACGGTGCAAAGCAGGAGAAGCAGAAAAGCGTAGGCAGAAGCGGTGTTCCAGTCGAGCGCGTCCTTGAACCATTGGTCGATGGTCTGGGTAAACCACTGCGATGTGGTCGAGCCGAGGATCGACGGCACCAGAAGCGAGCCGGCGGACAGCATGAACACCATCACCGAGCCCGAGGCAATGCCGGGCTTGGAATGCGGCAACACGATGCGCCAGTGGATCTTCCACCACGGCGCGCCAAGGTCTTCGGCCGCTTCGATCTGGTTGGTGTCGAGCGACTGTACCGCGTTGTAGATCGGGAACAGCATGAACAGGACATAGGTGTAGACCAGCCCGATCACCACGCCGGTATAGCCCATGTTGGTCCAGCGGATCGGGTCCTCGATCAGCCCGACGCCGAGCAGCAGTGCATTGAGCGGGCCCTTGAAAGCCAGGATGATCCACCAGGCAAAGGCGCGCAGGACCTCGGACACCCAGAGCGGGATGAACAGCAGCAGGATCAGCGTGGGCAGCGACTTCGGGTTGACGATCTTGGCCAGGTAGAAGGCCAGTGGATAGGCCAGAAGGAAGCACATCACCGTCACCACCATCGAATAGAAGATGGTGAGCCAGAAGGTCAGCACATGCACCGGGATCTGGAATGAGATGCCGAACAGGCTGCGTTCGATGGTGCCGTCGAACACCTTGAGATAGTTGTCCACGCTGTAGACGTCGCGCGGGCCGCCGACCTCGACCACGGGAAGGTAGGGGCGGAAGCTTTGTTCGAACAGCGTGATGTTGGGCACGATCACCAGCATCACCAGCCAGAACGCGACCAAGAGGCACATCATGAGCGAAAGTCCGAGACCGTAGCGGCGGATCATGTCCTGCATGGTCTAGGCCCGGACGTTGGCGTCGGGCAGGATCGCGGCGCGGGCGGGGTCAAACGACATATACGCCCTCGACCCCTTTTCCGGCACCGAGGCGGAACCGTCATTGCGCATTTCCGCGGTCAGGTCGGCACCACTGTCGCTGCGGGCATGGACGACGATGAAGCTGCCTTCGAAGGACACATCGCCAATGGTGACGGGCAGCGAGTTTTCCGCAGCGGGGCTGGCAGAGAGGACGGTGTGCTCGGGGCGGACGTAAAGCTTGCCTGCCTTCTGCCCGCCGGTGTCGCCCAGCCGGGCGCGGAACAGGCCATGCGGCGTGGCAAAGCTGGCCAGACCGTCCGCCGCCTGCTGCACCTCGCCGGCGAAGATGTTGTTTTCACCGACGAAACTGGCGACAAAGCCGTTGACCGGATTGTTGTAAATCTCGCGCGGGTCGGCGATCTGCTGGATGCGGCCCTGGGACATGACGCCGACGCGGTCCGACATCGCCAGAGCCTCGCCCTGGTCGTGGGTGATGTAGATGAAGGTCACGCCGGTGCGCTTTTGGATGGCGCGCAGTTCGGCGCGCATGTGCTGGCGCAGCTTTAGGTCCAGCGCGGACAAGGGTTCATCCAGCAGCATGACCTGCGGTTCGACGGCCAGTGCGCGCGCGATGGCGACGCGCTGTTTCTGGCCGCCCGAAAGCTGGCTGACCATCTTGTCGGCCGCCCCCGGCAGGTCGACAAGCCGCAACAGCTCTTCGGCCTTGGCGCGGCGGGTGGCCTTGTCAACGCCACGCACTTCGAGGCCGAAAGAGATGTTCTCCCAGATCGGCATCAGCGGGAAGAGCGCCAGGTTCTGAAAGATCAGGGCGGTCGGACGCTGGTTCGGGCGTTGGCCCTTCATGTCTTTGTCGCCGATGCGGATGGTGCCCACCGTCGGCTCGATAAAGCCCGATACCATGCGTAGGATGGTGGTCTTGCCGCAGCCAGACGGCCCAAGGAACGAGAAGAACTCGCCCGGTTTTATCGAGACATTGGCATTGTCGACGGCGCGGAAGGTGCCGAAGTCGCAGCAGACGTTTTCAAGATCGATTCCGGCGCTCATGCCGCGTGGTCCCCCTGGTATGGTCGTCTTTTTCTTGCAGGCTATCAGGCAGGCCGGCCCGTGCAATCGGTATCGCCAGATTGCACCCATGACTGGGTCCACAGCGACTTGCGGGCGCGGAAAAGAGGCACGCCGGACCCTTTCAGGCCCGGCGTGCGGCAGTTCAGGCGATCGTTCAGGCCGCCTTGTACTTGTCGGAGTACTCGGCGCGCTTGGCCAGGAATTCGGCCGACTGATCGGGCCACCACCACAGCTTCGACAGCGCCTCGTCGTTGAAGGTGCCGTTGTAGTATGCAGCCACATCCGGGTTCAGCAATTCGGCTGCGCCCTTGGCGACCGGGTTCGACGAGAAGGCAGTCGCCCAGCCGGCGGCGCCTTCGGCGGTCGAGACGTATTTGACGAACTCGTGCGCCTGTTCGACGTTGACCGCGTTCTTCATCAGCACGAAACCCTGGTGCCACGCGAAGGCGCCCTCGACCGGGGCGATGTAGGCGTAGCCATCGTTGCGCAGGTTGTAGCCGGTCGAGTCCCAGCACAGCCCGACGGTGGCACCATTGGCGGTGAAGCCGGCGTTGGCCTCGTTTTCGCCCGACCACCACTGGACGACGTTGCCCTTGGCCTTGATGGCTTCGGCAAGCGCGATGTCCCAAAGTTCGACCATCGCACCCATGTCAGAGTAGCCGTCCATCCACGGACGCGGCAGCTTGCCGGTCGCGTCCAGCCAGCGGCCCATCGCGGCCAGCGCCGAGTGCGGGCGAACCACGACTGCGTTATCGGGGTTGAAGAGGTCTCCCAGCGACGGCGGGGTACCCAGTTTCGCATCGGCGGAGTTCACCACCAGCGACTCGGTTCCCCAGTTCGACGGCACATATTTCAACATGCCGCCCGGACGCGAGCGTTCGCCCGCCGCGCCATCAGCGAGGCCAGGCAGATAGTTGTCCATCGCCAGCTTGGATTCGTCGAACGCGCCCAGCAGGCCGTTCGAATCCCACGCGCCGACACGGTCGATCGTCGGCTCGATCAGGTCGATACCGCCGGCTTCCAACGCGACCTTGGCTTCACCAAACATGGTGTCCTGGTCCGGCTGTTCCTTGAAGTTCACCTTGATACCGGTGGCGGCTTCGAAGGCCGGGAACACTTTCTCGGCCAGGACCGGATAACCGGCCCAACCCGTGAAGTTGAGTTCGCCCGATGAGGCAAGCGCCTTGGACGAGATGATCGCCGGAGCGGCGAGAAGGCCCATGCCGGCGGCGGACCCTTGCAGGAACCGGCGGCGGCTGAAGGCGGAGGTAGTATGTTTCAAGTTAGTCTCCCTGGTTGTCGATCATTCTTCGCGATCATTCTTTGCGACGGGCTTTTCCGGTTCACGCCGAGTAACTGGTGGTCACCATGCCAAGCGCAGCGGCAAGATGCGCATCTTCTGTAACAATGGTCCTGCAGAAGATCCCTCCATCACCTGCGGCGGAACTCTACCCTGCGGAAGGGTGGCGCTGTCAACGACGCAATGCGTCGCGCCGAGGCGCTGGGCTTCACTTTTCAGCTGTTGGCCCTGAAGCGCGCAATAAAGCCGCTGACAGGGGACGACGCGCGGTTCGATTCTACCGGACTGCCGCCTGATTCAGGGCTCTTGTGGCAGGGCTGACATGCCGATGTCGCCCTGTGCGACAGACAGGGATTTCACGATTACATGGAGCGACTGGCCGGGCGCCACCTCCAGCGCGTCGGCGGAGCGACGGGTTATGCGGGCCAGCAGGCGCTGACCGCCGACATCAAGCTGCACCAGCGTGCCTGGCCCCTCGCCGGGCCGCACCGCCAGCACGGTTGCGGGAAGGATGTTCAGAGCCGACAGGCCATCGGGGCGATGGCGCGACAGGATCACATCCTGGGCTGCGATGCGGATACGAAGCGCGCGACCGACCGGGCCCGCGACTGCTGGCAGCCAGAGCGGCCCGGCCGCGGTTTCCAGATGGGTCAGGCCGTCCGGGTCCTGCGCCGCGACACGCGCCGTCAAGACCGATCCCGCATCGCGCAAGCCAAGCATGGGAGCCGTATCCGGATCGGACAGGAGTTCTGCGGCCGCACCGGAGCGCAGGACACGGCCCGCCTCGATCACGACGATCGTGGTGGCAAGCCGCGCGACCTCGGCCAGCGAGTGGGTGACGTAGAGGATCGGCAGGCCGGTCTCGTCGCGCAGCCGTTCGACATAGGGCAGGATTTCGGCCTTGCGCGCCTCGTCCAGCGAGGCGAGGGGTTCATCCATCAACAGCAGGCGCGGGTTGGACAGCAGGGCCCGGCCGATGGCGACGCGGCTTTTCTCGCCGCCGGACAGGGTGCCGGGACGGCGGTCCAGAAGCGGCCCGATGTCCAGCATCGCGACCACATGATCGAAACCTGCGGCGGGCTGGCGGCGCACGAAACCACTGTAACGCAGGTTCTGGCGCACCGTGAGATGTGGAAATAGCCGCGCGTCCTGAAACACATAGCCTGCACGGCGGGCCGGCGTGTGCAGATCAGACAGCACCACGCCGTCCAGTACGACGCGCCCCGCATCGGGTCGCAACAGACCCGCCACCGCATTGACCACGGTCGTCTTGCCCGATCCGGAACGACCGAAAAGGCAGGTCAGGCCGGGCGGCGCTTCGAAGGCGATGTCGAGGTGGAACTCGCCAAGCCGATGCCGGAGCGCCACGCGCAACGTCATTGTCCGGCCACCCGGCGCGCAATGCGGCGCGACACCCAGTCCGATGCAATGAGCGCGGTCATCGCGACCGCAACCGACACTAAGACCAGACGCAGGGCCGATGCTTCGCCGCCGGGCACCTGCAGGAAAGCGTAGATTGCTGACGGCAGCGTCTGGGTCTGGCCGGGAATGTTGGACACGAAGGTGATGGTTGCGCCGAATTCGCCCATCGCCTTGGCGAAGGCGAGAATGGTTCCGGCGACGATGCCCGGCAGAATGAGCGGAAGCGTGACAGTCGTGAACACCATTGGTCGGCTGGCCCCAAGGGTGGCTGCAGCCTGTTCAAGGCGCGGGTCCACGGCCTCGATCGAAAGGCGAATTGCGCGGACCATGAGGGGGAACGCCATCACCGCCGCGGCCAGTGCGGCGCCGGTCCAGCGGAACGCCAGGGTGATGCCGAACACGTCGTACAGCAGTGATCCGACCGGGCCGTTGCGCCCGAAGCTGATCAGCAGCAGATAACCGGTCACTACCGGCGGCAGAATGAGCGGCAAGTGGACCAGTCCGTTCAACAGCGCCCGGCCTGGAAACTGCCAGCGCGCAAGGGCATGGGCTACAAGAATGCCCGGCGGCAGGCTGAGAAGCGTTGCCCAGAACGAAACACGCAGCGAAAGCGCCACTGCCTGCCATTCCTCGGGGGTCAGCCAGCCGGTCATTCGGCCATCGGAATGAACCCCTGCGCCGTGAACATCGCTTGCGCGGCCGGCGTCGAGAGGTGGTCGAGAAAGGTCGCCGCCTCGGGCGAAGCAGAAGACGTCAGTGCGGCGGAGTAGATGATGCGGCGGTGGCTGGATTCAGGAAAATGCGCGACGATATGGACAGAGTCCGCATCTGCAATGGCGTCCGACAGAAAGACGACACCCAGGGGCGCTTCGCCAAGGGCCACAAACTGCAGTGCTGCACGCACGTTTTCGGATTGTGCGACGCTTGCCTCCACGCTGTCCCAAAGCCCCAGCGAGACCAGTGCCTCGCGCCCGTATTGTCCGGCCGGAACCGAGTCTACCATTGCCATCGACAGCTTGCCCCCGTCCAGGATCGCGGCCAGGTTCATCGACGCGTCGAGAATGACCGGGGGGACGTCCTGCTTGTCTGCCCCAGGCCCATGCGCGATCAGCACGAGCGTGTTGCTCAAAAGGTCAATCCGGCTGCCGTCGCGCAGAAGGCCGGCCTCTGCGACCACATCCATCCATTCCGGCGCGGCAGAGATGAACACTTCCGCAGGGGCGCCCGACAGGATCTGCCGGGCAAGCGCCGGGCTGCCGGCATAGGAAATCGCAGTGGTCCCGCCGGTTTCGGCCTGCCAGGCTGCCGCCACACCGTCGAGCGCGGTCTTCAGGCTTGAGGCGGCAAAGACCGTCACGTCGGCGGCCTGCGCCGGCAGGGCAATCAAAGCCAAAAGGGCGGTGATGCGCGAAAAACTCATGCCGGCTCCGTTCCGTGCGGCACAATAGCCCGGTTTCGGCCGGGTGAAGCAAGCGTTATTTCCGATCAGACATATCGTCAAGCAGGCCGGCGATCCGCGCCATATCCTCGACGCAGGCAGCCTCGGTTCGTGACAGCATGGATTGGTAGGCAGCAAGTACGGCCTCCCCGGTTTCCGTCAGCACCGCGCCGCCGCCCCCTGCCCCGCCACGGGCGCTGATGACGAGGGGGGCGGTGAAGGCACCGTTCAGCTCTTCCACCAGCGACCATGCGCGCTTGTAACTCATGCCCATTGCGCGCCCAGCCGCCGATATGGATCCGGTCGCGGCGATGCCGGCCAGCAGTTCTGCCTTGCCCGGCCCGAAGACCAGGCGGTCGTCGAATACGAGGCGCAGTCGAAGCGAGGCGGAAGGCGCAGACATTCCGGCACGATCCGCGCTTAGCCCCCGGCTGGCAAGCACCTTTCGCGCCCGTGCCGGGTTGCTTGAAAGCGCTTTGGGGATTAGCGTGACCGCCAGTTTGCAGCAGTGGCCCGCCGGCCTGAAGGAGATCGAGATGACCATTCGCGTCACCGTATGGGGCGAAAATGTCCACGAGCGGAAGAACAAGGTTGTGGCCGAGGTCTATCCCCAGACAATGCACGGCACGATCGCGGCAGCACTGAACCGCGAAGAGGGGATTGCGGCGGAAACCGTCACCTTGCAGGACGCCGAACATGGCATGACGGCGAAACGGCTGGCTTCAACCGACGTGCTGATCTGGTGGGGCCACGCCGCGCATGGCGCAGTCGATGACAAGATCGTCGAACGGGTTTGCGATGCGGTCTGGGGCGGGATGGGGATCATATTCCTGCATTCGGCGCATTTCTCAAAGCCGTTCAAGCGGCTGATGGGCGCGCCCTGCAACCTGTCGTGGCGCGAGGCGGGCGAGCGGGAAAGACTGTGGGTCACCAGTCGCAATCACCCGATCGCGGCAGGCATCCCCGACCATTTCGAGATCGAGCAGGAGGAAATGTATGGCGAACCCTTCGGCGTGCCAGAGCCGCTGGAGACGGTGTTCATCTCGTGGTTCCAGGGCGGTGAGGTGTTCCGCTCGGGCCTGACCTACAAGCGGGGCGCAGGCAATGTGTTCTACTTCCGCCCCGGCCATGAGACCTATCCCACCTATCACCAGCCGCTGGTGCAGCGGGTCATCGCGAACGGGGTCCGTTGGGCCTACAATCCGGCCGCGCGGATCGCAGCACCGAACGATGCGCCGAACCGGCCTGTTGCGGCTGCGCTGGAGCCAATTGTGGAACGCGGCCCGCGCCTGCACCACGACGGCGAGGCGGGGTATCGCTGATGCAGACCGTGCGGCTTTTGATCATCGGCACCGGCGGCATGGCGAACAACCATGCCGAATCCTTCGCCGCCATTCCCGGCGTCGTGCTGGTGGGCGGCGTTGACACGCGCGCCGAGAATCTGGTCGCCTTCCGCGCCCGCCACGGCATCGACCGCGGCTTCGCCTCCGTCGAGGAGGCGCTGGCCTGGGGCGAGTTCGACGCGGTGACGAACGTGACGCCCGATGCGGCGCATTATGCCACGACGATGCCGGTGATCGCGGCCGGCAAGCATGTCCTGTGCGAAAAACCCCTGGCGACCAATGCGGCGGAGGCCGCAGAAATGGCGGATGCGGCGGCGCGGGCGGGTATCGTCAACATGGTCAACCTTACCTACCGCAACGTGGCGGCGCTGCAAGCAGGCGCGGCGATGGTGCGCGACGGGGCCATCGGCACGGTCCGGCATTTCGAAGCGTCCTACCTGCAAAGCTGGCTGACGCAACCCGCGTGGGGCCATTGGGACCGCGAGACGCAGTGGCTATGGCGGCTGTCGACCGCACATGGGTCCAAAGGTGTTCTGGGCGATGTCGGCATCCACATTCTGGACTTTGCCACCTTTGTCGCCGGGATCGGCGCGCGCGAGGTTTCGTGCCTGCTGGCCACGTTCGACAAAGCGCCAGGCGGTAGGATCGGGGACTATGTGCTGGATGCCAACGACAGCGCGACGATGCAGCTGGTGCTGGAAAACGGGGCGCTTGGCACGGTCGCCGCGACACGCTTTGCGTCGGGCCACCTGAACGACCTGCGCCTGCGCATCTACGGTGACAAGGGCGGGCTGGAGGTCAGCTTCGAGGGTGCCGTCAGCCGCCTGCGGGCCTCGGTGGGCGATGACATGCCGACCGCAACCTGGCGCGAGGTGGAGTGTCCCGCCGTGCCGACCGTCTACCAGCGCTTCATCGCAGCTATCCGCGGCGAGGGCATGGCCGAACCGGATTTCGCCCGGGGTGCGTTATTGCAGCGCCTGCTTGACGAGGCCGAGGCTTCTGCCGCGGCGGGCGGGCAGAAACGCGCGGTGTGAACGGAGAGGGGTCGGCATGGCGAAATTCGTGGTGTCAATGAACGTGTCGCTGGACGGCTATGTCGACCACGAGCGTTTTGCTCCGCGACCTGATCTTTTTCGCCACTGGATCGATCAGGTGCGCGGCGCGACTGCCAGCCTCTATGGCCGCCGGATCTATGAGCTCATGCGCTACTGGGAAACGCCTCAGCCGGACTGGGACGAAGATCACCGCGCCTTCGCCGCGGCGTGGCTTGCCCAACCGAAGTGGGTGGTGTCGACGACGCTCGCCTCGGTCGGGCCAAACGCCATGTTGGTGTCGCAGGACGTCGAGGCGGTGGCGCGTCGGGTGAAGACTGAGGTCAACGGCGAGGTGGCGGTGTCCGGCACGGTGTTGGCGCACAGCCTGGGTGAAATGGGCCTGATCGACGAATACCGGCTTTACTATCACCCGGTCGTGCTGGGGCGCGGGACGCCGTTCTTTGCGGGCGCGCTGCCGAGCCTGCGGCTGCTATCAAGCGACCGGATCACGGAGGAAGTGATCAGGCTGACTTACGCCCCTGCGTGACGCAGGCTAGCCGAGGATCGCCTTCACCCGTGCGGTGAAATCCTCGCCGCGCTTTTCAAAGTTCGGGTACTGGTCGAAGCTTGCGGCGGCTGGGGCCAGAAGGACGGTTTCACCTGCCTCTGCCTCGGCTGCTGCATCGGCGACGGCGCGCTCCATCGTCTCACAGATAACATGCGGCGTGTCGCCGAGTTGCAGGGCAAAGTCGCGGGCCGAATGGCCGATGAGATAGGCTTTTACCACCGCGCCAAGGTAGGGCTGCAGGGCTGCGATGCCGCCCTCCTTGCCCATGCCACCCGCGATCCAGCGGATCTTCGGAAAGGCCTGCAGCGCCTTTGCGGCGCTGTCGACGTTGGTGGCCTTCGAGTCATTCACAAAGCGGACCCCTGCCCGCTCGCCGACCAATTGGCTGCGGTGCGGCAGGCCTGCGAAGCTGTGCAGGGCCTCCTCGATCAGCTTCGGCGCAAGCCCGAGGGTGCGGCAGGCGGCATAGGCGGCGCAGGCGTTCTGGTGGTTGTGCGCGCCGGGCAGGCCGCTGATTGCGCGCAGGTCGATCGAGGCGACCTGACGGCCCTTGCGCCATTCCGCGAGGAACCCCTTGCGAGCGAAGACCGACCAGCCGAAGCCTTCGAGCTTTTGTCCTGACGAGATGCGGATCACCCGGTCGTCCATCGCGCCTTGCGAAAGCTGCCCGGCGAGGAAGCGGCCCTCCAGTTCGTCCACCCCAATCACGGCGCGGTCGGGGCCGCCTTCGGCGAAGAGTCGGCGCTTGGCGGCGAAGTAGCCGCCCATGCCGTGGTGCCGGTCGAGGTGGTCGGGGGAGAGGTTGGTGAAGACTGCGACGTCGGGCGTAAGGGCACGGGCCAGTTCGGTCTGGTAGCTGGAAAGTTCGAGGACGATCACCTCGCCGTCCTGAGCGGGGTCGAGGTCAAGGACGCCGCGGCCAATGTTGCCGGCCATCTGGGTGGGGCGGCCGGCCTCGGTGAGGATGTGGTGGATCAGGGCGGTGGTGGTGGACTTGCCGTTCGAGCCGGTGACGGCCACGACCTTGGGGGACTGATCGAAGCCCTCCCAATCCGAGGTGGCGAAGCTTTGAAAGAAGAGGCCGATGTCGTTGTCGACCGGCACGCCTGCCTCAAGCGCGCGGGCGGTGATCTTGTGCGGCTGGGGGTAGAGGTGCGGGATGCCGGGCGAGGTGATGAGGGCGGCGACGCCATCGAGCGCAGTGGCGCGGGTCAGGTCGGTCAGGGTGAAACCTTCGGCCTCGGCCTTGGCGCGGGCCTCGGGGCTGTCGTCCCAGAGGTGGGGTTCGGCGCCGCCGGCCTGAAGCGCGCGGGCGGTGGCGAGGCCGGAGCGGCCGAGGCCGAGGACGGCGACCTTTGCGCCCGTGTAGCCGATCACTGGAATCATCGCCTGCCCCTGCCGTTCTGAGGCGGGGGTTTCACACCCCCGCACCCCCGTGGGATATTTGAGCGAAGGGGAAAGGGAAAGAGGGGACTGGATGCCCACGCTGGACAGCCCAAGCGGAATGCGGGATTTCAAGGGGTTGCGCGTGGACATTAGGAAAGCGTTAAGGGTTGCGCGGCGGTGTCGCGCGGTCAGGCAGCCCTGAGCGCGGCCAGAGCCGGGGCATTTTCCGCCACGGCCGCCAAACCGCGTGGGGTGAGGCCGTAGACCCCCGTACCAAGCCGTTCGAACCAGCCGTAGTGATCGGCGCGCATCAGGGCGGCCGCACGGGCGACGCCGGTGGCGCGGGCGACCAACATGGCGCGGACCGGGCCGGCTGTCGGTTCGGTGCGGGCAAGTTCGGCAGCGCAGCGCAGCGCATCCTGACGGTAGGCGGTCATCCGGGGTGTGCGGGTGGTGCCAGCGGTGTTCGGGTCGCCGACGCGGCGGTCAAACTCGCGCAGGAGGCGGGCGGCGCGCGGCGCCGATTTGCGCGGCGTATAGGGTGCGGGGTCGAGGTGAGCGGTTACCAAACCCTGCCCGACATCGACCGCCAGAAGGCCAAGGCCAAGGCGGCGGCAGAGCGCGGTGATATCCTTGTAGCGCAGCGCCCAGCCCTTTGCAGACGACACCGGCACGGCAAGGTAGACGGTGTCGAAAAGGCCTTGCCGGGCCACGCCCTGCATCACGAGGGCCAGCGAGAAGGTGGTCTTCATCTCGACCACGAGGGGCGGGTCATCGCCGCGCCGGGCGAGGATGTCGCAGGCGCCGACCTCGGCCTTCACCTCGTAGCCCTGGCCTTGCAGGTAGGACTTGAGGGCGGGGTAGAGATCGGCCTCGCGCATGGGCGGTCAGCGCACCTTCAGCGTCGCCAGCCCGATCATCGCGAGGATGAGCGAGATGATCCAGAACCGGATGACGATCTGCGGTTCGGCCCAACCCTTCTTTTCGAAGTGATGGTGGATCGGGGCCATCAGGAAGATGCGCTTCTTGGTGCGCTTGTAGTAAAGCACCTGGATGATGACGGAGAGCGCCTCGACCACGAATAGGCCGCCAACGATGGCCAGCACGATCTCGTGCTTGGTGCAGACCGCTATGGCGCCAAGTGCCCCACCGAGGGCGAGGCTGCCGGTGTCGCCCATGAAGACCGCCGCAGGGGGCGCGTTGTACCACAAAAAGCCAAGGCCCGCGCCGAAAAGGGCCGAACAGAAGATCAGAAGTTCGCCGGTGCCGGGAACGAAGTGGACATCGAGATACTCGGCGAAAATGGAGTTGCCGACGACATAGGCAATGATGCCAAGCGTCCCGCCGGCGATCAGAACCGGCATGGTGGCAAGACCATCAAGCCCGTCGGTCAGGTTTACCGCATTGGCCGCGCCGACGATGACGATCATGCCGAACGGCACGAAGAAGATGCCGATGTCAAAGAGCGCGTCCTTGAACAGCGGGAAGGCGAGCTTGTTGGTCAGCGCATCGGGGTGGAACTGGGCGGCGGCATAGGCGGCAAGGGCTGCGATCAGGAGGCCGAGGCCCATGCGGACCTTGCCGGAGACGCCCTTGGTGTTCTGTTTGGTGACCTTGGCATAATCGTCGGCAAAGCCGATCAGACCGAAGGCGAGGGTCACCAGAACCACGATCCAGACAT